>Ga0115545_1001414_pt1 | contig 12413 bp, 8 predicted proteins | sample COGITO_mtgs_1003_FD_87188 | JGI IMG/M metagenome (GOLD analysis project Ga0115545, IMG submission 87188) | Pelagic marine microbial communities from North Sea - COGITO_mtgs_100330 | ecosystem: Environmental > Aquatic > Marine > Epipelagic | place: Germany:Helgoland, sampling site Kabeltonne...
GTTAAGCCAGACACTGGCGATTCGGCTTGCTGCGTCGAATTCGAGCCAGTTGCGCATGCCCTTCGTCGCGGCATCCGGGATGAAGCTCAGCCGATACCAGCCTTGGCCCTGCCGTTTGTCGATGTTGTCGGCGCGGTTGATATGGCTGGCCGGATCAGGGCGGTAGAAGCCGATCCGGTTCCAGGTGTGCGGCACGCTGACGCTTTGCCACGTCGAATCATCGAAGGACACAGCGGCGGCCTCGGAGGGCGCATCGCCAGCATAAAAACGCCAGCCGTCGCCCAAGCTCGTCGTCGCGCGCGTTTCGGGCTCGGCCCCGGCGGCGGGAGACGGTGGCTTTTGCTGCGCGATCGCCGGGCGCGCGGCAGTGCCCAACATCAGCGCGCACAGAGCCACGCGGCGGGCGAAACGATGGATCATGGCTAGCCTCTCCGATTTTGGGAAAGCATAACCGCTCAAAACTGGTCTTACCAGTCTAGATTGTCGGGTAAATCGACTTGGGATTCAGACGGTCGCGGCGGCGCGATAGCGGGCGCGGGTGGTGGCGACGTTACGGCGGGCCTCCTCGACGGCGCGTTCTTCGGTGGTGAAGAGCAGATGATCCATGACCGCGGTCAGATGCGCGCGCATCGCGGCACGCGCGGCGACCGGATCATGATCGCGCAGCGCGACCAGAATGGCGCTGTGCTCTTCGACCACGGGGCGTACATTCGCGCTGCGCGCCTTGTCATGCAGCAGCGCGCATTCGGGCGACGATGTCCGCACGCGCCAGAAATCGTCGATCGTCATCTGGATCGCGGTGTTGCGCGTGGCCTTGGCGATCGCGTGATGAAACTGGCGATCAGCATGCTCGGTCACGTCGGGCATCAGATTTTCCTGAGCCATCTGGTCGACCAGCAAGGCAAGCGTCGCCAATTCCTCGTCGGTGATATGGATCGCGGCAAGCGCGGCCGCCTCGCCTTCGAAGATGATGCGGGCCTCGGTCAATTCGAAGGCGGTGATCGCGAAGCCGGGACGATCCTCGCCATCGCCGGGCAAGCGAATGACAAAGGCACCGGACCCCACGCGCACGTCGATATAGCCCTGTACCTCAAGCGCGATCAGCGCCTCGCGCACTGCGGGACGGCTGATATTGAACTCCGCCGACAGTTCGCGTTCAGCTGGCAGGCGGTCGCCTACCGCGTAGCGGCCAGATGAAAGCTGGTCGAACAGGACGCGCGCCAGCCGCTGGTAAAGCCGGTCGCCCGTGCTACGCGACGGGTCGCTGAGGGTGGGCCGGAGGGACATTCATTATCTCGATCGTTGACAGCTGACAGACCAATATCACATCTGACCGGTAACGCTACAAGATCGGTTAGGTGGGGAAGTAAAATGGCGCGGATCGTAATCATCGGCGAAGGCATGCTGGAATTGCGCCGGTCGATGGCGGCCAGCAGCGAATGGCAGCTGGGCTATGGCGGGGATACGCTCAACACCGCGATTCATCTGGCGCGGCTGGGCGATGGGGTCCGCTATTTTACCGCTTTGGGCGATGACGCGTTCAGTGAGGATCTGCGCGCTCAGTGGCAGGCGGAAGGGATCGATCTGACCCTCACTCTCACCGCAGCAGGAGGCACGCCCGGGCTGTATGCGATAAAGACCGACGGCGATGGCGAGCGGACGTTCAGTTATTGGCGCGGAGAGAGCGCGGCGCGGCAGATGTTCGCGCTTCCCGACGCCGAGGCCGCAGCCGCAACGGCGGCAGACGCCGATATGCTGGTATTTTCGCTTATCTCGCTTGCGATTCTGCCAGACGCCGGGCGAACCGCACTCCTCGCGCTCGCTGCCGCAATGCGCCAGGCGGGAAAGTGCGTCGCCTTCGATGGCAATTACCGCCCGCGGTTGTGGGGCGATGCCGCCGAGGTGCGGCTCTGGCGCGACCGCGCAATCGCGTGTTGCACGATCGGGCTGCCGACGCTGGAGGATGAGATATTGATGGGCGACGACGCATCGGCGACCAGGACGGCGGCCCGCTGGCGCGCGGGTGGTGCCGGCGAGGTCGTGGTCAAGCTGGGCGCGGAAGGGTGCGTGCTCAGCGATGGCACGATCGTGCCGCCGCCCGCGCGGCTGCGCCCGGTCGATACCAGCGGTGCGGGCGATGCGTTCAATGCGGCGTATCTCCATGCCCGCGCGCTGGGCGTGGCACCTGCATCGGCGGCGCTGGCCGGGCATCGCCTCGCCGGATGGGTGGTCATGAGATCGGGCGCAGTGCCGCCGATCGACGACGCACAGGTCTATGCCGGCTGAGCCACCAATTTCGGCCGGCGCAGCAGCGTCCACAACACGATCGTGCCGATCAGGTCGAAGATGGCGAGGCACGCGAACAGCGGATTATACCCAACGGTATCCGCAAGCGCGCCGATGATCAGGGAAAAGCTCATTCCGCCGATCCATGCCGCAGATCCTGCCATACCGCCCGCTGTCGCCACGACGCGCTTGTCGAACAGGTCGGCGGCCAAGGTCATCAATGCGCCCGATAGCATCTGGTGCGCAAATCCACCGACGCAATACAGAATGATCGCTGCGGCAGGGGAGACTGTAAGCCCAATACAGGCGGGGCCAATCATCAGAAACGCACCCGTGGTCACCACGATCTTGCGAGACGTTACCAGTGACACGCGGAACCGCTTGATCAGCCACGGCGCATAATACCCCCCGGCGAGCGACCCAGCATCTGCGGCCAGGAAGGGCAGCCAGGCGAAGGCGGCGATGCTGGCAAGGTCGAGGCCCTTAGCCTCGACCAGATACAGTGGAATGAAGAAACTGAACGTTTGCCACGCGGGATCGGCGAGGAACCGGGGTATCGCGATGCTCCAGAAATCGCGGGTGCGCAGGACCGCACGCCACGACAGTGCGCCGCCATTCTCCGCAGGGGCGATTTCGCCGCCTTCGTCCGTGATATATGCGCGTTCGGCATCGCTGAGCAACGGATGCTCCGCAGGCGGTCGATACGCAATGTACCAGATCACGGCCCAGATGATGCCGACAACGCCGGTCACAACGAACGCCGATTGCCACCCCCAGAGCGCGATGCAGCCGATGACGATTGGTGGCGCAATCATCGCACCCAATGACGACCCGATATTGAACCATCCGGTCGCGACCGTTCGCTCACGGGGGGGAAACCATTCGGCCACCGCCTTCAATCCCGCGGGAATGGCAGCGGCCTCGGTCAGCCCGAGCATACCCCGAAACATCGCCAAGGACGGCCAGCCGGTCGCGAAGGCGTGGCAGCAATTCGCCACTGACCAGCCCACAGCAAACAGTGCAAAGCCGAGCCGCAGTCCCATCAGGTCGAGGAGATAGCCTGCGACCGGCTGCATCACGGTATAGGCGGCCTGAAACGCGGCGACGACCCAGCTATATTGCTGCGTCGTTATGCTAAATTCGCCCTTCAGCGTGGGCGCGGCGACCGACAGCGACGATCGGGCGAGATAATTGAGCACGGTTCCCACCGTGACCAAACTGATGATCCACCATCTGAGCCCAATCCGCATTGCTCTCTCCTTTGGTCAGGCCGCTCTGCGCTTTCTGTGCAGCAATAGCGGATGAATGTCCTAGATTCATCTAGCGGCAGTTGACGTCCTTTACCAGTTGGAATAACTGGCCTTACCAGACTGCTGTTAGGCGGCGTTTCAAAGGAGGGGATAACCCATGCGTACGATCGACCTTATGTTGGCCAGTGCTGCGACGATTTTGCTCGCTCATCCCGCTGTCGCGCAGCAGGGCGGCATCTCGCCCGCCCAGACTCCCGCAGGCGATGGTACGGTCAATCCGCTGGCGCAGCCTGGCGATCGACAAGGCACGAATAGCACGACGGTGGATAGCGGCGCGCTTGAAGACATCGTGGTCACGGCGCAGAAGCGCGAGCAGAATCTGCAGGACGTCCCCGTCGCGGTCACCGCGATTACCGCGGATAAGCTGATAAACCGCAACGTCACCACCGTTTCGGATCTGCCGCGTCTGGCGCCAAGTTTGACGGTGACGACCGGCGCGTTCCCGACGAACAATTCGATCAACCTTCGCGGTATCGGCACCGTATCATTCTCGACCGCGATCGAGCCTTCGGTCGCAGTGATCGTCGACGATGTTGCCTTGCTGCAGCAGGCGCAGGCATTTTCGGGGCTGAGCGATATCGCGCGGATCGAGGTCCTGCGCGGGCCGCAGGGCACGCTGTTCGGGAAGAATGCTTCGGCGGGTGCGCTCAATATCGTGTCCCAGGGGCCGTCATCGACGCTGACCGGCGCAGTGACCGGCACGGTGACGACCGATGACGAATATCGCGTCGATGCGGTGATATCGGGGCCGTTGTCGAAGGACGTCGGGTTTCGGCTCAACGGCTTTTACGGCGACCGCGATGGCTTCATAAAGAACGTGTTCGACGGACGGCGGCTGAACAACGATATCAGCTATGGCGTCCGCGGACGGTTGGCGATCGACCCGTTGCCGGGTGTTTCGGTCGACCTGATCGCGGGCCATTCGGTGTCGGAGAGCCGCGGCACGGCGCGGACGTTCCGCAGCGTGCCAACGGGTGCTACCGTATTCGGGGCATCGCTTGCTTCGACGTTGGTGGGCATCACGCCGGGCGAGGACAATTTCAACACCGCGTTTAACGGCCCGCTGTTCAACAAGAGCCGCCAGTCGAACGGTAGTGGCCGCGTCACGGTCGACCTGGGCATCGCTAATCTGATCTCGATCACCAGCTATCAGGACTGGCGTTTCCGCTTTATCGAGGATTTCGATTATATTGTCGGACCGGTGCTTGGTCTGCCTGACGGCATTATCGCGCAAAGCGGCTTCCATGCGCGTCAATTCGCGCAGGAGTTGCGGATCACGTCGAAGGGCGGCGGCCCGCTCAGTTATGTGTTCGGTGCATATTATTCCGACGGAACGACTGATCGGTCATTTAATCGCGGGCCATCGGGACCGGTCGTCGCGCTGTGGAATTCGACAAGTGGAACCAAGACTTTCGCGACGTTTGGCCAAGCGTCCTATGATATCGCGCAAAGCACGCATATCGATGCCGGCATCCGCGCCAACAACGAAAAGATATCGGTCCGGTATCTCAACGGTGTCGTTCCTGCCGTGCGCCCGGGAAACAACGCCACCTGTCTTGCCGAATGCGTCGGCAACGCTTCTGACAGCGTTGTTACTGGCAAGATCGCGCTCCGCCAGGATCTTGCGCGCCGGGTGATGGCTTATGCGTCCTATTCGACTGGCTATAAGGGTCAGGGATACGACATTTCGACCGGCTTCACGGCGACACGCGCGGCGGTGCCAGTGCGCCCCGAAACGTCGAAGGCGTATGAATTAGGTCTGAAGAGCCGGTTTCTCGATAACCGCTATCAGTTGAATGTCGCTGCCTTCTGGACCGACTTCAGGGACTTCCAGGCGCAGTCAGGCGAATTGCTGCCCAATAATACGATTCTGGTTCAGTTGAATAACGTCGGCAAGGTTCGAACGCGCGGGGTGGAGGTGGAATTCCAGGCGCGACCGTTCGAGGCGTTTCTGGTCGACGGCGGGCTCAGCTACACCGAGGCTATGATCAGGCAATATAGCAATGCTCAATGCTATACCGGACAGACCGTTGCCCAGGGCTGTATTCCCGTTCCCGGCTCGACCACCGGATTGCAGGACCTGGCCGGTAAGCGACTGAGCAATGCACCGCGATGGAAGTTCAATGTCGGCGGCACCTATGATGTGCTGTTGCCGCAGATGCCCTTCGACGGCTTCGTGCAGGCCGATGTCAACTATCAGAGTTCTGCGAATTTCGATCTGCTCAACAATCCATTGCTTGTTCAGGGCGCTTATGCGGTGGTCAACGGCAGCATCGGCATCGACCAGAAAGATCGCGGTGGATTGCGGGTCGCGCTGTTCGTCAACAACCTGTTCGACAAACATTACGTCAACGCACTCGGCATCGCGGCCGGCGGCGCGCAAGGGCTGATCGCGCAGACTTTCTCGCGCAGCGCGCGGCGATATGCGGGAATTCGCGCTCGCTTCAGCTTTTGACGGGAACGCTGGTCGATCCACGACGGCCCAGGGACAGCAATAAGGGGTGCTAAGATGAGCAAGTCTATGATGAAGGCTCTACTGACGGCCTGTGCTGCGATCGCTACCACCGCGATCGACGCCGCTCCTTTGCGCGGAGGGGTTCAGCCAGCGCAACGCAACCAGGCCGCCGACGAACAGCGCGAGGCGGCGGCGGATCGTTGGGCCGCGACGACCGAAGCCGCGATGACCGATGACGAACGGTTTTCGCTGATCCACGGGTTCATGGCGCTGCGTATTCCGGGCCTGGGTGATCCCGACGCTGTCTGGCCGGATGATGTCGTGCCCGGTGCGGGTTATGTGCCCGGCATCCCGCGGCTCGGGGTGCCATCGCTGCGGGAAACCGATGCCAGTCTGGGCGTCACCAACCCGTTCGGGATCCGCAAGGGTGACAGCGCGACCGCGTTGCCTGCCGGACTGGCCCTGGGCGCCACCTTCAATCCCGAGCTTGCCTATCGCAGCGGCAAGCTGGTCGGGCAGGAGGCGCGTGCGCGTGGGTTCAACGTCCTGCTAGGCGGCGGCATCAACCTGACACGTGATCCGCGCAACGGCCGAAATTTCGAATATATCTCCGAAGATCCGCTCCTGTCAGGGATCATGGGCGGCGCCGCGATTCGGGGTACGCAGGATGCCGGCGTCATCGGCACCGCCAAGCATTTCGCATTGAATTCCAACGAGACCAACCGGCATAGCTGGAACGCTGTGATTGATGAGGCCGGATTGCGCGAGTCCGATCTGCTCGCCTTTCAGATCGCGATCGAACAAGGGCGGCCAGGCTCGATCATGTGCGCGTATAACCTGGTCGATGGTGCCAAGGCGTGCGGCAACGACTTCCTTCTTAACAAGGTTCTGAAGCAGGATTGGGGTTATAAGGGTTGGGTGATGAGCGACTGGGGCGCTGTCTCAAACGCCGATTTCGCCACCAATGGGCTCGATCAGCAATCGGGGGAGCAACTCGACAAACAAATTTGGTTCGACGGACCGCTCAAGGCCAAGCTGGCTGACGGCAGTTTTGATCATGCGCGCTTGTCGGACATGGTGCGGCGTATTCTGCGATCGATGAAAGCGGTTGGGGTCACTGACTGGCAGCCACAATCGCCCGTCGACATGGCAGCCCATGCCGCCGATGCGCTGGAAGTGGCGCGGCAAGGGATCGTCCTGCTGAAGAACGATAACGTGCTGCCGATTGCAGGTTCGGTGAAATCGATCGCGATCATTGGCGATAAGGCCCAGATCGGTGTTCTGTCAGGCGGCGGATCATCGCAGGTCCTGCCACCCAAGGGATGGGCGGCGAGCGATCCGATCGGCGGAACCGGCCAGATGGCGAGCTGGCGCGTCGCGCGCTGGTTTGCCGGTGCGCCCGTCGATGCCATCGCTAAGGCCGCTCCGCAGGCAACAGTAGAATTCGACCCCGGTCTTTACCCGCAATCGGCGGCGGCGCAGGCGGCGCGCGCGGAGCTGGCGATCGTGTTCGTCAATAAATATGCGGTCGAGGGCTTTGACGCGCCCGATCTGTCGCTCCCTTATGCGCAGGATGCGCTCATCGAGGCGGTGGTAAAGGCGAACCCCAATACGATCGTCGTGCTCGAAACCGGTAACCCGGTGACCATGCCGTGGCGCGATAAGGTCAAGGCAATCGTCGCTGCGTGGTATCCGGGGCAGGAGGGGGCGCAGGCAATCGCCGAGATACTGACCGGCAAGGTCAATCCTTCTGGTCGTTTGCCAATTACCTTCCCGGAGGCCGAGTCTCAACTGGTCCGGCCAACCATCCCTTCGTTCGGGACACCCGAAAATACGCCCGTCACGGTCGACATGACGGAGGGCGCCAACGTCGGATATCGTTGGTTCGGCAAACAAAAACTTACGCCAATATATGCGTTTGGTCACGGTCTGTCCTACACCAGTTTCGTCTACTCGAACCTGCGTGTAAGCGGTGAAACGAACGTGACCGCAACGGTCACCGTCACGAATACCGGTAAACGCGAGGGTGCCGACGTGCCGCAACTCTACCTGGAATCGATCGACGGTCGCAGCGAACCAAGACTTCTTGCCTTCGACCGGGTCATTCTCCGTCCTCAGGAAAGTCGGACGGTTATGCTGACGGTCGATCCCCGTCTGCTCGCAAATTATGATGTCGGCGCAAAACGGTGGCAGATTTCAGGAGGGCGGTATGCGCTGGCGATAGCGCGATCCGCAACCGAGATGGTCGCGCGGAAAGTGATTGATCTTCGTAGTCGCCGGTTTGGCGATATGGAGGGGCGGGGCGTCGACAAGCGTAAATGACAGCAGCGGAAAGCCCGGCTGCTTGGTGAGGCGGCGAGCCCGTAAATGGGCCGACCGAAGCCGCGTCGCCAACAGCCCGAACTCAGAAGCGGCGGGTCAGCAGCCGGCCCATTCTCGGCCGCTCAGTACGCCAGGCACCGAGATGGCAGCTACTGGGCAGTTGCGGACTGGCAGCTTTCGGGCGACCGACGCGCGGTCGCTGCCATTGCCAATCGATATCCTGGGTCGGCCGCTTCCGACCAACTCCAAGTCGTGCGCCGACACGCGCGTAAGCGGCATCCCGCAGATCGGGCGGGAGAAACATCCTACTACGAGACTTTGGAATCAGAACGCTTCAAGGGGGAGGGCCGCCATGTGCTCATGTGGGCCACTTAAATGGACCACCAAACCTCGCGTAACTGGTGCACCTACCGGAGCTTCCCCGAATTCTGCGGCCATTTGCTACAAATGGTGACCCCTACGGGAATCGAACCCGTGTTTCAGCCGTGAGAGGGCCGCGTCCTAACCGCTAGACGAAGGGGCCGTGCGGGGAAGGGGGCGTCTAGGGGGCGGGGGGGATTGCGTCAAGATGCCTGCCACCGGATCGGGGTATGCAGGCGGCACGGTCGACCTGCCTGCATACCCCAATATCACGCTTAAGGTCAGTTCGCCCCGCTGGTGCGAATGACGCCGTTAACGCCGGCGGGGAAAAACCCGCCCATCGTCACTGCGGCATTGTTGAGATAGACGATGTTTAGCACCGCGCCGGTCGAACGACTATAGGCAAGCCCATTACTATCGGTCGGTACGATGTTGGACTGCGTCGTATCGCTGCTGGTGATCCCTTGATCGAGATCGGTCGTGCCGTCCAGGCTGTCGCGCGCATCCGAAATCTGGCCCGCCGCCGTCCTCAACGACGGGGCAGCAACACCCTTGGCGTAAAGGACGGTGCGGATAAGGCCGGCATGATACGCTTCCGCCGCCAGAATGCCTGCGGCTGCTTCCAAAAACGTCTTATTGGTAAGCAGCGGGGATGCACCCTTATATGCGGTCACCCCGACATCTTCGAAGATATACGCGCCGAGCAGGAAGTTTTCGTCCGAGGCGTAGGGATCGAACGTGCCCGTCGACCCAACCACCTTTGCCGCTCGCGCCGCGGCAGTGAAGGCACCCGTGGCACTTCCGTCGATGTTGATCGCGGGCATCGCAACGGCGGAATTGCCGAGTGCCGTGCGCAGGAAATTGACGTGCGCGATTTCATCGCCTGCGATTTCGCGGGCATAGGCGGCGACGACCGGATCGGTGAAATTCACCTTGCGACCCCCCGTCACGCTACCCTGAGTCCCAATTCCGCCCAGCGACGCGCTCGGCAGGCCGGTGCCAAAGGCCGCATAGGAATAGAATTGCGCTTCGAGATATTCGAGGTTCAACGCGAAGTTCAGCACATCCGCATCGGTGACGCCCGTCGTCGGGGGCGGGGTAGGCGACGGAGTTGGGGTCGGCGCGGAATTATTATTGTCGTCGCCGCACGCCGCGAGCAGCGATGCGCCGCCGGCGATTGCAACCGCGCTGCCAGCAGTGCGAAGGAAGGCACGGCGTTCATCGCGGCGCTGAGCGCTGCGTTCGAGGACTTCGCTCAAGATTTGGGTGTTATGCATCGGGAAACTCCCTGAAAGTGGAATGGACGAGAAATCGGGCAGTTTATGACTGCGCCGTGCTCGTCTTGATCGTGCCGTTAAGCCCTGCGGGGAAGAAACCGCCCGCGCTAACCGCTGCCTTGGTCAGATAGACGATGTTGAGCACCTGGCCCGTCGTCCGGCTGTAGGCGATACCGTTGCTGTCGAGCGGGACGATGTTCGAATTCGTCGCATCGCCAAGGCCCTGATCGACATCGGTCGAACCATCGAGGCTGTCGCGCGCATCCGAAATCTTCGTCGCGGCGTTACGGGTGTCGACGCCCTTTGCGTAAAGCACCGTCCGCACGATGCTGGCGTGATAAGCTTCGACCGCGAGAATGCCCGCGGCTGCTTCCAGAAACGTCTTGTTGGTGATCAGCGGCGCTGCGCCCTTATAGGCAGTAACGCCGACATCCTCGAAAATGAATGCGCCAAGCAGGAAGCTGACGTCATCGGCATAGGGATCGAAGAAGGTCGGCATCGCCGCGCTCGTCGGACCGATCAGGCCGGCTGCACGAGCGGCATTGCTGAATGCACCATTGGGATCGATGCCAACGTCGATGCGAGGCTGAGCGACCGCTGCCGAAGCCAATGCGGTACGCAGAAACTTGACGTGCGCGATTTCGTCGTTCGCGATTTCCTTTGCGTATTGCGCGACGACAGGGTCGGTAAACGTCGCCTTGCGACCGCCCGTCGCGGCACCCTGTGTGCCCGTGCCCGCCGTCAGCGATGCATCGATCGGCGTGCCGAACGCGGCATAGGAATAGAAATTCGCTTCCAGATATTCGAGATTGAGCGCGAAATTGAGTACATCCGCATCGGTCACCGACTGTGCTGCGGCAGGGCTCGAAAAAGCAAAAGCGGCACCACCGACGGCAGCGGCGCCCAAAACCATCCGAAACATTTCACGGCGATCATTCCGCCGCCTTACGCGACCATCCATCGTTTCGATCAGCAGGTCAGTATCGGTCATGTTGGCACCCTCTTTCAGCGTCGATTGTGGCACGGCGGAAAGTGCGTCGCGACAATCGCGCTGCGTGGAAAACCAACCGGACCTGTCGTAGGAACGGGCCGGCGATCAAATAGATGCACCCCGCATGATGGAGTTTAGTCAGATATTTACGTTCACGCACGAACCGCGCCAACGGCCATTGCCCTTATCGGCCGAGCGGGCTAGCACACGGGCGTGGTAATCAACGATTCTGACGAAGCGAAGGCGGCGCGGCAACGGCTGACCGAGGTGCTCGTCGCGACCGCACAGGAGGATCGCCTCGCCTTTCGCAAGCTGTACCAGCTGACCTCTGCGAAGCTTTTTGGGATTTGCCTTCGTATCTGCGGTGAACGACAGGCTGCGGAAGACGTGTTGCAAGACGTATATCTCATTATCTGGCGCAGGGCCGGGGGTTACGAACCCGGACGAGCAAGCCCGATCAGCTGGTTGGCGACGATTGCGCGCAACCGGGCGATCGATTGGCGGCGGGCCAAGGGCGTGCGTCCGACCAGCGATATGACCGAGGCGGATCTGGTGCCATCGGGCGATCCTTCTGCGATCGATCGTCTGCTCGACCGCGAGGATGACTACAAGCTCCACGCCTGTCTCGACGCGCTCGACGATCCGCAGCGCAAGGCGATCCGCACCGCGTTTTTCGATGGGCTGACTTACGCCGAACTTGCGGATCGGCAAGGCGTGCCGCTGGGTACGATGAAAAGCTGGGTACGGCGCGGGCTTCTCAGGCTCAGGGAGTGTCTCAATGGCGACGCCTGAGCAGGATATGCCGATTCAGGCTGCCGAACTGGCACTGGGCCTGCTCGACGGTGATGAGCGTGCGGCGGCAATGCGACGGGTGCTTGCCGAGCCCGATTTCGCGCGTGAGGTGGAAATGTGGCGTGATCATTTCGCGCGCATGTTCTCAGAATGGCCCGAAGCCACGCCGGGTGACGATGTCGAGCGGCGCGTTTTCGCCGCGATCCACGGGGCGGCGAACGATACCGAACCCGCGCGACGACCCTTGGCGTGGGCGACGGGCGTCGTCACGCTGATCGCGGCGTGTCTGGTGCTTGCCCTGGCGTTGAGACCGCAGCGTATCGTCATGGTGCCTGCCCCGACAGCGGTCGCGGCGATGCCGACGATGATCGCGGCGATCACGCCGACGCCGGATGGCGGGACGGTCACACCGTTTGCGGTCATGTTCGATCCCAATACCGGCGAGGCACGGCTGGCGGGTGGGGTTGATGTGCCTGCGGGGAGCAGCGCCGAACTATGGGTGATTGCGAAGGACGAACCGCCGCATTCGCTGGGTCTGGTACGCGGCGATCGATCCAGCGTGTCGATCGGTGGCGCTAATCTGGCGCGGATGACTGCGGGCGCGACGCTCGCGGTGTCGA
>Ga0115545_1001420_pt1 | contig 12378 bp, 11 predicted proteins | sample COGITO_mtgs_1003_FD_87188 | JGI IMG/M metagenome (GOLD analysis project Ga0115545, IMG submission 87188) | Pelagic marine microbial communities from North Sea - COGITO_mtgs_100330 | ecosystem: Environmental > Aquatic > Marine > Epipelagic | place: Germany:Helgoland, sampling site Kabeltonne...
CGTCAAAAATCGGTACACAAAATAGGTACATATTCGGTACACAAAAATATAAGAACCCTACCCTTAAACGCTGTATTTAAACAATAAATATAAAAAAAACGATCCCTACCGCCGGAGCCATTAAAAACAACACCTTAGCGTATTTCGCGGGGTGTTTTTTTATGACTAAAAACTCTTGGGGACGCTCTGGGGACACATTATTTTGGCCCAAACCCCACCATTTCACTCAATACGAGCTGATTATTCTGAATCGGCTGATCCTCTTCGTTATCTAGAAGCACCCCACCTCACCGACAAACGCAGGGCAACCGCGCAGAGGACAGTGATGAGATGGGGCAAGCTGCGGCAACCCAGGGGAAGAGGAAACCCGAAAACCGCAGCTATCTTTATGCCATAAGCGTTATTTTGCAGAACGCCACAGGGTGACGAACACCAACATCGGCAAAGTTGTGTGTGGTGATCTTAACCGTTGCTGAGGTTGCGCTGCTGTATGGATCGACGATCAAATCAGTGCCGCCAAACATCGCTACAATTAGGTGGGAGTAATCACCCAGGATAACAGTGCCAGCGGTTGCCAAAGTTGATTGAACCACTCGTCGGCCCAGTATCGCGCCATTCTCGACCACAAAGCGACCAGAGCCGCTATCTACAACCGTTGCCGCGAGCGTTGCGTAGTCTGTCGGGTGACAGATGAAGGCAGCGAACGTCTGCAAACATCGGACCAAATCTATTCCACCAAAACCGAACTGTTTCGTGGCTGATCTCAATGCCTCGTTCGTGCAGAAGATCTTCCACGTTACGGAGTGATCATCGTAGGGCGTTTCATAGCGCTTGCCTGTGAGCATTTCTTTTTTGGCGCGTGGTGTGAGATGACTGTAGTGGCGCTCTATCATCAAAATAGAGGTGCCCATTTGTACAGCAAGTGTGTGCACATCCATACCATCGTTTAGAAGCGAGAACGTAGCATAGGTATGGCGGAGACTATAATTTTGAGGGAATTGGGTAAGGAATAGCTTCAAGGCACCGCAGGGCGGCGTTTTTCATTCGCCAGCAAACCACAAATCACGATAATCGCCGCGCCGATCAATTCACGCGGCGTGGCTATCTCGGCAAACACAAAATATCCGACTCCGATGGCAAAGAGGATGCGCAGATAGGGAAAAGTTGCCAGGGCTGAAACCTCGCCAAACCGATAGGCTTCAACAGTAAGCAGCATCGCGACTGTTGCAAGTGTGCTTGCCGTAACGAGCAGCAGCGCGTCAACCACCGCCAGCCCCGCCCAGCTTGCTATCGCCATAGGCATTGTGCCGACGGTGGCCACAAGCCCGATCCAGAACATGATTGTCGCGGTATGTTCCGTGCGCGCCAGCACCCGGTTTTGAAAGATCAATATCGCGGCGGCAAACGCGGAGCCGAGACCAAACAGCACACCCGGTTCGATATTCAGGCCCGTGATTTTGCTGGCCAGAATGACCCCGATGAACCCTGCGCCAGTTGTCAGCCAACGCCAGACACCGATCCTTTCCCCCAGTACAAACGGGGCCATTGCAACCACAAAAAGCGAGGTCGTGAACGTGAGGGTTGAGGCAAGCGCAAGTTCAAGACGCTGAAAGCTTGCGTAATAGAGCCACCAACAGAGCAGGCTGGTCAGGCCGCGCAATACCAATCTGGGCCAGCGGGTCGAGCCGAACAAGGCGGGCCGGGTGGCACCGATCCACAGGGCGACGATGACAAGTTGGCAGGCCGAGCGAAAGAAAATGATCTGCGCAAATGGCAGGCCGGGAGAGAGAAACCGCAGCACCGTCACGTCCAGCGTGAACAACCCGGCAGCGGCCACCAAAAGAGCTGCACCGTATCTGTTGTTGATGGCTGACGGCGTACTCACGTCCGCCGATATGGGGCAAAGTCGGCCGGCCCGCGATTGCCGATTTGGCGCAGGATCTGCACCCAGGCGGCAAGACCATCCGAGATTGACGACAGGCGAAAAAATTCGTTCGGCGCATGAAAGTTCTCGTCCGACACAGCAAAGGAAAACATCACCGTGTCAAGCCCCAGCACCCGATTGATGATCTCCGTCAGGGGCAGTGACGCCCCGATACGCACCTTTAGCGGCGTCTGCCCGGTCGTGTGTTCCAGCGCCGCCACAGCGGCCTCCAACAGCGGATGATCTGGCGGCACAGCATAGGCACCGGCCTGCCCCCGGTCGCCACCGATTTCCATTGTTGCATAGGCGGGCAGTCGGGCCTTGAGGTGATCCATCACCGCCTGTTTTGCGTGTTGCGGATCCTGTCCCGGCACCAGCCGCATGGTAAGTTTGGCAAAGACCTCGTTCGGAATCACGGTTTTTGATCCGGCACCGGTGTAGCCTCCCCAGATGCCGTTGACATCCAGCGTGGGCCGCATCCAGAGCCGTTCAAGCGTGGAATATCCCGCCTCGCCATGGGGCTGTGCGCCGATCGCGTCAAAGGCGGCTGTTTCGTCATATGGAATTGCCGCGATCTCTTGTTGCTCCGTATGCGTCGGGGCATTGACGCCGTCATAAAAGCCTGGCGCAGCGATCTGACCCTGATCATCGTGCAATCCGGCAACTAGGGTTGAAAGAACATGCAGGGGGTTGGCGACGATACCGCCAAACCGTCCTGAATGAAGATCCTGCGCGGCGGTCTGAACCCGTATTTCGAAGCCAGAATTCCCGCGCGATCCAACGTTCAATGCCACGAGATCGGGCCGCCAGCGGGCTCCATCCGCCGACAGCACCGCATCAGCGGAAAGCAGGTCTCGGTGACGTTCCAAAATGCCCGGTAGCGACGGCGAACCTGTTTCCTCTTCGCCTTCAATCAACAGCTTGACGTTGATAGGCAAACGCCCCTCGACGGCGACAAAAGCCGCCAGCGTATCGAGCGCGATCATCATCGGCCCTTTGTCATCTGATATGCCGCGGCCAAACAATTTGCCATCCCTTTCCACCGCGTCGAAGGGGGGTGTCTCCCATTTTGACAACGGATCCGAAGGCTGTACATCATAATGGGCATAGACAAGCATCGTCGGCTTGCCTGGAGCATCCATCCGCTCGCCATAGATTGCTGGTTGTCCACTGCCATTCTGCGGCGTCAGGCGCTGGCGGTTCTCAAAACCCATCGCATCAAGACGTGTTTCGATGAATTGTCGGGCGTCTTCCATGCCTTGTGCCATGGCCGGATCGGCACCAATGGACGGGAAAGACACCAGTGTTTTCAGCGCTGCAATCAATGCTGGTTTGCGTGCAAGCGCATGGTCAAGGACAGGATCACTCATGGGGTCTCTTCTCAGGTTATGCCGCCATCCACGCTTAGGATTTGTCCGGTTATCCACCCCGCTTCCCCTGACGTGAGAAAGGCGGCGGCGGCGGCGATATCCTCGGGTGCACCAAGCCTGCGTGTATGGATGCGGTTTATCAGTTGTGCCTGCCCTTCGGGTCCAAAGGCGTCCCATTGACGTCGGGTGGCAGGGTTGGACAGGATAAATCCCGGCGCAATGGAATTGACGGTGATGCCGTGCTGGGCAAGCTCAAGGCTCAGTTGTTTGGTCAGCCCTACCAGCGCATGTTTGGCCGCCGTATAGGCGTGAATACCCGTCAGGCTGGGCCGCAATCCGGCACCGGAACTGATGGTCACAATCCGGCCCCAGCCACTTGTTTTCATGTGCCCGACTAAGGCCTGCGAAAGATAGAGCGTCGCATCGACATTGACAGCAAAGATGCTGTGCCATGCGTCCGGCTTCACGTCCTCAAGTGGGGTACCGACCTGACCGCGCACCCCACCCGCCGCATTGATCAGAATATCCGGGGCCGCGTGGTCGCGGAGCAATTGCCAGGCCATGTCTTGTACGGCGGATGGATCACCAAGATCGGCGGGCAGTGCGGGCAGGCCAAGCGTGTCTGCTGCCGCGTTGAGGGCATCCCCCGGCACATCGCTGACAACGACAGTTGCGCCATCCGCAGCCAATCGAGTGGCGATCGCCGCCCCAATGCCACCAACCACACCCGTGACCAAAGCCGTGCGCTGGGTCATGCCAACACCTTGGTCAATTCGTGAAAGGTGTCGCGTGACATTTCGCGGCGGCCCGCTTCGATGTCGTGGATCAATTCGACCAATCGGTGCAGCAGTGGCGCATTGATGCCATGACCGGTGGCAATCTCTGCAACCGCGCCGATTTGCGGATCAACTTCGGTCTTGCGTTTGCGCACAGCAAGGTCGCGGTAGATCCCCGTATGGGTCTTGGCTGTCTTTGAATTGAACTCGGCCAGATCAGCGATGCTTTGCAAGGCGGCGGCGTCACTTGCACCGGGCATGAATGCGCTGGGTTCAAACCCGTTGAAGGGTTTGGGGTTAACGCCTTCGGCCACGGCTGTCTGCATCACTTCGCGCGCCAGCCCGATGAGGGCGGGACCACGTGTCGGATCGGCAAAGTTATCGGTCATACTGTCGGGCGTTAGGGCGGTGGCGAACAACATCGCGCCATAGCCCAGCTTGCCCCAGAGATAGGCCCAGATGTCATCGCTCAGAACGGCGTTGGGTTCGAACACTTGCAACAGGTCAAACATCTCGCGGGTACGAGCCTTTATGGTACCGTCAATCTCACCGACCACAACCGCTCCCCGGTTGCCAAACAGGATACGCCCCGGACCAATCCAGTCGGCCCCGTAATTCACAAAGGCACCCATGGTCCGTTCGGCCCTGATATGTTGAGCTATGACCCGTTCATTCAGGCCGTTCTGCGCAGACAGCACGAAACCATTCGAGGCCAGATGCGGCATCAACTGGGCCAAGGCCACTGACGTGGCTTGCGCCTTTACCGCCAGGACAATGCGGCTGTAAGTCCCGGTCAATTCTTCCGGTGTCACACAGGGCACAACCTGGGTAAACTCCTCGACCGGCCCTTCGATGGACAAACCTGTGGTGGCGCAGGCGGTGACGTGGTCGGACACAATATCGACCATCAGCACCGGAATGCCCGCGCGCGCCCAATAGGCGCCCAGAATGCCACCGATGGCACCGGCACCCCAGATCAGTACCGGCTCATTCATTGTTCATTTCCGCCCATGGCCCCTCAAGGGCGCTGCGTGTTTCGGCCACGCCCACGTCCCAGATCGCCTGCATGTCCGTGTCATCGCGCTGCCACGCGCCACCAAAAGAACCATCCCCCAGAACTCCGCGCGCCTGTCCAGGCGGGCAGGCTTTCATCAATGCCATGTCAACAACGGGTTTTTCTCCTTCGGGCGCTGTCGCATGGGCAAGACGGGTCCACGGAAAATTCTCCATCCAATTGGCGTGTGAGCCAGAGCTGTCGATGGATTGGATCTTGGCCCATGTTTCGGGCGCATTCCACCAATTGTGAAACTTGATCGAGGTATCACCAAGTTCTGCCATCAGCTCTTGCGCCAAGGCCCCGACGGGATTGTTGCCACCGTGTCCATTGACGATCAGAATTTGTCGAAATCCCGACCGGTGCAACGAGGCAACGACATCGCGTACGACCGCCATCAGCGTTTCAACCCGCAGGCTGACGGTGCCGGGATAGGCGATGAAATAGGGGGCCAAACCATAGGGCACCACCGGAAAAACCGGGATGTTGAGCGGCGCGGCGGCATCCACAGCGACCTTTTCGGCCAGGATCAAATCGACACAGAGCGACAATTGCGCATGTTGCTCAGTAGACCCGATGGGCAGGATACAACGCGGATCGCGTGCGGCAGCTGCCTCGACATCCCGCCAGTTCATCTCGGATACTTTCATTGCACATTCCCTTCTGTCATGATCGTCGCTTCGGTCGGTATTTTGCTTTCCCATTCCGAGGCCCCCATGACAACCTTGGTCATCAGTTCAAACAGCATTTGCCGTTCGCCATCTGACAACACTTTCAGCATCTGTTTTTCCATCGCCTCGAAGGTGGGCCGGGTTTCGTTGAACAGCGTCCAACCTTTTTCCGAAAGGTGCAGCGCCTGTTTGCGACCTCCCCGCGGCGCTCTGACGCGGGCGTTGATCAGGCCCTTAAGCTCCAGCAATTTGATAGCACGGCTCAGCGTGTTTTTAGGGAAACCGGATGTACGTGAAATATCGCGGGCACTACCCCCGTCTACAAGGGCAAGAGAATATAGCACGACGTATTCAGGCCGCTTCAGGCCAAAAGTGTCCTGGACCCAAGAATAAAGTGGCGTGTTGTAGAGCAGTGCAAGATAGTTGAGCCGAAACGTAAACGGACAGGGGTTGCCCCACAATTTGGTCTCCAGCATGTCCGGGCTTCGGTCTGTCTGAGAGTGGCTGAATTCTTGTTCAAAGGCGGTTTGCGTCCCTGACATATCTAATTGATCCTTTGATGAACTCGAATGGTTTCCAAATTGAACTTGACTGATAATGTATATCGTCACATTGTACTTGTGCAAGTTCCAAATGGGACAATATAAAATTGCATGAACGGATGACGATTGCGGTCTCGTTCACCATAGGAAAGGAAAAATCATGAAGTACCGGAAGTTTCTAATTCCTCTTACGGTCACCTTGGGTTTGACTGCGGCAGGTGCCGCATCGGCACAGACGTTGACAATGGGGGTGCGCGGCGGGCCTGAATCCATGGATCCTCATTTCTCGGCGCTGGGTCCACATGCAGAAGCAGCCAAGCATATTTTCGACACGCTGGTCTGGTCCGGCACTGATTTGCAGATTGAACCCGGTCTGGCCGAAAGCTGGACACCGGTGGATGATGACACCTGGGAATTCACGCTACGCCAGGGAGTAAAGTTCTACGATGGCTCCGATTTTGATGCAGAAGACGTCAAATTCTCGATCGAACGCATCCCGGTTGTGACGGGCCCAACCACAACAGCAATCTATGTGCGCCGTGTGGCGGGCGTCGATATCATTGATCCGCATACGCTGCACATCCACACGGATGGCCAGGCGGCGACCTTGCCGAATGACTTTATCCGCCTGTTCATCGTCTCGTCCGAGGCTGCGGCGGACTACTCAACGCCTGAAACTGCCGCTGCGGGCTTCAACTCTGGTGCTGCCACGATTGGCACAGGCCCTTACAAATATGTAAGCTGGGAGCCGAAAGGCGATCTGGTTCTGGAGCGCAACGACGACTATTGGCGCGGCAAGGGTGCATGGGAAACCGTGATCCGCAAGGAAATCCCAAACGACAGCTCTCGTCTGGCGGCTCTCAAGGCCGGTCAGGTGGATGTGATCAACTATGTCTCCTCCGTAGATTATTTGGCGCTGGAACGTGATGCCAGTGTGGATGCCATCAAAGGCGACAGTGTCTATATCATGAACCTGCAACTGGATCAGCGTCAGGATACGCCGCTGGTGCGCGCGATTGACGGCTCTGACCTCGCTGAAAACCCGTTTCGGGATCTGAAAGTTCGTCAGGCTATTGATCACGCCATTGACCGTCAGACAATGGTTGATATCGTGCTGGAGGGGTTGGGCAAACCAGCCAATCAAATGATGCCTCCGGGTTTCTTTGGGTCCAGCGAATCTATCCCGATGCCTGCGCACGATCCGGCAAAAGCCAAGGCGCTTCTTGCTGATGCGGGCTATCCCGACGGGTTTGAGGTTGACCTCTATTGCACCGCCGACCGACTTCCCGGTGATGGCGCGATCTGTCAGGGTCTGGGCCAGATGCTGACCCAGGTGGGCATCAAAACCAACGTTAACGCGATCTCCAAAACAGTGTATTTCCCGGCGCAAGCGCGGCTGGAATACTCCATGTTCATGAACGGTTGGGGCACGTTGACCGGCGAGGCATCCTATACCTTGGGTGGTCTTGCACATTCCAACAACCCGGAAGTCAAACTCGGTGCTTATAACCGCATCGAATACAAGAATGATGATGTGGATATGCTGCTGCAAACGGGTGCGACGATGATGAACGCGGATGAGCGGCGCGCCACCTATGAGCAGGCAATGGAAAAAGTGATGGCGGACAAGGCCTACATCTCCCTTGTGCAGCTTCAAACGGTCTGGGGTGCCAAAGCGGGTATGTTGCAGTTCGCCCCGCGTTTCGACGAAGATACGCTTGCGTTCTTTATCTCACCGGCATCCTGAACGGTGTGATATGACTCAAAGGTCGGGTGGCAGTGGCGCTGCCCGGCCTTTTCTTTGCCTTGGGGATCGCTGATGCTTGGCTTCATCATTCAACGCTTTTTGCAGGCTGTCGCGGTTATGGCTGTGATGTCAGTGATTGTCTTTTGCGGGGTCTATGCGATTGGCAACCCGATCGACATTGTCATCCCGCCAGAAGCTACCCAGGACATCCGCGAGGAAGCGATCCGCCGGCTCGGCCTCGACCGACCTCTTTACGAGCAATACTTTATCTTTATGGGCAATCTGCTTGAGGGTGATCTGGGGCGCTCGTTTGTCTATAATATCCCTGTGCTGGAACTGATCGGCGGGCGTCTGCCAGCAACGCTGGAATTGGTACTGATATCGGTCATTTCAGCTACCATCTTGGGTGTCAGCCTTGGGATTTACGCAGGTTATCGCCCGGACAGTTGGGTCTCCAAGACGATCATGGCTATCTCTGTTCTGGGCTTTTCCGTGCCGTCATTCTGGGTCGGATTGATCCTCATCCTATTCTTCGCGGTCAACCTTGGTTGGCTGCCCGCAGGCGGGCGCGGTGAAACGGTTGAGATTTGGGGCGTGGCTTGGTCTTTCCCAACGCTGAACGGGCTGTCCCATATCGTATTGCCCGCCGTGAACCTTGCCCTGTTCAAACTGGCGATGATGATCCGGCTGGCCCGCGCGGGCACGCGCGAAATCATGTTAACTGATACAATCAAATTCGCCCGTGCGGCGGGTCTGTCCGAGGGCACAATCCTGCGCCGTCATTTGCTGAAACTCATCTCCATTCCGATTATCACGGTCTTTGGGCTTGAGCTGGGATCAACGCTGGCCTTTGCCGTTGTGACAGAAACGATTTTCTCATGGCCCGGTGTCGGCAAGCTGATTATCGACAGCATTGGTGTACTCGATCGGCCGGTGATGGTGGCCTATCTCATTCTGGTCGCCTTTCTGTTTGTGACCATAAATTTTGTCATTGATCTGGTGTTCGCCGTGATTGATCCGCGTCTGCGTCAGGGGGCCACAGCATGAGCACCGCCAACACCCCGCTGCGCCGTTTCTGGGCAGAGTTCCGCGAGAATAAAGTTGCCGTTGTGGCTTTGGTCGTTGTTGCCCTGATGATCCTTCTTGCGGTTTTTGCGTCAGTGGTTTCACCCCAAAATCCCTATGATCTTGCGAACCTTTCCCTGATGGATAGCCGCAGACCACCAGGGTTTGTCGGGTCGGGCGGGTATACGCACATTCTAGGCACTGATCCTCAGGGCCGAGATTTGTTGTCGGCAATCTTCTATGGCCTGCGCATTTCGATCCAGATTGGCTTGGCGGCGGGGTTTGTATCGCTGACCATCGGCACAACTCTGGGTATTTTGGCAGCCTATGTTGGAGGCCGTATCGAGGCGTTGATCATGCGGCTTGTGGATTTGCAGCTGTCCTTCCCGGCGATCCTGTTAGCCTTAGTGATTGTAGCGCTGCTTGGGCAGGGCAAGGCGCAGTTGATTGGCGCACTGGTGGTGGCGCAATACGCCTATTTTGCGCGCACCGCCTATGGCGCGGCCAAAGCCGAACGTGGCAAGGATTACGTTGAGGCGGCGCTTGCCGTCCCGCTCAGTGCGCGGTTGGTGGTAATGCGCCATCTGCTGCCCAATTGTATGCCGCCGCTGATTGTCGTGGCAACGGTGCAGATCGCCAATTCCATTTCACTCGAAGCCACCTTGAGCTTCCTGGGATTGGGCCTACCTGTGACCGAACCATCGCTCGGCATGCTGATCTCCAACGGGTTTCCTTATATGATGAGCGGACGCTACTGGATATCTGTTTATCCCGGCGTTGCGCTGATCATCCTAATTGTAGCTATCAACCTTGTTGGGGACCAAGTCCGCGACCAGTTCAATCCAAGGCTACGCAAATGAGGGAATCCATTCTAAGCGTCTCAGATCTGACCACGCATTTTTTTACTCGGGCGGGCGTAGTCAAGGCTGTCGATGGCGTGTCCTTTGACCTTGCCAAGGGTGAAATCATGGGGCTCGTCGGTGAAAGCGGGTCGGGAAAAACCGTGACTGGGTTTTCCCTGCTAGGCTTGGTCGATGCGCCGGGGCGGATTGTCAAAGGTTCCGTCAAATTGAACGGTACCGAACTGACAACCCTGTCTGACCCCGAATTACGCGCACGGCGCGGCCATGAAATTTCGATGATCTTTCAAGACCCGATTGCTACGTTGAACCCGATGCTGACCATTGGGCAGCAAATGCGCATGGCCATTGACGCGCATGAGTGGCTCAGCAAGCGGGCGGCTGATGCACGGGCGGCTGAACTCTTGACGCAGGTCGGTATCCCGTCTGCCGCTGCACGTTTGCGCGGGTATCCACATGAATTTTCAGGTGGCATGCGTCAACGCGTGGCCATTGCGATTGCCTTGTTGCACCGTCCCGCTGTCATCGTTGCGGATGAGCCCACAACCGCGCTTGATGTCTCCATTCAGGCGCAAATCCTGTTTCAAATGCGTGACCTCGCCGCCGAGATGGGCACGGCGATGGTCTGGATCAGTCATGATCTTGCTGTGGTCTCAAGCCTCGCCAGTAAGCTGGCGGTGATGTACGCAGGCCGCATCGTGGAGCAGGGGCCAACGGCAACGTTGTTGCGCAATCCGCGTCATCCGTATACCGCTGGGCTGATTTCGTCGTTACCTGCAATGGCCCAACCGGGCATGCCGCTAAGCCAAATCCCCGGCACAACGCCATCGCTCTTGTCATTGCCACCGGGATGTTCCTTTGCCCCAAGATGTGACCGGGCAACAAAAGCCTGCGGCATGGCCCCTGAAATGAAAATAGAAGACAACAGAGGCTGGCGTTGCTTTCACCCCGTATCGGCATTCAAAGAGGCCACTGCATGAGCGTCTTTCTCAACATGGACAATGTCAGCCGCCTTTTTGGCCCGAACCTGAGCACCGGGGAAAAAATTGCCGCTAAACTGGGGGGCAATGTCGAGACCCGTGCTGTTCGGGCGGTGTCAGGGGTCAGCCTGACGGTGCGCAGAGGTGAGACTCTTGGACTCGTCGGGGAAAGCGGCTGTGGCAAGTCAACCTTGGGCCGCCTGATCGCGGGCATATTGCCGCCGACTTCTGGTTCGATATTGCTGGACGGCGCTCCGGTCATGGTGGACGGCCGCAAGGTCACAACCCGCGTACAAACCGTGTTTCAAGATCCTTTTGCCAGCCTCGATCCACGCATGAAAGTTGGTGATACGGTATCGGAGGGTCCAATTGCCCATGGTTTGATCACCAAATCCGATGCGCAGGGATACGTTGCAAATTGGTTTGAACGGGTGGGTCTCGACCCTGTTTGGGTCGATCGTTACCCGCATCAGTTTTCAGGTGGCCAACGCCAGCGTGTCGCGATTGCACGCGCGCTTGCGATGCAGCCGGATGTATTGATTTGTGACGAGCCAGTTGCCTCTCTAGATGTGTCCATTCAGGCGCAAATCATCAACCTGTTTCTGGAACTCACACGTGATCTTGACCTGACCTGCGTCTTTATCAGCCATGACCTGAGTGTGATACAGCATGTTAGCGACCGCGTGGCGGTGATGTATCTGGGCCGTATTGTCGAACTTGGCCCCGTTGATCAGGTATTTGCGGCTTCTGCACACCCCTATACAGCAGCATTGTTTGGAAGCGTGCCAAAATTAGTGCTTGATGCGGATGAGCTTGTTCATTTTGACACCATCGAGGGTGAAGTGCCCTCTCCCCTCTCCCCGCCACCGGGGTGCTACTATAATCCGCGCTGCCCACGAGCGACGGACATCTGCACCACAACCCAGCCCGAAACGCAAAAGGTATCCGAACTTCGTGCGGTGGCCTGCCATCATTTCAAAGCAGTGCTAGCCGACAAAGATCCGGACCTGACCATGTCCGGCCCCTAAATTATGTACCATTTTTAAATAGAGTTTCTGGAACTGGCGGTCTCATGTTTAGGGCTTGGTGGGGCGGATGTGATTAAACTGCTTGAACCATGCGTTGATCGCCGTTTGGGCTTGTTTTGTCGTCAAAAACGGTGTTGTCTGACAACACCTTCAGTATTGCCAACTATTTTTTATTGCCCGCATATCATGTTGCGATAAGTATCTATAAAGCCGCCTGCCTCGTCTCAAGTTAGTTTTGTCTGATAGTGCCAATCTAACTCTTCACCCAAACGGAGATGTAGGCAACATCAGTATTATCTGCAGAAAGGTGTTTCGGCACAGTATCAACCACTTTTACCCTGATTTTTGAGGCGTTCTGGAG
>Ga0115545_1001422_pt1 | contig 12372 bp, 24 predicted proteins | sample COGITO_mtgs_1003_FD_87188 | JGI IMG/M metagenome (GOLD analysis project Ga0115545, IMG submission 87188) | Pelagic marine microbial communities from North Sea - COGITO_mtgs_100330 | ecosystem: Environmental > Aquatic > Marine > Epipelagic | place: Germany:Helgoland, sampling site Kabeltonne...
AACATTAGATTATCCCTTAAATAAGTTAAAAACTCTTTATATATAGAATTAATTTAATGAGTACAAGTATTATTACTGATCGTTCCTATTTATTTCTAATATTGAAGCTACAACGTGTAATCTATCAGCATCTGCCGCAGTTACTTGAATTACTTCGCTTTCCATAAGGATCAACGGCTCATTAATTAATTGTATTGTAGAATTACCTGCAACAGCTTTAGTCTTGAACAAATTAAATTTTGCAGCACCACTTGCTGGATCACCATTGAACAAATCTACAGTAACATTGCTACCATTGTTAGTGTCGTCTGACACAAGAATAGATTTAATTATTGCTCTTGAATCAGATGGGACTGAATATAGAGTTGTAACAGTATTAGTAGTTAAATCTAATTTAGCATTTTTATAAATATTTGCCATCTAACCTCCTAAAAACCAAACTTGTCTTTCTCTCTCATCATTTTGGTCTTTCGGATAAGTAGAATTTAAAATTTTAATCATGTCTTGTAAATCTTCAATAAGTTGGTTAAATTCGTTTTGTTCGTACACTTCAGGTGCAGAGTTTAAACGAGCAGTAGGAATCTTTGCCATATTTCTATGGTAATTTATTCGTCAGTATTTGTACAGAACTATTGTTTTTGTTCTGTAACTTCTATTATTTCCCTTTCAACATCTTTAATCTCTTTTGAGATTTTTACCATTGAAACGGTAACTGTCCCATTAGCAAGCAATTTACTAGCCCACTGGGCTTCCAGATTTTGCTTGTGGTTCAGTTTGCTTATCAGAGTGTTGCTCATCTCGATATACCTCCACAGTGAGTGTATTTGCATCTTCGGAAATAAAATTTTCTTTTGTCCACCGAAATGTTTTCACATGCTCAGACCAGAGAGCCTTGCCTGCGGTATCTAAATTTTCCGCCTCGATAAGGCCGTTAGCATAGTATCCGCAACGCCTGAACTGAAAATACACTAACATTTAAAGAATGGTTAGCATACTTTATCGTGTTTGTAAAGTCTAAATAAACCACGTAGGAGTGCCATTTTTCCACGTGGCAAACTCTCTTTTGTGAGCCTTGTAAAATTTACGATATGCTTCGATAGTATCGCCTTCTTTTTTACAATCGTCAGGCATGCATTGTGGTGGCATAGTATAAACTGTCTCTTTTATATTTGTAGGAAATTGGTTAAGATATTGACACAATTTTTTAAAAGTACTGTGAACTTTACCATATCTTTTAGTATATTGCATATTAAGAGAATTCCATAATTCTAATACATATCTATATTGATCTTTATTACCTCTAGTCCATATATTAGATGGATGATTAATATGAGCACATTTATATAAATGATTTTCTCTATAATCTGATAACTTATATTGAGTTACCATTTGTTTGCCTGTATTAGAAAGCACTTTTACTTCTTCACCATCTATTACTCTGTGAGCTGTACTTAACATTTGAGCATACTCGATAATCATTTTTACGACATGTTTATCGCAATGATACTCGGCGCACAACGCAGGGTTAGTATCTAAATAAAATATGTTCATCTTAATTTCTTCTTTTCTAAAATTAAATTAATTTCTTTTTCCTTTATACAATATGTATATAAAGATTGAGATTTATTTAATTCTCTAATTGCTTGTTCAAGTGTTATCTTTTTAATTTTAGGTTTATAAGGTTCTACTTGACTTGTATCTATTCTAAATATGTTCATTTCTTTTCTTTATAAATAAAATTACCTTTATCGTCAGTAATAGATTGTATGCTATGTACTTCTCGATTAGGACTATCTTCGTAAAAACTATCAGATATTGATTCTATACCATATTCTTCTATATAATCTGATAATAATAATTGACAATCGTTTTCGTCACTACAAGCTAATAAAAATGATTCTTTATTATCATTAAACTCTTTTTCGTCATGTATGACTATATCTTTCTCGCAAGGAACAATCAAATTAAATTTAACTTTAAGTTTTCTTTTCATAGTTCTCCTTTCTCGCAGATATGACCTATTATAATATAATTTTTATAATAAGAATTAACCCACACTTCGCCATTACCTTCTTCGTATAATGGATTATTCTTATATTCTATATTTTTTTCTATCCATAAAGAACAAGATAATATCTTATTGCTTTCTATTTTGAGTAATCCTAAACCACCACTCTCTAACATGACGATTAAAGATAATATCATTTTCATTTATCTAAATTTAATATCTCATCTATTTGATTTTTAATAACTTGTAAATCTTCTCTAATGCTTCTAAACTTTTGCTCTAATCTATATACTTTAGAATCATTATAACCAGGACTATTGCTATCTTTTATTTTGTAATCAACGTACACAGAGTATCTTTCAGCGTATTTAAGAGGAATAAAGCTTTGATTGCCATGTACTTTCCTTGATCCACGACCCTTTAATCTAATGCTGTATCTACCCTTATGTAAATACTTTTTCATCTGATTAATGAATGCCCAACCCTCGTTAGAGTTAGGTACATTAGTTAAAAAGTGTACACACGCATTAGCTTTAGCTTTTTTCTGTTCTTCAGTAAGTTTTAATTTTTTATAAAACTGACTGTAAGTCATAGGACTGCCACACATTTTAAGTGCTTTTACCACATCTTTTCTACTCATTTTCTTCTCCTATCTTTATCGAATGTTAGTTGTATTATTTTATCATCTTTTTCTATTGGTTTAGATAGATAATAAATTACAGGACAATCTATTAACCATTTAGCAAACATTTTTTCTGTGTCAGCTTTGTATTTTTTAGCATGGTTAGCTGATTGTACTTCTTGTATTCTATGTCTAGTCTGATCGTTCATTAATTTAAAGTAACCCTTTCTACTGTCTTTAGTTCTCTATAAACAGAGTTAGGTATATCTAATTGATATAACTCTCCATTAGCATGTTCGAATAAAATACGCCTACAGTCTGGACGCATTTGTATATCGAAATGTATAGGCCATTCTTGTTCTTTATCGAATTTAGTAACATCTTCAAATTCATGCTTCTTAAAATGACGTGGCCAATTACTTGTTCTAGCTATCGCATTTGAATATATAAGTTGGTCTCGTTTTATTACTTTGTGTGCTGGCATAATTATCCTTCTATTATATCTTTGAGTTCTTCTAAATCTGCGCCGTCATCGCTAAAGTCAGAAGTTTCTAAACCTAAGCTTGCTGCGGCATCTGCCTTTTTAGCTTCTTCTTCGTTCCATTCTTTATCTGATGGCCAACCTTTAGGCGGTGCATTTTCTTTATTAACTTCTTTGATAATATCGTTTAACTTTTTTATAGTCATATTATTCCTTTCTATTTTTTTCTAATTTACTATTTTTAAAGAAATAAATAATCCATAAAAACAAGAAAAAAAACCACGATACTTACTATATAAAAGACTACAACCTGCTCTATAAATCGTTCTACGTCACACTAATTTAGTGGATTATAAACTCTTTATCTATATTTTCGCAATATCTTTTAATTTCGTTAGGATATTCAACTATCTCGTAATCTACAAATTTAAACTGTTTCATGTGTTTATTACAGAATTCATAGAAACGATTTATTCTAGGAAAGTATGGTTCACTGTCGTATTGTGGAAAAGAAAAATCAAGTGTTTCTTTTGGTTTTTTTCTATTAACATATGTAAATTTAACCCAATAATTTTGAGTTGGTAAACTCATTAATTCTTTTATTAAATTATGTCCTGTATCTTTATACACTTGATATCTCTTTTGGTTCGCATGTAAATTTTGTGTATGCTCCCATACTATTAACCCATTCTTTATCATAGCCTGTTATTAACTTATAAGAATAATCATAACCATAAACTATACAACTGTAATGATCTTCGAATGTTATTATTTTAGTAGGAACAATTTTGCAATCAGTCCCGGGAACCGTACTGCACAGCCATAATGTTAAAACAAATTTAACCATTTTTAATACACCTTATAATTAAATTTTTAAGAATAGGATTACTTTTTAAAATAGTATAATACTGTTCTGTTAGTGATGCTACTTTTTCTTCACCGTGATTCGATACAGAAAAATCTTTTAATGTAGCTATAATATGAAACAACTCATGAAATAAAGTTTTACCAAGCATTTGTTTAGTTAAACCTTTTCTAATTACAAGAGAGTTATCTTTTGTTTCAAAATAGGCATATTCATCTATCTCTTTAAAAGATACTTTGATTAATTTATTATTGTATTTAATTTCTGTAAGTTTCATAGGGCCAATTTCTTGACCCTATTATAACAATTATCGACCTAACATTCTAGATTTAGTTCGATCATTTACTTGTGTATTTATCCCTATTCCGTTACCTTTTTCTGATCCACGGCTATAAGCTACTCTATCTCTAATACTCATAGATGATTTTTTACTCACTAATCGTATACCTTTTTGCTCTAGCCATTTAGTAATAGCCATCTGTTCGTTCTTATAAAGAACTGGTAAGCCATCAGGATTGCCTTGAGGGATATATTCGGGAGCTATCTCGTTATATCTATCATTCAATCTTTTAGATAACTTACTCGCACAGCCTTGTTTAAAAGCATGAGACATTTTATTTATACTAGCACGACTACCAGGCACTTCTCTAAATTCTTCTGCAGCTAGTCTATCTACTGTATTAATAAAGTATTTACACATTTCTGTAGCTACCATACGATTAGATTTTCTACCTACAAAAGTAATTACTTTTACTCGCCTGTAATGTTTATCTAATTTCATAGTAGTGTAAGTCTTACAAAAATATAGTTTAGCTGTAGCATTTCTAATATAGCCTTTCCATAAATCTCTATCGACCTCTACATCTTCGCTATCCATAGGCTCTACTTGATCTTCATCTTTCAAATCGCTAATAGATAGATTGTGTTCTTGAAGTAACTTTTGAGCTTTATCTGCAGCTAACATTGCTTCGTTTTCAGAGGCACCGTTTTCTACTGACATCTGCAAAAGTTTTTGTATTCTCTTCAATACACTTTCTTTTTCTTCTGGCATAGTTCTCCTTTCTTGTTAAACGAGATAAACACCTGGCAGGACTCCTCGAGGGTTTTATACTGGCGTACGGCGTTTATCTCTATTTTTACTATATATTATTTTTTTCTTTTTTAGACAAGATTATTCGTATTGTGTTCCAATCTTTCGCTAACGACATTTTAGTCCATTCTTCCCGGGTAACACCTTTAGCCAGAGCTTCACCATCAGAACTATTAAATAAAAATATTTCTTTATCCTTTTTCACAATTATATAGACAAGACCACCATGATAGGAGTAAGACTTGTGCCATGCGATTTGTTCTATACTCAGTTTTAGCTTTAATTTGGTCTTTTCTCTTTTGGGGGACCGCAAATACTTACCTTCTAACCAACCCGCATTACCATCAACACAATAAAACACATCTGGTATACCACGTTCAATTGAAGTTTCCACACGTTGTATAAAAAAATCGTTAAGTTTTGATCTTATTATTTGCCAGATTTGTTTTTCCAAATGTTATTACCTATAGGAATATATTTTACATTATCATGTGTAGTTAAATATCTAAATGGATCAATGACCACAGAATCGGGCATAAAATAAAACTCTGTAAAAGCTTTGTGTTGTGTACCGATAAAAAATAATTGCGGAATTTTATCCCACTTGTAATCATCTTTTACTTTCATAATATCACTACTATCAACATAAGGATCCCACATTCTAACTGTCTCTCCTTTTTCTTCTAAAATATTTTTCAACAATATAGATGGACTACCTGTTATAATGTTAGTTTCTGGTTTAAAAGTTTTTCCTAAAATATTTATTTGTCTATCGCCTTTATTCTCTATAATTAAATCAGCTAACCACTCTGTTTGACTTTCTCTTTGTTTCATTATATTATCGTACCAGTTGTAAGATAATTTAAATTTGCAGGCTAAATAACTGAGAGCTATATTATCTCTAGGGTGACAACCACCTCCATCTCCCATACCACCATATAAATATTTTTTACTTATTAACCTTGTAGTACATAAAGAAAGAGCTTCAGTAATATCATCTACATTAGTATTAGGTAAATGATGACATGTTTCCATAATAGTATTCATCATAGAAATTTTAGTTGATATAAAAGTATTATAAGCTACCTTAATTAATTCTGCGTTCTCTATTGTAGTTTTAAAAAATGGAGCTTTATTAACTGTTTTATAAAATTCTTCAGCCATCTTTGCGGCGTTCTCATCATCAACACCAAATAAATTTATCTCTGCATTTAAAAAATCGTCAATGGTAGTTCCCATTGCAATAAAGTAAGGGTTATAACAAAGTTTTAAATGAGAGCCAAGAATTGGTTTAATAAGTCTTGAAATAGTACCAGGCAAGACAGTAGAAATAATAATAACAGTTTTATCTTTCCCTTGTTGTTCGATTTCTTCATTTAAATCTTTAATACCTTTTACTAAATAATCATAATTAAAATCAGAAGTTTCTTCTGGTAGTCTAGTTACACCTTCATATTTTTTATCATGTGGAGTTTGTATTGGTACAAATATAATATCACTTTCTTCAACAATTTTTTCTAAAGATTTAATTTGAATTTTAGACTTTGCTAATAATTCTTCTGCACCTTTTTCCATATAGTTTAAAGTTTTAAACCTAATATTTCTTAAGGTAATATCATTAATATCAGTTCCGATTACTTGATGGCCTTTGCTTTCAATAGCAAGAGCAACTGGTAGACCTAACTTGCCTAATCCTATAAATCCTATTTTCATTTATTCTATTGTGCCCCAATTTAATCCTTTCTCAACATCTACTTTAAGAGGCACTTTCAAATCTACACAAGTTTTCATGATATGTAAACTCTCGTCAAAACATTTTTGTTTAAGTGGCTCAACTGAAAAATCTAATTCATCATGTACTGTTAGTTTTAAATCAATCTCATCTAACAAACCTGCTTCATAAATTTTAATCATTGCTGATTTTGTAATATCTGCTGACGAACCCTGTATTAAAGCATTCATTGCGGTATGAGTATAAGCTCGTTTAAGTTCTTGTTTAGGATACTGTGCGTGTGCTTCTGATAAAGAATATGCTCTTTCACCCCAACTATCTCTAGGTTCCCACATATCAAATCTTCTTTTTCTACCTAATAAAGTTTTAATATAACCACGAGTACTTGCCACATGTGATACTTGTCTAGATAATTCTTTTACAAATGGAACTTTATCATGATATTTATTAAATAAGTCATAAGCTTGATCAGTATCTAAACCTAACTCTGCTGCTAATTTTTTGTTACCCATTCCATAAAACAAACCTAAATTAATAGTTTTAGCTTGTTTTCTTGGTATACTTGCCATATCAGCTACCATTTGATGAAAGTCTGTATCATCATTTTTATTAAATTCATCTTGAACTTTTATAGCAGTGTCCATATCTTTAAGACTTGCATAGTGTACTAATACTCTTGGCTCTTGTTGAGAGTAGTCAGCACAAACCCATTCGCAATCTTCTTCTGGTATAAATAAACTTCTGATCATCGGACCAAGTTCAGGATCTCTAGCTGGCACTTGTTGTAGATTAGGATATTGAGAACTAAATCTACCTGTAACAGTACCCATAGGATTAAAGCCACAGTAAATTCTACCATTAGAGGCTTTATCAATAATCATGTTTTTTACAAATGTATTTCTAATTTTGTCTAACTTTCTAACTTTTAAGATACTTTGACTAACATCGTCCATTTGAGTTTCCAACCAACTTGCAGTGAAAGATGGAGTACCCTTTGCGGTGTAGTTATATCCAATACTATTTTTATCATATGCTTCCTTTAGTGAGGCGTTTGCCCATACATTAACTTCGGTGCCTCCTAATCTATTTAGCATTGTTTGAACCTCTGATTGTTTTTTTTCTAATTCAGTATACAAACTATGTGCTTTATCCACATCTACTCTTACTCCTTTTTTTCTCATATGAAATAGAACAGGTATAAGTCTTGATTCAAAATCAACTATGCTTTCAATTTCTTCTCTTTTAATTCTTTCTTGTTGTTTTTGATAAATTTGTAAAGTAAGTAAGGCATCTTCTTTCGCATATTCGCTTACTTCGTTTGCGTGTAATCTCCATAAATTTTCTTTAACTTTAGCACGTTTACCAAACTTATAAAGTACAGCTTGTGCTAGTTCAACTTCGTATTTAGATTTTCTTAAATAATGTTTAGCCAAACTGTCTAAAGAATACTTTAACTTGTTTTCATCTATTAAATGTTCTATTGTTTGAACGTCATATATTCTGTGATCTCTCGTAAGGGTAAGGCGCTTATCCAGTGAATAAAGCCACTCTACGTCATACATTGCGTTAGCAAATATGAGCTTTTTTCTCTTTGAGTAAATATATAGTAAAAAACTAATCACTTTAGTTTTATTTAAATTACCTCCACCTTCGTGTCCTATTGGAAAATATTCAGTATAACCACTATCAGTTGATATAGATATTCCTGCCACATGACCATCTTTTCTAAATCCACCTGGTCCCATAGTTTTTAAATTAGGATCGTAAGTTTCAGTATCAATCGCAATAAGTTTTGCTTCGTCTATTTTATTTACATTAAACATTAATTAATCTTTCCAAGTATTATTGTTTTATTTATATAAGTGTAACCTCGACCAGAACTTTCCCATAAAATTCTAGCTTGATCGTGAACGTATTTTTCTCCATAAATAATTTGTTGTGTAGAAGTATTTAGAAGAAGCTTGACACAATGAATACAAGGTTCAAGTGTTGTATAAACTCTATGAATATCATAAACATCTTTACATTGAAGTAATGCATTTTGTTCTGCGTGTATTGCTTCGCATTTATCTAAATCTGTACCTGATTTAGATTTAGCACCACTACACGGTTTATTAATACAATGCGTAAATCCTGCTGGATTACCATTATACCCTGTAGCTATTACATGATTTCTTTTATTTACAAAAACACAACCAACTTTACGCCTAGCACAAGTACCTCTTGAAGATACTAACTCTGCCATTTTTAAAAAATAAAAATCAGTAGGTGGTCGATAACTATCCATGTTTAAGGAAATCTATTTTCTGAAGCCTTCCTTGATCTTTAGAAACAGGTATATAATCCGCTGCCTCTCTTAAATTTCTAATAAATTTAAGTGGATTATCTTTATACTTATCAATAAGTTTATTAAAAGATATTTCAGGTTTATCATTATAATTACTTGTAAAAAGATTATCTAATTTTTTAAAATCAGTTTCGTAAATGTGTCGACTACCTGCTTGTATATTTAAACTTCCTACTTTACATTTGATTCCATTTCTATTTAAATGTAAAGCTATCCAAAAAGATATAGCACTAAAATTAAAAGTATCATAAGGAGTTCCTAACCAAACGTCATTACTTCTCATTGTAGCAACTGTATGTAACCATAACTCATCACTTGCTTCTCTTAAAAAGAATTGTAAAGATAAAGTACAAGGAATATCTTTACTTGATCTAGGATTCTCTCTCCATATATTAATTACTGCTTGTCTACTATCTTGATCAATGACTAAAGTTTTGATAATATAAGACCATTGAGTTAATATTTTAGGACCATACGCACCAAAAAAAGTTTCACCATCATCACTAAATCTTTTAACTCCGTCAACATACTTACTTACACTTTCAACATCGTTTCTACCTTCTAACATCCACGCTGCTTCTCCAAACATGAAGCTATAAGATAATTTTCTCTCAGGTAAAGTAATAATTGGATCATCCATATCTATAATCCAACTGTCGTTTATTTTCTCTGTAATTTTTAAACCTCTAGGTTTACATACAAAATCTGGTTGTCTGAATACGTCCCATAGTTTTTTTTTATACTGTAAATTAATGTCTTTCATTAAATATCTTTTTAGTAAATTGATCTAATTTATGGCCATCTTTAAACATATCATATCTTATAAAATCATTTCTGTCACGCAGTGGCGAAAGCGTATTTAAAAAATTATTTCGTTTGCATTTACCAAACCAAGAAAAATAGTAATCATCAATAACATTATCAATATCGTGATATTCTTCGTGTCGTTGTTCTCTATTAATTCTATGATTTTCTTTAACTCTCGCTGTATCTTCAGGAATACACCATACATATTTAGCACCTCTATCTTTTAAAATATTGTATAATTTTCTAGGATTATAACTAGGACCTTTACTTCTAATATAAGAATAACATTGTTCACTAGGCCAATGTCTATCTATTAAAACTAATTTATTTTGCATTTGTTTTTTTATAGCTAACCTTACACTTGCAGTATGCCATAGTTTCATATCTTTATGGACTCTTAAATGCATATAAAAAGGATCTCGATGTCTCTCCTTTATATAATTAATTAATGTAGTTTTACCTACACCATCAGGTCCTTCAAATATTAAGATTTTTCCTCTAATAAGCATTTAAAATATTCTTTCGTTCTTTCTTTATTCCATGTATTCTTTATAAAACTTTCTCTCTGGTAAGATACAATTTCTTTTAATTCTTGATCAGATTTATTTTCTATATTATCTAAATCTAAATTATATCCATCACCTAATACTTCTGTTTCATTTTCATGACCTAATAAAATAGAACCCGAATCAAAAGCCATATTATATCTTACTCTCCACCAACCACTTCCATTTAAAGTATGAGAATGAGGAGGACTTAGTATACCCCAATGTTTTCTATATTCTTGATACAACTCGTGTTCTTTTAATCTTGTTTGACCTTCTTTAATATTTCCAAAAGTTTTTATAGGCCAAGTAAAAGTTTGTTTTTTCAACCAATTCATTTTATTTAATAGACTAGCCATTACCCATGCTTTTTCTTTTTTAACAACAGGTTGTTCTGTAAATAAATCTTTTCCTTTAGGATCATTTAAATAAGAATTAGTGTATGGCGATGGATCCCAATTAGTTATTTCTTTTGCTTTTATACCTAATGCTTCGTAATTACCACCATCATAAGCTGGTATTAATAATTTAAAAGGCCATTCTTCAAAAGCAAATGTATCTACTAAATCTTCAATTTCTTTTTTATAAGGTTGTGCTTCGTCCCAATACATTTTTCCTACTGGATTACCTGCTTGAGAAAATTTTTTCCATATTCTCCAATGACCTCTACTAAAAGTTCCAAAACCAGATACTGTTTCTTTAGTTTGATGATCGTCTATTGATATTATAGCATCAGGTCTTTTAGTAATAGTATATGCTGCACCATACCAATAACGAGCTGAAAGACTGTTAGGGCCAAACACATATACAATTACTTTATCATATTGTGATACATCTTCTCCCGGGATAATAGCTTTTTGAGTTACTTCGTGACCTAGTTCTCTTAATACTCCTGGTAATATTCTTGCTGATGATGCAATATTTAATGGACTTTTGGCTGTACCAATAGTTAAAGCATTAAAGCCTGTTACTAAAATCTTCATTTTTTTCTTTCTCTTCCTCTACTATTTGATCTATATTAGGTGCTTTCCAACCTTTAGGTTTAATTACATCAAATGCAGTTCCTCGTTTTTTAGATTTACTTTTAGCTCTTATTTTTTTCATATTAGCTGTTTGTACTTCTTTCCAAGCTTTTTCAAATGGTAAATTAAATAACCAAGCTGTACCTAAAGCAATATAAACTATATCTACAAGAGCATCTAATGCTGCTGCATCATCTTTTTTAGTTATTGCTTGAGTATATTCTGCCAATTCTTCCATTAAAAAAGAAGTTCTAAAATTAACTAATTCATTGTTATCAGGTATACCAACTTTTTCGTTTTTCTTAAAACCAAATTTATTATGAAATCTATTTATATCTCCTAATAAATCTTCATGCAACGATTTAAAAATATCTTCGTGTGTCAAATTAAACTTTCTTGTTCTGGTTGTTTTCTAAAATCTACTGTCATCATTTTATGAATCGGTTTATCTTTTAATTCTATACTTTCTTTTACTATTCTTGCTACATATTCAGCTACTGGAGGCATAACTCCTCGTGCGATTTGTGATCCGATAGAGCCAGCAGGTCCTTCCCATTTATAATCGTGTGGAAATCCTGCAAGATAAGCTAGTTCTTTATGACCAAATAATCTATCTTCTGTAGGGTGAATATAAAATCCTCCAGCAATAACTGGACAAACTTTAGCTGTAGATAATCTCCATTTCATAAATTGTGGTCTACCTTTTACTCCTCCACGCATTCCTCCTCTTACCCAAGTTTCAGGTGGATTAAATCTTTCCCATGTAGTTCTTAAACTTTCTCCTTGTTTACAGTGTTTTAAATAAGGTATTTCTGATTCAGTCATTTTAAAAATATGACCAGCATCTTTACCA
>Ga0115545_1001434_pt1 | contig 12299 bp, 9 predicted proteins | sample COGITO_mtgs_1003_FD_87188 | JGI IMG/M metagenome (GOLD analysis project Ga0115545, IMG submission 87188) | Pelagic marine microbial communities from North Sea - COGITO_mtgs_100330 | ecosystem: Environmental > Aquatic > Marine > Epipelagic | place: Germany:Helgoland, sampling site Kabeltonne...
AAAAAGGTTTACGATTCCAGTGAGATCACGTTAGAGTGGGAAATTATGCGAATAGGCAACCGATAGGGTGTTTGTGCGCTAGCAATACAAGATTTTGCCCCAAGGCAGGGGTGGCGAATAGAAATGACGGGCCAAAAAGGCCTGCGTAGAAGGTGGTAGGGTATGTCGAGCAGGGCAAACCCGAAAGTTGTTGTTTTGATGGGTGGCCCATCGGCGGAGCGTGAAGTTTCGTTGAGTTCGGGCGCCGAGTGTGCAGCAGCTTTGCGGGTATCAGGATGTGACGTGATCGAGGTCGATGCTGGCCGCGATCTTGCTTTGCGTTTGACTGAAATTTCCCCCGATGTTGTTTTCAACGCGCTCCACGGTCGTTGGGGCGAGGATGGTTGCGTTCAAGGCCTGCTCGAATGGATGCAAATTCCGTACACACACTCTGGCGTTTTGGCGTCATCGCTCGCCCTTGATAAGCAACGCACGAAGGCGGCCTACCGTTCTGTTGGTTTGCCTGTTGTTGAAAGCGTGATTGTGCCAAAGGGCGACGTGTCCAAGGCGCATGTGATGCGGCCCCCTTATGTTGTGAAGCCGAATAACGAAGGCTCCAGCGTTGGGATTTATCTGGTTGCTGCTGATGCCAAGGCCCCGCCAGTGATGGCCGATGATATGCCCGAGATGGTGATGGTCGAGGCTTATGCCGCTGGTCGTGAACTCACGACAACGGTGATGGGTGACCGCGCTTTGGGTGTGACTGATATTATCGTGGACGGTTGGTACGACTACGATGCGAAATATAAGGCCGGTGGTTCACGCCATGTTGTGCCTGCTGATGTCCCGCAAGATATTTACGATGCCTGTTTGGATTACGCATTGCGTGCCCATCAGGTTTTGGGTTGCCGTGGTGTGTCCCGCACAGATTTCCGTTGGGATGAGAGCAGGGGCCTTGCTGGTTTGATCTTGCTTGAAACCAACACACAACCTGGCATGACGCCAACGTCTTTGGCCCCAGAGCAAGCCGCATATGCAGGGGTTTCGTTCCCTGATTTGTGCCGCTGGATGGTGGAGGACGCATCTTGCAACCGCTAAGCGCCCCACGTCGCCCGCGCGCCTTGCCGCGTGATCCCGCACCTTCCAAGTGGAAGTACCGGTATCAGCGCTGGATGCTGACGCCGGGTGTGCGCGGTTTGATCCGTATCGGTGTGCCATGCGCATTGATCGGGATCATTGCGGTCAGCTGGTATAGCCATGGAACCAACAAAGAGATGGTCGCCGCGAAGTGGGAAGAGGTGAAGGCCACTGTCCAACACCGTCCAGAGTTTATGGTGTCTGGTATGGATGTCGTGGGCGCGGAACCTGTCTTGGCGGATTTGGTTGTGGCCACGGTGCCGATGACTTTCCCGATCTCGTCGTTTGACATTGATCTGGAAGCGATGCGCCAGAAGGTCGAAGAACTAGACGGTGTCCGCTCTGCGCGTGTGCGTGTGGGTGAAGCGGGCCACCTTAAGATTGATATTACACCGCGTATTCCTGTCGCGCTATGGCGGGACGGCGACACGCTGCGCTTGCTGGACGAAGCGGGTACGTTTGCGGGTATGGTTGAAACCCGCACGGACAGGATTGATTTGCCCCTGATTGCGGGTGACGGCGCGCAGGATCATATCGAAGAGGCGCTGTCGCTGTTTCGCGATGCCAAGCCTTTGCAGGAACGCATTCGCGGTTTGGTCCGTATGGGCGAGCGTCGCTGGGATGTGGTGCTGGATCGTGATCAACGTATTTTGCTGCCCGCCGAGGGTGCCGTTGCCGCGTTAGACCGCGTCATCGTTTTGCAACAAGCCAGCGATCTGCTGGATAGAGATGTGGCCGTTGTTGATATGCGCAACGCCGACAGACCAACAATACGCGTTAATAAAGAAGCCGCCGGTGCCTTGCACGGCGCAGGACAAACAGAGGCAGACAACTAAAATGGGTGATCTATACGATAGCCAACGCGCGATGCGGAATATGCGTAAAGCGGCAATGCAACGCGGTGTGATTGCGATTTTGGACATTGGGACAAGTAAGATTGCTTGTTTGGTGCTGCGCTTTGATGGACCTGAGACATTTCGTGGCGCTGACGGCGTTGGGTCTTTGGCGGGGCAATCCTCGTTTCGCGTGATTGGTGCGGCGACGACCCGTTCGCGCGGTGTGAAGTTCGGCGAAGTTGATGCGATGCAAGAGACAGAGCGTGCGATCCGCACCGCTGTGCAAGCTGCCCAAAAGATGGCGAATGTGCGTGTTGATCACGTGATTGCCTGTATTTCTGGCGGCCGCCCAAAGTCCTATGGCCTTGATGGTGCCGTGGATATTGCCAATGGTTTGGTTACTGACGGCGACATTGGCCGCGTTATGGCAGCCTGTGATGTGCCTGATTACGGTGTGGACCGTGACGTGTTGCACGCGCAGCCGGTCAATTTCGCGCTTGATCACCGCTCTGGCATGGCCGATCCGCGCGGCCAGATCGGCAATCAGTTGAACTGCGACATGCATATGTTGACGGTAGATAGCATGGCGTTGCAGAACATTTTCTTCTGTATCAAGCGCTGTGATCTGGAACTGGCTGGGATTGCGTCGAGCGCTTATGCCTCGGGGATTTCATCGCTGGTTGAGGACGAGCAAGAGCTGGGTGCGGCTTGTATCGATCTTGGTGGTGGCTCGACGGGTATATCCGTCTTTATGAAAAAGCACATGATCTATGCTGATGCGGTGCGCATGGGCGGGGATCACGTGACGTCTGATATTTCGATGGGTCTATCGGTGCCGATGGCAACGGCCGAGCGGATCAAGACATTTTACGGCGGCGTGATGGCCACGGGGATGGATGATCGCGAGATGATCGAGATTGGTGGCGACACTGGCGATTATGAGCATGACCGCCGCACAGTGAGCCGCGCCGAGTTGATCGGCATTATGCGTCCACGTGTGGAAGAGATTTTGGAAGAGGTCCGCGTGCGTCTGGACGCCGCTGGGTTCGAGCATCTCCCAAGCCAGCAGATCGTGCTGACGGGTGGTGCAAGCCAGATTCCGGGGCTGGATGGATTGGCGAGCAAAATTCTTGGCCAGCAGGTGCGCCTTGGGCGTCCGCTGCGTGTGCAAGGCTTGCCGCAGGCCGCAATCGGCCCCGCATTTTCGGGCGCTGTGGGACTCACTTTGTTCGCAGCACACCCACAGGATGAGTGGTGGGACTTCGAGATTCCCGCCGACAATTACTCGGGCCGTTCGCTAAAACGGGCTGTTAGATGGTTTAAGGACAACTGGTAATACGCGATATCTTGCCTAGTCGTCCAAATACGGCGGAAATTCTTTAAAAAAGCCCCACATTTGGTGTGTTTTTCGAGATTTTCGCGTGACCTGCGGGGCTGATGTGTCTAATGTCGGTCCAAAGTATAGACGAATGCCCGGTGGGACGGGCGCAATTAGTATAGGCGGACAGAGCAATGACATTGAACCTCTCCATTCCCGGTCAGGACGAACTGAAGCCCCGTATCACCGTTTTCGGTGTTGGCGGTGCTGGCGGTAACGCGGTCAATAACATGATCGACAAAGAGCTGGATGGGGTCGAATTCGTTGTTGCGAACACCGACGCTCAGGCGCTGCAGCATGCCAAGGCATCTTCGCGCATTCAGATGGGTATCAAAGTAACCGAGGGTCTGGGCGCTGGCGCCCGCGCGACTGTTGGTGCTGCTGCTGCCGAAGAAAGCATCGAGCAGATTGTGGACCACCTTGCTGGTGCGCACATGTGCTTTATCACGGCCGGTATGGGCGGTGGCACTGGTACTGGTGCTGCGCCAATCATCGCACAAGCCGCACGCGAGCTTGGTGTTTTGACCGTTGGTGTTGTGACCAAGCCGTTCCAGTTTGAAGGTGCCAAGCGCATGAAGCAAGCTGAGGAGGGCATCGAGGCTCTGCAAAAGGTTGTTGATACGCTGATCATCATTCCAAACCAGAACCTGTTCCGTCTGGCCAATGAAAAGACAACATTCACCGAGGCATTCCAGCTTGCTGATGATGTGCTTTATCAAGGTGTTAAGGGCGTGACTGACCTGATGGTTCGTCCAGGCCTGATTAACCTCGACTTTGCTGACGTTCGCGCCGTGATGGACGAAATGGGCAAGGCGATGATGGGTACAGGCGAGGCCGAAGGCGAAAACCGCGCTATTGAGGCTGCCGAGAAGGCGATTGCAAACCCACTGCTCGACGAGATTTCTCTCGAAGGGGCACGTGGCGTTCTGATCAACATCACCGGTGGTTACGACCTGACATTGTTCGAACTTGACGAAGCGGCCAACAAAATCCGCGAAAAGGTCGATCCAGAAGCCAACATCATTGTGGGTTCCACGCTGGACACATCCATGGAAGGCCGTATGCGCGTTTCAGTGGTTGCGACTGGTATCGATGCCGCGATCAAGCGTGATGACATGCCACTTCCACGTCGTTCCATGGCGTCACCTTTGAAGATGCAACAGGTTGCTGAAGACGTTCCAGCACCACGCCAAGATGCACCTGCACCACGTCAAGCCGCACCAGTTGCAGCCCGCGTTGCACCAGCTGCCGCGCCAGTGATGCAAGAACGCGCACCAGCGCCAGCACCACAGTCGCGTACATTGTTCGAAGATATGGACGATGAAATGCATGTTGAAGAAATCGAAGACGATTTCGCCGATATTCATGAGGCCTTGGCTGAGGAAGACCACGGCGAATTGCCGCCACCGGCCTATAAGCCACGCCCAGAGCCACGCATTGATGCAACAGAATCATTTGTTGCACCGCGCGCACCTTCCGCTGGCACACCATCGCCAGAGGCACTTGCACGTTTGCAGGCCGCAGTGAACAAAGCGCCATCCCAGCAGCGTGCGCCAGTCGCGCGAACAACTGCAGAAGCCGAGCGTCCACGGTTCGGGATCAACTCTTTGATCAACCGCATGACAGGTTCGGCAGGCGAGGCACAACAGCCAAGCCGTTCACAGCCACAGGTGACTGCACTTCGCGAAGAGCCAGCACATGATGTTGACCCAGAGCAAGAGCGTATCGAGATCCCTGCGTTCCTGCGTCGTCAGGCGAATTAATCAACCGCGCGTTACTTTGTGACGCTAGGTAACAGGTATTGAGGCCGCCCCAACGGGCGGCCTTTTTCGTTGTATTACAATGGCTTGCGGCATTGTTTCAATCGTGTTTCAGACGGTTGCAAAGCGTGAATTGAGTGGGGGCGCTGTGCACATTAGGTAATGGTCAACAAAAGATGAAATTACCTGAGGCGCGAATCTGTGCAGACAACTTTAAAATCAATCGTCACATTCGAGGGCATCGGCTTGCATACCGGCCGTCCTGCGACGCTTGTTTTGCGCCCAGCCTCTGCAAATACAGGGATCGTATTTCGCCGCGTTGATGTTGATGCCGCCGACAATACATTGCCTGCGCTGTGGGACCATGTGATTGTCTCTCCGCTTAACACGCGTTTGACCAACGCCGAAGGCCTGACCGTATCTACGATCGAGCATTTGATGGCAGCCCTGTCGGGCACTGGTGTGCATAACGTTGTGATTGATATCGACGGTCCAGAAGTGCCGATCATGGACGGTTCTTCCGCTGCATTCGTGCGCGGGATCGTGGAGGCGGGGTTAACGCGTCACGCTGCACCGCTTTATGCGATTGAGATTTTGCGCGAAGTTGAAGTCGTTGATGGGCCTGCAATGGCGCGTTTGTCACCTGCGACCAGCCTGCAAATCGAATTCAACATTAATTTTGCCGACGCGGCGATCGGGCATCAGGAAAAAACGCTGAACATGGCGAATGGCACATTTGTGCGCGAGCTGTGTGATAGTCGCACGTTCTGCCGGAGTTCCGATGTGGATGCGATGCGGGCCAATGGCTTGGCCTTGGGTGGGACGCTTGAGAATGCGGTAGTGGTTGATGGCGATCAGGTCTTGAGCCCAGGTGGTTTGCGCCATGCTGACGAGGCTGTACGCCATAAGATGCTTGATGCATTGGGTGATCTTTACACGGCTGGCGCGCCAATCATGGGCCGTTATACAGACCAGCGTGCAGGGCATGCGATGACCAACCGCCTGTTGAAGGCCCTTTTTGCTGATCCAACCGCATGGCGTTTCACCCGTTGTGACGCAAAAATTGCCGCAAGATTACCCGGTGTTGGCGTGAGCAAGGCCGATCTTTTCGCGGTTGCATAAGCTTCAATGTGCAGAGTTGCGCAGGAAGTCGTCAAAAGGCATTTTGCCCCCGATTTTTCTATGCTAGACCAAGGACAATACGCCGGAGCACGCCGCTCCAGAGCGACGTTTGAGGTGCGAGGACAGTCGATGTCAGGAACCAAGGATCATTTTGGGATGACAGTAAGCCGTTTGGGCTGCGTGTTAGCGCTTGGGCTGCTTGTCGCTTGTGGTAACTTTGATCCTGCCAGCACGCCTGGTGCCTTGGAAAAATATACCGCTGCCGAGATTTTCGAGCGCGGTGAATATGAGCTGGAGCGCGGTAAACCTGCGGATGCGGCGACGTATTTCGGCGAGATCGAGCGGCTTTACCCCTATTCGGATTTCGCAAAGCGGGCATTGATCATGCAGGCCTATTCTTTCCATAAGGATAAGGATTATCCAAATAGCCGTGGTGCCGCACAGCGCTATATCGATTTTTATCCAGCGTCTGAGGATGCAGCCTATGCGCAGTATTTGCTGGCGCTGTCCTATTACGATCAGATTGATGAAATCGGCCGCGATCAAGGGCTGACGTTCCAGGCGTTGCAAGCGTTGCGTGCTGTGATTGAGCAGTATCCGGACACAGAATATGCCCGTTCGTCTATTTTGAAGTTTGATTTGGCGTTTGACCATTTGGCCGCCAAAGAGATGGAAATTGGCCGATATTATCTGAAGCGCAAGCATTATGCAGCGGCGGTGAACCGTTTCCGTATTGTTGTCGAGGACTTCCAGACGACGTCGCATACGGCAGAAGCGTTGCACCGTTTGGTTGAGGCTTATCTATCGCTTGGCTTGACGGATGAGGCGCAAACCGCAGGTGCGATTTTGGGCCATAACTACCAATCTACGGAATGGTATGATGATAGCTATGCGCTGCTGACAGGGCAGGGACTTGAAGTGAAGACGGCCGGTGATAACTGGCTAGCTTCGATTTACCGTCAGGTCCTGCGCGGTGAGTGGTTGTGATCGGGAGATGGGTTAAAACCCATCCTACGCAGACATGCTTCGCCACATAGATATCCGTGACATGCTCATTATTGATCGGTTGGAACTGTCGTTCCAGCCGGGTCTTAATGTGCTGACTGGCGAAACCGGTGCGGGAAAATCGATTCTCTTGGATAGTCTCGGATTTGTTCTGGGCTGGCGTGGCCGTGCCGAATTGGTACGTGCGGGTGCCGAACAGGGCGAGGTAACGGCGGCGTTTGATTTGCCTGCAGGCCATGCGGGTCGTGTCGTTTTGGAAGAAGCGGGTATTGAGATTGAAGATGGCGAAGTGATTTTGCGCCGTATCAACACGCGCGATGGACGTAAGACGGCGTGGATCAATGATCGCCGTGTCAGCGGTGAAGTGCTGCGCAATCTGTCGGAAACGCTTGTTGAGTTGCACGGTCAGCATGATGATCGCGGGCTGCTCAATCCGCGTGGCCATCGCCTTATGCTGGATACCTTTGCGGGGCTTGATGCGGATATTGAGAAATGCCGTGTCGCTTGGCGCGCATTGTCAGTCGCTGCAAAAGCGTTGAAGGCCGCGGAGGTCCGTGTGGCAGAGGCCCGCGCCGAGGAAGAGTATTTGCGCCATGCGGTCGCTGAGTTGGATGCGCTGATGCCATTGGCGGGCGAAGAGGCGACATTGGACACCCAGCGCCGCTTGATGCAGGCCGCCGAAAAGATCCGTTCGGATATTGTGAAGGCCCGCGAGGCGATTGGTTTGCAAGGTGCCGAGGGTGCGGTGTCGGATGCCGTGCGCTGGTTGAACGGTGTTGCGGGCAAGGCCGAGGGCGGTTTGGATAGTGCTTTGGAAGCGCTGGAACGGGCCGCTTTGGCGTTGGACGAGGCGCAGGGCGGCGTCGAGGATTGCCTTGAGCAACTGTCGTTTAATCCGTCGGAATTGGAAGATGTTGAGGAGCGCTTGTTCGCGATCCGTGGCTTGGCGCGCAAGCATAATGTGCTGGCAGATGAGCTTGGCCCGTTTGCGGATGAGCTGCGCGCACGGCTTGGGTTGCTGGACGGAAGTACCAAGGAATTGAAGGCCTTGCAGGGTGATGTTCAGACGGCACAAGCGGCCTATGATGCTGGCGCGGATCGGCTGACGGCGGCACGTAAGGTGGCGGCCAAGAAGCTGGATAAGGCGATGGCAGCGGAGTTGGCGCCCCTCAAAATGGAACGCGCTGTGTTTGTGACCGAAGTCGTTGCGGCGGACGCTGGACCTGAGGGGCGCGACGCGGTGGCGTTTACGGTTGCGACGAATCCGGGTGCACCTGCGGGACCGATCAACAAGATTGCTTCTGGCGGGGAACTGTCGCGGTTCCTGCTGGCGCTGAAGGTGTGTCTAACGGAAACCGACGCGGGCCTTACGATGATTTTCGACGAGATCGACCGTGGTGTCGGTGGGGCTACTGCGGATGCTGTGGGTCGTCGTTTGGCGGATTTGGCCAAGGGCGGACAGGTTTTGGTTGTCACGCACTCGCCACAAGTGGCGGCCTTGGGCGGTCATCATTGGCGTGTGGAAAAGCGGCAGACGAAGACCGAAACGCTCTCGACTGTGACGCCATTGGATGCGGACGCGCGGATCGACGAGATCGCGCGGATGCTGTCGGGTGACACGATCACCGAGGCCGCACGGGCGGCGGCGCGGGCGTTGATGCCGTCTTAATTCCTCGGCGGCACTAACTTATCTGGGTTCATGATGTTTTGCGGATCGAGGGCGGTTTTGATGGCGCCCATGACGGACCATGCGGGGCCGTGTTCGGCCTCCATGTAGCTGCGTTTTCCCATGCCGACCCCGTGTTCGCCTGTGATTGTGCCACCCAAGGCGAGGGCGCGTTTGGCCATGCGGGCGGCGAGTGCGTTGGCGATTTCGCGCTCTTCGGGATTGTCGGGATCAATGAGCAGGGCGGAGTGGAAATTGCCGTCCCCGACGTGGCCGACGATGGGGCCAGGGATGCCTGATGCGGCGATATCGGCTTTGGTTTCTAGCAGAGCCTCTGCCAACCGCGAGATCGGCACGCAGACGTCAGTGACGATGGCGAGTGCGCCTTTGCGCGAGGCGAGCATGGCGTAATAGGCTTCGTGGCGCATCTTCCACAGGCGGTTGCGGTCCTCTAATTTCGCAGACCATTCAAAGCCTTGCGAGCCGTGCTCGGCGGCTATTTCGCCGAATGTTGCGGCGTCTTCGGCGACGGAGGCGTCGGTGCCGTGGAATTCGAGCAGCAGGTGCGGTGCATCGGCGAAACTGGCCCCAGAGTAGGCATTTACGGCGAGGGCCGCGTCATTGTCGACAAGCTCGATCCTTGCGACTTGGATGCCCATTTGGATTGTCTCGATCACGGCGTTTACCGCCCCTTCGATGGTTTCAAAAGCGCAGATTGCCGACGAGATAGCCTGCGGTTGGCCTTGGAGCTTGAGGGTGATTTCGGTGATAATGCCAAGCGTGCCCTCTGATCCGACCATGAGCGCCGTGAGGTCGTAACCTGCGGAGGATTTGCGGGCGCGCGTGCCCGTGTGGATGATCTCGCCCGAGGCCAGAACCACGGTGAGCCCCATAACGTTATCGGCCATCGTGCCGTAACGGACGGATGTTGTGCCAGAGGCGCGGGTCGCGGTCATGCCGCCAAGGGACGCGTTGGCACCAGGATCCACTGGAAAGAAAAGCCCTGTGTCGCGTAAGTGAGTGTTCAACGCTTCGCGCGTCACGCCCGCCTGCACGGTGGCGTCCATATCTGCTAGGTTGACCTCTAGAATCGCGTTCATCCGTGACAGATCGACCGTTATCCCGCCACGCGGCGCAAGGCCGTGACCCTCTAACGATGTGCCTGTTCCCCAGGGAATGATCGGGCAATTATACTGGCTACAAATCTTGGCGATTTCTGCGACCTCTGGCGTTGAAACCGGATAAACCACCGCATCGGGGGGCATCGAGGCAAAGTGGCTTTCGGAATGCCCATGCAAATCCAAATCGGACTTGGACCGCGAAAGCCGATCCCCTAGAAGTGTAGACAGCGCGTCTATTGCGGATGTGATATTCATGTGGTGATCCTAGGATAAGGATCTACCCAAGACCAGAGGCGGAGAGCAAATGGCGGGCCCAATTTCAAGGCTGGCAGGACAGGGCGTTGTAAGCGCGAAGTCCGCGATCCGTTTGATTAAGACGCACGCCCCCAGCCAGCTGCAGTTTTGGTTCATCGCGCTTGCGATTGGGATTGCTGCGGGGTTTGCAGCGCTATTTTTTCGACTTGGTATCAACTGGTTACAAGGTCTGGTTTACGGTGCTGAGGATACCGCGCGTTTGCATAGTTTTGCGGCAGGGCTGGCATGGTATCAGATACTGATAATTCCGATCATCGGTGGGTTGGCCGTGGGGTTGATCTTAAACCGCTTTACCGATGATGGTCGTGCCCGGTCTGTTAGTGACGTCATTGAAGGGGCCGCGCTGAACGAAGGTCGAGTTGCAGTCCGTCGTGGCTTTGCCTCTGCGGCGGCGAGTTTAATTACACTTTCCACGGGTGGATCGTCGGGCCGCGAGGGGCCCGTTGTTCACTTGGCCGCAGTTTTGTCGACGATCGTTTGCCGACTGATCCGTGCCAACGGTATCACGGGGCGGGATCTGCTGGGTTGCGCTGTCGCTGCGGCGGTTTCGGCGAGTTTTAATGCACCTCTTGCGGGCGCATTGTTTGCACTTGAGGTCGTGTTGCGCCATTTTGCGGTGCACGCATTCGCACCGATTGTGATCGCGAGTGTCGCAGGAACGGTCATCAACCGTTTGGCGTTCGGGGACGTGACCGAGTTCGCACTGCCCGTCCAAAATGCCTTGGCGTTTTATGTCGAATTACCAGCGTTTTTGTTTCTGGGACTTGTGTGTGGCTTTGTTGCTTTCATTCTGATGCGAACGATTTTCTGGGTGGATAGTCTGGCCAGCGCGTTCCAAGACGCAACATCGTTGCCGCGCTATTTGCGACCAGCCATTGCTGGGGCTTTACTGGGGAGCTTGGCGATCTTCTGGCCACATATCATTGGGGTCGGCTATGAGACGACGTCGATCGCGCTGACTGGCGGATTGTTGTTTCACGAAGCAATCGTGTTTGCTGTCCTCAAGGTTATAGCTGTTGCAATCACGCTCGGTGGCCGCATGGGCGGCGGGGTGTTTTCACCGTCGTTGATGATTGGTGCGCTGACCGGCAGTGCCTTTGGCGCGATTGCCACGTCGATCTTTCCAACGGTGTCAGGTGAGGCGACGCTTTATGCTTTGGCTGGGATGGGGGCTGTTGCGGCGGCTGTTTTGGGCGCACCGATCTCGACAACGTTGATCGTTTTCGAGCTGACTGGCGACTGGCAAACCGCGATGGCCGTCATGGTGTCTGTGTCGTTATCAACGGCGCTTTCATCCAGTCTTGTTGACCGGTCGTTCTTTTTGACCCAATTAGAGCGCCGCAATGTCCATCTGGCCGCTGGCCCGCAAGCCTATTTGCTTGCGACCTTCCGTGTCGCGACCATCATGCGCAAGATGGATGCAAAACGCGCACCGCCTGAAGACGACTGTTGGGCTTTGGTGCAAGAGGGTATTTATATCGACGGGAATGCCACGCTAGAGCAAGCGATGCCGATGTTCGAGCAAGGCAATCACCGCTTTATTCCAGTTGTCACGCTAGGCGGAGATGACAGCCCGCCCGAGTTATGGGGCGCGCTGTTTCAGGTCGATGCGTTACGGGCAATGAACAAAGCCCTCGCTGCCACTGCGAAAGAAGAGCATTCCTAGACGTTTTCGACGGCGACCTTGTCATGGCGGAATGCGATGTGTCCCTTGATCGCTGCAACAGCATCGTTTGGGGTTTCGTAGGACCAGCCTGCATCAACAATTGGGCCACTTTTCGCGACGATTGTGACGTAGGACGCCGCACCTTTGTGTGGGCAGCTAGCCGATGTTTCCGATGCGTCAAGGAAGGCCATCGCAATATCGCTACGCGGGAAATAGATAACGGGCGGATAATCCCCTTCGGTCAATTCCAGAGCGTTTTTAGATTCGCCGATAACGGCACCCGCTGCGCGCACGACCCATGTCCCAGTTGCGGG
>Ga0115545_1001436_pt1 | contig 12293 bp, 10 predicted proteins | sample COGITO_mtgs_1003_FD_87188 | JGI IMG/M metagenome (GOLD analysis project Ga0115545, IMG submission 87188) | Pelagic marine microbial communities from North Sea - COGITO_mtgs_100330 | ecosystem: Environmental > Aquatic > Marine > Epipelagic | place: Germany:Helgoland, sampling site Kabeltonne...
AAAATGGTCGATGATGTTTATGCGTTGCTTCGAGCGCAGCACTTTGGTCCGCGGTCTGTCATTCGGGAAAAGTATGTTTTTGCCGTACAAGAAAAAGCCGTTCAAGGCCCGGCGCGCTCGAGTGCGGATGAGGCGTTGCTGCAGCAGAAGATGAAAGCCTATGGTGCAACGCCTGCGACTGACCCCAAACCGCTTAAGCCGGTTTGAAACACCAGTGCCATGGCTCATAGATAAAGCCCCAAGGGTTATCTCGGGGATAGCTCAGGGAAAAGCCGAATTGGTGCGCTGAGTGCGATAGCCAGGCAAACCCATCGCTGAGCTCAAAGTCCTCAGTCAATTCAGGGTAGTCTATGGTCACAATGTCCAGGGCGCGGCCCGTGTGGTGTTCACTGTAGCCCGGCAGCGCCACAACTTGGAGAATTTGATTTGGCGGGTCACCGCGATCGAGTTTTCGCGCGATCAGCTGGCGCTGATAGTCTATGGATCGGAAGGCCGATAACACCTCGAGATGAATGCCGTCTTGCCGGGCGGCGCGGCGCATGTCCGCCCAATGCTTAACGGTGGCCGATGTCGCGTGCAGAACGCGACCCGCTTTTGTCTCGCCAAGCACCGCGAGTTGATGGGGCGGCGCCTCGACTTGTTTCGGCGCTGGATACCGAGCCAGATCCCCAGGCGTTATAAACAGGCGCTCTAACAAATCCTCTTGGACCCGGGCATTGCCCATGATGCCCCCTTAATGAAGAGCTCTATTGGACAAAGGCATCTAAATGAATGTCCGTGTGGCCAAAGGTCGCATCGATCATCATCAGGCGTTTGAAATAGTGGGCAATGGCCAGATCTTCTGTCATCCCCATACCACCGTGGAGCTGAACGGCATTTTGACCGACAAAGCGTGAGGTTTTGCCGATCAGAAACTTCAGAGCATGGATGTGGCGTTGTGCGTCGCCGGAGTTCTGATTCAGGAGCATGGTCGCTTTCATGCACAGCGACTTTGCCAGGTTGTATTCTATGAACATCTCGGTGAGCCGGTGTTTTACGACTTGAAACTCGGATAGGGGATGATCGAACTGCACCCGTTGTTTGGTGTAATCGATGGTGCTTTGATACAAAACGGCCATGGCGCCAACGGCTTCGGCTGAAATTGCCAGAATGCCGCGATTGATAACCGTGTTTAAAGTTTGCGAGGCCGCGCCCTCTGCGCCCACAAGGGCGGATGCCGGGACTCGGACGTTTTCGAGTAGCACCTCGGAGGCCCTCAGCCCATCGACAGTTGGATAGTCTTTTCGCAAGAGACCTTCGCTATCGCCGGGCACTAAAAACAACGAGATGCCGCGTGGGTCTGTGGCTTGACCCTCGGTTCTGGCAGAGACGAGAATGACGTCTGCGGAGGCTGCATTCAGCACGACCGATTTTGTGCCATTGAGTTGATAGTGATCCCCAGTTTTGAGGGCGGTTGTTGCGACAAAGTTGAAATTGGTGGGCTCATCGGCCTCGATATAGGCGAGGCAGCCGGTTAAATCCCCAGCGCCCAACGCGGGCAAATAGTGATGCTTGTGTTCGTCGCTACCCGCAAGTTCTAAGGCCCCTGCAAACAGTACGAGGCTCGAAAGCGTTGGCTCGAGAACCAGGCCTTTGCCAAATTCTTCAAACATAATCATGGTGTCGACCAAATCACCCCCGAGCCCGCCATAGGCTTCGGGGATGGACATTCCGAGCCAGCCTAACTCAGCAAATGTTTGCCAGTGCTGCGTGCTGTAGCCCAAGTCTGAGGCAACCAAGTTTTTGCGTGTCGTTAGATCGTACTCGGTGGCAATAAAGCGTTGGATGCTCTCAGCGAGCATGTCTTGTTCGGTGGTGTAGGCAAGATCCATGATTAATCCTTAACTCAATCCCAATACATTTTTTGCAATGACGTCTTTTTGGACTTCGCTGGCGCCACCGTAGATCGTGGTCGCGCGGCCGCCGAGGTAAGATTGGGTGGCGCCATGAGCGAATTCGGGTCCGAAGGCCTCTGCGCCCCAGGGCGCTGCAAAGACCCCTGCCGCTTCCAGGTTTAACTCGGTGATGCGTTGCTGAATTTCTGTGCCTTTGAGTTTCAAGATGGCGGACTCAGGTCCTGGGTCGCCGCCAGCGGCAACCCGGGCAAGGGTCCGCATCTCGGTAAACTCCAGCGCCAGCAGCTCTGCTTCTAAAACACCGACTTTATTTTTAAAGCTGGAAAGGTCGAGCAATGTGCCCGCGCCAACGCGGACTTTTTGCGCATTTCGCTTCGCCTTTTCGAGGCCCATCACGGAGTTTTGAATGCCCGCGAGCCCTGAGCGTTCATGTGCCAACAAGCCCTTGGCATAGGTCCAGCCTTTGCCTTCTTCGCCAACTCGGTTTTCGACCGGAACTTTGACGTCGGTAAAATAGACTTCGTTGACCGAATGGCTGCCGCCCAAGGTGATGATCGGCCGAACTTCAACGCCAGGATCATCCATGGGAATCAATAAGAACGTGATGCCCTCTTGCTTGGCGCCATCACTGCTGGTGCGGGTCAGGCAAAATATCCAATGCGCGATTTGGGCAAGGGTGGTCCAAATTTTTTGGCCGTTAACCAGATAATGACTGCCATCGGCACTCAGTTCAGCTTTGGTCTTAAGGTTTGCAAGATCAGACCCAGCCCCGGGTTCTGAATAGCCCTGACACCAATTGACGCTGCCATCCCGGATGCCCGGCAAAAACCGGTCCTGTTGGGCTTTGGTGCCATAGTTCATGAGAATCGGCGCGAGCATGCCCACACCGAAAGGCAGTTGCGGTGGCGTCGGCTGCTTGCCCATTTCCAAGTCGAAAATATAACGTTGGGTCGGCGTAAAATTGGGGCCGCCAAAATCCTTGGGCCACTTCGGGATATCCCAACCGCCTTGATCCGCCAAGGCCTTGAACCAGTCGCCACGTTGGGTCCACATCGCCATGCCTTGCGGTACATGTTGATCAATAAAAACTCTTACTTTTTTTTGGAAGGCTAGATCTTCTGGGCTAAACGAAATGTCGATGGGAGGCTCCTTCTGAACGGGATGTCTAAGGGTTCGGTAATCTCGAAGGCCTATTGTGAAGGATCGTTTATCACCCAACAAGGTCGTCGACTGACCTTTTTGACTTGCCGGCAGAAAAATTGACCGTCATCGGTGGATTGGAATTCGCCAACGCGCAACCGAAAAATCGATTGTTGACCGGGCTCCGCGTAGTGGCTCACAGTAAACGGCACATTAAGGGTTAAATTGGGGAGCTCATCTTGAATGAGTGCCCAAAGATCAATGGCCGCATCTTTGGTCTTCATGGCGCCGAGTTGAACGCGTACAACGGGCAGCTGATGGTTTTTTCGAAGGGGGACTTCGGTCGTTTTAAAGGTGGGGGGTAATTGGAAGTTCCAAACTCGGCTGATGGTTTTGACGCGGTCTGTGAGCGCGTCATCGACCGGGACTGCAATCACCGCCTCGGGAGATTGCTGGGTGAGCAGATCGATTGCCTTGGCATAGCCTTGTTCCGCAGATTGATTAAACCAATACTGGGCGCGTTGTGCATCGGCTGCAACGCCCTCGCCGAGGTTGAGCATCCGCGCAACCTGAAATTGCGCCGGCGGATGGCCGGCTTGCGCGGCCGCGAGATACCAATTAAAAGCGTCGGTTAAGTCAACTGGGACGCCTTCTCCAAATCGAGACATCATGCCCAAGATGGCCATGGATCGTTGGTCGCCTGCATTCGCGCGTTGTAAAAATGCGGCGCGGGCGGTCACAAAATCATTTGCTCGATAGGCATCTGCTGCGGCGTCGAAGTCGGGCGCTGCCGCGCTAAGGGCCCCGACCAGCCAAAACATCCCAAGGATGAGCACGGACGAGGCGCCTAGGCTTCGTCCCATGATGTTAGAGATACTGACGCTGTAGTGATTCAAGGATTCGGAAAAATTCATCTCGCGTTTCGTGAAGGATATCGGCTACCGGTTTAATGCTTTCAATTCGGCCCGCGACCTGGCCCGAAAGTGGGATTGCCGCCTCCATGTCGCCGCCAAAATAGAGCGCTTGCGCATCGCCGAATTCGGGCATGATGTTGTCAGCCGCATTGGCTTCAAGGCGCGATGTTCGCTCGGTTCTAAGGGCTCTAAGGGCTGGTGAGTGGAATTTGTTGAGGAAGACTGTGCCAGTTTCGGGTGCATCGACAATCGCTTGCTTCCAGTTTTGATGTACGGGGGACTCTAGCGCTGAAACCATACGGGTACCCATTTGGATGCCTTCCGCGCCCAAGGCAAACGCCGCCGCCATGGTGCCGCCATCGACCATGCCTCCGGCAGCAATGATGGGCACGTCAACCTTTGACCGCACAAGCGGTAACAGCACCATTGAGGCAACTTCATTAGGGCTTTTGAAGCCGCCGCCCTCACCGCCTTCAACGATCAAGCCATCAACCCCTGCCGCCACAGCTTTCAGCGCCGCAGTGAGGGTTGGCACGACGTGAAAGACCGTCAATCCCGCACGCTTGAGCTGATCGGTATAACGCGTTGGACTGCCCGCCGAGGTCGTTACAAACGTGACGCCTTGGTCAATCACGAACTGCGCGATATCGGGGTCTTTAACAAAGGCCTGAGCGATATTCACCCCAAATGGTTTCTGGGTCAGCAACTTCATTTTTTTAATTTCTGCTTTAACGGCGTCCAATTCGCCTGAACTCGTTTCAATGATGCCAAGGCCGCCGGCATTGGAGACGGCGGAAGCGAGCGCGGAGCGCGCAATCCAGCCCATGGGCGCTTGTACGATCGGGTATTCAACGCCCAGCATTTGGGTGACGCGGTTATCAAATTTCATAGTGTCTCCAAGGCCGGTTGTTCATAGATTTCATACGTGTAGTGATGGTTGCTTTCGAAATGCTCGCGATGGGTGAGCTTAAAAGCGGGGGTTGGAAAGTCTGGGAAAAAGACATTGCCAGCAACCTCAAGATCGATGGTTGTGAGGTGTACTTGGCGGGCATTGGCGAGCGTTGCGGCATAAAGCTCGCCACCCCCGATCACGAAAATGGGCCGCTCGGTTTCCTGTGCGTCTTGTAAGGCCGACTCAATACTGTGAAAAACGCGGCAACCGGGCTGGGCGTACTGCGTCTGCCGCGTCACGATGAGGGTTAACCGACCCGGTAAGGGGCGGCCAATCGATTCGAAGGTGCGGCGTCCCATGATCAGACACCCATTCATTGTAATTTTCTTGAAGAGTGCTTGTTCACCCTTTACCGTCCAAGGGATATCGGCATCGCGTCCAATAACCTGGTTGCGACTCTGGGCGGCAACAATGGCGTAACGAGGGGTCACATTCGCTCCACAGTATCGATACCAAGCAAGTCCAGTCCGGTTTTAAGGGTGCGGGCTGTGATATCACACAATCTTAACCGGCTCATTTGATGCGTCTTAGTCTCGGTTAAAATGGGGGAGTGCTCGTAAAAGCTCATAAATAGACCCGCAAGTTCATACAGGTAATTGCACAAAATATTGGCTTGATAATCCTCTAGATAGTTTGCAATCGCTTCGTTGAACTGCAGGGTTTTTATCGCCAGCGCCAGTTCTTGTGGTGCGGTCAGCAGAATCGGGGTTGCTGGATCTAAGCGCTCAATGCCGGCCCGCCGAAAGAGGCTTCGAATCCTGGTGTAGGCATACTGAAGATAAGGCGCTGTATTGCCCTCAAAAGAGAGCATCGTGGCCCAATCAAACATGTAATCGGTGGTTCTATTTTTTTGCAGCTCAGCATATTTGATCGCACCGATACCGATCACTTTTGCGATCGCCTCGTGTTCGATGGGCGTAAGATCCTGGCTTCTTTGTTGCAATAGATCTCGCGCTCGATCGATGGCCTCGTTCAGGACATCGATTAATTTAACATCCGCGCCATCGCGGGTCTTAAAGGGCGTGCCGTCGGCTTTTAAAACCAGGCCAAAGGCTAGGTGTTTGGTGGTGAGTGTCTCAGGGATAAATGACGCGGCACGTGCGACCGCAATCACTTGTCTAAGATGCAACTGTTGAGATGCGCCAACCACGTATAGCACCTCGTCGGCTTTGAGTTCGTGATGTCGATACCGCAGCGCTGCTAAATCCGTTGCAAGATACGGAAAGCCGCCGTCAGACTTTTGGACCATCGCCGGTAACGGACGATCCTGCTTGCCCTTAAATTCGTCAAGAAAAACGCAGAGCGCGCCTTCAGATTTCTCGAGCAAGCCTTTTTCAGTTAGGTCGGAGACCAAGGGAAGAAGGTCACTGTTATAACGGCTCTCCGGCATGGCATCTTGCTGGGTCAAGGTGATGTTGAGCTTGTCGTAAACGTTTTGACCATGGTCCATCGAGGTTTGGATGAAGACTTCCCAAAGCTTTTTCAGCGCGGGATCGCCAGATTGCAGTCGGACCACGTAGCCCCGTGCTTTCTCTGCAAAACCGGTATCGTTTTTAAATTTTTGACTGGCCCTTTGATAAAATTTTTCAAGGTCAGCAAGTTCAGCAGTTTGGGCGGTTTCGTTGTTGGAAGACTCATCGAGGTAGGCCAGTAGACTGCCAAATTGAGCGCCCCAATCACCGACATGATTCGCCCGTATTGCTGTTTGTCCTATGTGTTCCAAGACGCGAACAACGGTGTCACCAATCACGGTCGACCGGAGGTGCCCGATGTGCATCTCTTTCGCGAGATTGGGTGAACTGTAATCGACCACGACCCGCCTTGGGGCCGTGTTATCGGGTTTTTCTGCCGGATCACCATTTGAAATGAGTTGGGAGACGAAGGCGGGGGTGAGGGTGATGTTGATGAACCCGGGACCCGCAATCTCTAGGGTGTAGTGGTCCTGCGCTGGCAGGTGTTTGACGATAAGATCCGCGAGCGCCCGAGGATTGGTTTGCATTCGCTTAGCAGCGCCCATGACCCCATTGGCCTGGTAGTGACCAAACTCTGGTCGCTGAGACTGCCGGATTACGGGGTTTGGATCTTCAACGCCGGCGGCCAACATTGCTTGATGAAACGTTTGGGTAAGAAGGTGCTTAATATCCATGGTGCGCCTGAATTGAGGATCAAGGCATTATAGCACCAGCGGTGAGAAAACCGTCTGGTTGGTCTTAATCATGACTGAGCCCACGGCTCTGACGGCTCGTTCACCCTTTTGGTTAAGGGTATTGATGCTGAAACCGATTGTTGAATTGCGGTTTTGACCTGCGCAAGCGAAAAAGGCTTGGTTAAGGTTGTCCAGGGCTTGTCTGAAAGGAACTGCCGATGCGGTTCACTTGCGGTGAACGCAGAGAGGATTAAAACGGCCTGACGCGGGTTGGTTTGATAGAGTCGTTGTAGAAATCGGTGCCCTGACAGAACGGGCAACACGAGTTCCGAGAGGATCAGGTCAAGATAGACCGCTTGCTTGAGGTAAAGGTCGAGTCCGGCTTGGCCGTCGGCGGCTGAGAACACTTTGAAGTTCAGTGATGTCAGCGTCAGGGTTAAAAATGCCCGGATTTGCTCATCCGCCTCGACCACCAGCGCGGTGCGCTGTTTAACGGGCAGGCTCGCGCTCGCGGTTGATAATCGCGTCTGGAAATTGATTTTCTCAGTCTTGGGCAACCAAAGACGTGCGCGCGTGCCGCGTCCCGGGCCTGGTCCGAGCTGTAAATATCCGCCCTGCCGCATGATCATCTGGCGAATGCTGCTGAGTCCAATCCCATGACCGCCTCGACGACCTTTGGTGGTAAAGCCCGGCTTAAAAAGATGTGCTTGCAGTTCGCTGGGAATGCCGGCGCCGTTGTCGGTTAGTTCGATGAGATGACCGACTTGAAGGGAATCGGTTGCAGGGTCTGTCCAGGGGTTATCCGGCAGAACGCGTAACGTGAGTTGGCCATCGGTGGGCATGGCATCGCGGGCATTGATGACCAAGTTGAGTAAAATATTTTTCAAAGTTGTTGGGTCGATCAAGACGCTTAAGGGTGCTTGGGTGGGGCCCATATCAAGAACGAGTGTCATTTCAGGACCCAGCACAACCTCAATGGACGGTTTCAGTTCTTGGATTAATGTGCTGAGTTCGCTTTGCTTATTATGGGTCTCACTGGGAATGTCTGATTGAAGGAGCGTTTTGGTGAGTGCGCCCGCATCATTGACGGCTGTTTGCAGCTGTTGGTACGGGGCGGGCAGTGGGCGCACTGAGCTTTTGATAATTTGTTCTGACGCAAGCTGGATGAGGGTTAATAAATTACCGAGGTCATGGGCAATGCCCCGCGTCATCTCACCGATTAATGCCGGTGTGCGCAGAAGCTTCAGTTGCTGGTGGGCTTGATCGATAACGCGTTGGCGCGCCCGAACCGCGCTTTGGTCATCAAAGATAAAAACCTTTTGAGTGCTGATCTCACCGGCAACACTCACTGCGGAGACCTGGATGGGTATTTTTTCACCATCAATGGATAAAAACCAGGCGGCCACACCGGTCATTGGGTGAGCGCCTTGTTGATCTTGATAAAACATGCGGAGTTGATTGTCGCTGAGAGCGCTCGGAACGAACTCGGCAAGGTCGGCGCCTAAACAATTCGGTTGTTGGGTGCCGGTTAAGTGCAGAAAAGCGCGATTGTGCCACTTAATAATCCCGCGAGCGTCGGTTAGGCAGGCGGCTTCAGTGGAGAGCGTTTGGAGCACCTCGCTGAGCGCGGTGGTCGGTATCAACTCTGAGGGTTTTGGAATGTCTCGGGCTTGGACCAAAGCGGCCTGAACGCGATTGTGCGGTCCGCGTGCAAGCAAGAGGTGTTTCTTGTGTCCAAGGGCTTGATTCAACGGCCTAAGCGTTATGAAGGTCTGGTCTAGGGCGCCGGCTCTGATCTTCTGCAATGCGGTTTCACAATCAGATCGGCTTGAGTCAGTCAGGCGCGCCGTGAATTGATCAAAATAGGTGATGCCGAGGCTAGATCTGATTGACGCGAGGGTTTTGACATTTTTGGCGTGCAATTGATTGTCCGCATCAATTTCGAATTGATCGGATTCAATGGTGGTGAGCAATTGCTCGAGACTCATTTGGGTCTGTTTGAGGGTTGTTTGAAGTGCGCGCTGGGTCTGAGCTGAATCGGCCACTTTCTTGCGGAGCAAGGATTCAGCGCGGCGCTGGAGTTGCAAGGCGACGCGCAGGGCTGTTAAGGGTCTTGCATTCAGGCGCTTGAGCCAGCGATTGAAGCTTGCCCCCAGGCGGGCTTCGACGCGACAGTTCAGCTCGAAGCCATTCGATAGGAGCCTGCTACTAAGGCGGAACCTGTCCAGTGCAACGCCCTGAGCGAAGCCGGTCAGTTCGGCCATGAGTAATTCGGAAAATGCAGTGTTGGGTGCGGAGTCTGAATCAGCCTCAACTCGGACAATCAAGGCGCCGCGAGTCCGATAATGAGTGGTAACCTTTACTGGCATGTCTTGGAATAAGTGGCCCGCGTCGCCGATGAGTTCGATCAAAAGATCGAATGGGGTCGCCATTGAACGGCCCAGAACAAGCCAATGATGGTTTTCGGGTCGCTGCCAATATTGGGCTGCGGCGTCCTGGAATTCGGTTTCAGGCAGGATCTGCAGACAATTGACGACCACGCGCTGAAAGTCGGTCCAAGGCAAGGTCGCAAGCGGTTCGGCTAAGGCCTCGTCATTGGCTAGGCCGCGCGTGAGCAGGTTTGGCGCAATGCGCTTTGCTTGGCAGTAGTCCAGCAAGTAGCGAAGTCGATGAACGGGGGGGCCATCTAGATAAAATTCGGTCATGTGGGTCTTGTTTGGTTTTTATTATTATTTTTATACCACCACCCGATAATACCTAGGAATTACTCGGCTGCAAGGGAGGCGGATTGGACGATCAAACGGCAGTCGCTCAGAACCTCGGGAAAGCTGGTTGTGACCGACTCTGAGGCGTGGGCGCTGAGTGTGTAGTGGCCCCGTTTGACGCGTTCAAACCAGCCATAGTGATTGTCTCTTAAGATTTGCCCTGCTCGAGTGGCGCAGCCTTTTGCCACGAGTTCTTTTGGTTGGGCTATCTCAAGATGTTCTAAAAAGGCGACGATGAGCAAGGCATCCTCTCGATAAACCGTTAGAATTTTTTTTGAAGCAGTCCCGCCCAAATTATCGATTTGGCCGCGTCCGGAAAATTCTTTAGTGAGCGCAAGCGCCTTTCGGCGTGATCGACGGTGTGGGGTTTTAGTCGGTGGCTGCGCCTGAATGATGCGTGGGCCAATGCTTGAGGTCTGAACAAGCAATAACCCGATGCCGAGGTTTTGGAGCAGCTTTTGGAAGGCTTTGAGGGCTTTCCTTTTTTTGGTTGGCGCGGGCAATGCGATATAAACCTCGTCCGTGAGTTGCAAACGATCGGTTGCTTGATACAGTAACTTTAAAGACGGCTTAAGTTTGAGCTCGACCACCACTAAGTCATCGCCTTTTTGCGCAACTAAATCACAATGCAGGACCTCCCCTCGGACCAGGAATCCCTGATCCTCAAACCAGGTTTTTAACGGGCCGTATAGGTCCGTTTCAAGCATGACTGATTTGATCGAGCAAGGCGTTTTTCAAAACATCAATGCCACCATTGCTCATGATCACAATATGCGCGTTGCTGCGCTCAAGCCCCAGTTGCTGACCAACCGCATGGGCAAGCACGAAGGGGTCGTCAAAAACACTGTGCCCCTGTGGGCTGACGGCTTTGTCGAGATCGAAGGCCAAGCGTTCTGGTTTCAACCAAAAGACCCGGTCAGCGTGGACGCAAGCCGGCGCCAATTGATCTTGATGGATGCCGAGGCGCATGGTGTGCGACCGGGGCTCAAGTATTGCGTAAAGCGGCGCTTGCCCAATTTTTTGCCGGAGTCCCGCCAACGTGCTTTTGATCGCGGTTGGGTGATGGGCGAAATCGTCATAGAGGATGGCTTTGGGGGAGACATGCACAATCTCCATGCGCCGTTTCACACCGGTGAAATCGGCCAGAGACTCGATACCTTGCTCCGGTGGAACGCCCACATGTCGAGCGGCTGCAAGGGCTGCTAAGGCGTTCGACAAGTTGTGAACGCCAGTAAGGCCCCAATTCAGCGTGCCCAAGCGTGCGCCCGCTAAGGAAATTAGTTGCGAGGGTTGATGCATCGAAAGGCCGCCTGGTGGCTGCGGGTCCTGATCACTGATCACACCAAAGCGCAACTGCTCGGACCAGACACCCCGCTTGAGCAGCGTTTCGATATTGTTATCTTGGCTGTTGCTAATAATGAGTCCGCTGGCCGGCACCCGTCTAATCAGTTGATGGAACTGATCTTCAATGGCCGTAAGGTCTGCAAAGATGTCGGCGTGATCAAATTCAAGGTTGTTGAGGACCAGGGTTCTTGGATGGTAGTGCAAAAATTTTGATTGGCGATCAAAAAAAGACGTGTCGTACTCATCGGCTTCGATCACAAAGAATGGGCTTTCGGTGAGGCGTGCGGACCGCTCGAAATTAGTCGGGATACCTCCGATAAGATAGCCTGGGTTGAGTCCAGCACATTCGAGAATCCAAGTAATCATGCTGGCGGTGGTGGTTTTACCATGGGTCCCGGACACCGCGATGACCCACTTGTCTTTGAGAATGAAACGGCCAAGGAATTCGGCGCCTGAGCAAAATTCCGTGCCGCTTGATAGCAGTGCCTCTACCGCGGGGTTCCCTCGGCCTAAGCCCGCATTGCCTAATACCACTAAATCGGCAGCCCCTGGAATGCTGTCGCGACGATAAGGGGATTGCAAGGCAATCCCCTCCTGGTGCAGTTGATCGCTCATAGGCGGATAAACGCCATCGTCGCTGCCGGTGATCGTGTGACCTTGCGCTTTCGCTAACAGGGCGATACTGCCCATTAACGTGCCACAAATTCCGAGGATATGAATGTGCATACTTAGGCGCCTGGAAATAAAGAATAGCTGGACAGAACACCAAGTAGTTCAATCATGAAGGCAATCAGGGCGCCTTGCACGATGCTGATTTGAGCTGACTTGGATAACACATAACCGCAGACGGTGAGCCACCAACCTAGCCAAACCCAAGTCAAACTATCGGCCAAGGTCCGCATAATGCCGGGCTCGGCAGAGAGTAATGTGAGATTAATAGGTAACAAAATACAGGTGAGCAGGGCGCTGACGCCCAAGAGATTACCAATGACACTGGGCAGTCGGGCGGCAACACCTTTAAACCACATCAGCATGAAAATAAAAACCACTTGGATTGTCAGTCCAACCATGATCATTGCAAAGGTTGTGAGCAGGCCCCGGTTTGGATAGCTCAACAAGCCAGCAACCGTGATGACG
>Ga0115545_1001445_pt1 | contig 12263 bp, 11 predicted proteins | sample COGITO_mtgs_1003_FD_87188 | JGI IMG/M metagenome (GOLD analysis project Ga0115545, IMG submission 87188) | Pelagic marine microbial communities from North Sea - COGITO_mtgs_100330 | ecosystem: Environmental > Aquatic > Marine > Epipelagic | place: Germany:Helgoland, sampling site Kabeltonne...
AAAGGGGTTAAACAGTTCCATCAATCGAAAAATACTTTGAATTCCTCCAGCCGAAATTCTCACTTTACGCTTTTGCTCATCGATGATGGAAGAGGAAGCAAATTCCGCCGCGTATGCTTTTGGTTCGTAGGCTATTTTATAACCACTCATTGCTATTCTCAACGAAATGATAAAATCGTCCAAAATTGTATCAGACTCTATTTCTTGATGAAGTCTAGTTCTTATTGAAAACAGTTCTCCAGCAGCACCAACAGCAGAATACAATTCGTAATCGTAACTTTTCAACCAGGATTCATATTTCCAATAAATCCCTTCCCCTGCCCCACTCGCTCCGTCATTCCCGTTCGACAAAACTCTTTTTTCACCAGCTACACAACCCACTTTTGGATCTATATAATGCTTAACAATTTCTTTTACCGCATCAGGGTTTAACATTGCATTGGCGTCAGAATAAATTACAATAGGGTTTTCAATATATTTCATTCCTTTATTTATAGCTCCTATTTTTCCTCCACGGCTTTTAGTATGGATGACTTGAATATTATCATATTTTGAAAGGAACTCGGGAGTGCCGTCATCCGAACCATCGGTCACAAATAAAAATTGAATTTTATCTGAGGGATAATTTAATTCAAACATGTTTTCTACCTTTTCTTGAATGCAAGAGATCTCATTATAAGCGGCCACAAACATGGTGACTTTTGGCTCAAAAACATCAATCTCAAGATGTACCTTCTTACTAAAAAACGACTTGATTTTCACTAAAATAAAAAGCAGTACTCCGTAACCTATGTAAGTGTAAAACACCACTGACAGACAACAAATAAAAACAATTTCCAAGACACTCATGATTATACGGTTTTAATAGATTTATAAATTTTTAAGCAGCAGATTCCAAACTTTCCCAAATTAAACGAACATTGTTTTCCCAGGTATGACTGGCTGCAAAAACACTTCTCTCCTCTGCTAACTTTTTGTTGTTTTCTTTTAGTCCCTCCTCTATTAACTTTACGTAATTAATTGGTGAAACAGCCAAATAGCAATGATCTTTAAATACCTCCATAGTGGGTGTATACGTTGCAACGGTAACCTTACCAGCAGCCAAATACTCGTCAATTTTTCTGGGATAATTTCCTTTTGTTAACTCATTTATAATTTGAGGATTAATACACACATCAAACGCATTCACATAAGCAGGTAATTCCTCTGGTTGCTTTGGTCCTAAAAAATAAATGTTTTTATAAAAATGTAAGCTACTGTTCTTAAAACTCCGTTCTTCAGGCCCCACTAAAACAACATTCCACTCTGGTTTTGAGGAAGCGATTTTCTCTATCACTTTAATGTCCAACCTTCTAGAAGTCAACAATCCCACATACCCTATCATAGGACCTTTAATTCTTGACAATTCTTCGGGAATCATGTCTTTATTGAAATTTTTATATTCCTCAATATCACATCCCTGACCAACATAAAATGAATTCGGGTTATACACCTTTGCTATCTCAGCTAAATGAGGGGAGTTAGCAACTACTACATCTGCTTTTTTCATAATGATTGGCTCCATTTGGGCACCATGTTTTTCCCAATACGGGACTGTCATTAAATTATCTCGGCTGTAGTAAATAAATTCATCTATTTCAAGAAAATCTTTTAGATACAAACTCCTAAACATGTCACTATCTGTAAAGAGAGAGCATTCTGAAAAACCTAATTCAGTCATTGCCTTTTCAATACACGTCGCAAAGCGAAAACCATTTAACCAATTAAATGGTATAAATAAAAATCTCGGCATCCAGTTGATAGGCAAAACATAAATTGAAGGATCAAGGACCCATAGGTTTTTTTCAACCTCTCTTAAACCTGGTTGTTCTTTGTTTATTACCTTAAGTCTATTTTGAATTGATACTTCAGACCTTCTTTTCCATCCACTAACTCGATCAATAGGGGAATTTACATATAAGACTCGATGAGTCTTTGCAAATTCTCTTGCAATATTCTTACAATTACTACCTATTTCGATATCCCAAGGTTGGATTCCTGTAATGATGATGTTACGCTGTTTTTCCATAATCCTTTTTAATTAATTGATGCTTTTTTGAACACCATTGTTCTTTTTCAACATCATAATATTTCACTACCCTCGCTGGATTTCCTACCGCTACTGAATATGATGGAATCGATTTAGTAACTACCGAACCTCCAGCAATTACGACATGCCTCCCTATCTCTACCCCTGCAGTGATAACGACATTTGCGCCTATCCAACAGTTATCAGATATTGTAATCTTAGCAACAGAGCACTTTTGCTCCCGAGGAGGCAATGTGACATCCTGATAGCCGTGATTTAATCCACTTACCACTATGTTTTGAGCCATATTTACATTATTCCCAATGGATACAGGACCTATGATTGTATTGCCAATCCCAACCCTACTTTTTGACCCAACAACCACCGCTCCCATTGCATTATTTACACAAGAGAAGTCCTCTATCGTCGAGTAATCTCCCAAGGAAAATTGATTGAATGGAAACACATCCATTCTAGATCTTTTGCTAACCAATGAGCGCTTCCCTTTATCATGCACAAAAGGATTCCATAACACTTTCACCCACAACCTAGGTCTTGGACGATAAGGGTCTTGCAAAAGCCAAAGGGCTACTCTTTTTAGTACTGGATTTGATTTAATTAGTTTTATTATTTCCATTATCAATTGATTTTACCGTTTTCACCTTTTATTCCTGTCACCTCTAAACCTTTGTGCGGTGTATGAATAAATTTTTTATTTGCTCCTGAAATATTCAGCAAGGCCATTAGCGTAACAAAAAGAGCTTTTGGAATAGAAAGGAATATCTTAACGAGTTTTCTTCCCCAAAAGGAACGAGGAATAGCAACTATGTAGGCACTAATGATCATTATTGACATTACGCTCCAAACAAAAAACAGAGCTGAATAGCCAAGTACATGAAAGACTAAAGTTCCTACCAATAAAAATGCTGGCAAAAGCAACCTTGGAGGTAAGCTCAGTTGAATAGCTTTATAGAAGTAATCAAAATTGCCAGCAAGAAGCATTTTAAATGACTTCATGAAATTCTTTCTCAAATAATAATACTGAGCACTTAGCCATCTCGTGCGCTGATTCTGAAAAACCTCCGCTGTATCCACTTTCTCATCATAAATTAGAACACCTTCTGCGTATTCTATTTTGATTCCTTCTTCAATTATTTTTAATTCTAAATCCTTGTCGAAACCTCCAACAGCGCTAATCGTTTTCATTAATCGCTTAAAAAGTAAGTAATCAAAGGACATTCCTGAACCTACTAGCCGTGATGATAGTTTAATTGCATTAGGTCCTTTACAGTAAATGTGATTATTAACTTCTTCACTCACAGCGTCCATTACAGCAAAAGATGAGCTAGTTACTTTTGCACACCTATGTCCTTGAACAGCAAGCTTACCCATTTGATATTGCTCTGCAAATTGTTGAATAGCTCCTTTTTCCATTACATTATCAGCATCTAGCACAATTGCTACATCGAAAGAGTCCCCCATAACGTTTAAAGCGTAATTGAGTGCTTTGGCTTTAGTACTTTTTTCAAAATCTACCCTCAAAAAAGACAATGGAAGCTCCTGCAACCATGAATTCGTTACTTGTTTTAATGAGTCCGAAATAACAATAACCTCAAACTCTCCATCATACTTTTGTCTCAATGCTTCTTCGGCTACTTTTACTATAACTGCATCCTCTTTATAAGCAGGAATAAAAACAGCAACCCTTGGCCTGTCACCAGTTACTGGAAGAGCTGTTGATTTAAAAAAGAGGGCTGCTATTGAGTTTAAAAAAATATATAAACTTGATAACACAAACCAGGCAGTCAAAAAAACTACCATTACATAAATTACGATCATATCTTAAAGGGTTTATTGGTGTATCTTCCTTTTGTTAAATTCCATAATAGCGCACAGTTGTACGCCTTTAAATGGGCTGTTTTAAATAACAATTTTAACGTGTTTCTAGGCCAAGAGATTAACATTAAAAAAAGTAATGACAATGGGTAATTAATTCCTTTTAGGTTCCTCCGTGCGAACAAAAAACGACTTCTTGTCAAGTAATATGTTTTAAGAACACTGCTTTTGCCTGCAGTCATTGACTCTTTGTGATATATTTTCGCTGCAGGAACCACGTGAATTGAATATCCCGCATCTCTGATTCTTTCACACCAATCAAGCTCTTCATAATACAAAAAGAATTCACAACTCATCTCTCCTACCTCTTCTATCACTCTTCTAGGGATCATCATTGCAGCTCCATGGGCATAAAAAGTTACTCTTTCAGTATCAAATTGCCCTTGATCTTTCACCTTATTACCGACGTGTCGATTCCGAACTGTAACACTATTCATCTTTGTCGATCCAACGTATTGTATGACACTGGGATTATCGTAGAAAAGTATTTTAGGACTTACAGCACCTAAATTGTCATCGCAAGCTAACTGAGAATGGAGCAGAGAAACAAGGTCTTTAGTGAAAACAGTATCATTATTAACAAAAAAAACAAACTCACCTTTGGCATGTTGCAATCCAAGGTTATTACCTCCAGCAAACCCTAAGTTCTTTTTGCTTTTTATTAACTTAATGAAAGGGTAAAGGTTTAGTAAGTTATCTATAGAGTCAGTTTGAGAACCATTATCTACGATGATAGTTTCTAAATTATCATAATCGCTTAAAATGATTGACTTCAACAAACATTCAGTTACATCAGTATTGTTATAATTGACAGTTATTATGGAAACTAGAGGTTTGTTTAATTTCATCATTTCACAGAAGTTATATTGTTACCAATAGCACTTCAACCTGCATACCAATACGCTTAACAACTGAAAAACAGTAGCTTATATTTTTTTGCCACACTAAGCCGTCTCGAAACAAGACTGTAATCTTGTTTCGAGACTGATCCGTTATCGATTAACGCTTAAAACCCTAGACTTAAAAACATTCAACAAGACAAAACCAAAAGCTTTAGAAGCTTCCCATAGCTCTGAACCCAAAGTCCTTTTTGGAAAAAACTTTGAAGCAAATTCTACATCCCAAGGCTTTGTGAAATATTTCATGTACTTCTCTTCGCTTGGATTAATTATAAATTCAATTTTATCATTCCACTCGTATCTTATTGTTTCAATATTCCCATGTGTGTATTGCATTATTTTGTAACCCAGTGATTTCGTAGGTAAATAATGTAAGAACACATCTCCTAAATCATGGCTTGGTTTAAAACCGACCACCTTTTTATCCATTAAAACTAGCTTATTATCAATCTCCAAAATTAGCCATTTGTGAGACTCTTTAGGGAACAAGTATTCACCTATAAGACTTGGAACTTCAATGTAACCAGAGCTAGCTACTCTCATTTGTTCCGATAAAAACTTCTTAGGATTTTCAACATGCTCTAACACCTGATTACAAATCACGTAATCAAATTCGTTTTTTTTAAACGGCAAAGCTTCTCCGTCAGCCGCTATGAACTTTTGATGTTTATGCACTTTTATATCACCAGAACGATGATAGTTTACATCAACGAACTTGTCTACAACAACATTCGATCTTTTGTGAGGGTTATGCCCACCACCTACTTCTAATACTTTAGCTGATTTACCAATAGATAAGTGCTGTCTGCTAATTGGGGATCTTGATTTCATAATTTCCATAATTTAAGTTGATTAATTGATTTTGTAATTGTCCTTATTCCTGAAGACAATATTGAGATTAAGCTAATTTTTAATTTCCTTTTAGAAATTACAAACCCCACCAGCATACCTGTTAAAACATTTGCAATTGTTATTAAAGCCACCAATTCCAAACTTCTAAACCAATACAATACAATGATATCTCCAACAATATTAACTGTAGCCATCAAAGTGACTTTGATAAAGTTCAACCTGGGGTACCCCATTGCATCAAGGACAACTCCTGTCAATCGATCAAAAGGAAGGAATAAACCATAAATAAGAAACAACCTGAATATGCTTCCCGTATCTGAATACTTCTCTCCTCCAACAATTAAGACCAAGTAGTCCGAAAGAATAAAAAGTATAATCATAAAAGGAACATACAAAAGTGTTAGAACGCCTATATATTTTTCAAGAGCTTTTTTTAATGAAGCTATATCGCCTTTATTATCATGCGCCGAAAAAACAGGAAAGGCAACTGATACTGATGCCTTCAATGGTAACTCTATCATTTCCACCAACCTAAGAGGAATACTGTAAACAGCAATAAACGCAGGACCTAAAATTCCTCCAATTATAAAAGTATCAGAGCTCTTTAATAAATTCGAACCTAAAAAAGCAAGCGAGTGATATTTTCCGTAATTCCAATAAGTTTTGACAATCTTTAACTCAGCTTTTACTAAGTTCCTAATTCCCGTTTCTTTAGTAAGAAGAGCTAAAACACTACAAATAGAAAACACTAACAGGTGTAAAAAAACTAGATCCCTAATATTTATTTCAAAAAAGAGCGTACTCAGGGCAACGAGTAAAAACAGGAAGACATTAACAGTTCGGCCTATTGCGACTTGCTTAAAGTTCAGTTTGATTTGACTGCCCCATAAAAAATAGTGAAACGGCATCGAAATAAACGCATATACTGGATATACTAGTAAAAACAAAACAACACCTTGTATTTCAAATATATTTGTTTGATATATAGTTAAGCAAACTATTGAAATCAATACAGTCACGCTTATATTAAGCAGCCAACTACTTCCCTCTAATTTTTTAAAGAATTCTCCTTTTACACCACTTGAATTTTTAATAAAAGCACTTTGTACCATTCCAGCTTTTATCATATCAATAAATGTTAAAAGACTTAAATACAATACCCATTGACCAAATTCCCCTTTTGAAAAAGCTCGAGCTAAAGCCATAAAAGATAACACAGCAATAATGGCTCCTGTTAACTGACCTATCAACGACTGAACATGCTTCCCCCTAAGAAAATCTATTGCCTTCATTTGTTCTTACTAAATAGTTTATTAACCTAAGTTTGGAAAAACGAAAACAGAACAGATAAAAACTGCTGCAAGAGCAATTACACTTGCTAATATCACTTTATTAACTATTTGATTTCTTTGTTTTTCAGCTAACACATCTTCAGATTTAGAAGATAGTCTATCAGCTACAAACCCATCTTTAAACATCATCTTTTCATCAGATTGATCTAAAGCGGAAAGAAAAGACAATTTGTGATCCGAAGAAATAATGACTACTTCAACGTTTGGAAGTTCAGCCTTGAATAAACTTGCTATTTCGGACCCGTTTTTAGCGGTTGCAATAAAACCATCTAAATGATAATCAACAACTATCAAATCAGGTTTTAAACCAACATAAGATAAAGCTTCTTCTCCTGTCGAGAATTTCATTACAGAAAAATTACCGTGCTTGGAAAGCTTTTCAGCTAGTAACTCTAAATAAACCTGCTGGTCATCAATAACGAAGATTATAATCTTTTTGTCAATGTTTTTTTCGAGATATTTCAATCCTCCGTTGTATTGGCTAATAATCATTTCTGTTTTCATGTGTTCTGTTTTTGGTTAGATAAATAGAAAAACAAACGACATGCCCAAACCTTAAATGTCAGCAATACAACAACTTAGATTTAGCCACACCTTTAATTAAGAATCATTTCGAGACCTATTCTATAATTGAGAACATATTTCGCAATCAATTAACTCCTAATTGCTCAATTTGAATACGAATTCCTTGTAAAATTTCCTGTTCAGACTCTTGAACTTCCTTCAGTATACCACCAATACGATCGTCATTACCAGAGTCTTTAGATAGCGTCTCTAAACTTTCAAATAAGCCAGCAAAATTTTTCGAACAAACAAGTTTAAAATTTGGTTTTGCCCGGTGAGAAATCGCTTTGATCCTGGCATAATTTTTATTTGAATATGCCTCTTGTAATTCACTTATGTCTTTTGGAACAATATCTAACAATAGATTTAAGGTGGAAAGAATAATCTTATTATTGTTATTTGTAAACTCAAACAAAAGGGAGAAATCGACAATAACATCAGACTCAACCTCCTCCTTAGCCACTTTTTTAGGTTCTTTGCTTAGACCTTTGACAGAAGTTAATAATTCAATTTTACTAAATAGCTCTGACGGCTTAAATGGTTTTGACAAATAGTCATTCGCGCCCATTTTCTTACATTTAGATGCTTCTTGATCACTCACATGTGCAGTTAAAGCCAATATCGGAATTTGATTGTATTTAAGATCCTTTCTGATTTCAACCATTGTTGAATAGCCATCAAGAATAGGCATTTGCATATCCATTAATATGATGTCATAATCTTTAGTCATCATTTTCTCTAACGCAATCTTTCCATTTTCAGCCAAATCGACTTGGGCTCCAATATTCTGCAGTAAATCTATAGTAACCATTTGATTTACAGGGTTATCTTCAGCAAGCAACACCTTTAAATTATCGAACGAATAAGTATTACTTAGATTACCTAAAGACTGTACTTTACTAATATTCTCATTAGCAGCGATTTTGTATGGAATACAAACTGTAAACACAGAGCCTACTCCTAATTCACTACTAACAGAAATCGTCCCCTCGTGCAGTTTAACAAGTTTAGAAGCTATTGTTAACCCTAATCCCGTCCCTTGAAAATTTCTACTATCATTTTCATCTACCTGCCCAAAGGCTTTGAAGATATGGCCAATTTTTTCCTCAGAAATACCAATTCCGGTATCCTGAACTTCAATTTTTATTGTCTCTATATTGTCAATGGTAACTTCGGAAGAAATTAAAATTTTCACACCTCCCTTAACTGTGAATTTTAAAGCATTCCCTACTATATTATACAGGATTTGATTCAATCTAGGCTCATCTCCAATCAACCAGTCTGATATGGTCCCTAGTTCTTCATATTGCAATTTCACACCTTTATCAGCCGCTTTAGCCGACATCATTTCAACCAATTGTGTAATACACGTTTTTATATTAAATGGATGTGCAGAGATTTTGAGTTTACCAGCGTCAATTTTTGAGATATCTAAAATGTCGTTAATCACCACCATTAATGTCTCCGAAGAGGAATTAATGGCGTTCAAATACTTATTTTGTTTTTCACTAATACTAGTTTTTAAAAGCAAACTAGTTAACCCCATAATCCCGTTTAAAGGGGTTCTTATTTCATGACTCATATTAGCCAGAAACCTAGATTTTTCTTTTGCTGCTATTTGCGCTTTCTCTGTTTCCTTTACAATAATCCGCTCGTAATTTATCTTTTCAGTGATATCTCTACCTATTCCTTGAAACCCAATTCTTTTTTCACCTTTTTCTATTACAGTCATATTTTGACCTATCCATAGATTGTCAAATGCCTTTAAAGGGAACTCAACATACGAAACACTTATCTCTTGTTTTAATAATCTACGTACGTTGGACATAATTTCATCTGAGTAGGATTTATCCATCAGATCAGAGAATTTTGTATCCAACAAATCGCCTTCATTAAGACCTATAGCGTTTATTCCCACTTCATTCATATAGGTAAAATATCCATTGATGTCTGTGGTGAAAATAATTTCTTTCGCTTCTTCTATCAACCTTCGATATTTTTCTTCTTTCTGTTTCAGCCTACGATTTAGCTCCTTCATGTCATCGTTAACCATCTTATTTACCTGCAGAATCTGAAGCATGTCAATCGTAGAATCACTTATCGAAAAATCATTCAATGTCAGGTTAAGCAATGACAACTCTCCCGTTTCTCTCATAAAAGGTGACCCAACAAAAAGTATTCTTCGCTGTCCTTTTAAAATAATTACCTGAGCTTTAAACAGTACCTCTTCTTCTAGGTGCTTAAATGAAAAAAGAAACACTTTATCTTCACTTTCACACAGTGATTTGTAACTTAAATCTATAACTCCAGGACGAATAACTGTAAAGACATCTTCAAATGATTTTTGGACTATGTCACTCTTTACCTTCAATAAACCTTTTCCTGCATCTCTGACAACCAATTGGTAATCAACTGTAAAAAAGAAAGGAAAGGTCTTATTTAAAACTTTTCTCGATATTTTATCTTCTTCAATCATAACTAGTACGTCAATAAAAAAGAATCGTTTGTACTTCCTTTTAGTTTTTCATTTACAACCTCAACTTGAACCGAATGATTAAACATTTTCCCAATCCCTATCATTAGCCCATATACAAACATGGTCAAACCATCTCTTTTACTGTGATATTGCAATAGAATTTTTCCCTCCTCAATTTTCTCTACCTCAAATTCTGGGGGCACAATGTTTGGATAAAGCAACATCACTCTCCCGTGAAATTTCGGTAAATACATAATAAACTGCTCAAACCCATCTCCACCACTTTTTAATAAGTCACCATATTTTTTCACTCCTGTTTCTAACACCCAATGTTCACCAAGTGCTTTCAAGATATCATCAACTGACATACCCGTGACCTCATGGGTAGCAACTACCAGATCAAATGTTAATTGATCCGGATAGGGCTCATTACTTAAAAACATTTCCTCTGTGAAGCCTGATTTTTTTTTAATTTTCAACCAGGTTCTTTCATCGAAATTAGCAACGATTAAATCTTCGACTGCTTGATTTACTGCTCCGTGCATAATTTTTATTTTTTATTTTTTACAATTATGAAAATACACTCATTATAGTAGCAACCGTTATTCCGAATACTACTGCCCCAGCAATCTTCACTTTTAACGTATTCACTTCCTTTAATTCAGCCAACACTTCCATTCTCCTTCCTATATTACGAATTTTATTTTGGACATTTATCAAAGCACTTTCATTTTTTACTACATAGTCATTTGCTCCAAATTTAATCGATGTAGTTGCGATGTTAACATCATCATGACCAGAAAGCATAATTACCTCAACTTCAGGAAAATTCTCTTTAATTTTCATTAAAACCTCAATCCCGTTCATATTCTTTTTACTCCCATCGTCTAACTCGAAATCAAGAACTACGATGTCTGGATTTTTATCCATGGATGCCATGCAAGCCTCTCCACTCGAAAACACATGCACAGCATTGTCTCGATTTTCAATTTCCGATTTTAAGATATTCGCATAAACTGGCTGATCATCAACAATAAAAATTGTTTTCTTTACTCTTCTTGAATTTTTCATAATATTTAGTTTTAATTAATAATATTTCTATCTACTTAGTATACGTCTGTGAATGATTTTTAAATATATTTTTTCTGTGAAATGATATTATTAATCGGTGAAATGACTTATATTTCTGGTCAATGAAACTTTCAAAGTGTATAATTATTGATGATGATGTAGTTCAGAGCAATATCCTGAAACAATACATAGAACTTACTAAAAACCTCACTCTCAGCGAATCCTTCACTAATCCTTTAAAGGCAATTCCCTTTTTAATAAAGTCACCCGACATTGATTTAATTTTTCTAGATATTGAAATGCCACAAATTTCAGGACTTGACCTCTTGGACTCTATTGTCCATTCTGCAAAAGTAATTTTGGTTTCAAGCAAAAAAAAATACGCAATTGATTCTTACAATTACGAAGTTATTGACTACCTCCTTAAGCCAATAAGTGAAAAAAGGTTTAAACTTTCAATTTTGAAGTATGATAAAGAACATAAAAGAAACGACACCAACGAAAGCACCCAAAGCATCTTTATTAAGGAAGGTTCTCTACTAAAAAAATTAGATCTAGACGATATTTACTGTATAAGCGGAGCGGATGATTACATCGAAATAATATTCGAATCATCGAAAACTTTAACCCACTCCTCGCTTACTAGATTCTATGAAAAACTGCCGAAAAATAAATTTGTACGTGTACATAGAAGCTCAATTGTTAACATAGATAAAATTTCTAAATACGATGCTCACATACTTGAATTAGGAAAACACCTGGTACGAGTAAGTCGCTCATACAAGAGCGACTTAAACAGCAAGCTTAACATTTTATAATAACATACTAAGCAACCCTCATTCTTCGCCGCACTGGCAATTGTTCCTCAATTTTAGAGACCGCTTTTAATGTTTTCAGTATAGAATCTGGCGTAACAGAAATCGAATCAATCCCTTTTTCTACTAGAAAAGTGGCAAAATCAGGAAAATCTGAAGGTGCCTGTCCACAAATCCCTACTTTAACACCATAGCAGTGAGCTATTTTAATCAAACGTTCAATCATAAATTTGACTGCCTCATTCCTTTCATCATATAAATGAGATACTA
>Ga0115545_1001447_pt1 | contig 12243 bp, 11 predicted proteins | sample COGITO_mtgs_1003_FD_87188 | JGI IMG/M metagenome (GOLD analysis project Ga0115545, IMG submission 87188) | Pelagic marine microbial communities from North Sea - COGITO_mtgs_100330 | ecosystem: Environmental > Aquatic > Marine > Epipelagic | place: Germany:Helgoland, sampling site Kabeltonne...
ATTTACCTTTTGAAGCATCACCATCAGCGTTAGAAGCAAATCCTGGGATTGATTCTATGATAGTAGCAACTGAAGGAGAAATCATAGCAAAATTAGCACCACCCCTAAGAGTCTTTTGGTGAATTTTGTTAGATACTTTTTGCATTTTAGTTCCTAATGTTTGGAACCATTGTCCTTGAGTATTGAAGAAATTCAAGTTATCATATCCGTTTTGAGCGGCATTTAATGACTGATTGTTTTCTGCATTCCAGTATTCATCAGCAGCTGATGCATCTTGGATAAGCATATCAATAATTTCAAGATCAATTTCTAATGAAATATATTCACTCATGATTGAAGTAAGCTCAGCTTCAGCATCTAGTGCTTGGTAAGCATTCAAATCTTGTGCAAATTCTGGAGTCCATTGTGCTTTTAACTTTCTAGTTTTAGCAACAATTGCTTCAGATTTCATTTTCACATCAATTTGTGGAATTGAAAGAGCAGTATCAGATTGGTTATTTGGGAAACCAGCACCGCTAGCATCTTCAAAATCACCTCTGTTATTGTCAGTTGGTTGTTGGTTATACAATACTAATGTTTGATCAGTTCCAACATTTAATTCTGCTGCGCTAACTGCGTATACAAATGTAATATCTGTACCATTGGCAGCAACTGAAGTATATTGAGGAAGTAAATCAGCATTAGCAAAATTTGAACCTGAAGTAGCTACAAATGCTCTAACACCTTTCATATCAGGTCTTGTTAATTGAGAACCTGAAATAGTGATGAAAGAATAAGTAACACCCGCAGCAACTGAAGCTGATTTTTCTGATTCATAATCAACCATAGCCCAAGTTGCTGAACCTGAAGCTACTTTATCAACTGAAGCTGAAAATTGGTTAATTGAATAAGCAAATCTACCAGCACCGTATAAACCACCTGATGGGTCTACACCTGCACCAGGATCAGTATTACCATACATTGAAGCAGGGCTTGTATAAACATCATTAGCAGGACCAAAGTTAAGTTCTTTGTCTTGTCCATATTGGAAATCTAGGAAAAATACTAGACCAGAAGGTAAATTCATTGGTTGTACAGAAACAAATTCTTTAGAAGCGATTTGTCCGAATACTTTTCTCACCATTGGTAAAGCAACACCTGCCCACTGAGCACCTTGGCCTACATTAAATGTAGCTCCACCTTGGTCAGTTTGAGATTGCTCAACAACTAATTGCTTAGCTTGGTTTTCAAGTATCATAGACATATTGTTCTTATGAATTTCTGAACCTAAACCTTCTAATAGTCCTGTTCTTTCCCACTTTGACGCTAATCTAGCAGCGTCACTCTGCATATTTTTCCAACCGGAAGCAGAGCTTTCTAAAAGAGAATTTAATTGACTCATTTTTTTAAGTTTTAATTTTAGTTATTAATTTATTTTATTTTAAACCTGCCAATTTTTGAAATCTAGACACCATAGGGTCAGTTGCAATAATTGGTTTTTTGTTTGATTTAAAGTTTCCAGTTGATTTGGAAGCTCTACCTAAAGATTCTTTAATTGGTGTTCTTTTTGACTTAAGTCCCTCACTTAATGTCTCGAAAATCAATTTTGATTCTTTAATGGTTGTAGCTTTATCAAATGAACTTAATACTTTAACTTTTTCATTTTCTGTTAAGCTTTTCGCTTTAAAAATCTTATTTGTATAAAGCAATTTTGCGTTTAACAATCTTACTTCATTTAAGGTAGATTTTTGAGTTTTAACAGTAGCATATGCTTCTTTTAATTCTCTCCTTAGTTTTTTGTTTTCAGCTATTTCTTCTGACTCCTTTGTTACTGTAGCGTATTTACCTGATTTGTACTTATGTTTAGGATCTTTTTCTAAAGTATCAACCCATTTTTGGAACTTATCTTTAAGTTCTGCGGGTACATCTTTTAGTTTTCCTACCATTTTTACAAGTTCAGCTACACCAGCAGCAGCTCCTTGATCAGCTCTTGATGTCATTACTTCATCAAGTTCAACTTCTTCAGAATCAACTTCAACTTCTTCTGTTTCATCATCTACGATTTCAACATCTGTGTCTTCATCTTCTTCTTCAAAATTGTCTCCTGCTTCAAGTTCACCACTAGAAACCATATCAGCGATAACATCTTCGATAAATGTTTTTAAATCATCATCTGTCATATCTTCGATATCTACAGATTCTGCATCATCCATTTCTTCTTCGCCTTCTTCTTTGCCTTCTTCGTATTCATATTTGTCTACGTCAGCACGTTCAGCTTCAGATTCTTCGTTTAATGTTTCACCTTCTAATTCTGCTAGGATTTCATCTAGATCAATTTCTTCATCCATATCTTCAGTTTCCATCATTGTTCTGTCAACTGTGTCTCTTGCAGGAGCATATTCATCATCTGCAGGTTCACGCATGTCTGGGTCCATATCTAGCATTTCTTCCATTTTATCATCATCTTCATCCATTTCTTGAATCTTTGCAGCAAGCATAGATTTAAGGTGTGGGGTAAAAGATTCTTCTAGAGCAACTTTAGCATTTTCTATAGCAACTTCTTTTACAGCTTTGGCGTCAGCAATAGCTTCTTTGAGAATATCTCGTTTTGCCATTATTCCTATATTTTAAATTTGGAAAGTACGTTTATTAAGAAACGTAATAGATTATATTAGTGCCAATGTCATATCAGATTTGAGGGAATGACATATTTGCATGTATACGTATGTAAGGATTCTTTAAAATCGCAAAAAATTTATCTTTCAGTTGAAAGATTATCTATAAGATTGAATAGTTTTAGCTATAAAGTTTTCTAAATCAAAGGCATTCATTCCTAACTCTTCATTTTCATACCATTGTGGAGACCAACGTTTAATTAAACTATCAATAAAGGGTAGAGGGCTTGGATTACCCATCCAATTCTTATCATTAATTTTTGTGTTGAATTTTTGTTCTAATTTAGCAACGAAATCAATATCGTTGTTATAATAATTTTGAGCTTTTAATATGTGAGCTACTTTTTGAGCAGGAGATGGGTAATTATCTTCATTTAATACCTTAGAAATTTCTTCTTTGATGATTTGTCTTAATTCTGATTTTCTCATAATTTTGTTTTTTAAAAATCACTTACTTTAAGTTCTTCAAGTGCTGCTATGATGGTGTTAATATATTCACGGGTGAGCATTTCATCATTAGAAAAATCATTTTTAACTCCATCTATTACTTTATGGACCATATCTCTTTCATAATCAAAAGACATTTCTTTATTTCCTCTTTCAAAATTATTTCCTACAACTTTATCATATAAAGCTCTATTTTCTTTTACTAGCTTATTTTCAGCTCTGTAGTAATCAATAAAATTTTGTATGTCTGTATGAGTATTGAATGGAGGTCTTATTTCATCAGTATACTCATCAAATGCTATGTCTAATTCTGTTTCATTATAATTTCTTTCTCTTAAAAAGTCAATAAATTTTCCTATTTCTGTGATTCCTTCAATACTAGGTTGAGCACTTGAATCACTTTCGTCATTTTCAAATTTAATAAGAGCGGCATCTAAAGTTATGTTTTCTTTTACTAGCTTGTTTTCAGCTAAATATTTTCTTAAATCAAAATCTTTCATTTTTTTAAAATATTGGGCAATTGCCGTTTGCACATAGTATTTCTGTTACTATAGTGTTTACTTTTGCATATGGGTTTATATTATTTTCTTTTCCTTCTTTTAATGTCATATATGAGCCTGGGTTAGATGGTGTGGAAACAAAATCCCAACATAGTAATTCAAAATCATCTTGAACTTCCATTATGTCACCATTTTGTTCTAATGAACCCATTCCTCGTGATGATACACCACAAGTAATACCACTTTCAATCAATGCTTTAAGTATGTTTCCTGATGGTGTAGGTAAAATTTCTATTTTACCAATTACATTATCTCCATCCCACCACATATCTTTAATATTATGTGAAACATTTTTTAAATTAATTACTTGAGATTCAGGGTGATCTAATTCACCGCATGCTCTATTTTCTTTAATTAATTCTTTATACTTATCTATTTCCCTATTCCATAAATCTTTAGAATAATATCTACCATTACCATTTTTTACTTCAGCTGTAGCTAGTATGCCTTCTACTATAGGATTACCCCTTTCAGACATTTTACCTTCTGAAATTATACCTGATGAGGGTTTAAATAATTTTGTTTCAATAAGTACTTGTTTCATATTAAAAATCTCCCATTTTACCACCTAAATGTTGTTCTATTTCACTCATGATTTCATCTATAGTCATTCCTGCTTCATAGGCTACTTCAGCAGCATCTAATAATGCTTCTATATGCATTGGGGCATTCATGTCTTCTTCCATCATATCTTTTTGTAGCTTAGCTGTTTTTTCTAATTCAGCATTTAAGTCTTTTTGGTTTTCTACTTCCTGTTCTGTCGCCTCATTAGTTTCATCTTCATTTAAACCATAATAATCCATATAATTCATACCTACAAACCCACCACCAGTTACAATACCACCTGCCATTGAAACTGAATGTTCTTTAAGTTTACCATATCCACTTGATTTATATGGTCCTTTTGCTTCTTTAGGTTCACCTAAACCCGGTACATCATTAGTATAGCCAACACCTGCTTCTCCAAATTGTCCATTTTTAGTATAGTAAATAGAATCTTTAGCTAAATTTTTGTAAACAATATCTAATAATTCTTGATCTGTTTTTCCCTCATTTTTAGGTTCTTTTAATTCACAATAGTATCCCATTTGAATTTGACCAAAAATCATATTATTAGGTTCTTTTTTATCTCCCTCATTATAAGCATGGCTTTGTGAATTTTGAACCATTTTAGATACTTTAGTTTCAGTAGCTTTTACACTTGGGGATTTTTTTGTTTTCTTTTTTGCTTCTTTTAAAAAGTTATCAAAAGCTGTTTCATATCCTTCTTTTTTCTTTTTTTCAAAAGGATTATTAATTGCTCCTACCCCAACAAAATTTTCATTTATAATGTTTTTTTGTTTTAAAATGGTTGATGCTTCATTAAATGTAGCTCCTTGTCTAATAAAATTAGGAAATAATTTTTTAGCTTCCTTTAAGAAAACATCTTTATGGCCCTTACCATTTTTAATTAATCCGTATTGTTCTGTTAATGTTCCTTTCATTCTGTTTGTTTTAATAATTCTTTTATATCATCTAATAATTCATTTATCATATCAGTTGAATATATTATAGTATATGCACCTGGATTTTCATTATAATATTCAGCAGTTGCATTTTTAGCATTTGATAAAAGGGGACCTAATGAATTTAATTTTTCTTCAACTTCATCAAATACATTAATTCTTTTTTGTTGGAAATCACTATATTCAGTTAATTCCTCTTTTTCAAATAATTGTTTTACTTCTAATCCAGACCCCTTAATTTTTTTAGGTACAGGTTTGTTAAAAGGAGAACTTAATTTATACTTATAAATATTGTTAGATTTATTAGATTTATTTTTCTTTTTAAAAGCATATGGAGTAGCATATTGAGCCCCACTACCAGGGGTAAATGAAGCACCTCCTTGTGATGTTGATGATTCTTCTTCTAAGTTTATTCCTACTACATTATCATGTTTTACAAAATATCCCTTACCATCACTATCACTTTTAATATAATATTTAAGTGAATTGATGCCTCTATCTTGAGATCTATGTTCAATAGTACCTGATTTAGCTTTATTCCCATCACGGTATATGATTGTATCTCCTACTTTATAAACATCTTTAGTTTCAGGACCTTGTAAAGCATCTTCATTAACTGATTCATTTAGTTCTTTACCGGTTAATATACCATTTTTAAATAGTATTTCTAATGTGTCATAAAAATCATTAATTGCTTCTGTTTGATGATAATCAGAACCTTTTTCATCCTTATGTTTATTTGCATACTTGATAGTATCAAGTAAGTCCTTCATGTATTTTTTAGGAATCTTTACATTTTTTTTATTTAAATCATTAATATATTTTAGAAACTCTCCTCCATCCCATGCATTTGCAGATTTAACAGCCATATCTCGGTAGTTAACAGATTCATTAACTGATTCATCAATAGAAAAGGCATTACTAAAAGCATTATATAATTTATTAAGTTTATTTTGTACCCCCATATAATCAAATGAGTCAGGAGCCATACCTTGAAGAAGATTACCTTGTGGTTTGTTACTATGTTTACCTAATTCTCCCTCTAACCTTTTTAAATTTCTAACAAGATTGTTAAATGTTTTAAGAGCTAATCTTAGTGATTTGTTAATGTTAATAACATCTAATTGTGTCCATTGCTCGGATTGTTCATTAACTGATTCTTTGACAAGAGCTAATACTTTATCCATAATACCACCTATATTCTTTTCAATACCAGAATTGGTAGTATATCCACCAGCTATAAGGACACTTCCAATATCTTCAGGGGTTATATTTTTTACACCCTTTTTAATTGCCCATGGCCAGTAACCGCCTTTCAATTTATCTGCTACGTCTTTTGCAATGTTATCCCAATCAACTTTACCTTCATTTTCTTCTAATGTATCTACATAAGGTTCTGAGGTTCCATCTTCGTATTCAACTGTGTAATCTTCAGGATTATTACTATTGTTTTTATTAATTCTTTTTACCTTTTTACCTTTTATTGAAAGATCTTCTTTTAATCTTAACACCCTTTCATATTCTTCAGGATAGTTTTTTCTAATATGAGATCTGAATGTATTGAATAATTCTTGAATTTCAGCCGCTAATTTATCTATAGCAGGATCATCTTTAGATTTACCTGTTTTTTCTAATTTAGACAAGAAATCTTTTGCTTTTTCTAATTCTTTATATGTTGAAGTAAAGTCAGCTACATCTTTTATATCCCAAGTAATAGCCCCAGTTTCAGGGTTAACATCAGTTACTGTAGATTTTTTGCCACCTTTAGTATCGGTGTCACCAACTTCTATTTCCTTAAGCTTGAACCTGTACATTTGTAGTTTTTAATTCTTCTATTAAATCGTAATATTGTAACAAATTAATTAAATCATCATCTTTAACTTTTGATGTTTTACCTATTGTAGGAAGAATTTTAACTACCTCTTCAATTTTAATTTGAGTAGTTTTATCTTGAACTCCTTCGTTTAAATTAGTAAGTGATGTTTTTATTTCTTCTACTTTAATATTGTAAAATTCTTTTAATCTAGGAGTATTATCAATTGATGTAATTAATTCTTTTAAGATTATTTTTTGTTCGGGAATTAAATTACTATATCTACTGTTAAATTTTTCTAATAAAATTCTATAAGTTAATGTTTTTAAATCCTTATCATAATTATTAAACTCTTTAATTAAAGTAGGTTGGTTTTCTGGAGTTAGTTTGGTAGATGATAAATGCTCTAAAATAGTGAGTTTATTACTAATTTCATGCTTAATATTATTGAGATTTGGATTAGCTTTTATTTCAATTAAAGTATATAGGGCTGCCTGGGATTTATAATTTGGAAGTTTATGCTTAAAGAATTTATTAACATCATAATGGTTTTTAATTTCTTTAATTAAATTATATTTTTGCCTTTTTAAGGCTTTTCTATTTAAATTTTTTGAAGAGTCCAAAATAGAATCCAATACTAAATTGGCTTTAGCTTCTGTTAAATTAGTTTTTTTAGATAGAGTATCATATAATTTATACTCTCTCCCTAATTCAGTTTTTACAAAAAATTCACGTAAAATTCTTCTTGCTTTAGAATCCTTTCCATCTAATGTATCAGCTGTTATCTGTCTAACTAAGAGTTCAAAAAGGATACCAGAATTCTTATACTTTGAATGTTTTATATTCATTCCTACTAGTTTAATTTATTTATAAATATATAAAAAGATATTATTATTTCAAATTGTTTTCATCTAAAAGATCTTCTCCTTTATTTTTTGTTTCAAAAACTAATTGTTTTTCAGTTTTAGGAGGTCTAGGTACTTTTTTTAACATATTTTGTGTTTCTAAAGCTAATGGTGATCCGCCTTGAAAATCTTGTTTTACCTTATTGTTATCATTATAATCTTTTTTCATTCCGCTTCTACCTAATGGATCTTTTCCAAAAGCACTGTCTTGAGTATGTGATTTTGAATGTTTTTTCTTAGGTCTTCCTAATGGCTTTTTTTCATTATATCCATCTGGAATGTTTGAAGGATCTGATTGAGATCTACCTACACCATATAATGAAGCTAAATCATGAGGTGTACCATAAGATTTACCTGTTTCTTGAGGATCATTTCCTTCATTTTCAATTTGGGCTAATCTAAACTTACGTTTAGCATCTTGTTTAATTAAATCTCTATACTCATCATATTGATCTTGACTAAAGTGCCATATATTTTCATAAATCCAATCAGATGGAAATAAATTTGAGTCTTGCATATTTTGAGCTAGAGTCATTTTTTCTGTCATTAATGCTACTCTTTCTTGATCATATATAATTGAAGGAGTAGTCATTGATAATTCAAAGTTAGATAAATTTTCATCCTTATAACCTTGAGTATATAAATGAACTAATGCTATTTTTGTTAACTCAGAAATAATAATTCTTTGTATTCTTTCTATCGTACGAGCAAATCTAATATCTTGAGCAGCTAATGTAGCTTTACCTTCTGTATTTTCATCATATCCAATAAATGCTTTAGGTACTTTTAAAGCAGCAAATAATTTATCTCTTAAATATTCTACATCAGCAATCCCATCATACTGTAATCCAGGAGTAGTTTCTATTTTAGTTGCTGTATCATTTCCCCTAACTGGAATGTAAAAATCTTCTAACATGTTTTGCATGTTATATTTTAAATTGTATTCTCCTGTTTGTTGGTCAACATAAGGAGTTCGTTTCATTTTTGAAATTGTTTTTTGCATAAAATTTTCTACTTCTGCAGGTGGTATATTACCTACATTCATATAAAAAATTCGTTTTTCAGGCGCTCTAACTATTCTATGTATCAACATAGCATCTTCCATTAGTGTGTATTGTTTAAACAATTTACGTGCTGGTTCTATGTATGATCTACCGTAAGGTAAAAAGTTAGTATCTGTAAGTAGTCTAAAATGAGCCATTTCATAATTATCAAAAATTATATCATTACCATTTACATTATTAGTATTAGGCACATTATAATATCCATAACCACCTGCTGATACTCCTTCTGGGTTAAAGGCATATTGAATGTCAGATGGGTTGTTTGGATCTTGTCCTTCTAATCTTTCAATGTGAAAAGCATTATATGGTATAACATTATAAACACCAAATTTTTCTGCAATTTCTAGTTTTAAAAAGAAATCACCATATTTACACATATTTCTAATCCAAGGCCAAAGGTTAAATTCTACATTTAAAACATCATAAAATAAATTATATAATATTTTTTGGATATTTTCATCAGAACTTCTAATTTGAAGTACTTCTCCCATATCATTTTTAAGAGTACTCTCATCAGCTATAATATCTAATGAAGATGCAATAATAGCATCTGTATCCATAGCATCATATTCTGAATATAGTTGTGGTCTTAGTGTTTGGTAGTTAAAATTACTTTGATACCCATATAATGAAGTAGGTGATGTTGTATAAATTCTATTAAACCTATCTACTAATGAATTTGTATCGTATTCCCCAGATTGTTGGATTTTATTAATATCCATAACCTTTAATTGGTTACCACCTTGGTTACGAATTATTACATCCGTTGAGAATAATCTTTTTAATCTTGAAAATAATCTAGTATCTGCCATTTGTTATATATTGTTATAAATATTATAGAAGCCATCTAATGTCTTCTTCTCCATTGGAGTAAGGGTTATCTATTTTCCAGGGATTTTCTTGTTGGTTTTTAGGAGTATAAACCCCATTGTAATTTGTTTTATTTGTTGATATTCCATTTAACATACTCTTAGTTAAATCAACTCCTTGTTGTTTAAATTTAAAAGCAGTATCTCTCATATACATGGCTACTCCAAATGACATTACTAAATCATCATTGTAACCTGATTGTGCTTCTGGTCTTCCATTTTTCCAAATAAAAGTTCTCATTTCTTCTAATAATCTTTTAGAATAAAATGTAACACCTTTATCCGAAATAGCCTCTTGAAACTTACTTATAACCATAGGTCTTGTTTTTGATGACATTGTAAATCCTGCTACCATTTTTGATGTATCCATATATTGGTCAAAATACGAATCTGCTCTTACTTCTCCACTTTTAGGTGAATAATAGAGATTATCGTATCCTCTATCTATTACTGTTTGTATTGTTGACCATCCTATACTTGCATTTTCTATTACTAATAAGGCGTTATTATATTCAGTAGCTATACCTACTAATAGATGTCCATATTCTTTTGTTCCTAATTGTCCTTTATATTCTCCAACTTGTACATTATTTTCTATATCAATAATATGAAAGGCTGAGTAGTCTTTTCCATCTCCTCTAGCAACATCTGCTATAACCATATAATTTCTTGAATAGTCACATGGTTCCCATACCCATAAGTTACGGTCTGCTCCTCGCCTCTCCAAAGGATCTTTAATAAATGATTTTTCATAGTATTCTATATATTCAGGATAAAATACTACATCGCCAGAAGTTGAAAAATCACAATCACATTCTTGAGCTGCCATTCTAGGATCACCTAATAATTCATCTTGTTTATCCCTCCATGCTTGATCTCTTTCAGGATGTACAAACCAAGGAAGTTTAATAGGTAAAAAATCATTTTCTTTATTTTCTGCTCTAACCCATGTTTGATGAAACCAATTTCCTGTACCATAGGGAGTAGATAATGCTATACATCCACCTCCAGTAGCTAATGTTTGTTGAGCTGAAGCCCATATCTCACCTATATTTTCAATAAAGGCTGCCTCATCTATTAGTAGTAAACTAACTGCTTCTGATCTACCTGCATCTGAAGCTGCTGAAGTAGCTTTAATTTGGGATCCATTTGATAATCGTAAGGTTAATTTATTATTTTCATCTGCTGTAACTTTAAGCCATGAAGGTAAATTTTCATACATGAATTTTACCTTTGTAACCATATTTTTTGCTGTTTCCTGTTTTGTTGCTATACAAAGTATATTTTTATCTTTATGAAATAACATTAACCATAAAGAGTATCCAGCAGATAAGGTAGACATTCCCAACTGTCTTGATTTTAGGATTAATGAGTAAGGATTATCTTGAAATAAAGTTAATACTTTTTCTTGAAATGGGAATAAATTAAATTGAATTCTACCTCTTTGGGGATGTTGTATGAAACAGTATTTTTTCATAAAATGTACAGGATTTGAAGCACATTTTAAATATTCTTGTCTTATTACTTTTTTTATATCACTCATATTAAATTAAAGCTATTAATGTGAGTATAGGTAATAAAATAGATCCAATAAACCCAACTACTTTTAAGGTTTTTTGTTTTTTTATTTCTTTATTTTGATGTTCAATAATTTGTGTTTTTATATCAATTTCTATATCCTTATTTTGAAGAATACCTTCAAAGTTATCTACTATAGATTGAAGATTAAATGATTTTTGAGTAAGTTTAACTATAACATCTTTTTGTAATGATATAGTATTAGTATTTAAAGTATCTTTTTCTTTATAAACTGTAAGAAGACTATCAACAATTTCATATTCTAAAAGATCACTTAATATAATTTTAGCATCTTCTAAATTCATTAAAATTAAAGTATCACCATTGCTATTAATTATTTCCTTTACTTCTCCTCTGGAGATAGTCTGAGATGTTAATGGTAATATCATCACTGTCCATATTATTAATGATATTAGGTATTTCATTTCTTTTTTTCTCTAACTCTGCTAATTTATCTTCAGTTTTTCTTAAGATAACTTTTGTACTATCAATAGCATAGAGTATTGTATTAATTTCTTTTTGTAACTTATTATTAGCTGAAGTAAGGCTATCATTAGATAACCTTAATTCTTTGTTTATTGTTTGTAATTGGTTTATCTCACTTTCATAAGTGTTAATAGGTTTTGAGGGTCTAAATAAAAAACTTAAAATTAAAGCAATTGCTAAAATTATTATAAAAACTAATTGAATATTATTTAAGATCTTTTTCAAGTTTTTTTAATTCTTTTGTTTTATTAATCATATTATCAAACATTTCATCATCTGCTTTAGTTCTTTTATTTCTTGGTAATTTAGCTATTCTTGAAACCTCTTGTTTATTTTTTTTAAGAAGTGATTTGATTTTGTTA
>Ga0115545_1001453_pt1 | contig 12217 bp, 23 predicted proteins | sample COGITO_mtgs_1003_FD_87188 | JGI IMG/M metagenome (GOLD analysis project Ga0115545, IMG submission 87188) | Pelagic marine microbial communities from North Sea - COGITO_mtgs_100330 | ecosystem: Environmental > Aquatic > Marine > Epipelagic | place: Germany:Helgoland, sampling site Kabeltonne...
CTTCAAGATAAGTTATAGTTCTAACAGTGTTTCTAGCCATCTCCCAGTCAAACTGTTTTCCAAAGTGCATAAACGTTCCTTGAAACTCTGTTTGACCTCTATATGTAGAATCATCTATAAGTACATCACCTATCAAAAAGTCTTTTCTATGAGTTAGTATTAGTTTTCTTTTGAGTGCTGGAAAATGCTCTTCAATCCAAAGTCTTTTATGAGCCCATGCATTTGGATTATTCCAAGGAGCGGTTGAAGCTATAAATACTTCATGTCCTAAGTCTAAGAATTCCTTGACGGCCTCTTTTGCTCCATCAATCACTTCAAACTTAGAAAAGTCTAACACTTCATCAGGCTTCCAGCCTTTTTTTCCATAATCTGAATGTTGCATCATTGCTTTTTCAAAGTTTGCAAGTACTCCATCCATATCGATAAATATTCTTAATTTATTTTTTTCCATAATAGTCTTCTTTTAATATACACATTTCGTCACCATTTTTATCTGCAACGATTAAACAAACATCTCCTGTCATATCACAGGTAAATTCTTTTATTATTTTCATCATTTATATACTTTAGTATTTTTCCAATTTTTAAATGCATACATAATTTCATCATCGATAGTCTCATCACAAGTTGTCGCGACTGCAACAGGTTTTGGGATTAAGGTATCTACAATTACTCTTAAGTTGTATGTGTGCTTTGAATTGATAGCTTTACTGGCATACTGGTCTTCTATATAACTAAAGCATTTTTCTCTATCACCTAGTTCTATTAGTTCACCTACTCTATGTAAAGCTTTTTGATAATCTTCTTCAGTAGGCTGGCGCCATACTTTAATTTTACCAATAATTTTTGATTTTGATGCACCACCACTACCACCTTTCATACCAGTCATAATACCAAAATTACCTCTACGAGCTAACTTATTTATTTTAGTGGCAGATTCTTTATCCATAACTTGTATGGTGTTGCCTGTTTTGTGATAGGTAATATCTACACAACCAACTTGTTCAGTAGTAGAACACTCAACACAAACTTTAGTATTTGGTAAGGCTTTCAATCTTAGTGGATTGATTTCGGTTTTACAAGATATACAATTTAACATGGGCATCCTATCCAAATTGCAATGTAAAATAATCCGAAAAGTGTAGTAAGGAATAGCATTGAGCCTACAAACTCAATTGGATCTTCTTTTAAGAAGGTAATGATTTCTTGAAGCATTTTTTAATGTTTATTAGTTATTTATTTATAGTATAAATATAAACAAAATAATTGAAACGGGAAAATCCTGGGCAATTATTTTAGAAAAGTTATTAACAATTAGGAGTTAATAATTAGCTTGGCGTCTTGAAAACTGTAAAGGTCTGTACCAACCGACTCTAAAAAGTCTATCTTATTTCTAAACCTTTTGTTCATAGCATCTCTAACAATGTATGCTCCAGTCTTGTGGCCTGCATAAACGTATACGGTATCACCATATCTAATTGGCCCACCATTAAACCATAAAAGATCTTGACTAACTGCAATCCAATTTAAATGACTGCAATTATAAATGTCGGGTATTTTAGTTTGATCTGCTGTTATATCTGGAGTGTCATCACATTGTGCAACAACAGGATAATACATAGTTGCTGAGACATCTATAGTATCGCCACATTCCATATCAAACTCATATTCTATGGCATTTCTACGTCTGTCTATAACTCCACCTTTCTTATATCTAATACTATCCCAACTACCATCTTCATATTCTAATCTTTCTAGTTTCCAGATTATATTATCCATGACACTTCTAATGGTATCTACAGAACGTCTTGTATCGTCTATAATATGCCACATACTATCTTGGTATTGTATATCTTCTTCAGTAGGTACCCAAACATCAGGTTTAGGTTCTTCTTTAGAATCTACAGTTAATATTCCTATTCCAACACTAGTAAGTAATACCATTGCTAGAATCAAAAAAGTTTTTACGCTATCAAATTTGCTGTTCATATAAATTAATTTAGATTATTTATCTTTTTTAGATCCACCGTCTTTAAGCCAAAGCTGGAATGCGACGTGTGCGAAGTCTGCTGATAGTTGTTCCTTTATTGTTGATAAATATTGTTTAAGCTTTATCAACCTTGTTTCATCATTCTTCGTCTTTAGAATTTCTTCTACGTTTTTTAGTTGCTCTTTTGTCAGATTTTGCATGTTTAGTTCTTATTTTTCGTATGGCGTATTCCCATCGTTCGCCAACTTCTTTGTGTTTGTGTTTACTCTGTGTCTGCATTTTATCGAGTTGGGCATAAAACTGTTTCTTAAGACCAGTTTCTTCTAGTTCCATTACTATGTTGTACATTAAGTCTTCTGTTTGTTTTGTGCTCATATTATAAATATAATAAAAATTCTTGACATGTGAAACTTATGAGATAATTATTTTACCTTTTGAATTACACAGAGGATTATACTTCTTAATTAACCAAGATTCATATGAAGGAGTTACAAGTCGATCTAATCTAACAAATCTAACCTGCAATTTTTCTAAGTGCTTAGATATACTAGAAAATTTAGCTTTACCATCTCTCATATCTGTAAAGTGGCTATTAAGCCTATCTTTTATAGAGGTACCTTTACTATCTCCTTCTGCCTTTGTGGCTCCACTACCACTTTCACCAGCGTAAAATATCTCAAATCCGCCATATTTTTCTGGTAAGGGTAATAGTATCTGATATACTCCAAAGAAAGAGCAGAGTTTTGTTAAGTGAGAAGTAGTTAAAGTACCATCTTCTTTTTTTGTAACTAATGGATATTTATTACTCCATAAATGTTTATCCCATTCTTCAAACGTATTATGACCAATACTATTCTTTTCAAAAGCTTTTTTCGAAATCATAGCAGAAAGTTCCATACCATCCGCAATTAAGCCTTTAAGTATATCGAATCCTTTGTCGTTGTGTGCTGTTACTTTCATTTTTTAATGTTTTTAATTTTTACTGACCAAATTTTTCTAATAATTGTTTTACCCCAACCATCATCACCATCTTCGTCTTCATAAACATCTACATCAGACTCTATGCCTTCTGCAGCTAATTTAAGTACGAAAGAATTTCCATGACCTTCGTTGTCGCATTTAATATAAGGTTCTTTCCAATGATTTCCGTCCTGGTCAGAACAACTAGACCATCTTAATCCACCTTTAGATATTTCTTTTATTTTTCCTATTCTCCAAACATCATCTTTAGCATAATCACATTTTTCCCAGTCAAATCCAACCATCATTAGAGTAGTTCTTTCAACTAGACCTTCGAAACAAAGATACGAATAATTTTCATGCAATTGCCAGTTAGCCATAGTTTCTAATTCGTTTCTAAACTCTTTGTCTACCATATCTAAGGTATATCCAGGTCCGTAACCTATAGCCTGAACTCCTTTTTGAATTGCATATAACTTAGGCGCCATAGACTTTATATAAGGTTCATTCCACTCGTCAACCATTGCATTGACATCAAAGAATTCTTTCATCTTATATATATTATCATTCCAAACCTTGAGAATGTTGTCTCTCATTTCAGTAGCAACATCATCATTGTGGTCATACATTTCTTTTGAGAAAGGTTTTGTGATTTCGATTCCGTATTTGAAGATCGGAGACTTTTTTAATTTTGGCATAGTTTAATTGTTTTTATTTATAGTATAAATATAACCAAAATTATTGACACTAAAAAATCCTGGCTCGTTATTTTCAAAAAGTTATTAACAATTTATCTGTTAATATTTGTAAGTTCTCGATATTTATTGATATAACAGATAGAGAAAAGCCATGAAAAAACTACTTCTAATCGTTATGCTATCGTTATTTACAATAAAGTCAAATGCTCAATCAATAGAGCCAGTCAGATTAAGTGGGCCAATCCAACCATTCAACATGGGGGTTGATAAAATGCTACACTTCGCAACCTCATATACTATAGCCTTCACAACATATCATTACTTAGAACCAAAAATTGGTAAAAAGAAAGCTCGTGCATGGGCAGGTACAATCAGCCTCACAGCCGGTATTATCAAAGAAATTATAGATGAAAAATACAGAAAGGGATATGAACAAGGAGATATTATAGCCAATATGGGAGGTGTTGTTCTGTGGAGATATGATCTGACCCGATGATTAGAATACTATTACCCTTCTTATTGCTATTCTCTTGTCAAAAAGACATTGACGATCTAGGTTTTAGAGTTTATACTATTCCAGAAGGTGAGCACAGTTCTGGCTCTCACTTCAACCATCCAACAAATTCAAAAATTAGCTTTGACTTTATATTAGATGAGTCTGCAATTTATATTAGCGAAATACCAGAAAACCAGCACGATGTAAATAAGATATATGGTTTCAGTGACTTTGGTGTTAGACATCAAAAGTACTCTATAAGATTAGGTTGGAGGTATATAGATGGTAACATAGAATTATGTTGGTTAAGGCATGAAGAAGGTAGACATAGTTCAGCAACAATAAGAACTATAGAACCAAATGAAACATACAGAGCAACAATTAACATAACTACATTTTACTATCAAATTGTTATAGACAATGATACTACATTTGTTAGGCGTAGACCTGAAGGTAATTGGGGATTGGTTAGGAGGTATTACTTATATCCTTACTTTGGTGGTAATGAATATGCTCCTCATGATATTACAATAAAGATAAAGGATTTGAACCTTTAAACTCCCAATGCAAATACTACTACCATGATTACAATATATACTAAGTTTGATATGTCGGTTTTTTGTTTCATACAATAATAAATATGGCAATCAAACTAGTGGGTTAACCTTGAATGTTAACTTATTGTAACCACACTGTTAAATTTCTTTTTCCATATAGGTACAAGTTTCTCCTTCAGAGAATCCGTTCTTAATGTATAAGGGTTTACTAGTATCTTTACACCAAGCATAAGCAGTCCATCCTGAATAGTTTTTCTTTACCCATTCCCACCTAGTTTTAAATAGCTTTGTATAAATTCCTCTCATACGATAGTCATCTCTAATCCAAGCATCTTGAAACTTAATTTTATTACCTATATCTTCGCTCATGAAAATATGACCCACTGGCTGGTCAGCCGTATTTAGTGCAATCCAACCATGTAGGTTTTGAGCGTTAGTTTTAATCTTAACTATCTTAATTTCGTTTAACATCTTTTTCTTTCTGTATGGACAGTTTCTGCAGCCGTTCTCACAGCAAAAACCTCTATCCAGTAAAAATTGTCTACTTAATGGCTTAATATCGCCTCCTTTTACTATTGCTCTTTTCCAGCTGGTCAAGTAGCATATGACAGATCTCCTGAGATATCATGTCTTTATAATATAGGTCGTATATAAGCCTTCTCATTATTTATCTTTACAGCAATCAGTTACCTTTTCAAGTTCTGAAGGTGTTAGTGTGGACTTAACAGTTGTACAGCCAAATAGAGTCATGGCCACCATTAGTATAATCATACCTAAAATAGCAAAACCTGTTGCTCTAGCTGAATCTTCATATTGTTGTGGTGACTTTCCTTGATAATTCCACTTTTCATTTCTTGGGAGTTCGTCTAAACTTTCTCTCCACTTATCTAAATTAAATTTCTTTTTCATCATTAGTCTTTTTTCATTAATAAATAGTGATTCCAAGAGGTTATCATATTATCTGGTAAAGTTCTCTCAGAATCGAGTTTAGGGTGATGAGCTGTTACCAATGGAGATCCCCATATGTGGCTACCACCTGCGTTTGTTGGTTCAAAACCGTGTGTTCTCAACATATACATAAAGTTGTCAAAATCAAATAGACCTCTATAAACATATTGGTGACCCATTCTCCAGTTAGGATTACTTATTAGGTACCTAGAATCGTCATGCATGAGTGAGCGGATGCGTTGAAGTATTATAGATGGGTTAAGTACATGTTCTAAGAAGTCATTTGTAATTACCAAGTCATATGACTCTAGCAGACCATCGGTATTAAAGTCTATAGATAAGTCTTTTACAAACATCTCACCTTTAAAGTTGTGGTCGTCAAAATATTTCTTAGCAAACTTCTTATCTATAAGGTGATAGGTTATATTAGGATGGTCACCTAAAACAATCTGTGATAGTAGGCCTGGACCAGGTCCTAGTTCTAATATACTATTAATAGCAGGTGATTCAACAGCCTTGATGATGTGGTTAATCAGAGCAGCTTCGTAGTTATACCTATTCTTCCAACCATCTTCATCCATTCTACCGATAGAATCTTCATCCCATTCGTTCTCATGTAATGTGTCAAACTTATCAACTGCAAATTTGTCATCATTAGCGTGTCTACTTGTCCAAAATTTATTCATCTGTTTTCTTTTTATGCTTCTTTTTACGGTTATACTTCTTTTTGTTCTTCTGTATCTTAGGTTTGCAAGCATCCCATATCTCTTGTATGGTCAATTCTATTTTCCTTAGCTTACTCATCACCTTTATATACATGTTTGTACCACCAAGAAGCTATAACCATCGCTAACGATATCGACCCAAACGTGTATAGTAAGAACCAAGGAGATGATGTATCTGTGACAATCGCAGGTGCACCCATTACAAGCAACCAGGTAATAAATATAAATCCTACATTCTTTTCTAGCTTTCTCTCAACCTTAACAGTTAATTCTCGTTTCATCAATCTAGATAAGGCATCTTGCATATCCTTACCATAGACAGGCTCTTTGTGAATTGTACCATCTAGTTCGGCAATAGTCACTACATACTTACAGTACCCCTTATGCGAGGAAGACTTCTTTAATAATTTACAATCGATAGCTCTACGTCTATCATACTTACTTTTTTTCATTTTATTTTTATTTAACATGGGTTATTTGCGTACCATTCAATCATATTTAATATTTTTGGTGCCTCTGAATCGTCACACTCTTTATAGCTCTTACCTAATCGACTCTTAAGTCTCTCAAATACATGTGCATGAGCATTACGACCCTTAGGATGGAATGGATGAGGTGGTAACTTACCCCTTAACTCATCACCAGCCTTTATAGCAGCTTCGTATATCAGTTTTTGTATTTCAGGTGACATATAATAATATAAACAATTTATTTGACATGGTAAAACATTTATTAACTTTTTTGGAGGCGGAACGGAAACACAAGAGGATCCCCCCACTACCCTTCCGCCCGAGATGTCCCCATACCAGGGAAATTCACTATTCCCTAACAGTCGGTACCTCATCTGGATCTTTTAGACCTGGTAGTAACCACAGTGGATGACCCTTTTCGAGATCTTCTAGATATATGTAACCATCGCTATCCGAATCTACATCAAAGCCAACGTGCTTCTTTTTAAGTGTCATTGTATATGGTCTATCGTCTGGCTTTAGCCATACCTTGTTGTTGTTCTCTTGCATTACCAATCCCAAGGTCTTTTTCCAACCATAGATTACGAGTGGTCCATTAAACCCCTCTTTACGATCTTTTCTAGGTATTGGTTGTAATACATACATTGGTACCTTTGTACCGTGTTCTAATTTTGTGTTCATAACTATTCTCATTTTTTAATTAATATTCATTTGCGTAAGCCGTCGGACTACTATATTCATCGGACAGCTTGTATTGTTTATAAAGCTTATTGAAGTGTACAAGTTGAGTACGGGTATAGCAACGACTAGTATGGTGGATACAGGATACCACTTCATCAGATACAAAGTCAAGGTCGACATTGGCACGTTCAAGCAATTCCTTCTTAAGGCAGCTATCAAACCCCTTATAGACTTGTATATACCTATTAATGGTCCATCGGAGTTTCCTCAATCTATCTATATACCTACTATTCATTGCCTCTATATACTGTGCTATCTGTTACCACGTTGACCCATAACCTCACAAGGCTGATAACCATGAGAGAGACGGCAAGGCCGGTCTGACCATCGTTTAAACATCCTACGCCAATTGCTATAAGGTATACTGGTACCTCTATACATCTTATCAACTTTCTCATCTCTCTTCTCCCTTTACTATGTCTCTCATACGGTCGTTAGGACCATACCACTTCTTATCCCTAGGTGCTCTATACCCAAACTCTTTTGTCTGTCTTAATTCATCTAGGGTTCTCTTTTTAGGGTACCTCTGACCCTCTCTTTCCCACTCTTCTATATTCCTCTCTATATGATTCTCTATACCTCTAGACATCCATAACCCAATGGCTATACCTACACCTAGAGCTGATACAACCATTAACATTACTGTCCAACCAATTTGATATTCCATATTTTGCTCTTTTTAATTTTAATTAACACACTAAAGTGTGATTGTTATTATATAATCTATAACCCCGGGTTTTTCTCGAGGTATATAGACGGGTATTAGGGCCTCATCGGCCAAATTTTTTTTCTTTTGTTTACAAACAACTCTGGGCACATGAGCACTAGGCAACCTACAGGGTCCAATAACCTATAGGTGCCTACTACTAGGGTATCTATGCCTATACCCTTACTGTGCGTTTGCATACTCTTCATTTGTCTCTTCTTCTACGTTGAATAGGTTATCACTACTACCATCATCAGCATACTTCTGAACGACCTGCTTGATAAAGGTTCTTTCACTATCTAACCCACCTGCATCATCATATTGAGGGTATATCGTTACCTCTGCACATTCAAGTAGATTAAACCCGTCGTAGATTAGCCCTGCCATCTCTACACTAGCACGAGTACTAATATGTGTGCTGATTCTAGGACTCTCATTACTAAGCTCTGCTCTAGTGTCTGCAACTATATTAGCAACCTTGTCTAATAGGTCTGTTTCAACCTTAGGAAACATCATCTTTAAGAGGTCGAACTCTTGTTCTTTGTTTAGTAGGTCCATTTCAACTACTATAAATCTATCCATAAGAGCTCTATCTAGTACTCTTGTGGCTGTGTATTCGTTACCTATATTAGCAGTCGCAATGAATGTAACACCTTCTGCAACTTTAATAGTAGGTGATCCATCAGCTTCATCTAATCTTAAGTATCGTTGACCCTCATCTAGTACGGTCATTAGTATGTTTGCTGCATCAGGATGAGCTCTAGATAACTCATCGAGTAAGATTACCGCATTTGGTGTTTGGATTGCTTTTACGAATAACGCTTCACTAAAGTAGGTACCATCTTCTTTACTAAAGTGTGTATTACCTATAAGTGTAGAACGTGGATCTTGCGTTGCACCTAAATTAAAGTAGAAGTCTTCTCTATCTAATGCAGCAACGACTGATTTGGCTGCCATTGTCTTTCCGCAACCTGCAGGACCAGTCATCATTATATTTTTACCTCTCATAGCAGATCGAACAAGGTATTTCCACTTAAGTTCACTAACCATAAGTGTTTCTGGTTTCAATCCATAAGAGTCGTTGTGTATGAAGTTCATCATAACCTGTTGGTCTGCATCTACCTCAACTGTTTCAACGATTTGTGTCTTTTCTAATAAGGGGAAGCTACTGACTGTAGCATCTTTTCCAGTAAACTTATCTAATGGTGCTGTACCATAGAGTAGTTTGTCGTCAACCTGACGTACTTTAACCGCATTAGCATTCTTATAAGCTGCGGTACATAAACGATCATTTCGACCATCGTTTGTTGGCCATTGGAACTTCTTACCCTGTAGGTCAACTAGTATCATCACTCCGTTGCTATCTTGGGTTGGTTTTAAAAAACATTTTTGCATAGTATTGTTTGTTTTAATTAATTATAGTATAAATATAACCAAATTTATTTAAACGGGAAAATCCTGGTCAACAAAACCCGAAAAGTTATTAACAATTACCTGTTAAGGAACTCTTTCTGTCTAGCGATCGCATCATCTAGTGTTTCGGTTACCTCATCCTGTATAGGTGTGACAACAGTTTTAGTACCTATCTCTTCATTGGGTATCTCACTGAGTGGCTTAATAATATGAGGACGATCTAACTCAAACTGAATCATGTTTTCAGTAAGGGCAGGATAGACCATATAACCTCTACTATAACGACCTGTAGTATCAGATGAATGACAGGTATACATAGTCATACCCCATTGAGTGTCTAGGTAGTCGCTATCTTCATTACGGTAGCACCTTGATTGGATAACACCATTATGTATGCTACCATCATAGTACTTAAACCTAACAGATTGACCTACCTTGTACTTAAATCTTGCTTTTTGCATAGTTTGATTGGTTTTTTATTTATAGTATAAATATAAACAAAATATTTGACATGGTAAAATCCTGTGTATGACAATGTAGGTAAAAATAGTGACAATTTGACATAAAAAAGGGTACCCTCGTTGTCCCCTCAATCATTCTAGGCAACTCTCCACTAGTCATCGGTTGTGGTGTAGTGTATATCATCTTTCCGAAGTGTGTCAACCCGTGTCTCACAAAAACAACAGACCAACACATATATACTAAGGCCTAGTGCTGCATAGATACAGTACCCTGTCACAACTTCTGGTAGGTATCATATCAGGTGGTACATGGGTGACATAGGGGTATGACCTACTATACTCCGTTGTGGCATAGGGTTAGGGGATGGGGTGATACTGTTCGGTTGGTGTGGGCTATATCCTATTCCATAACCTAGGCTTACTCACCCATCCCATCCAAACTGGTACTGTCCTATCTACTACCCATACTACTATACTCCTTATTATACCTGCCCTACCTATCCTATGCATCTCTATCTATCTCATTATTAGTATTACGCGGACGGTAGAGAATCCTTGAGGTGTTTGAGTTTCTTCTCCACTCTCAAGTACTCCCTCTGTGCACTCTGATCGATCGCAATATCACTATATTCGTGTAGCTCAAGGAGCCTCTTTTCTAGGTCTCTGATCTGATAGACTGTTTGTGCATGTTGGTGGTCCATCATCCATTCATCATCGGGATCGACTGTTGGAGGGAAACCTGCTACGTTACGGGTTGTACCTCTGTCCGTCTGAGAATTGGGTGGGGACTTCTCGTATTGGGGGGACGTCTCATGTTCCGCCTCCTCCTCATTTATATAGTCATCTGAATACACTGGTGAGTGGTATACCTCTAATATGATTACTCCCCATACTATCACACCTATTATACCTATCGCTATCCACAAATCCATACTCATTATTCTGTCGCCTGTTCTTCTTTTTTTAGTGCGATTTTGTCACATTCTGCAAGAACTTCTTTTATAAAATTCTTCTGATTGACTGACATACCACCATAAATACTCTTCGCAAATGTGTTCTGTAGTACCATTCGTACGGACGTCTTACTATATTGCGGATTCCATTTTTTTATCTTCTGTCTAGGCATATTAGTTTTCCAATACCGCTTCTATACGTGTACCTACTATACTCAATATTTCCCATGCGAATGTTGCATCTTCGTATAACCCTGTCGCTCTTACTTCTGCTTCTGTTGGTGATACCGCTTTACATAACAACTGAACTCGTTTCTTTTTACGATCGTGGTGTTCTACTAAATTTACTATCCAATACTTTTCCATAATTTTGTTCTCCTATTTATTTGTTTATAGTAATAATATAATCAATTTTCTTGACATGGTAAAATTATTCTGAATCTTTTATCCACACCTTTACAATTTTCTCTTGTATGTACTCATCACTAGTTTTCACATACTGAATATATCTTTTAGGATACTTCACATTCTCATACTCCTTAATGTATCCATTTTTATACGCAACACAGACTATATATCCTCCATCCTCAAATGATAGTTCATTTTTTCGGTAATCTTTTCCTACTCTATAGGTTGTAATTCCGTCTTTTCTTGTTTTGTAGTTATCCATTCAATATACTCTTTTAATTTCTTGTCGGTTACATCAGGCGGTATCATGTTTTCTTGAAATATCATCCAACTATCTCTACCATATTTACCTACTCCACACAATTCACCTATATCTCTCCAACCATTCATGGTCCACTCATAACTAAATTTTCTGATAGTTCGAGTTCGTCTATTGTAGAAGCCTAAAGGTCTAATTACCTCAACCATCTCATCTATGTCGGCCCACATTGCATCTTCAGCAGTTGGCCAACGTCTAAAGAATTCATCTTTGACCTTATATACTTGTTTGTAATGTGTCTGGTTCAACATAATACAGAGTACCATCATCTTCCATGGTTCGTCTCTGTATTGTTCCTGTAATAGGTTATTCGGACTTGTCATAACATTTATTTTGGTGGAGAGGGTGGGACTCGAACCCACGACCTCTTCA
>Ga0115545_1001456_pt1 | contig 12214 bp, 14 predicted proteins | sample COGITO_mtgs_1003_FD_87188 | JGI IMG/M metagenome (GOLD analysis project Ga0115545, IMG submission 87188) | Pelagic marine microbial communities from North Sea - COGITO_mtgs_100330 | ecosystem: Environmental > Aquatic > Marine > Epipelagic | place: Germany:Helgoland, sampling site Kabeltonne...
CTACTAAACTATCAGTAGTATCCATGCCTCCATTGTGTAATACCATCTGGACTGCATCATATATATCGTGGCTTAAAGTTTTATTACTCATGCCTATCTCCTATAGTGTCACATAAAGCGTTAGTATAACAGAAATTATAATAACAGTTAAGTTCATTGCAATAAGTTTTGCTTCCATGATTATCTCCAGTTGATTACAATTACACCACACAATATCACGCATATTACCCAAAGCAAAGCAATAATTGTTTCCATTATTTAAACCTTTCCTCTCTTTGACATAATTTAATACGTTCTTCATTCCAAAAAATTGTTTCCTCTGCAAGTCTGTCCAATTTTGTTTCCACAAATTGTTTCATCTCTATCACTACTTTAAGTTCAGATTTATCTATTGTATCCATTTTATTCTCCATTAGTTATCTCCTTTTTAGTTTACTTTATAACTTTAACTTATCTTTAAATATCAATCACTTATATCTAAACATAAGTTAACTTTATCTGCCTCAATAATTTCATTACCTTCCCAACACAGGGACACACTTAACATTATATATCTCATGCTGTTAAAAAATTTTTTTTCAGCATATCAGTATATTCTAATAAGCCCCGACCTTTGCAGATCGAGGCTCTTTAAGATTAGCCCATGCAAGCGGAGATAGCATCGTCATTGATTGCGATCTGGTCTTTGATCTCGTCCGTCGGTGCTAACTTTTTTAAAACTTTATTGCTATCGGTTGCCATGTCCACAATCCAATCATAAAACCCAGTAGGAATTCCGGTCTCGGCTTCGACTCCTGCCAGTTCTTTTAGCGCTCGACTGTTATTAAATACGGTAGTGTCTGGGTAACGTTTGCGTTGGTTGCGAAGTTCAGCCAGTTTGTTTTCTTTAGCGCAATAGTTAAAGGCTCGATCAATACCCAATTGGACAACATCACCGCGCCAGTTCATTACTTCGCCGGTTTCGTCTAACATTACTTGGAAAACCCATTTCCACCGGCTCAATTGTTGCGTTTCGTGTTGCAGGTCGTCAACATCAAGACCCATATCAGCCAGAATCTCCATTGACATCGCATCGTCACGGCTTGCATTTGAAACCATATTGACCCGATCAAGGTGATATTTCAGTTTAGCGGTGCAGTCTCTTTGTGCGCTAATGTAAGCGTTGGTCATCAAGTTTTTGAACGGTGTCATATTGTATTTAGTCATTTTATTGAGTCCTTTGTATCTGGTGCGTTATTGCTATCCAGTGATGAGATTAGAACATAAAACAGGATAGGGCGACTATCCTATATGCGACATAAAATTATGTCAAAGCGACACCACTTCCTTGGTAGATACGCCGTTTCTTCAGCCAACCACCAGTTAATGAGCGACATGGCCGTACGTGACAGTTCTATAGAGTAGATAGTGGTGCTGTTAAGAGAATGCTGTTACCGGACTTGTCCGGGCAGTAAGCGACAGGAGGTCGCAAGCGATAGGGCTTTAGCCCGCCCGCTGTTGTATCGCGGGATCGCCCAATAGAAACTTAAACCTTCACAGTCTCTTGATTACCATAGAGAGTATAGACACTGTTGTTGTAGTTCTCAGTACGAGAATAATATCATCAGCACGAGAATGATGTCCTATGCCCACACACACACGGCATTGTTGAGCCTCGGCAAGACCTCGACTCTCTTCTTAACTGCAACAGCCACACCTTGACCCTACCCCACCCCACTGCGTATAAATATATATATATATGTTCTCCCCATACAGCGGAGGGAGTTATAACCATTCATAAGAAAACACTAATATGGGATTACTAGACTTTAAACCAGACCTACAAATGAGGCTAAGGAATCCTGTTGAGGATAACCTAGACCTTGATCGTTTATTTATGGCTGAATCCTCTGGTAGACCCGGACAGACATCCAGTGCAGGTGCATACGGACTAGCACAGTTCCTGCCTTCTACATGGAAAGGATTAAAAAAGGATACTGAAATTACGGGAGTAGACTTCCCAAAGCAGTTAGAAGGTAAGGGATTCAAGGAAGTAATGGATAATGAGAAGTTTGCCAAGTTAGCGGCAAGAACATTAATGAAAACTAATGCGAAGTATCTAGAAAGAATGGGTGTTCCTGTTACAGAAAGAAGTCTTTTAGGTGCATATAATATGGGGCCAACAGGATACAAGAGGTATATCAAAGATGACCCTGAAAGAGGCTTTGCTCTTTTTAGAAACTGGAATAACTTTTAGGAGTAGTATATGAGCGGAGGATCAGGGCCGGGAGGCGGCGGTAAAGCAGAAAATGCAGGGCCATCATCACAAGGAGTAGATGACCCACAAGGAACGCTAGGAGGTTTGGCTCAAGCGTCAGCGGCTAATGCGGCAGTAGCAGAGGCTAACTCAATAGCGAAGGCTATGGAATTAGGTATATCTCCTGCTCAATTGGCGGCTCTTGAAACACAGATGTTCGATCCTCAGAACATGCTCGCTCAAGTAACGGCTCCTCCTCCTAATGTAATTGACTTTGCTACAGCACCTCCTAATATTGCAAACAATAGCCCTAAAGGAGCGTCAATACCGGGGACTGGATTAAGTGGATTACAAAATGCTCAGAATATTGAAGCAACAAATTACGGATGGGGACAAGCAATAGGGAAAATGAGTCCAGAAGAAATGGCAAACATAGTTGGGCTTAGTTTAGACTTTCCTAACAACTATGACGCAAAAACATTTAGTTTTGGGCCTATAAAAGCAACTGATTTTTTTGGTATACAAGGTCTTTTAGACACTGTTAACGCGGCTACAGATTTTGCTAATAAAACAACAACAACACCTTCGGCAGAACTCGCCGTAAAAGCAATACTTGGTGCCAACCCTGTTGGACAAGCGGTTATAACAGGGCTTGAAGGTCTTAAAAATTATTTTGGCTCGCCTTCTACAGAGTCAGGAGTTGTTGATGACGGAGTAAATCTGAATGGAACAAACTTAGACGCTGACTATAACGCCGCTTTTGGTACTGATTATGGATATAATGTAGGCCCAAGTCGAAGCCCATCATTTGATATGGGTGCTGTATCAAAGGCAGGTGGTGGTGAAGACTTACAACGATTGATAGCAAGGCAAGCGGCTAAAAAAATTATTAACGTATCTAATGATATAGGCTTAACTCCAAAAGATATTCAAGATATCTTACCTCCGTCAACTAGCACTCCTCCGTCAGGCGGTGGAACACCACCTAGCGGTGGTGGTACTAATTCTCCTAAAAAACCTAAAAGACCTCCTAAACGCGGTAGAGATGGCTCCGCTAACAATCCTCCAAAACGCGTAGAAACAGCCGCAGAAAGATTAGTTAAAGTAGTTACTGCACCTAAAATTTCTAGAAGCATATCTAGACCTGTTTTAAAAGAAGCAATAAAAACAGGTAATATCGTAGGCTCTGATAACCAAGTAGACCTAATAAGGGCAATACTTAATCCTCCTAAAACTTTAACAAGAGCGCAACAAATTAATCAAAGCGGTAGAGGTGGTGGTGGAAAATGACAGAAAAACAAGACAAATTCATTGAGTCCTATGTATTAACAGGGAATGCAACTCGATCAGCGATAGCCGCAGGTTATTCAGAAAAGACTGCCAAAGTCAAAGGCTATCAATTAAAGAATCAATTGCACAATGAAATACAAAAGGAAGTCCAAAAGGCTATACTAGATAAGATTCCTGCAAGTCTTAAGTGGCTTTCTGATTTGGCTGAAGGTGCTGAGAGCGAGTCTGTTAGGCTAGGCGCTATTAAGGACATCCTTGACAGAGCAGGTCTTAAACCAGTAGACAAGGTAGAGACTACCACTATTGACCAGATGAGCGCAGATGAAATTAAAAAGGAGTTAGAATCGCTTGGATACAAGCACTAGGGCATTAGAACTAGCAAAGGCTCTCAAACGCATTGAGAGGTTCAACAGGATAGATCAGTACGATCCCTACCCTTATCAGCGGAAGTTCCACGAAACAGGCTCAGAGGCCAACCAGAGGCTTCTCATGGCGGCTAACCGCATAGGCAAGTCATTCTCTGGTGCGGCAGAGATGAGTTACCATCTAACAGGCATATATCCTGAATGGTGGGAAGGTAAAAGATACGATCAACCTATCACAGCGTGGGCAGGTGGTGTATCTAACGAAACGACAAGAGACATTGTACAGTATGAACTATTGGGTTCCCCAGATGATCCTGATGCGTTTGGGTCTGGTGCGATACCTAAAAATAAAATAATAAAAACGGAACGTAAACCGGGTGTACCTAACGCAAAAAGTGTTGCTCTTATACAACACGTTTCAGGTGGGAACTCTTCTTTACACTTCAAAGCCTATGAAATGGGTGTTGACAAGTGGCAGGGACGTAGTGTAGACTGCATATGGCTAGACGAGGAGCCGAGCAGGGAGTTGTATTCTCAGGCAGTTACTCGTACTCTGGATAGGAAAGGCATGGTATACATGACATTTACTCCAGAATCAGGCATGACAGAGACTGTTGCATCCTTTATGAACAACCTACAGTCCGGTCAAAGCCTTACAAACGCTACATGGGATGACGCTAGTGAGTCTGTTACCTCTATGAAAGGAGGTAAAGGGCACCTAAATGAAGACGTTATGACCCAGATTCTCTCTAGTTACTCACCACATGAGAGAGAAATGAGAAGATTTGGTAGACCTAGCATTGGTTCTGGCCTTGTTTTCCCTGTTCAAGAAGATAAATTAATGATTGATCCTGTACATTTAGAGGATCATTGGCCTAGAATAGCAGGTATTGACTTCGGTTGGGATCACCCAACGGCTGTAGTATGGGTAGCATGGGACAAGGATGAGGACGAATTGTACGTATATGACTGTTATAGGCAGTCTAAAGCCAGTCCTTCAGTACACGCTAGTCACATCAATACGCGTGACAATAGCGTACCTATAGCCTATCCACATGACGGAAACAGGCGGGATAGCATGGGTAATCCGGGTCTTGCTGACCAATACAGAAGCCACGGATGCAATATGCTGTTAGAGCATTTTACAAACCCTCCTGCGTTAGGTCAAAACAAAGGCGGTAACTCTGTAGAAGAAGGACTAATGGATATGTTGCAGTATATGGAGCAAGGAAGGTTCCATGTATTTAATACACTTACTGATTGGTTTGAAGAGTTTAGGATGTATCACAGAAAAGGCGGGAAGGTCGTAGCATTTAAAGACGATCTAATGAGTGCCACAAGGTACGCTGTCTTATCACGAAGGTTTGCTGTTTCAGGCAGTGATCCAAAATGGACAAACGAGATAGAATATAAACACTATGGCATCATCTAAGATAACAGACGAAGAACTATTAAGTAGAGTGCAGGGAGAAATCTCTGACGCTTTAGGATACAGTGATACTATATCCAAGCAGAGAGAAACTGCTATGGATTATTATTATGCTTTGCCTTTTGGTAACGAAGTAGAAGGCAGAAGCCAGTACGTTGACTCTTCTGTAATGGATACTATTGAGTGGATTAAACCATCCCTTATGCGTGTGTTTGCATCTGGTGAAGAAATGGTTACGTTTGAACCTTATGGCCCAGAAGATGTAGAGTCCGCTTCTCAAGCAACAGACTATGTTAATCACATATTTACTAAAGATAACAATGGTTGGGAAATTCTATATACTTGGTTTACTGATGCTTTACTACAGAAAAACGGTATTGTAAAAGTATGGTGGGATGATTACGAAGACTGGAATAGAGAAGAATACAACGGTCTTGACGAACAAGAATTTAATTTGTTAGTGATGTCTCCTGAAGTAGAGGTTATGGAGCATACACCATATGTCGATGATTACGGTGCAAAGCATGACGTTGTTATTAAACGTACAGAATACTCAGGCAGGGTAAAGATTGAAAACGTACCACCCGATGAGTTTCTTATTAGTAGAGAGTCAAAGTCTATAGAAGACGCTAGGTTTGTTTGTCATCGAGTGCAAAAGACTTTATCAGAGTTACGGCTAATGTATCCTGATGAAGATTTAAACCCTGAAGAAATGGGTGGAGGAGATGACGATATAGATTCTTTTTCTTCCGAAAGATTAAGTCGTTACAATTTTGATGAGAGTGCTAATTACTTTGGAGGCTGGGGCGCACCTGCCGATGAAGAGGCTTTACAAACTTATTGGTTGCACGAATCATTTATTAAAACAGACTATGACGGTGATGGCATTGCAGAGTTAAGAAAGATTTGCAGTGTAGGCAGTAAAGTATTAGCCAATGACGCTATTGATAAGATTCCATTTGTAAGTATTACACCAGTAAAGATTCCTCATAAGTTTTTTGGATTATCTATTGCAGACCTTATTATGGATTTGCAATTAATTAAGTCTACTCTTATGCGTAACCTAATGGACAATATGTACAACCAAAACTTTGGTAGGTACGCAGTCCTAGAAGGTCAGGCTAACCTTGATGACCTCTTGTCTCAGCGTCCGGGTGGTGTAGTAAGAGTTAAATCTCCTAACGCTATTATGCCGTTAGCAACACCACAACTTGAAGCGTCTTCATTCCAGATGCTTAGTTACCTTGATGACCAAAGAGAATCACGAAGCGGTGTAAACAAATACAGTCAAGGTCTTAACGATAACGCTTTGACAAGTCATACAACGGCTACAGCAGTAAATGCTACTATGACAGCCGCTCAGTCTAGAGTAGAGTTAATAGCAAGATGCTTTGCTGAGACTGGTGTAAGGGATTTAATGCGTAACATTTACGAACTTGTACTTAAGAATCAGGATCGTGAACGTGTTGTTAAACTTAGAAACAAATGGGTTCCTGTTCGCCCTGATATGTGGCGAGACAAAATGGATTGCACAGTTGCTGTAGGAATTGGTAATGGCAACCGTGACCAACAGTTAATGCACTTGACTACCATGCTACAGTTTGCAGGAGATGCAATGCGTGGTGGCTTAAACATTGTAACAGAAAAGAATATGTATAACATGGGTGCGGCTCTTGTAAAAAACATGGGCTTCCAAAATGTAGGCGATTTCTTAACCGACCCTGATATGGCTCCACAACAGCCTGACATGGCTCAACAAGAAAAACAGATGGAGATGCAGATTAAACAGCAAGAACTCCAGATTAAAGCCGCAGACCTTCAGTTAAAACAGCAGAAACTTCAGCAAGAAGCCGCTGACTCTGCCGTTGATGCTCAACTTAAAGCGGCAGAACTGCAACTAGAAGCACAACAAAATAGACCCATTGCTATAGGATAAATATGAACGAACTAAGAGAGGAACACGCTAAACGCCTCCTCACTGATCCGTTGTTTAACGAAGCGTTTGAAACGCTAGAAAAAAATTTACTAAACTCTTGGAACTCTTCGGGAGTTAGTGAACACGAAACCAGAGAACAAATCTGGCTGTCATTAAGACTCCTTGAGAGGATACGCACTCATCTAACCAGTATTGTAGAGACTGGAGATATGGCGAAGAAACTAAAGGAATACCAACTGTAGGAGATTATTATGGTGGATAACCAATCAGGCCCACAACTTGTCGGAGAATTACCTGAAGCACCCGGTAGTATATCCGAAGCCCAAGGTGCAATACTTGGACTCATGGACTCATTAGAGAAACCGGAAGAGGAAGAGCAAGCACCGCCGTCTGAAGAAGTAACTGAAGACGCTTTAGAGGAAGAATCTGATGAAGTTGAAGAAGAAGGTGAAGAACCGGATGAAGATACTGAGGATGATGAATCTGAAGAATCCGATGAAGAAGAGGTTGAAGGCGACTCGGAAGAGACAACTCTCTATACTGTAACAGTAGACGGAGAGGAACATGAAGTCACGGAAGAAGAACTCGTTAACGGCTACTCCCGACAAGCGGATTATACAAGGAAAACTCAACAACTTGCAGAATATCGAAAGCAGATAGACAATGCAGTCGAGCAGTATCAGACTGAAATTGCCAAGACTCAGCAAGCCAGAGAACAGTACGTTAGTGCTGTCGCACAAGCAATTGAAACAAACTACTCACATTTAAATGAGTTCCGTAACATTGATTGGAACAGACTTAAGACTGAGGACAGGGAAGAATATTTAATCAAAAGCCATGAGTACACTCAGGCTCAAGAGCAAATTCGATCTCTACAAGAGGCTCAGTCAAAAGCCCAACAAGAACAGCAAGCCGCATCACAACAAGAGATGCAAAGGGTTGCTATGCAGGAACATCAAAAAATGGCTAGTATTATCCCTGACTGGGCAGATGATGGTAAGCGGCAAGCAATACAGAAAGCCGTTGCTGAATTTGCAATAAGTAAAGGATATAGTCAAGATGAGTTAAATCAACTTGTGGATCACAGATCAATTATTGTTTTAATGCAAGCAAAAGCATATGAAGATATGCAAAGCAAACAAACTACTGCAAGGAAAAAGAAAGTAAAGAATAAACCTAAAGTAGTTCGTGGCAAAGCAAAAGCAAACAAAGCAGATAATGACAAAACTAAACGTGCCAAACAAATGAAACGTCTACAGCAGACAGGGAAGGCAGAAGATGCCGCAGGTCTGTTTGAAGATTTCGTAGAACTATAATAATAAAGGAGTCATTTTATGGCAATCGCAACAAATACTAGGACAACTTACGGTGCTATTGGTATCCGTGAAGACCTAAGTAACATTATTTACAATATCAGTCCTATGGACACGCCGTTTATGTCAAGCGTGGGCAAAGGTTCTTGTGACAACACTTACTTTGAATGGCAGACGGATGAACTAACTGCCGCCGCCGCTAACCAACAGTTAGAAGGTGATGACAGCATGGATGCTTTGGCTGTTGCAGAGCCGCGACGTTTGGGTAACTATGCTCAGATTTCGTACAAAGCGGTTCAGACGAGTGGTACTGCTGAGTCTGTTGACTTTGCGGGACGTAAATCGTCACAGGCATATCAACTTGCTAAACGTGCTAAAGAAATTAAGCGTGACATGGAGAAGATGCTTCTCTCTGAAGACCTTGCAGTAGCAGGTGGTACAGGCACGGCTCGTAAAACAGCGGCAGTAATGTCTTGGCTAGGTACAGACTCGGCAGGAACGTCAAACATCATTGATGGTTCGGCGTCACCTGTTGTTGGTATCGTTAACCAAGGCTCTCCTGCGGCAGGTTATCCTAACGGTACGTCTGTAGCATCTCCTTCTGGTGCTGATGCAGTCCTAACCATGGCGATGATTAACCTTGCTATGGAGCGTTGCTTTGAGAATGGTGGTGAACCTACCGAGATTATGTGTGACGCTTCCCTCAAGCAGAAGATTAGTTCGCTTGGTGGCTCGGTTATTGCTGACCTGCAGAAAGAAGCGCCGGGTGCGGCTCCTGCTACCGCTATCAACGCCATTGATGTTTTGGTGACTGATTTTGGTACGCTAAAGATTGTGCCTAGCCGTCTATGTCTGCCTAATCAGTTGTATTTCTTTGACTATGATTTCTGGTCAATTGATTACTTACGACCTTTCCAGACGGAAACTCTTGCCAAGACTGGTGACAGCATGAAGCAGTTGATGATTGCTGAGTACGGTCTTCGTGCCAAGAATGGCTTATCAAACGCGGCTGTTATCGGAGTCAAAGACGCTTAATGATAAAATACAATAACACTCCTTCAATTGTTGTAGAGGATAATGTGCTTTCACCAGAGTTATGTGAACACATAATTAACCTTGCCGCAAATAAAGGGCTTGGTGACAATCTTATAAACCGTGATGGTAGTTACATCCAAGATAAAGTAAGAACCAGTAAAGGTGCTTTCTTTGATTACGGTAACAATAATGTGTTAGATGGTGTTATTGAAGCGTTATCCGATATGTGTGGTCTACCTCCGACTCGGTTGGAACCTGTAAGTATTCAAAGGTATCAGCCGGGTCAGGAGTATAAACCTCACTATGACGCTTTTCTCCCTGATGAAATGGGAGAAATGCCTAAGTCTTCAAAAGTAAAAGAAGGTGGGAACCGCTGTGTCACTATTGTCGCGTACTTAAATGATGTACAAGATGGTGGTGGCACAGTGTTTCCTGTTTTAGGTTTAGCAGTACAAGCCAAGCAAGGGCGAGTCCTTATGTTTGGCAATCTTGATGAAAACAAACTTCCTCATCCTGCTTCATTGCATATGGGGCTACCTCCAGAAAACGGAGATAAATGGATTATAACTTTTTGGTTTCGGGAGAAAGACGTAATGGTAACAAAGAAAGAACTTAAGAAAGCGTTAAATGCTAAGAAGTCTGTTAGTGTTAGTAAAAAACCTGTAGACGCAAAACTTCACGCTAAAAATGTTCATGCAAAATTTAAAAAAATTGCAGCAGATAGGAGCGAAATGCCATTATGAGTATTAGCAGTTCTGGATGGACTAAAGATGATAGTACTTCAAGACCTTGGAAGTCAGATATTAATAATGATGGCACAGCCACTATTAATACTTACCAAGATGTTCAACCTATTATAGAAAAGAACAAAAAAGATTTTAACAACTATGGCGACAAACTTACATTTGGTAAAGCCTCTGGAATGGGGAGTGATAACGGAGTAACTGTTGCATCTATACCTACAAATGTCTGGGAAATCTGGTGCGAAGAAACAAATGGCGCTATAAAGAAAGACGAAAAGTTGCTTAAAAAATATTTAAATGATCCTGATAACAAATACTTCAGGACTACACCAACGAGGGTTTAATTATGTGGCTATATCAACCTACATTCTCTGGTAACAATCAAAAGCCTGTGGTTAATAACGCAGTCTGGTTTAAAAGTAAAAACAGTTAATGGCTATTAATTCATTTACAACATTAAAATCGGCTATCTCAAACTGGTTAGATAGAGATGATCTGTCTGACCAGTTGCCTGATTTTATTTCTCTTAATGAAGCGTTGTTTAATAGGGTTCTTAGGATTAGACCTATGGAAACTATAGTGACAGACACAACCGTATCAGGAACAAAGGCATACGACTTGCCTACCGGATACGTTCAAATGAGAGAAATACACTTAGACACAACTCCTGTAACTTCTTTGCAGTATATAAGCCCAGAGATGCTTTATAGAGTATGGGCGGGTAGTTCTTCAGGAAAGCCTGATAGTTATAGTATTATAGGTGATAAGATTTATTTTGGCCCTACGCCAGATAGTGCTTATAACTATACTATGACTTATTACAAAACATTTGATGCACTCAGTGATTCTAACACAACTAACTGGGTTATCTTAAACGCTCCAGATGTTTACTTGTATGGAGCCTTATTACAAGCCGAGCCTTTCCTTCAAAACGATCAACGTATTCCAGTGTGGGAGCGAGGACTTAGACAGGCTCTTTCTGACCTGCAAAGTCAAGACGATAAAGACAGGCATTCTGGCTCTCAATTAAGAGTGATGAACACTTCTGGATATTATTAGGATATAAATTATGGGAATTGAATCTGGAAATTTTATAACAAACCTCAATAGTTCTTACCCGCTATCGAGTGATAACGTAAGTGAAGGCGACGATCATTTACGTTTAATTAAGGATGTATTAAAGAAGACATTTCCTGCGGGTTCTAATAATGCAGGGCCAGATCAGGCGGTTCAAGTTATTATTGCAAAGGCTACGGCTCCTAGTATAACAGGTAACGCCGCTCAGTCTTCAGGATTAGTTTGGTTAGACACATCAAACAATCTGCTTAAGATTAGGAATCAGGCTAATGATGCTTGGATTACCTTGGCTGTTAACCCTGAAGTAAGCAACAGTGTAGACATTGATGCAGGGTCTATTGACGGAACTCCTATTGGCGCTACCACTGCGTCTACAGGTAAGTTTAGTAGTGTTAACGTAGCGGGTGATGGAGCAACAGTTACAGGAATTAAAGATGAAGATGACATGGCTTCCGATTCGGCTGTCAAACTTGCTACACAGCAATCAATCAAGGCGTATGTTGATTCACAAGTTACAGCACAAGATTTGGATGTTATATCTGATAGCGGCACTATTGACGTTGATCTTGATTCAGAAAGCCTAACGGTTACTGGCGGTGAGGGAATTGATACTTCAGCAACAGGTACAACGCTTACAATATCAGGAGAAGACGCATCTACATCTAACAAAGGTGTAGCATCATTTAACTCTGATAATTTTGCGGCATCTTCTGGTGAAATTACAATCAAGGATGGTGGTGTAGCCAACGCTGAACTAGCAGACATGGCGGCTAACACAGTAAAGGTTAGA
>Ga0115545_1001468_pt1 | contig 12163 bp, 23 predicted proteins | sample COGITO_mtgs_1003_FD_87188 | JGI IMG/M metagenome (GOLD analysis project Ga0115545, IMG submission 87188) | Pelagic marine microbial communities from North Sea - COGITO_mtgs_100330 | ecosystem: Environmental > Aquatic > Marine > Epipelagic | place: Germany:Helgoland, sampling site Kabeltonne...
ATCAAGCGTTAATGAGGTATAGCCAGAGTATTCGTTGGGCGAGGTTGTGCCAATACCAACATTGCCAGCGTTTGTGATGCGGAGCCTTTCAGCCGCATTTGTTACAAACGCCATGACATCATTTGCGTGATTATACTGTATTCGACCAACATCATTGTCCTCGGGATCACCAAACAAAATCTGACCGTTGCTAGTGTTTGGTGTTAATAGGCTTATTCCAGTGTTCGCTGAATTTTCGACAGTTAAATCACTGTTTGTGGAAACGGTTGAAACTCCAGATGCCCCATTATGCACATGTAACCGTTGTGTTGATGATGGCGTAGCTGTGTTAATTCCAACTCTGCCGTTTTCATCTATTCTTACCGCTTCCGTTAGTGTGCCAGAACTTGAAGCATTTGTGTTAAAGGTAAGTTCACCACCACCACCAGTACCTGCGTATAAAACCTCAATACTTGCAGCAATACCGGGCGTAACGTCATTAGTATAGAACTCTATTCCACCCTGTTGATTTCCTGCCGTTGCGGTTGTGTCAGTGTCAGTGATGCGAATGTAGTTTGCCTTTGCACCAGCGTTGTTATTTGCAGAGGTTTCCAGCTTGCCTGTTACTTCAACGCCCGAGCTAGTAGTCTCGAAGGTCTTGGTATTGTCGTAGTAGAGATTGACAGCACCGTTTGATATAAAAGTGGCTTTCAGTTCGCTCGTTGCTTGGTTCGTGATGTTTACGTTCGCATCACTGGCAATAAACAGGTTTCCAGTGCCTATCTCTTGAATGTAACTATTAGACCCATCATGATATAGCTGGAGATCTGAACCAGCGCCAAAAATTAATCTATCGTCTGTAGCTCCAGAGCTATCTCCAAAAACAATAGTATTGCCGCTGGTCGTATTGCCGTTCGCAAGAATTTCAGCCAGCGTATCAACTGTACCGACCTGTGAGTCAACGTAAGCCTTAATGGATTGCTGTGTAGAAAGCTTGGTTGCGCTGTTAGAAGCCATGTTGTCTTCATCCAGAACGCCATTCACTGTGGTAGAGCTTGCAATATTCAAGCTAGTGCCAACTGTTAATGTGGTTCCAACCGCCGCTGCACCAATGATGTTAAGCGCGTCAAAATGTGCATTGTTAAACACGTTCGCCGCTACCGCGCCAGAACCCGCGCCGTTAAAGAACACAACCGCTGTCGTTCCCGCTGGAACCTCGTAGTCATTTGATGCGTTATAGGTGCCTTGAAACAACAATATACTGCGCGAACCAGACAGGTTGTTACGCACATAGATAATCTTTTCAGCATCATTTGGGGTAAGCTGCACATATACCGTTCCGCCAATATCTCCGCCATCCCCAAAAATAACTAAGCGATTACGCCCGTTAGACGCTGCGCCATCGCTAACTGGAAGTGTGTTTGGGGAACCTGTCGATCCCGTGGCGCTTAACGTTACGGAAACTTGACCGTCAAGAGAAGTGTCCAACAACTCAAAGTTTGTATTTGTTGTATCACCCCATGTGCCAGACTGTTCACCTGTTCCAATGAGTTCTATACCGTTATTTAACGTGTATGTACTTGCCATGTTATTGTCCTATGCTGCTATGTCATCCCAGTTTGGAGTTTGAGACGGTGTTTCGTCACTCCATGCTGGGGTGGAAGATGGTGTAATCGGAGTATAGCTTGGATTTTGATTTGGATCAATCTGTGAGAAAGAAGAAGATTGAGATGGTGTGACTGGATTGTATGAAGGATTCTGATCAGGTATAATTCTTCCCCAGACGAGTATACCCCCTATCTCACCTGTGGCCTCTACTCCAGTAACGTTTACGTTTACCCCCGCAAAGACTTGTACCGCGCCCACTTCCCCTGAACCTGATACTCCTGTGACATCAACTGTTACAAAAATACCAACGTCAACGACACCAACGTTGCCATTTGCAACAACGCCTGTTGGCGTTACGTTTGCTTTCGCAACAACAGTTACTCCGCTAACTGAACCCGTTGCTTCAAGACCAGTGACCGTCGTTACGGCATCTGCTTCGACAGTAACTGAGTCAACTTGAGCCGTTCCTACAACGCCAGTAACAGAAACAACAGAAGAGGCTTCTATACTTACAGAGCCAACAGAACCCGCACCCGCAACGCCAGTAACGTTTACAGTTACGCCTACGCCCTCAATAATACTTACAGAGCCAACGTCACCTGTCGCGGAAACGCCAGTTGGATTAACGTTAGCCTCTGCTACAACAGTTACGCCGCCAACTGAGCCTGCGGCCTGCAATCCCGTCACAGGGATATTTGCCTCTGCAACAACAGTTACTGACCCTATTGCCGTTACTGCCTTTGGTAAGTCAGTCTGACCCCAAGGCATTTCGTTCCAACCGAAGCGCCCAAAGCCTCCGATTGGAACGATTACATCTGCCATTAGGCTATCCGAATAATAGCGTTAGAAGCATCCGCTGTTGGGAACACAACTGTAAAATCACCGTTGGTAGAAGTTTTATCTGCACCAAAATCCAGAACGATAACAGCGGGGTCTCCTGCGGCAGAATCGTTATAGATCAAAGCCCCACGAGCGGTGATCGTAGATGAAGACCAAGTCGTATCTGCAAAATCTGTAAACGCTGTAGTTCCAGAACTGGTTGGGTCAACTCGTGTTAGAGTGTTTCCGCCAGCCGTATACCCTGTTCCTGTCACCTCGTTTGAAGTGGTATAGGCAGTAGTTGCTGCGTTGAACGAAGCGCTGTTGGTGTAAAGAGCAATTTTAAAAGTGCTGCCACCTGAGTTTTTAAAGTTATGCACAGCCTCAAGAAGCTCTTTCTTAAAGCTCGTACACATGAAGTTACCTGAAAAGGCCATGTCACAATCTCCTTATGTTCTCGGTTTGCGAATAACGCCAGAGCGGTATTCGTCAGTTGTCTCTTGAGCTTCGCCCAAGTTCTTCAGTCTGGAAACCCCCTCCACAAATCTTTGGTTATACATTTGCATCAAGTTTGGATCTCCTTTCATGTACGTGTATGCCTCAATTAGTGACGCATACAAAAGAGTAATCTCTGCGTTGGTGGAGAGCCAGCTTGTTCCACCGTCCGCACCCGAGGTCAGTGATGCGGGCCTATATAAGTAGTGAATATCCACAGTATAGTTGGCATTTGGAGTCGGGGCTAAGATAAAGTTATCCACGTCAAACTGAGCATAATATCTAGGCTGAGCAGTAGTGGTGGAGTCTGGGTTGTATGTTTGCACAAAGTCTAAATCTTTAAAAATTAAAAACTCTTTGTCTCCACTGACATCAATACTTAACGAGAAAGGAGCTAAGAAGTCGGAAGGGGCAGACAAGTACTCGTTGCCCGTAGACATGGTGCCAAACTGGTTCTTTTGAAACAAGTTTAACTGCACACTTTTAAGTATTCGTTCTTCTGCCAACCTAATAAACAAAGGCAGGTTGATAACGAAACTGGTTTCGTCATTTTCTGTATAGTCTTGAATGGCTTGTTTCAGTTCGCTATATGTCATTGTCATGTTGTCACCGTCACCGTTCCTACGGATCCTATCGCCACTAAATTATTAGGAGGAGATATCCCAGGTATGTAGTTAAATCCTACAGGATTCCAGCCCCACTGCAAAGCCCGCTGCTCTAATAATCCAGACTCTGGTCTAGGGTTACGCAAAGCTTGAGGATCCGGAGACGCTTTTGGGGGGAACAACTGTGGATGCTTTGGATCAAATTCGTCAGGGCCAACTTTTGCACCCGTCCACTCGACCTGCATCACACGCAAACGATATCGACGCCCTGATCGATCAGATATTCCCCATGCGTTTTTCCCTGAAGCGTATGGCATTAGACCCTCAGATAACGAATGCTAGGTTGTAATTTCAACGGAACTCGATCCTCGTCTTCGTCCGCCGCACGTTGGAACTCTTCCTCATACACAGACTTCAACAGTTGAAGCCTGTCAGGTGACCGCTTCATAGCGATATAATAAGCCAAGCCCGCAACCATGCAGGGGTAAAACCGGAAGGGCATATCTGTTGTGTTAGTATACGCACCAGCATCTTCAATTCTCTGCACGTAATAGTATATCAGTTGATCCGTGGAGTTTTCTGGAACAGCCCACAAGTTTATAACAGGATTAATCTGCCTGTTAAACCAAAACTGACTAGGTCGCCCTTGCGTTGTTTTGTTGGGCAGTGTGACATAGTCGCCCCGGCTGATACGTTGAACCTCATAGTCCGTGTTGTTTCTGCGAAGTACTATCTCTAAAACATCGACCACATCAGGAAGTAAAGTCTCTTCGGCTTGCCCTTGAGTAAGGTTAATAGTGCCTTGCTCCACGGTCCACATGTTAATGCCACGGTTAGCCCAGTCCGCAAACATCAGGTTAAGAGACCGACGTGCCGTCTTAGCGTCGTAACCAGTGCGAACCTCTAGCCCGCACCGCTCAAACGCTTCCTCAATTATCTCACCGATATCAAGATTAAAAGCTCTTGTTCCTGAAGTTGCCATATCACTAACTCATGTGTGGGTTTTGGTTTGTTTTCACACTAACGCAGCCGCCGTCAGCATAACCAACTTTTCCACCGCGCATCATCTTTACAGGACCTCCGCGCATCATCTTTACAGGACCTCCGCGCATCATCTTGCCGACTCCATCAGCGGCGTAATCAGGGACCATCTTACCCTGTTTGTTTTTTACCATATTAAGTTTACCTGGCATTTTAAGCACTCCTATTTCTGCGCGTCATGATGTGGCGCTGGTAATCTTCTGTACTATAGTTCGTATAGTACCCTAATTTTTCCAACTTTACAGCAGCGTCTTCCAACTCAGTCCAACGCTGTATGAAAACAATAGCTTTTTCTTTCAAGTACGACAGTAACCAAAGGTCTATTCCCGCCGTCGCGTAGAAGTTATTCATCGCCATGCATTCGTCTTCTAGTTGGTTATAACCTTTTCCGTAGTTAAAATCAAAGACCATCGTAACTTTATAGCCAGTTTGAAGAAACTTAGATGACTCGTTCAACACGTCCAACCATAACTTATCGGAGACAAACATCTTAACTTCTCCGTTTTTAAGGGCTGGCAGTGCAAATGGACAGGCGGGAACACCGTTGTTGTACTCAGTAGGTTGAGATAGCTCCTCTGCCCACTCTCTTATCAAAACACCCTCACTAGCCCGCCATTAGCTTTTTTGTTTTTCCAACTTATACGCTTAGATGATTTCTTTTTCTTAGAAGCAGATGTACACTGAGCCATCGTCGGCCTGCAAGCTGGATAGCTCTTGCGTTTTTCGCCCTTCTTGCGACCACACGGCTTCCCTGTTTTACAGTCAACCCAGCCCTTCCCATCGTTTTGGGAAAACCATTCTCGCAAAGAGTTCTTTTTAGACATTAGTACGTCACCGTGGTTTTACGTCTGTTTTCCTCAACACATCCACACCCAGAAGCAATTATGCCTCCCTCACGATACCTGTTCTTGGCTGTACGTTTGGGGTTATCAACCGACGCGATTAAACCGCCGTCAGCCTTTTTCTTAGTAGAGTTTCCCCAGTTTGCGGCCCCGACCTTTCGGCACTTGGACAGAGCCCCCGAGGCGTAAGCGCTGGGCCAGACTTTGTACCGAGCTTTTACCTTTCGGTAACACGCGTCCTTTTTTGTTTTTTTTGCCATTAGTCAACTCTTCCGGAGGTTTGGAGATTTGAAACGGTATCTGTCCACGACTTATCAAGCGCAACCTGCCTTTCAGTTAATCTATCTATTGCTTGAACCAAATGATCCATTTTTACATCCATAACTTCGGTACGTTTATCTACAGTCACAAGAGTACTTACGATCCAAATAAGGCCCGCAGAAGACAGAGTTAGAATTGTGCCTAAAACTAGAAGCTGTGTGTTCTTGTCCATTACTCTTACCACATCTTACACGACCAGTAACGGGCCGAGAGTTTATCTAACTTTTTAGTGTCACACCCATGACGTGCGCGGAAGGACTTGCGGCGTTTAGGATTAGATTTTTTGATCGTCATATTAGCATCGCCAAATCTAATAATCTTTTCTTTTCCGTTAGCACAGGCTTTCACAACAGACTTCTTGCCGCCAGATATCTGACGCTTCGGCTTGTTGCACTTCATCTTAGATTTGTCGATCTTAGCCATAACTACTCCACAAACACTGTTATTTTCGTATTAGATGGAAGAGTCGCATAAACGCCCTTCTTGGCTAGGATTCCGTCTCCAGGGAGATACACCTCGTTCGTTCCTTGTTGAGTTTGATCAACCTCCATAAGAACCTTACCGGATCCTGCCGAAGCGTTGTCATACAAAACAACATCTCCCGAAGCGCCACTCTCATACGTTACAACAACAGCTTGTAATCGGCAGCGTCTCTGAACCAACGCTGCCGAGGTGTGAGAGTGAACTGAGGTTACCTCACTACCAACCATCTCGCCCTCTAAGACAAGAAAATTGTAAGTTGGTTTGAAGAACCCGTAAACGCTGCAACAAACACACCCTCTTTGAAAATGATCCCGTTGTCTGGAATATTCATAACGTGGTGGCCTGTAGGAAATGTTTGAGTCAACAAAACAGTTCCTGATGCAGAGCCGTCCTTGAGAGTAAACGCGCCCGCTGCATCAGCAAAAATAACAATCTGGCGCAGACGAGAACGAGTAGGCCCAACAATCGCAGCAGTTGTGCCTTGGACCCAATTATATGCGGTTACTGGACCTGACATCTAAGTCTCCTATTAAGAGAGGTTATTATTTTGCTGATACAAAATAGTGAACCGTACTTCCCCAGCGTTCGTCGCTGCCGACGCAGTAACTGTCAAACGAATATCTGCGGTGCCAGTGTCTTCCCACGCTAGTGCCGCACCTGCTTCAGTGGTTGGGTACTTACGACCTGCGGTTGTGCCGCTTGCAAAAGTATTTAGAATTGTAGACGCACCGCCTACCGTGTCACCAACGCTCAAATTGGTGGTAGCATTAGCCGCTGTAATTACATCGATTACACAGTCAATGATCTGCGAATTAGCAGGGATAACAACGTCCGTTACTTGAGCCGCCAATGCGCCACCAGATAAATCTGCGGCAAAAGTCTGCGCCATAACGACTTGACCAGTGTTTTTTATGTTTGACCCGAGGGTTGTTCCTGTGGTTTCTTTGATGGTCCCCGCTTTAATAGGACCTGAAAAAGTTGTCGTACCCATGTTGATCTCCTGTCTGGGTTAGTCAGCCGCACCATGCAGCTGTCAGGGATATAGAAACAATACAGGAGAACTAAACAAAAAGAAAGGGGCTACCGAAGCAGCCCCCTCTAGTTTTATCACCTTGGTGTTTATGCTCCAGGGGAACCAAATACCGCACGAGGGTCGCTAAAGCCAAAGCTGTAACGCTCACGCGCTTTAAAGCGCATGTTACCTGTGTCGAAGTCTGCTTCCATGTTGGTGGACATTGGAGTCCGCTCAAAATGGACGAAGCCGCGAGGTGCGTCTGTTTTAATGAAGAACGCATCTGGATCCGTAAGAAAGTCGTTGACGGCATAGCCATCAGGCAACATCCCCATGGAACGGATTGCGTTCGTGTCATTGTCAGCCGTGCCAACACGTAGGTTGGAAACCATCAAACGCTCTGCAACGAATTGCAGTTGACGTGGGATGACCAGCTTGTTGCCGCGAAGAGCAACTTTAAGACCACGCTCATCAACAAAACCTGCGATGTTGATCAAAGCATCTTCAAGAGATGTTTCGTTCAAATCAGCAGCTACTGCTGGTTCGTTGGCAAACGTACCGCCGTTAGTTAGCGGGTGGTTTGTTGCACAAAGAGCAACGCCGTCGCCGCCAGCAGATGCGCCAGCAGTAAATGCGTTGTTAAGAACCGCAGCGGCCTTAACTTGCTTTGAGTGTGCCATCGAACGAGCCAACGCACGAGTGTAACGCGAACCAAGACGATCATAGAGATTGTCTTCGATAGCTTCCTCAGTTATTGAGAATGCCAGCGCCACTGTTTCGTGGTTGTAACGAGCAGTGTATGCTTCGTTAGCGTCGTCGAAGTTAATTGCAGAACCTTCCGATTTGGTTGGTGCTGCGCCAAAACCTGCCAACATCACTTCCTCTTCGAATGCTCGATCAGAAGATTCTGTTGTATAGATCTCTGCGTGTTGGTTTTCGTACCGAGAGTACTCCATACCAAACAAGGCGTTGAGACCTGGTTCTAGTTCTTTCGCTAATTGTGCGCGAGAAATAGCCATTCTTTAGACCTCCTTATACGCCAGTAGTCGATGGAGTACCAGCAACAATCGCGCCGTTGGCGGAGTTGAAGCTGTTATTCAATCGAACGATTAGTGGGATACCAGCCGCAGCGAAATCCGCATTTTCTGGGTCATCTTGAATGCCCATAATACGAAGATGCAATGCAGCAGTGGCAGCGATAGTGCTGACACCCAACTTAGCAGAAGAGATGCCCGTGGAAGAAGATCCAGAGGTCCCGGCGGCGAAGTTTGCGTTTGCGAACACATGTCCTCGAGCAGTCGATTCGTTAGTCAACGACGCGTCTGAACAAATTACAAATGTTTGCATTGGGTTGTCATACACAAAGGCTTTGACTGGGTGATCGGAATCAGCGCCAGAACCAGGCCATGAGTTAGAGAAGATAGTCTCTCCAGTGGTGGACGAAACGTATTCGCAACCCCAGAAAACACCTAATAGACCTACAGTTCCACCAGCAGCCGCGCCAACAATGTCAATAAAGCCTGTTGACAGCGGAATTACGGGTGAACCTTGGTAAATCGCGTTAGTGTTTCCGGAAGCAATACGATACTCGGTCGCACCAGTGGTGTTCGCAGCCTGTCCGACTACGCCAATCGGGCGTAACCCGAATGCACCGTTAGTGTTTGCCATCGTAGCAATCCTTTTTCTAAGTTAATCGGAGTCTCTACGAGATCCTCCGAATGATACACGACTTTGCCGATTATTAGTTATCGGCATTGAAGGATGTTGATCCTTCATAAGGTCCTGATCTACAGCAGTCATCTGTTCGCGGGTTCTGCCCCCGTAATATGCAGTTCTTTCTGCTACTGTTTCAACAGGTATGCGGCACAACATCAGTCCGCCTTGTCCTATTACACCCTCGTATCGACCATCATCGATAACAGGGGCTTCATAGTTTGGATATTCGTCTTTCCGGACGGGTTCCCATCCTTCACGTAGTTTGGCATTGACGTTCATCTTGTCTTCCTCACCACGCATTGCAACTCGTATCCAACGATGCACAAAGCCTGGAGGGGCTTCAGGTGCTGCAAGGTGACTGGGCGGTGCCCACGGTTTTCTGCGCGTTTCTGTATCGCGTGTTTCGCTTGCGCGAGGTTTTCTATCAGCCATTATCTTAATCCTTCACGTATTTTGCATATTCTTCAAGCGGTACGTTTAAACGTTTTGCCATCGCAATTTGTGATGGTGATAACTTCACCGACCTGCGCCCTGATTTTGCTGTACTGCGGGTAGCTGAAGCGCCAGCAGGTGCGACCTGTGCTCCGCCCGATTTCTTTGGAGGTTGGAATTTGTGTGGAAACTCCGTCCTCATGCGTTTGTCCACCTCAGTATAGTAGTCATCTGACTGTGGGTCAAACCCTTCTTCTTCAACTAGCTTGCGATGAATACCAAACGCAGCATAAGTCATCACCTCGTCAGCCCCGAACCAATCATTTTTTTCAGCCCACCCTTTAGCTTTGGGGTCTGCCTGTGGCGCAGGTTGTTGCATTTGAGGTTGAAGTTGTTGTTGGGGTACAGGAATTTCTCCGCCTTCCTGTTGAACCGCAGCTGATTTAGACCGCTGCTTGGCTAAACGTAGCCGTTCCTGCTCAATAGACATCTTGGAAAGAGCTTCTTGAGCCTCCAACATTTTATCCGTGTCGCCGTTGTCATGCGCTTCCCTGTATAGGTTTTTCGCTGCGGCAACCTGAGTCTCTAGCCGACTACCATATTCTGCAAGATAACCCTTATCTAAGCTTTCCATACGCCCTTTTAAGGATTGATTTTCCTGCAATAATTGTTGAGCCATACGCACCGCTTCTTCACGGTCACGCTCTTCTTTACGGTATTTCTCCGTAAGTTTTTTAATCCGGCTTTGAACTTTATTACTATAGCTATCCAACTCATCGTCAGAATCTTGCTCTGTAGAAGACGACTCAGCAGAAACTGGTGTGCCCGAACTTTCTTCATCTTGTTCGGGGGCATCAATTTCAACCTCTACGCCCTCTTCTTCATCATTTTCAATGACTTCCTGTTGCTCAGACATTGTGCTCTCCTAAACCTGTTTGATGTCGTCGGGTTCTAGTATCGTAGCAATGACTTCGTCGTCATTAATGATACGAACTTCCCCACCATCAATCTTGAACCTTGAACCAGAGTATCGACCGATACACACCCACTGGCCTTCTTCGCACCATGGTTTAGGATTTTTCCCAAACTTATCAGGGTCTTGATAGGCTAGGGGTCCGATCTTTAAAACATAAGCCACAACCGTGGCTACAGCTTCTCGGGCCCTTATCTCATCAGGGATGTAAATACCCCCCTGAGTTTTAGTCGCGCCTTGATAAGGCATAACCAAAACCCGCCAGCCTGTGGGCTGCGGGAGACGATCAAGTAGAGGTTTGTCTAAAAGAGCAGGATCAAGCACTCGATCCTGCGCGTCAACATACGCGCTTTCAACTGAAGAAGAGTCCGCTTCTGCGGGCTTCTTCTCTTTGTTTATTTTCTGCGCGACATGTTCAGGAAGATATAAGGTCTTCGACATCGTCAGCGTGGTTCTCCAGCAGGGCTTTAAGTTCCTCACGAGCGTAGGTGATGCCCCGTATCTCACCCACCATGAGTTTATAATGCTCCCAGTCTTTGGCAGCATCCATTCCCAAAGCACTTGCAATCTCTTGTTCGCGCTCTCTTAGTAGCTTATACATATATCTCGCGAGATCAACACCGTCCATTAAAGAATATCTCTTTCTGAACCTTCCGCGTCGGCAGTTATTGGGCCACCTGTGACCCAATCGTCACAGGTATGCGCTGCTTTACACATGAATTTGTATATCTGACAGTAACCCAAGTCTCCAGAATCATCGCCAATACACTTCAGCATGTCCTCTGTTTGGTTGTATGCGCCACAATTACCGCAGATATCTGTTAATTTAAAACCACCGTCGTCCGCTGGATCTCGGTAATTGGCTTCGTCAATAGCCTGCATTTTGTTAATTTCGTTAACTTCAACATCTTGCGTAGCTACAGGACAGCTTGACCCATCGTCACCCTTTTCCATTTTATCAACAGGGATTCCGTCAGGCATAATGCTGATCATAATTGTCGGCATTAGTAAGTTTCGCCCCCACGGAATCCAGACGTTTGAGCCGCTCCACAGCCGCGTGGTTTATCTGGAGCTGCCATGCCTCCGTGACCAAACTTTTGAACCTCCGGACGAAGCTCTTTGTCTTGTAAAAACCTCCGTTCGGCTTCATTGTTACCGCGTCTCACAGCCATGGCTTCTACCACTTCCTGATTTGTCATAGTTACCTCTTCTGGTCTTTTCCTTGGGCGAAGTGATTTTTTGGGTGCAGGCATATTGCCCTCCTACAGTATAAGTTCAAAATGGGGCCCATCAATAAACGGGCGTCTTCCTTGAGACCTTCGAAGGTCAATGTAAGCATTCATAGCATCTTCCATCGAGCCTTTCCAGTCTCTGATGTCCCCCGCGCTCCAAGCAGCCCCCCACTTCACAGCAACGCCAGCCATGTCCGCGCCTTCTTTCATAGCATCAGCTAGATCATCGTACAGGTTTAGCTCCCATGAGCCACGTCCATTAATATAAGCCATGAGATCAACAGCATGGCCTGTCAAATGTTTGGACTTCATGGTCTGGCTTGCGCCTTTAGCAACCAATTCTTTTTGTTGCTCTAGTGTACGCATCCCCTGGATAACACCAAAGTCTGTTTTCGTTGCAGTGATCGCGTGTTTGACAACAGTAACTAGACGTTCGTCCACACCCTCGAGTCGGTCAAGGCTACGTCGTGATAATTTATAACTCATTTCTATTTACCCTTCATGTTCATCATACCGTTGTGATCTCGGTTGATATATTTTAGATCATTTTCAAGCAGCGCTATCCGTTGTTTGATCGAATTGATCTGACTGATACTCATCATCAT
>Ga0115545_1001477_pt1 | contig 12145 bp, 13 predicted proteins | sample COGITO_mtgs_1003_FD_87188 | JGI IMG/M metagenome (GOLD analysis project Ga0115545, IMG submission 87188) | Pelagic marine microbial communities from North Sea - COGITO_mtgs_100330 | ecosystem: Environmental > Aquatic > Marine > Epipelagic | place: Germany:Helgoland, sampling site Kabeltonne...
AGCCCATAGAATACATCATGGCTAATAACTTAGGGTACTGCGAGGGGAATATTATCAAGTACATCACTAGGTGGAGAGCTAAGGGAGGTATCGAAGACCTCCGCAAGATCAAACAGTATGTAGATTTTATTATAGAAAACGAGATGAACCCCTCTGAGTGAGGGGCTAGTCTTTTCTTTTTTCTTCTCTTTCTAAAAAGTCTTCTATTCCTCCACCAAAAAAATTGTAATACATATCTCCGACACCAGGAAAACTTTTAAAATTCTTTTTATCAAGATCAGACCAGTCATAGCCTTGCAGTATTAGCTCATCTAGTATTCTTGTTTGGTCTGCTGCAAAATCAGCAACAGTTAAAATAGCGGGAGTTAAAGAGCTTAAAGCAAACTTTTTTATTTCAAGGTCTTCTAATTGATTTAATCCATACAAAGAAGTTCCCATCATTGATAAAGCGTAATTGCCAAGGTGATCGGGTATTCTTTCAGTTTCAAACCCTCTTCCTCTAATAGCGTTTCTAGCTTCTTGAACAACAGACTGACCACCTCCAACTATAACAGTATAAGCTAAAGCATTTTTACCTGCTGTTTTAAAATTTCCTTTTTTTGCTTCATCATAAACACTGTCTTGCAATAATTGTATTTGTTTTAAAGTAAAACTTTTTAATTGATAAAATATTCTGCCGTTAGGTGATGACAAATAAGATTGAGGCATATCGCTAAGAGATATAGGCTGAGAACCAGACAACTCATTCCATAGTAATAACTTAGTATTTTCTGTTACTTTTCCTGCTTTTAAATCATTAACCAAACTATCAAATTCATCACCAAATGTTTCTCCCCACTGCTCTTTAAATTTCTTTAATCCTTTTTCAGACTTTACTAATCTTGTACCTTTGTTCCAAGCTCCTTGAATTAATGAATTTTTTCCAAATCGATCTACTGCTCTAAATCCACTATACTTAAATAAAGTGTCTTGAAAAGATTTAGCAAAACCTTTTATATCAGATAAATCTGTAGCAATGTGATTTGCTAAACCAAAGTCTTTTGTATTTTGTACGTTTCTTCCTAGAACTGTTTGAAGAATTGCTTTCCCGCCATCCCCTCCATATCTATATATATTGGTAAGTTGATCTGCAAATTGTATAAAAGCAGAAGCAGGATTACCAAGAAGCAAACTACTGGCAACAGATCTTAGTTGTTGAAAAAATCTAGCGGGAGTTTTTTCTCCTTCGTTAAATCTTAAATTAACAATTTTAGTTAATTCCTCTATATCGCCAATCACCTTTCCTTCTGATTGAAGTTCTCTTAACATAGATCCAACGCTTTTAGATGCATCAAATTTTTTTCCATCGCCTACTTTAGTTTTATTGCCTTTAAAAAATTTATATTTTTCAACATGATTTATTGTGTTATTTATATAATTTGTTAAAGCGTCAGAAGCATTGTCGGGATAAAATTGCAAAAGATCATCATCTAATGTTTCTAAAACTCTTTGTTTGCCAGAGCTAAATCCACCAACAGCAGAACGCCCGATTGGAGCTTCAAACAAATCTGTAAATACTGCTGCTTTTTGGGCTTCAGTTAACTCGTCTATTGATTGTTTATTTAATTTTTTTGCTTCTCTTTTTAAAGCTGCTTTGTACATTGGCGTTCTTACATCGCCAAAGGCATGAAGAAGTTCATTAATTAAAATTTTTCCTCTAGGAAAATAACCTTCTAAAAAATCTAATCCATTTTCAAAAGCTTCGTTACCATACATATGCATATCATTTAACACATCTTTGGTTTGTTTCATTGTTTCTTCAACAGTCATAGTGTATTTTTGCTGACCATCATTTACTACAAAAGATCCTTTGCTTGTTTTTCCTGTAGGAATAATCCCTTTAGTAGTAATTGAGCTTATTCCTGCATCTTCTGCAAGTTTAGTAGCTCCCGCCCAATCTTTATTTTTAAGGCGTTTTGTAAACTCTGTTTGAACATCTTTAGAAAGTTTGCTAAACATTATTTGAAAAGGTCTTATTCTTTGCATCATTTCTTGAGATTTAACAGAAGAATCCATTTCAAACTTTTGCAATCTTTGAGCAACGGCAGGGCTATATTGTTTTACTTTTCTTATCGTAGTGGTAATAAGTTTATTTGCTAAATCGTTTTTAACTGCAGACGCAGAATTTAAAGCGACCTTTGTATCTAACACAACTTTATCTACTTCTATATTCCAGGGAATATCTAATTTTGTATTAGAATTAATAACTGCATTTTCTACTTGATCTCCAGTTAAACCAAGTCTTTTAGATGCTGCTAATAACAACCCTTCGTCTTCTACAGAACCCGATGCTTTTAACTCCATCATTTTGCTATTAATAAGATCCATAGTTTCTTCTGCTGAAGCAGCTGTGTTTGGATTTTTTTTAGAAGCAACTTTTGCTTTTAATTTATTAAAAGCAGGAGAGACTTTTTTAGATACTAAAGGTGCAGCAGTTCTAAAAGCTTTTACTGCTGCGGGAGTTAAAACAGCACCGCCCACGGTGTAACCAAGAGTGCTTTGTAAATCAATCTCACCTTCTTCTGCTAACCCTCTTGCAGCTTCAAAACTACCTGCGACTAAACCGCCTATTCCTGCCATTGCTTTGTAACTTTGCCCTACAGGAAGAAATGTTGTAGGGTCTGCTAATGCTCCTCCTAACGCTCCTAAAAATCCTGCACCGCCCGTTGACTGACCTGATTCTGCAAGCCTAGTTAACTCAGGATATTCTTGAATTTGTTTTTGATACCTTACTTTTTGGATTCTTTCTCTTCTTTGATCTAAATTTAAATCCATAAAGTCATTGCCATATAATTCTGTAGGGGATGCGTACAATCCCTTCCCCGCAGTATTAAATAAATCTATCCTACCAATTGGCATCCAGGCTTCAGCAGCAATATCTGCGTTCTGCAAAAAAGATTCTGTGGTATCGAACTCATACTTCATTTTTTCAATTGCGCTAAATCCGTCCATCTGAGCCTTGTTTAACTCATTGATTTGATCTTGAGTTGGCTGAGTTGATTCTTGCGTAACTGACTCTTGACTAACTTCACTAACTTCGCTAACTGGTTGTCCAAGAATTTCTTTAACTTTTGATTGAATAACAGCAGGATCAGTTTCGTCAGGAAACAGAAGCGTTGTACCATCTGGAAGTTTTGCCTCTATTGTCATAATAGATTTCCATCTTTGTCAAAAGTCATTGTTTTATTTGTTGAAATTTCTGATGGTAAAAGTCCAGAAGAAAGTATTAATTTTAAATCTGATAATAATTCTTTTTGTTCGTCTACAGATGCATTATCTATGTTTTCAAACTCTTTTCTTAATACAGCAATGCTTTGAGCATACGATTCATTATTTCGTTCACTATAATTATGAAGCATATCAACAAGAGCATTTTTCCCAGTTTCTTTATTACCTGTTGTCATTGTATATATTTTGTATCTGTCAAATATTTTTTCTGCATCTAAAGCATCTTCTAATATTTTCTTTCTGTTATCAGTAAGATTAGGAACATCTCTATCTCTGTTTGTAGAGGTTCTTCCTGCTTCACCAATAACATTTATTTGATCTCCAGTTTTTTTATCAAAGCTTATAATCATGTTCTTACCAGTGTTTTTATCAAACACTGTGTATACGCCTATATCTTGTTTAATATTATTTTTAAATTGATTTTCAATTATACGCAGTTGATCTAAAGGTATATAAGAATCTTTGTTTTCTAACACTTTAATATAAGGATTATCTGGATCATCCTGTAACATATTTTCAAGAAGACTACCTTTTAAAATATTAGCAGTATTTTTATTACTTTCTAAATCCGCTAAATTTGTTTCCCTATCTTCTTGTTGTTGTTGAAATGTTGTAAGTGAATTTTGAAATGCTCTTTGATTGTTTTCAAAAGATTGTTCTGATCTTGCTGCACTGGCTCTTGCTCTTTCTTCAGCATCTCTTGCTCTTTGATCAGCTTCATCTTGCCGTTTTTGAGTTCTTAGTCTGTCTTCTGCAATTCTTTCCCTATCGGTTGTTTCTCTTTGCATTTCTAGCGCAGCTTGTCTTAGTGTAGCAGCGCGTAATGGGTCAACAGATTGAATAGCTAATGCAGCATCTCGAAGACCTGTTGGTGAATTTAAATCCATTCCTGCGAGAGACTCTTGCAATCTTTCTTCGCTACTTCTTGGGTCAATACCAAGCATAGGTTGTACTGCGCGTTTAAGATTCTCTTGACGCTGAACACCATACTGACCTGCAATCTGTGCAAGCGGAGCAAGATTAGCAGCCCGACCTTTAAGTCCAGAGGCAAGCAATTGACCTTGTAGCATACCTTCCTTTAAGAGCTTGTCTTCTCTTTGCTCAGGAGTGCTTATAATATCTGCAAATAATGATTGTATATTAATAGCCATTTCTAAATCCTTAAGTTCTAAACGCGCCTAAAGCTCTTTCTGCGTTTTGTTTTTTTTGCGCTTCTACAGCTTGAGAAAACGCTTCATTCAATGCACCAGTAAGTTGATTTGGCTGAGTTACTTCTTGCTCACCTTTCAATAAATCAAACAAACCTTGGAATTGAGCCTGTCTTAAAGCATTAGCCAATGTATTATATCCTAGCTGTGCTTCCATTGTAGACTCCGCAAGACCAGCACCTAATCCTAGACCTGTGGTTCTTAGGGCTGATTCTAATCGAGAAGCCTCTAATCCTGGCATCAACGAAGAGATTAATTGTTGTTGCGGTAGGTAAGAAGACTGCAAAGCTTGTAGACCTAGATCACCTGCTAGTCCTGTACGACCTCGCATCTCTTGTAGTCCCGCAAGAGTCTGAGATGATGTTAGTGCTTGCTCATCTCTAGCCTGTTGCATTGCAGCTAGTGCGTTTTGTGCTTGCTGCTCTTGTATGGCTTTCTCTAATGCGAGTCCTTCTGGCGTTCCACCAAACATAGATGTCTCTACACCCAGACGACCCTGACCTAAAAGTCTTTGCTCAAGTCCTAGCCTTGCACGTTCCTGCTCTGGAGCTTGTGCAGCCTGTAGTGCAGTGCGTATCTCTGCTTCTCTTGCCGACCTAGCTGCGGGAGACTGTGTAAGCATACCTATGAGATTAGACTGCTCTGTCTCTCTTTGGGCAGGATCACTCAAGAATCCAAATGCTTGTTCGCCAAACCCTGTTAGTTGCTGCCTGACTCTTTCCTGCTCTGGAGTCATGCCAAGAGTAACATCTCCTGCACCTGATACAGTCGCTCCTCCTGTGGGAGTAGTTACGGTAAAAGGCTTGAATGCAGACTGACGGCCTATCTCGCCCATCAATCCACCCGCAAGAGTAGAAGGCGGTCTATCACCATAGACAGTTCGTAAGTCTTGTTCACCTAATTTCTGAACATCTCGGATGATAGCTTCCTGCGCTGCTGCACCGCCCAACGCACCAATCAAACCTCGATTATCCATAAACATTTTTTGCATATCTTCGAGAGCCATTAGTAAGTACCACCATCTATAGTTGATAAGCTAACCGTACCAGTAGCTGTTAAGTCAGCTACCGTTACAGTACCAGTAAAAGTAGGCGATGCGCTATTAGATTTGCTGTTTACTGCTACAGCAATTGCATCGTAGTCTGCTCCAATTTCTACGCCCTTAATTACCTTGGCAGGATTACCGCTGACCATCGAGTCTTTAGCAGCGTAGTTCGTCAATTTAGTGTAATTCGACATTTTATACTATCCTTCCCATAAGGGCTTGAATGTTAATCTCTTGTATTGCAATGGGTTTGCCATCAATTGTAGTTTCCGCGCCAATCGCTACTACCGTTCCTTGTCCTGACGCATTAATCTTTTGTCGGTTAATTAAAGATATTGAAGATGAATACTCTGCTGTCGTATTAAACTCCGATATATTGTACTGACCTACGTTTGATTGGGGTAATGTGTACGCTTGTTTCTTGTATGCGCCAGAATAATCATACGCCCAGTTTAAGACTACAGTAGACTCTGCGCCATCAAATGTAGTTAAGTTAATCTTCTTTAAGAATTTAAGATTAGAAGTATTGCCAAAGCTTAACGGATGGCTAAAGTAACTTAACTGATAACTCGCTGTATTGTCCGTATAACTCTTGTACTCACCTATCCCGTCCTTTACACCAATGTACATCTTGTCATTTACAGTATGAGTAAAAGCTAAAGGACTAATAGAAGACCATGTAGTGGCTCTGTAACTACCATCCTGTAGTGGGAATCGTGTATCAAATGCGTACACTACCGCAAGAACTGGGAAGTTAAGTAACACAAACGCCTCTTGTGGCGAATAGTGTAAAGATATATTCCCTGTTTCAGCAGCAAACAAAGACTTAATATCATTATTGACGTTCTTAGAAACATCACCAATAGGTGCTGACTTCTCTTGTATCGTTCTAGCTAGGCTTCGTACACCAGAGTCATCTAAGAATATTAAGTCTCTACCCGTAGAAACCACGGCATCTCTGTTAACACAACCTATATTAGATATAGTGTCACTTAACGTCATTGTTGCGGGATCATCAGCACCAGAGTAAATAACAATAGAGTTACGCCCAAAGATTACTAGGAAGCCATTGTGGGCTGCTAGAGCAACGATAGTGTCATACCCTGTAGGCCATACCTTAGTGATGTCTATCGAGCCTGTAGAGCCTCCTGACCAGTGTGTGCCGTTTAATAAGTCAGACCAATAAATTGTAGACTTGTCTGCTGTAAAGTCTGCTACCCATAAGCGACCAAACGCTGCTAACACTTCATGTCCTTGCGGGGGAGTACCTGTTGCATGAGCATGAGCAGACATCTTTTCTACTGTACCTGCGTGATCTGAGTACAATAAAGGCTCATAGCCTCTTTGAAAGAAAAAAGCATGGTCGTTAAATGATACGATCTTCCAGTTATTTGTAGTGATTGTGTAACTTCCTGGGCTTACGTCTACCATAGTGGTAGTACCAGTAAAGATTTTATTATTACCTGCCGATAAGAAAGTAATGTCTCCATCTTCAGCAACAAACTCATGCAATGCTTCTACACCTGCTGACGAACCTAACAAGTCATTACCGTTAAGTAAGTCATAGCCTTTTCTTGCAGCAATCCTTCCTTCTTTATCAATAATGCAATTATCAGCCACAGCAGCAAAGCTAGGCTCTTGCGCTAACGGAGCGTCTTGGGTATTAATCCCCGCAAAGCCAGGGGCTGTGATTGTAATGCTCTGTAATTGTTGAGCCATCTAGACCACCATGTACGTTAGATCTTCTGGGAATCTGTTTGCATCTATAGATATAGCGTCTGCCAAAGCGTTAGAGGCTACGGCAAATTGTTCTGCTGCCGACTGACCGCCTGTCTCACCTCTCTCCCTCAGAGCCATTGCAAATGCGTACTGCACTATAGGTCTGTTAGGAGCTTTGATTTTAGTAGCATCCGCAGTAAGTTCTGCTTGAGGCGTAGCCATATCAAACCTTAAAGCTTCAATAGCATTAGGATCTGGATATACTTTGATTTTTAAATCATCGCTATCATCCGTCCCAATGAACGTATAACACTCAGGGCTTCCCGCAGCAGGTGTATTATTGTAGTAAACATTATCAAAGTACGCCTTTGTCTTGTAATTAATAAATGAGTTCTTAGTATCATTGAGTGCGTGTTTTACTACTGCGTCCATACCAGATCCCGTAAGAGAATACTCTGACGTTCCTACTACAGTATTAAAAGCAATTGTGCTTCTTAGTGAAGACCAGTTCCATGCCTCTTCTACTAAGTTTTTAGCGTCATTAACAAAGTCTCCAATCAATGCGGAGTAACTTGATTCCAATGCTGTTGCTACTTCATCCTCACGCAGTCTACGCAAGACACCATTAATTGCTTCCAAGTATGTCATTACTTGCCTCCAGAGGCTTTTAGAAATGCGTCAAACATTCCTAGCTGAATATTATCTAAGTCTACAAACTGTGGCGAAAACAAGATACTTTCTGTTATTGGCGTTGCGCTTGTGACTATGTCAAATAATTGTCTTTTGCTTTCTGTAGATTTTGGCTTAATAATCTCAGGAATAGTTACGACTGCTTGATCGTCAGTAACGATCTCATCAGAAACCACAGTTGGATCGGGAGTCGGATCAAGATCAGGTTTAAGATCAGGTTCAGGATCGCCATCAGGCTGAGTACCAGGAACAGTGCTAGGAACAGGATCGGCAGGAGCAACAGGAGGAACAACAGGAGCGGTAGTGCTAACACCTGCATTATCACTTGCATCAATGCCTGTATCATCACCTCCTCCTTGTGGGATAAAAGGACCAACCTCTCCCATATCAATAGGACCAAGCGGTCCAACAATAGTAGAAGGATCAAAAAATGTAAGAAGCGGATTAACAAAGTCTTCAAAAGTTAAAGACTCTTTGTCATCACCCTCGTCATCCTCATCAAGCACAATATTAGGATCTTGTGTTTGTAGTTTTCCTAATGCTTCTTGCAGCATAGATGGATCACCACCTTCTGCTATAACCTGCGGGATTCTTCTTTCGTAATCTGCCTTAGCTACTTCTGGGTCATCTGTAAAACCATACTTAAACTGTGTTTTTGCAGCAGGCAATCTACCTTCTTCTACAGCAGATTGAAGAGCATCAGATTGTTGAGCAGACCTAACAGCATCTGAAAAATAATCAGGGTAATCTCTTGCTGTTATTCCACCTTGACGAAAAAGATCAAGCGCAGTTACAGGAAAAAACTGTCCAGTATCAGGATCAAAAACATTGCTGCTTTCTTTTAATTTAACCGTAGTTCCCATTACTCTTCATCCTCTTCTTGTAACGCAGCTAATATAAAATGTATCTGCGACTGAAGCATTCCTACTAAGTAGATTGGCGGGATACCTTGCTCCATCAATCCTGCACATAACGTATCTAATTCAATTTCAACTTCTATTGCAAAGTCCTCTAATCCTTCTACTGACTGTGGTGGAAACTCTATAACTTCGGACATGGGTCTGGTAACATCATTCCTGTTGAAGCAAATAAAAAAGTTCTCTTTGCTTTACGAATATAAGAAACTGGCTTAGAACAATAAATCTTAACGTCCTCTACCAAACCCTTTGTTATGTCTCCTTTGTCGTATCCATCCTTTAAGTTATTACTAATAGCACAATTACTCAGAACAAAACTTAGTAGTAAGACGGCTGTAACCCGCCATGTCGTGGTCTGAAATAGCATCGCCTATACCCCTATCTTTTCGCACATATGAATCTTCTGGGTCTATCCAAGTCTTACCCCAGTTATCAAAGTACACCATAGTTTGTCCTGCATCTGCACAGTAACCTATCGCGGGTATTCTTGCGACCATGTCTGACCCGCAGACAAATGATACTTGCGAGATTAAGTTTTTCATCTTCGCTTTAGATGGACGCATAAAAACATTTGGCTTACCAAACGTAATTAAACGAGTCTTTTCAAACTTACGGCAGCAATGCGCTGACAACTCCGCAAGAGCAGCGCCTAACGAGTGGCCTGTAAAAATAATTTCTTTGTTAGGATCAAGATGCTTTTGTATCTCTTTCCATACAGACCTGTGTGCCATCATAAATCCACCATGAACCCAACGCCCTTTATATCTCCAAGGGAATGCGGTCATGTTAAAGATCCAATCTCTTGCTTGTTGAGTCCCGCGAAAGATGACATATTGCTCATTAGTCGCATTTACAAAATAACAAGTCGTAGATGTGCCTCTAGACTCAATCTTGATTGCGCCTTCAATCTCTTCTTCGTAAGCAAGTAATGCGTACTTACACGCCTTCTGTATCAGTCTTTTGTTCACAAGTAATCTCTATCATATTAGGGGCTACGGATTTTGCTACGGCTTCTTTGTTTGCATTTCTCTGTGCTTCAGAAAGCTCACAATATTTAGTTACTGCATCTCCTACAATATCCAGAGATGAGCATGAGAATAAAAAAGCCAAAGGTATTAGTGCTAAAAGTTTCATAATCCACCTGCATAGTTAGTTAACAAAGCTACCAGTCCTACAATAAATATCCAGAAAAGTCTTTCGCCAAATCTGTTATCAGTTTTAAAAGCCATCTCTTGCAATTTATCATCCATTGCATTGACTTTCTTTTCGATAGACGACTGCCTGTTAAAAACAGTAACTAACCTTTCTTCAACTCTAGCCAAAGAAACAATGGCTTCTTGAAGGTCATCTATCTTATGCTCAACACGCCTCAATCTTTCTTCACTCATATTTTCACATCTGGCTCTGCATACTGCTTTGGTATTTCGTAGGTACAAGTAATGTGCCTACCCCCGTCTTTCTTAAATGCAATCATACTCATCGTATGATCCGAACCATATCCTTGACCTGAGTGCCAGGAATCAGGTGGAGCTAATGTACCAAACTTCTGCACTGTAACTCCCTCAAACTCTTGGACTGACGCATGATGAAAGTGTCCTACAAACCAAAGTCTGTGCGTACTTTCGCCCCATGCTGCGGGCATATCTCTTGGCATAATCTGCGCTAACTTAGCTGCTTTTACTTTATCTCCGTGGTGTATTCCAAACAACCACTTACCCCACTGGAGGTAATGAAAAAAACCTTTTGACTTCAATATGTTAACTCTTTTTTCTTTAGAGTAATAGAACTCTAGAATTAACTGTACCGCAAGAGCAGTGTCTGAGTCGTGGTTTCCTCTAGCTATTGCGACTTGTATTGTGTCGCACTTAGTTAGCATCCTATCTATTGCAAATATCATTGTTTGTGCAGCAACACGCATTACCTTTTCAAAACGTGTATCTACATCAACCAGTGTGCCTTTTGTCGTAAAAGGCGACGAACCATCTGAGTGTGTAAAGTCACCGACTTGTACAAGCATCCCTGTTCTACACTCAGGGGATCGTTCTACTAACTCATTAATTGCTTCTTTAATTTCTCTTGAAGCAATGCTTGTATCAAAATCTCTGTCGCGTGTTTCTTCACTGTCTGCTCTCATTCCTAAGTGAGCATCACCAATTATAATAGTAGAAAGCAATTCGTCTTTACGTCTAGAAGTTTTTGGCTTGCTTTTAATAGGCTTAACGCCTTCGCATAACTCCTGAACAAATGCTCTAAATGCCTTGTCTTTTTTTATCTGGTCTGCTTTTGTTTTAATCCAGACCGTATTGCCTTCGTCATCTTTTGTAAGTGTAGACTTACCAATTAAACTATGACCTTCGTCAACAAACCTTGACCCGTCAAAATATAATGTAAATCCTTTTGCTGCTGCTCTAATTCTTACATTATGAAGAACTGTTCTAAAGGTACTATCACCGCAACCTATTGATTTTGCTGCTTCTACTGCACTTTGATTGTGATTGTACCAGGCTTGTATAATTTCTCTTTGCCGATCTGTCGAGCAATAATCTAATAAACTCATAAAATCCCCTTAGCTTATTTTTGTAACAACAAATCCAATCATTAACGCAATTGCACCGACTCCTACGGCTGTTATAATTAATAAAAAAGTTAAGTCAGCTATTCTTTTTTTTCTTTTTGCTGCTGCCTTTGCTGCTTGTAATCTTCTTGATCTTTCTAGCTGCCTAACTCTCATCATCTGTGAATACAAAGCAGTCTTACCTTTATCTTGAAACATTCTCTTTAGTTGTGCCTCTAGCTTCTTAGTTCGTTCTTCTGCCAATACTGCTTGTAACGCATACGATTCGACAGAATCTTTTGCGAACATCTTGTTTGCAGCAGATGTGTTTTCTGACTGTGCTTTAGCTTCAGTAACTTGATCTTTTGCATCATAGAAAGCTGCAATAGTTCCTTGCATCTCGTGTATTTCTTTGCTTTTGTCAACTCCATACTTTATGAGCTTGAAAGCTTTTTCTGCTGCTGCAACAGCTAATGAGATTTCTATCATTCATCAAACCACCCTAACTTTAAAGTTACCTGCACCGACTGTAGTAATTCTAACTTTGTTGGTAGCAGGGGCATCCCAGTTATAGTCTGTTCCAAGAACAACGCCTTGATTTAATACATTTGCGTCATAGTTCAAAGCAGTACCAGAATATGTCGGTACTGTTGAACCAGAGGCAATATATAAAATAGCTGCAAAGTCTAAGTCATTACCAAGCGCAATTTGATTAGCGTCACTTAAAGCATTAAGCGTTGTGCTA
>Ga0115545_1001478_pt1 | contig 12142 bp, 16 predicted proteins | sample COGITO_mtgs_1003_FD_87188 | JGI IMG/M metagenome (GOLD analysis project Ga0115545, IMG submission 87188) | Pelagic marine microbial communities from North Sea - COGITO_mtgs_100330 | ecosystem: Environmental > Aquatic > Marine > Epipelagic | place: Germany:Helgoland, sampling site Kabeltonne...
CAACCCTGCAAATAGTAGTATTTTCTTCATCATACTTTATTCAACAATAAAAATTGATGCACGGTTCGTCTTAAAATAAAAAAGGCGACCGCTATGCGATCGCCTTTTGTGCTGTGGAGAAGAAGGGATTCGAACCCACGACCTCTTGACTGCCAGTCAAACGCTCTAGCCAACTGCTCACAAGCCTAACGGCTTGTTTCACAGGTTTCTAAAGAAACCTTAAGCTAACTCGGTTATCCAAAGTGACACAATAAGTGACACTATGCGTGTAAGACAGGAGTTAACTCCACGAGTAACAAAGAAGAATCAAACCGAGTATCTTATCTCCTTTTGGTACAACAACAAGAGGTATAGGTTTAGTAATGGCGATCACATAGACCTCAACTTAAGTCCTAACATTGGTCCCCTTAAGAACAGGCAAAAAAATGCAGATGTATTATGTTCAGCCTTTACTCTTGCTATAAGAAACGGCTGGAGACCTTCTGTTTTGAAAGAAGAGGTAATAACAATTTGTTCCATCTCCAAAAGGGCTCTTAAAAGGAAGCTGTCGTTAGACTATTCTAACTCTTACAAGAAAGACATTATTTATACAGATAGACTCTGGTCAGAGTTTCTTCAATCCAAGAGATTAGCCAACAAGCCGATTAAAGAATTAAAGGTGGATATGGTTAGAGACTTTATCTATAAGTATGCGCCATCTCCTGCAAGTATGGCGAACCTTAAAAGGAACATATCAGCCCTTTTAAAGGATGAGTTAGAGTCTAATGGAGTAGTGCTTAACTTCAGTAGAATAAAGCTCCCAAAGACACCTCAACAACTGCACAAGCCCTTACCTGATCTAGGCGCTCTGCTGAGTGATATTAATAGCTTTAATGCCAATCTTTATCTATGTTGTTAATGACCTATACGATGCTCTTAAAGCCTCCTAGAGAGGTTCGCTGTTTGTCTTTTAGAGACTTCAATAATGACTTCTCACAAGTAAGTTTAAGTGGGTCTAAAGTGAAGTCTAAAAGGAATCGTGTCTTACCCGTTCCAGAGGTTATAAGAGTTGAGGTTTTTAAGAGGTTCACAGGTAATAGAAAAGACAATGTGTTTACTACTGCTGAAGAGCCATACAATAGAGATTATTTTAAGACATTATGGTCAAGGTATAAGAGGCAGAGTAGTCTCTTGGAAAAAGATCAAACCCTCTACAGCTTTAGACATACAGGAGCCATCAAAGTCTTTGAAAAGACAGGCTCTCTACTCAAGCTACAGCAAGTAATGGGACACAGCGATATGAAAGTATCCCTTACATACTTGAGAGGGTTAGAGATAAGGCAGTTAGATGTTGAGGATTTGCCAGATCTGGGGTAATATCTAGTATGAGAGGTCGTTATTCAATAAATCCTTCTTATGAAACTATTAAGCTCCTTCCTACTTCTAATTTTAGGTATTACGGTTACAGCTCCGCATTGGGAAACTGTTGAAAAAGTTAGCCACGAAGAATACCATTCTAATGCTAAATATATGTGGGTCGTGACCAATTGGATTTTAGATTCTGACTCTTCATATCATTACGTGGAAGGACAGGTCGAATACGAAATGTTGTTCAACTCTCGTAGAGACTCCGTATTCATATGGAATAACATTGATGATAGTTATGAAATAAGAACAAAACCAACCAAAAGATAGGGTTCAATCAATGGAAAAGATTAAGAGCAATGAAGAGAATAGACCTACTTAAAAAGGCATTGGAAAATGGTTCTCTTGTCGGAGAAATGACCATATGTAGAGCAGCACTCTGCTGTTCGATTCGGAGAATTGAATTTTCCGTGACCGACCCAAAGCTGAACCCATTAAAGGATAGGCTTCAAGAGGCTTTTCAGGAAATAGGAGTTCCTCCATATCTAATTGATGATGTTGACATGATTTGGTGGGACGGACATATTGATGGCGTACTGCGAATTTCAGATGAAAATGAGTTTTATTGGCATTGTGAAAATGATATTTGGGTTGACAACCCTCCGGTAGGTTACGTAGAAGAGTTATTGAAGGAGTTGGTTTCCAGAAACAAGAAGACTAAAGATAAATGGGTTTTCGAGTGCTCTGACGGTCAGAAATATAGACTCACTGATCCATACAATGGTAATCATCAAGAACGGATTGAAGACTATGGTCATGAATTAGGTGGTCTAGAGTTGAGTCATATTGCAGAGGTTCCAATAAATGATCAAGACGAATATGCCTTTAATACTTCCGATAAGGGTGCTATAATAATAGAAAACCTAAAACAATGGCTAATTAACAACGCTACGGATGACGACTAAAGAATCTTTCTTTATCTAGTTATATTGTGACGTTAAAAGCGATAAAATGAAATATTTTTCCATCAAACTGTTAATAATAAGTGTGGTACTTTCATGTTCTGCGCCAGCAGAAAAAGGCCAAAGGATACCTGGAACTTACCTAGTATATGGCTTTCAAGAAAAGGTTGAAATTTCAACCTCTCCAGAAATTGATTCAATTATGGCCTGGCTAGAACCTTGGTTAGATTCTTTAAATGAACAAGTTAGACCAACTATCGATTCAGTTTTGAATCAAGTTAGACCAACTATCGATTCAATTAATGAGGCATATGGATGGAACGAAAGCCATTCAATGAAATATAATTTCGAAATTGACCACAAGGAGAAAGTCATACTGTTTCATGAAAAAGGACAACCACACGAAACCTACTATTATCAGAGAATAGAACCTCTTGGACTTTCCAGAAAATATGTAATCACGGACATAGAGTCATTTATTTTCTATGGTAATGTCGATTCAGTATTGTATCGTCTAGATGAAACCTTGAAGACACTCTATAAATAAAATCAAGCTGAAGGCAAAAAACCAGGTAGCTATCCTAATCTTAAAATTATGAGCTTCTTTAAAAACTTGTTAAAGGTCAATAAACCTAAGACTGTCCTATTACCCGATGGAACCAAAGAGGTCCATCTACCAAAAGGTTTTGAATTTGGTGGACTGCAGTATCGATTAGTTAATGGGTATAAGGATGATAAAATAATTAGATCAACAGCATTCTACAAGGACAATACACCGTTCATTGATTATAAGAAAGGTGATTTTATATGTATAAGTCTGGATAATTTGACAATATCGAAGGACAAAAGGAATACAAGAGGTCCATCAACCTACAGGCTTAAACTTCTGAACGAAACAGAATTAACGATAAGTGTTGATATGGCGGAAATAAATGCTGAGCAATCGTCAAGAAACTCAACCTTTTTTCCATTGTTTCATTATCAGTTCATTTTCCATTGTGAAGCGGATGGGGAAAAATTAAGTCTTGATATGGCAAAAGACCTAGTGATTACTTATTTCGACAATAACATCTGGGGTTATAGGTCAAGATATAATTGTCCATTGAATGAGAGATCCGTGTTTTTTCAGCAAGATGTGAGTACACGTCAGTATCGGGTAACAATCAATGAAGTGAAATTCGAACTTGTATATAATCCAGAAGAAACCACGTTTTTCATAGAATAAAATATTCAAATAAACTGCTAAATAGCTCAGCAAGTAATGGACATTCAACACTCCAAGTATCCTTAACCTATTTAAGGGGATTAGAAGTGAAGCAGTTAGATGTTGAGGACTTGCCAGAGCTAGCGACTAATCAGAAAAGGGATGGAAATATTGACTAAAAAGGCTCGGTATTCCATCCTGGTTGAAGTTTTTATGCTTTTTCCAGTTGTTACCTTGACGCTCTGATTCAAAAAAACGCATTATCACATCATGCGGAATATCATACGTGCCTTCTGGATGTTTTCCTTTGTCAGGCACTACACTAATCTCTATGCCTTTTCCAGTTTTACTAACTATTTGATAGTCTCTTTCACTAACATAAAAACGAGTGGTAAATCTGTAGATTCTGGGCTCCGCTTCAAACCGAGATGGTTTTGTAGCGTGATGAATCAAGTGCCATTGCATAAACTTCTTTAACTCTGAAGGTTTTGATGTACCTAGTTCCTTAATCAATCTATTTTTCTCCTGAATCAAGCGGTTTCTGTGATTAACAACAGCTTTAAGAATTTCTTGATCTGTAATCACTTCGGATAATTCTGATTTCAAATCAGAAACAATAGAATGCTCTTCAAATGCAATTTGAAAATTATGTTCTAAATCGAGATGTTGATCTCTGAAGTGTTTATTTAGAACGGTCTGATAATCTGTTCCGTGCAGTCTATTTGCAAGAAACTCAACTATTTCTGTATACCAATAGAACATTGACAAATGCCACTCTACTTCTGATGATAATTCTTTTCTCATTTGATTTTAACAAAAATTATTTCTAGCAATTTTTTAGACATTACTTAATAAATCATATGCCATTTAAAAAGGCACTGAGTAATCTTGAATCACAAATTCTTGTCCTAAATGAAACGGAAAATAATCAGAATATAGCGCATGCCAAAGTTTTGAGCCCTTTTGGGAAACCCAATCACTAAAGTTACTAGGCTTATCGCCAAGATGTAAACAACTTCTATACAATCCATCCCGATCAAATACCACTTCATTCTGTTGCATCGTAAAAAAATCAAAATGTGTCTCTACATATGACTGAAGCGATTTTTCAGTTACTCCAATAAATAACGAAGGATTGAATTCATAAAGGCCTAATTCAGATGAATCATATAAACTAATACCATCCGAAACTCGTTCTAGCCGTATATGTAGGGGTTTATTTAAACACAGCCGGGTGTAGAGATTGTCGTAGTTTTTGTTTAATAACCTAGCTATCGAAATAAACAAGAGATTTTCTAGTTCAGTTTTTAAAATTGAGCTACTCTCTAAATAACCAATCAAAGGGACTCCCACTAAAATGTAATTGGACTGACTCAGATACATAAAAATGCCATGAGAATTTGACGATTGAGAATAGTGATCCGGCAAACTCTTAGGTATGCTGTAAGGCATGTAAGTATATTTTAAATTAAGCGTTCTCTCAGTGCAATGAAGCACTCTTGTTTTGATAATGTTCTACAGGCTCTTTTGTAGATCTGATGAACCGCCTGTCTGGTGACACCATATTCCTCCCCAATTACACGATACTTATCTCGTCTAATTTCATAGTTGTCAAATCTGTGGTAGAAAACATACAACTGCTTGTCTGAAAGTACTGCAAAACAAGACCGATCTACATTCAACAGATTCTCTAAATGGGCTAGAATATGTGTCTTTTTGGTTTTTGTCATGATAAGTACAAAAGTATACTAACGTAAAAGTTCGTACACTCTTCCTACTGACCGATTTATAGTCTGGGCTATCTCCTTAACGCTTATCCCGTTGTTCTTTAAAGTTTTTACGGTGACTGCAAGATTCTTGATTTCTTGTGATTTAACTAGTGTATATTCTCCAGTAGTTGAATTCCAATTCATTCCCATTGACTAAAAATTTAAGGTTACGTATCCTTAGGATTTTGTCAACCCCCACCCTGTCTGGCATATTAGTATTAGAGTTTACGCTCAATATTATCCAATTGTAGACGCATTTCTTTTAAAAATGAATTGGCTAATCTGATGGATTCTTTCTCGCTTACAGTAGAATTTCCATATCCGTCATGTAATACTGCATAAAGCTCATCTATAACTTCATGCATTAGAATACTTGCTTGAAAGAAATCCTTACTTACGTTAACGGTATTCATTTTACTTTGAAAGATAAGTGCGCTCATTGAGTTAGAATTTGAAAGTGGCTATTTTGACAGAGTAATTTTAGGATTTACTTGATATGGTAAAACTTATTTTCTGGCGTCTAAAGACGTTACCACAGATTCTGCAATCCTTTGAGCCATAATTGGTGGCACAGCGTTACCAACTTGCATATATGTTTCCATTTGGTTCCCAACGAATATGAAGTGATCAGGAAAAGACTGTATTCTAGCGGCTTCTCTGACCGACAAGGTTCTAAGTTCAGTAGGGTGTATATACATGTAACCATCCATCCCAATATGAGCCAGAATTGTCCATGATGGATTATTTAGGACTAATCGTTTTAGACGATCCTTAAAAATATCTTCTCGAAACGGCAATATCTGACGAACCTCCTTCGGTAAATCCATGTAAATATCTCCTTGTTTCATGTTAGAAAACACCTTCTTTGCTCGGTCATTGGACATTCGACATATATTATTTTGAACCGTATCCGATGTTCGTTTTCGCATCAATTTTTGATATTCATCTAAATCGACAGACGTAGAATATTCACACTCAGAAACTCTCCAATTATCTGTGATTATTGGTAAATCAGTAATTGCACTTTCCACTGTGACATGAGGTTTAAGTCTTTTACCATCATCATGGTTTTCATTCGGATCGATATTAAATCTGGATCCTTCAAACCAATGAGAAATCTCAGGGTACTTAAACCTGTAGCCTTTTTTATAGGCGACCATGATCATCCTTCTGCGATTCTGAGGAACGCCATAATTAACACTATTGAGAACCTTAACGTCATGATGGATTTCATAATCAGGGAAACTCTGATTCATTAACTCTTGAACCCTTTTAAACGTTCCACCTTTATACTTCGTTAAGAACTGCGGAACGTTTTCCATCACAAATATCTTTGGCTGGAAATAATCGACATAATTCAAGAAATCAAGGAAGAGATCATTTCTCGGATCATCGTTCACACTCTTTCCTTTTGGATTTCGAATTGAATTTATCTTGGCGTGGCCAATTGTACTAAAAGTTGGACAAGGTGGACCACCAATAATCACATCAACTTTCCGACCTTGCAAGTTCTCCTCAAACAATTCAGGAGGCACCTTTCTAATGTCCTCACAAAGGGAATACGAATCTTTAAAATTGAGCTTATGAGTCTCTATGGCCGCTTTCTTATTGTCAATTGCACCGATACATTTGAACTTTCCAGTCGCCTCAAAGCCATAAGCAAATCCACCTGCCCCGCAGAATAAATCAATGAAATTATACATGTAGATTAGTTGTTTTGTCGAAAATGGTAATCAAAGTATTTAGCAGTTTCGTTATTATGATAACTACACGGTTTACCTTGAAGTGAATTGGTAAAAAGCTTTAGATCTGCAGAACTCCTGCCACTGTCATTCACCTGTATAAAACCATTTGTTGTTACTTTAATCATACTTTCTTCGTAAAGCTTATTACAACCAAGGTGGCACGCTGGCATGACCACGTTAGGGTCTCTTTTTTCATCATCAGAGCAATGAGATCGCTTTTTGATATGAGCTGTTTCTAATAACTTAACTGGAAGTTCTTTATCACAGAAGCCACATTCTCCTGTATGATTTCCCCTAAAAAGATATTTCCTGAGGTATTGTTGTTCTGTCCTTCGTCTTGTAATCGTAGTTCTCTCCAACACAGATAACCGTTTAAGCTGAGTTACGATTCTGAGTTTTTCATAAGCATCAGAATCAAACTCTTCAGAAGGTTGTAATACATTGAAATTATGATCATAAGAACCGTAGTATCCGATTAAACTTAACCAAGTCCTGATACTCTCAAAAGAGTATAAATACTCAGAGTAGTTGAAATATAATTCTCTATCACGAAATGATATACTCCTCTCAAATTCGAAACATGAATTGGCGGCTAAAATGGATTTTTCTAAACGATTCTTCGCATTCGGCTTTAACCCAACAAAAAAATTCTTAACTCCATGGTAATCGTCACTATCAGTTGTTAATACTGTTGAGTTATTTAGCATTCCCTTTGGATAACTAAGATGGACTGAACTATTATTTATTTCAGAAAATTTGCTCCAGCCCCCATTTTGTCGAAGCTCTATAATTTTTTCACTTAGATTACTCAACTCGTCATCAAGGAGTCCAATACCTTTTGTCTCGTAATGGTAATAGCCAAGCCAATAAAATTCATCCTCAGATAAATACCCATTACCCTCGTCTTTCTCTTCTAATAATTGAAGTACGCTTAGAATCACTTTGTATGGCTTGACCATTGCAAATCCCGTCCTTTGATTATCTACTTCGATATCCACCATAGTAGATACTCTATCTTGTGTCAAGATAGGGTGTGGGTGTTGCCATTGACACAAAATGTATTCGAATAATACTTCCGCTGATTTCCTGTTTCCATTATCATATTTTTCAGATACATCCCTTAGTAAAGGAATCGGCACGAACCTATTTTGTTCATCAAGTTTCTTAAGCGCCAAAAAATTAATAAGGGTAATAATCTGATCCCAATATCTTTCGTTTTCCTTTTCGTAATATTCTTGACATTCCTTGCGTACAAATTTTCTATTGTAGGAGAATCCAAGTAACGTCTGGATAAACCCAAAATGATCATCAGATCCAAATGTGGTTTCGGGTTTTATTTGTCCAACTGAAGGAATATTAAAGAATATCATGAGATGAATAGTTTGATTGCTCTAGCAATTTCTCCTGCCATTAGTGGTGGTACGGCATTTCCAACTTGCTTAAATTGATTCGTCCTTGAACCTTTAAATTCAAAATCATCAGGAAATGACTGAACCCTAGCAGCTTCCCTTACTGTGAATGTTCTGTTTTGACTCGAGTCTGGATGGATAAATAGATTTCCGTCCTTGTAAAGGTGTGCTACCACCGTTTTACCTGGTAAATCAAATCTCTGCACTGTATAACGGTTCCCGAAATGCTTGGGATCATGGTGCACAAGATCTGGTCTAACTTCCGCTAAGTCTTTGAGTTGCCAATTATGTTTTGCTAGGATTCTATATCTCTCTTGATCTTTTTCATTATGCGATCTAGCTACATGATTAAGGAGGTATTTTAATTTAGAAGATCTAAGTTCCTTTAAATACTTGTTCTGCGATTTTGGAGTAAATAAAATATTATTTGAGCCCTGTCCTGGCTGAAGTTTTGGGAGATCTGAAATAGCATCTTTTACTGTTCTATACTTTTTTAATCCCGCTGTTTCTCCTGAGCGTTCCATGGCTGGTGAATAATGGGTTTTTCTAATTGCATTATATACATCCTTCGACTTAAAACTCAAATCCTTTCTTACACCTATTAGAATTACTCTTTTTCTTTCTTGGGGCACGCCATAATGCACGGAATTCAGAAGGACAGTATCAGGAGCATCTACTACATCATAATGCTCCGACATATTTCTCACAATTTCCGGAAAAATAAAATTACCTCCTGGTTTTGCGGTCAAAAGTCCCGACACATTTTCAAAAACGAAAACTTTAGGACGGTACTTTTCTAAAATGTCTAAGTATCTTTTAAATAAATAGTTTCTAGGGTCGTTCCTCATGGAATTCTTATCCTGAGCTCGTCCCACAGTCGAAAAAGACTGACATGGGGGCCCTCCTACTAAAACGTCAATCTGTTTACCATGCAATACGGATTCAATTTCTAAATGGGTTTGCTCGAGTGTAAGGTCTCCACATATTACTGAGGACTCAATCTCCCCAATCGGATATTTTAACTGACCAAGTCTATGCTTGATCGATTGGCATGAGGCCTCGTCAAAGTCAACATGTAAAAGTGACTTAAATCCCTCCTTATAAAATCCCTCACTAAAACCTCCACATCCTGAGAATAGGTCAATAAAATTCATTCGATTACTCCTATCGTTATTATATTAAATCACTAATTACTTTGGATTCTTTCAATAGTGTCTTCGTGATCGAAATATTCCAGCCCCGCATAGTTGAGTGCCATTTTTTATACTTTAAAAATAGGTTCCATTCTAATTGAATTATTCGTTTCAACTTATAAGATTTAGACAATTGTACAATTAACATATACTCAAATTTCTGCGATTGATCGTCTTCTGAATCAGGTTGATTCATGTCGTAAACGATACCGGTAAGGTTTGTTGTTGTGGCCTTAATACTATATCGTTCCCCATTCCTACTTAATGCATCAATATTTCTAGTGCCTGCGGGAGCGAAGATCAGGTTTGGCAGAGTTGAATTATTATTAAAATGCTCTACGGCTATATATTCTCCTAAATCTCCTACAAGGTTATTGGTTCTTATTACTTCTCTATCCTTTAGTTCGTCAAGAATATCGGAATACAATTGAATTATTTCACTTGTTGAAAGACCAGCTATATCTACCATATGACTAAAGTAGGACTTCAGTCCGGACCAAGAAATAGAAAATGTTAATAATCCTAACAATAAGTAATTGGCTCTAATAACCTGGTAACCCATTTCTAGTACACTTTACTTGTAAATTAAAGTAAATACCGTCAATTTGGGTTCAGATGGCAACATCTCCAAATCAACCTATGAGTTGAGAAGGCTACCGAACAACTGCAGAGAGCAGTGGATGAGGGGCAGTAGGGAGATAATTAAATACGGCTCCCTTAATAACTCCTTGATATGTGTTTGAGAGTAATGACCTCATTGACATTAGTGGTGGCACATTGAGAGTTTAAACAAACCGCTGGTGATAGCAGGTATACTCATTGACACTATCACGGGGATCAGATAAAGCGAAGACTGATGCGGAAGCAAACTCCCCCTTATCATTTAAGGGGGGGGGTATAAACCTCTATCTCCGCTTCAGAGCAAATACAAAAGCATTACTAGCAACCCTCCTTACAAGTAAATACATTCATCTGACCTATCAAATTACATGGAGGCAACAAGCCGACAATAAACACCTTATAATATGTTGAGAAGGATTTAGTAATGGTTTTTACGCAACAAGAGAAGGGAGGCCCTAAAGCCTCCCTATTCTACAAGTAGTATTACAACAGTATTCTAACTAGCAGTATTAATAACGTTATATACAGCTCTTCTAATTATTTCAGTCATACTCAACCCAGATGCACAAGAGAGGCTTTTAAGAGCCTCCTTCTCCTCGGGAGTAATGAATATTAGCATTCTTACTGTCTTCGCCACTTGGCTCTTCTCGATATAATCCTTCTGGTTACTTTCTGTGATAATCATAGTTGTACTTTCTATAATGTACAAGTATTGAGTAGTCAATTACTCACCCCCGCTCAAAGAGCTCAGCGTAATAAATATGACTCAGATAATCGGTCAGTTTTTTAAAACTCGTGTACGTGCCAGATTTTGTGACATAAAAGCAGTTTTTTACACTATTATTCTGGCTTCTGCGACTTGTATAAAGTATCTTAAAGTCTTAACCAAAGTCACGATTTCAGAGTACAAGGCTCTTAAGAATAAATAATTAATCAACTGATTACAAGACAATTGATGCTAGCGGTCAGAATCATATCTCCAAGAATTGTGAAGAAGTAATAGTTGCTAACGAAAAGCTACATCGAAGTGATTCAGTTGGATCTAGATGATTTGCCTAAATTGTACTAGATGGAAACAATCTTTGTGATTTTCGCAATCATCATTGCACTTTGGTTTAAGAGCCTCCCTTTTAGGTATAGAAGACAACGAAGGAAAGAGTATTATTCAGAATACCTAAATTCTGATGATTGGCGAAGAAAAAGGTTTGTCGTTTTACGGAGGGATAATTGGACTTGTCAATACTGTGGAGCAAAAGCAACAGAGGTCCATCATAAGAGATACGCAAAGAATATTGGAAGAGAACCAATCAAATGGTTAGTCTCTTTATGCCGAGAATGTCATAGGAATCAACACTAATAAGTCCTAAATAATACGATGTCAAGAAAGGAGAATATATCTAATCTAAAAACAGAGAAGGAAGGGATTATTATTCTGCGAGAATTAATGGATGGATTTATGGTTCCTACCAAGGAGCAAAGACAGTTCCTTTACAAGCTATGTGGTATTGACTATCGCAAGTATTCAAGAAGTGTAGATGGTATTCAGCTGTTAGTCTCTAACTTCAATAAGATTAAGAGCGAAAAGGATTTCTTATTCATAGAAGTAAAGACTACCAAGGCTAAAAATGTAAAGACACTACCGTATGGTGCATTCTTTGGCTTTACTCAAAACGAAGAAGTCCTGTTTAAATCTAAAGACAATTACAGGCTCTGTATTGTCCACACAGGTTTAAAGGAGTATTATTCTATGGGGTATGAGGAATACCTCTCTTTAATTCAGAACAAGAGAGTACAATACCAAATTAACTTCCGCTCCGAGTAGCTGGATATTGAGGACTTGCCAGAGTTGTAGATTTCCCTACCTTTATTTTGAACCAATAAATCAAACCAATGAA
>Ga0115545_1001480_pt1 | contig 12137 bp, 9 predicted proteins | sample COGITO_mtgs_1003_FD_87188 | JGI IMG/M metagenome (GOLD analysis project Ga0115545, IMG submission 87188) | Pelagic marine microbial communities from North Sea - COGITO_mtgs_100330 | ecosystem: Environmental > Aquatic > Marine > Epipelagic | place: Germany:Helgoland, sampling site Kabeltonne...
ATAGTTCCATCAGTTATTAAAAGAAATATTTTGGAAAATCCAAGTTGGTATACAGCTTACACCCCTTATCAAGCAGAAATCGCTCAAGGCAGAATGGAAGCACTTTTAAATTATCAAACTATAATATGTGATTTAACAGGAATGCAATTGGCTAATGCTTCTTTATTAGATGAAAGCACTGCCGCTGCAGAAGCTATGACTATGTTGTTTAGCTTAAGAAATAGAGAGCAAAAAAAGAGTAATGTTTGTAATTTTTTTGTTTCAAAAAACACTCTTCCACAAACTATTAGTTTACTAGAAACAAGAGCAGAGCCTTTGGGTATTCAAATAGAAATTGGTGATTTTGATCAATTTAACTATGATTCTAGTTTTTATGGATGTTTAATGCAATATCCTGGAGTTTATGGAGGTATTGAGAATATTGAAAAACATTGTTCTCAAGCAAAAAATAACAATATTAAAATAGTTGTTGCCGCAGATTTGTTTTCACTGTGTTTATTAAAAAAACCTTCACTGTTTGGAGCTGATGTAGTAGTTGGAACCTCTCAAAGGTTTGGAATTCCACTTGGTTATGGTGGTCCTCATGCCGCATATTTTGCTACTAAAGATGAATACAAAAGATCTGTTCCGGGAAGAATTATAGGACTCACAAAAGATTCTGATGATGATCCTGCTCTAAGAATGGCACTGCAAACAAGAGAACAACATATAAAAAGAGACAGAGCTACTTCAAATATATGTACCTCACAAGTACTCTTAGCGGTTATGGCTGGTATGTATGGAGTTTTTCATGGACCAAAAGGTCTAAAGGAAATTGCCGTCAATATTCATAAAAAAACGGCAATACTTGAAAGGAATTTGACCAAAATGGGGTTAAAACAATATAATAAATATTTTTTCGATACTCTACTATTAGATGGTCCTACTGACAAAATAAAAAAAATTGCAGAACTAAATAAAATTAACTTTAATTACATAAATGAAAACAAATTTTCTATTTCATTAAACGAAACGACATCCGTAAAAGATGTTCAAAAAATTGTTGATACAATTGCAAAGGCATTAAATATTGATCTTTTTGAAATAGATTTAAATAATTCTACAAATAGATTTCCAGATCAACTAAAAAGAGGCTCTAAATTTATGGATTCTGAAATTTTTAATAAATATCATTCAGAAACTGCTTTAATGAGATATATTAAAAATCTTGAAAGAAAAGATTTATCATTAACACATTCTATGATTTCACTTGGTTCATGTACAATGAAATTGAACGCAGCATCTGAAATGCTTCCAATTAGTTGGGCCAAATGGAATAATATTCATCCATTTGTTCCCTTAAATCAAGCAAGGGGATATCAGAAACTTATTAAAAAACTTGAAAAACAATTAAATGAAATAACAGGTTTTAGTGGAACATCATTACAACCAAATTCGGGTGCACAGGGTGAATATGCAGGCTTAATGGTAATAAGAGCTTACTTAAAAAGCATTTCGCAAGAACACAGAAATATTTGTTTGATTCCTTCATCAGCTCACGGAACTAATCCTGCTTCTGCTGTAATGGCAGGAATGAAGGTTGTAGTAGTTGGGACTGATAAACATGGTAACATTAACGTTGATGAATTAAAAGAAAAAGCTACTCATTACAAAGATAATTTAGCAGCTTTAATGATCACTTACCCATCAACTCATGGAGTCTTTGAATCTTCCATTCAAGAAATTACCGAAACCATCCACTCAAATGGTGGTCAAGTTTATATGGACGGTGCAAATATGAATGCTCAAGTTGGACTTACAAATCCCTTTATAATTGGCGCTGATGTTTGTCATTTAAACTTACACAAAACATTTGCCATTCCGCATGGTGGCGGGGGACCTGGAGTTGGGCCTATTTGTGTAGCAAAACATCTTGTGCCATTTTTACCCAATAACCCCATAATTAATGTAAGTTCTAATGAAAGTATTAAATCAATTTCTGGAGCGCCTTGGGGATCGGCCTTAGCCTGCGTTATTTCATATGGGTACATATCTATGTTAGGAGCCAAAGGATTAAGATCATCTACTGAATTTGCTATTTTAAATGCAAATTACATTAAAAACAGAATTGAAAATCATTATGATATCCTGTACACAGGAGAGAAAGGAAGAGCAGCTCATGAATTAATTATCGATTGCAGATCTTTTAAATCAAATGGTATTGAAGTAATGGATATAGCCAAAAGATTAATTGATTACGGGTTTCATGCTCCAACTGTATCGTTTCCTGTCCCTGGAACTATGATGATAGAACCAACTGAAAGTGAAAATATTGAAGAAATTAATAGGTTTTGTGATGCTATGATTCATATAAGAAAGGAAATAGATGAATGTGCAGAAACAGAAACAAATAATTTATTAAAAAATGCTCCTCACACTATGAAAATGATAATGCAAGAAAATTGGAATTACCCCTATTCTAGACAAAAAGCAGCATTTCCAACATCATATGTTTTAGAAAATAAATTTTGGCCCTCTGTGAGAAGAGTGGACGATGCGTATGGTGATAGGAATTTGATTTGTACATGTGAGCCAATTGAATCTTATCAATGACTTTCTTAACTTAGTTATATAATTAACGATATATGTCCATTAAAATTACTGGAACTGGGTCCTACATTCCTTTATTAACTAAAAAAAATTCTGATTTTTTAAATACCAATTTTTTAAATGCTGATGGTACTGCTTTTAAAGTCAGTAATGAAGTAATAATAAAAAAATTTAAATCAATAACAGGTATTGAAGAAAGAAGATATGCTAAAGATCATCATAATACTTCAGATTTAGCATTTTTTGCAGCTGAAAAAGCTATTAAAGATGCTGAGATGGATCAAGAAACAATTGATTATATAATAGTAGCTCATAATTTCGGAGATATTAAACATGAAACAAAACAATCAGATAGTTTACCGAGCTTAGCCAGTAGAGTGAAATTTAATTTAGGAATTAAAAATCCAAATTGCGTTTGTTATGATATTATTTTTGGATGCCCCGGTTGGATTGAAGGTGTTATTCAAGCCTACGCCTTTATCAAAGCTGGAATGGCTAAAAAATGTTTAGTAATAGGAGCTGAAACACTTTCCAGAACCTATGACGTCAAGGACAGAGATTCTATGATTTATGCTGATGGAGCTGGTGCATCAATAGTTGAATCAAAAAATGAAATAAAAAGTAGTGGAATTTTATCTCACAAATCTTGCACATTCACAGATAAAGAAGCTTTCTATTTGTTTTTTGGAAAATCATATGATTTAAAATCTGATTCAAAAACTAAATTCATTAAAATGCATGGAAGAAAAGTATACGAGTTTGCAATAGTTCAAGTCCCTCTAGCATTAAAAGAATGTCTTGAATTAACCAATTACTCTATTCATGATGTTAAAAAAGTTTTTCTTCATCAAGCAAATGAAAAAATGGATGAAGCTATAGTTGATAGATTCTACAAGTTATATGATTTAGAGACTCCAAAAGGGATCTTGCCTATGTCAATTAACAAATTAGGCAATAGTTCAGTAGCAACTGTACCTACATTATTTGATCTTGTGAAAAAACTAAAACTAAAGGACCATTCATTACAAAAAGGCGATATAATTATGTTCGGAAGTGTTGGTGCTGGAATGAATATAAACGCTATTACTTATAAAATCTAATAAATAATTTACTATTATGATTTTTATATCTTTAACTTTAGACATATTATTTTGTTATGCTCTATATTGATGATATTGGAAGATATTTTTTAATGATAAAAATGTCATTTTTCAAACCAAGTAAGTGGAAAATTCAAAGAAAACTAATTTTTAAAGAAATTAATGATCTTATAATTGAATCCATACCAATTGTTGCGATATTATCTTTTTTTATTGGTGGAGTGGTAGCTATACAAACTGCTTTAAACTTAAGCAGTCCTTTCTTATCAAAATCTTTAATAGGATTCGCAACGAGACAGTCAGTTATTCTTGAATTTGCTCCTACTTTTATGTCTATAATTATGGCTGGAAAAGTTGGTTCATACATTACTTCAAGTATTGGAACAATGAGAGTAACTGAACAAATAGATGCATTAGAAGTTATGGGAATTAATCCATTAAATTATCTGGTTTTTCCCAAGATTATAGCTTTACTATTTTATCCTTTTGTAATTACTGTAGCAATGTTTGTTGCGATTTTTGGTGGATTTATAGCAATGACATTTGCAGGAGTACCAAGTGAAGCTTTTATCTCAGGCATTCAGATGGATTTCGATCCCTTTCACGTTAGTTATGCCTATTTAAAAACAATTTTATTTGCATTTATTTTAGCAACGGTACCATCTTATCATGGATTTTATATGAAGGGTGGAGCGCTTGAAGTAGGGAAAGCAAGTACATTATCTTTTGTATGGACTTCTATTATCATTATAATAGTAAATTTCATTATAACGCAATTATTATTAAGCTAATGATTGAAGTTAAAAACATAAAAAAATCATTTGACGGAATCAAAATCCTTCAAGATATTTCTACAACTTTTGAAAAGGGCAAAACCAACTTAATAATTGGCCAAAGCGGATCTGGGAAAACAGTATTATTAAAATGCTTGTTAGGACTTCATCAACCTGACAGCGGTGAGATAGTTTATGATGGTGTTTCAAACCTAAATATGAATGAAAGCGATAAAACTTTACTAAGAAGAGAAATGGGCATGGTTTTTCAAGGAAGTGCTTTGTTTGATTCAATGTCTGTATTAGAAAATGTAATGTTTCCACTTAATATGTTGACAAACAAAAATGAAGAAGAAATAAGAGAAAAAGCTAAATCAGTTATTGAAAGAGTAGAGCTAGACAATGCAATCAATAAACTACCCTCAGAAATTTCTGGTGGAATGCAAAAAAGAGTTGCTATAGCAAGAGCTATTGTTATGAATCCAAAATATTTGTTTTGTGATGAACCAAACTCTGGATTAGATCCTAAAACTGCTATTGTAATTGACAAATTAATTCATGAGATTACTAAAGAATATAATATCACAACAATAATAAATTCTCATGATATGAATTCGGTTATTGAAATTGGAGAAAAAATTATATTTCTAGTAACAGGAGAAAAAAATTGGGAGGGTACTAATAAAGAAATTTTAAAAACAAATATCGAGTCTGTTAAAAATTTCGTGTATTCTTCAGAGCTTCTTAAAAAAGTAAAAAAGCATTTATAACTATCTAAATCTTATTAATTCAAAAGATTCGTCGGAAAGTTTAATTCCCAACCAAGTCTTTATTTTTTGTTCTTGTTTGATAATTTCATTTTCTGAAATAGAATCACTCCATTTTATATAAAAAAGTAATTTTGAATTTTCTTTAGTTTGATTTATATCGAATAAATTTTGAAGATTAAAATCTGTAATTTGATCATAATTTAATTTTACATCCTCAATAAGTGTTCTGTATAAAATATTTTTAGATTCAATTTTTTCTAAATTGTTAAGTCTTTCGGTTAATAATTCAATTTCTTTTGTTTTATTCGAAAGGTCTAGAGAATCTCTTCTTCTAAGTTCACCTAAAAAACGTTTTTGTTCCTTAAAATCGTTTTCTGTTTTTTGTTGATTGAAATTTATTGAGGTTTTAGATAAATGTGGATATTTTTTAATTTTAGCCTTTAGTAAATTAATAATGTCAATTGATATTGGATCTAATCCAAAACTATTAAATGTAATTTCAGAAATCTTATCTTTCCAGGGAAAAACATAAATAGTATTATCAATATCATATTCTATTTTAGAGTTTATTATTAAATAATCCTTATTGTCAATTCCATCTAATTCAAAATCTAAAAATTGTGTTATAGAGTTATTAAACTTATTCTCATATAATATTCCAATAAAAGTATAAAACGCTGGTATTAACATTAGAATTGAAGTCAAAGTAACTAATCTAGAAACAAGTCTTCTCCTTTTAGAGTTAACATAATCTATTAAAGGGAATCGAAGTAGTTTAATTATTAAATAGGTAGCTAATACAATATATAATGTGTTAATCATAAACAAATACATTGCACCACTAGCAAATTCAAATTTTCCAATAGCTAAACCATAACCAACAGTACATAACGGAGGCATTAAAGCAGTAGCTATTGCTACACCATAAATAACAGTTGAGATAGTTCCTTTTTTTGTTTTAGCTATAATAAGTGCCAAACCTCCAAAAAAAGCAATTAATACATCTCGAATATCAGGATTAGTTCTTGATAAAAGTTCTGAAGATTCTTCTCTTAGAGGAAAAAATGAAAAAAACAAATAAGCCGTAAAAACACTTAAAACAACCATTACTGAGAAATTGAGAACTGATTTCTTAAGAGTTTCTAAATCATTAATAGCAATAGATAATCCAAAGCCTAAAATAGGACCCATTAAAGGAGAAATAAGCATTGCTCCAATAACAACAGGGATTGAGTTTGCATTTAAACCAACTGAAGCAACAAATATTGAACATATTAAAATCCAAGCTGTTGGGCCTTTAATTGAAATATCATTTTTAATAGAATTTAAGGTAGCTGATTTATCTGTTTCATTTCTAAAATCTAAAATTTCTTTAAAAAAAGATAACATTGACGAAAACAAACCTTTTGCATTGACAGAAATTGAGTTATCGGATTTTTTAAATGATGAATTCTCATCAGAAAAATTAAACTTATTTTCCATAAATTATATTTGTTTTAACCCTGTCAAATCAGATGAACTTCGTATTTTATCTCCGAGTCCGTCAGTCATTTGTATGTTGTATTTTTTACAAATCTTAGATTCAGGCACCTCACCAACAGATCTATCTCCACCATTAGCAAAAATATCAGGCTTTATAGCTTCCAATGAAGCACAAACAGTTTTATCTTTATCTATAGATAAAAAAACTTCATCTACCATTTTTAAAGACTTTACAATCTCTAATCTATCTTTTTCGTCCATAAAGGGTTTGCCTTTTTTCAAAACACATTGATCATTATTGTTAACGATGACAACCAGTTTATCACCAAGTTTTTTTGACATTTTCAAATATTCCAAGTGTCCTACATGTATAGGGTCAAAATATCCACTTACAGCTACTATTTTCATTTATTTAATTTAACTCTAGCAACTGGTGAAAACAAAAACTTTCGACCAGTTAAGATGTTTTTACAAATATATCTTTTTCTTTGTTTATGTAATTTGATGAAACTTTTATTTTCCTGAAATACAAATAAATCATTAAATGGAACTTGAAAAAGAAAAATTTTATTGTCTTCATTTGGTTCATATTTTTGTAAAGCTATCACAAGATCAATATCAGAGTCAGTTGTTGCAGGTGGGTTAACCATATGTAAAGCCAAAAATTTTAAAATATCATCGGGGAAAATTTTATTGTTTAAAAATGGTAGCATTAAATGTTTATAATTTTTTTTCCATTCTATTCCATGAGGATTAACTCTATATTTAAAGGATTGACTCACTTTAAAATGAGCAAGCTCATGAATAAGAGTTATTAAAAATCTAAACTTATTATCAATATGATTTAAAGTAATTTGAAATTTACCATCTTTTAATGATCTAAAATCTCCATGTTTAGTTTTTCTTGATTTAACAATTTTGATTGACAAATTTTCATTCTTAATTAACTCAGATATTAATTCTTTAGAACAAACTGGAATTAAATCAAACAAGCTAATCACCTTAAGGGTTTGAAATTGATACAGGTAATATTTTACCATTATAATACTTATGACCATTAACAGAAAAGTCATAAATATAATTTGCCATTTCAGTTGAAGACAATGGGGCTTTATAACCAGGAAAAGCTTCTTCAAGCATTTCAGTTTGAACAGCACCTAAAGCTAAAGTATTGATAATTGGACCTGATGTTTTAAATTCTTCATACAACATTTCAGTCAATACATTTAAAGCAGCTTTACTGCTAGAATAAGCCGATAAACCAGCAAACTTACTAGAACCTGCAATTCCTCCAATACTACTAATATTAATTATATGTGATGTATTAATAAATGAGGGTAATAATAATCTTACCAATTCAGCAACTCCAAAAACATTTACACTATACACTGAAATAAAATCTTCTTTAGTTGTTTCAACAAATGATTTGTTTATTAATTTTCCAGCATTATTTATTAAAATATCAACAGAATTAAATTTGTTTTTTATGAATGATACAGCTTTATTTATTGAATTAGAATCAGAAAGATCTGTAGAACATGTAAAAACATTATTCAAATTTAATTTTGAGATTGAAGAAGTATTTCTGGAAAGAGCTATAACATTATAATTATTTTGATTAAATAAATTGACTAATTCAAATCCTATACCCCGACTTGAGCCTGTAATAATAACATTTTTCATTAAATAATTATTTTAAACTAACATAGTAACTGGATTTTCTACAAAACCTTTTAGGGTTTGTAAAAATAAAGAACCTGTTACGCCATCTACAGTTCTGTGATCACATGCTAAAGTAAGTTTCATTGTATGACCTATGGTGATTTTATCTTCTCTTACTACAGGTTTTTTAATGATACTTCCAACAGATAAAATTGCTGAATTTGGTTGATTAATAATTGAAGTAAATTCTTCAATCCCAAACATTCCCAAATTAGAAACTGTAAATGTACTTCCCTTCATTTCGTCAGGTGATAGTTTTTTATCTCTTGCTTTTGAAGCGTAATTTTTAACTAAATTTCCGATTTCTGGAATTGATTTTTCATTTGCAAAGCGAATAACTGGAACCACAAGTCCGTCAGGAACACCAACTGCAACACCTACATGAACATGATTGTTCAATCTCATTTTATCTTCAAACCATTGTGAATTTACTCTTGGATGTTGTTTTAGAGCTATAGCGCAAGCCTTTACAACAATATCATTAAATGATATTTTAGTTTCAGGAAGAGAATTGTATTGATTTCTAAAAGCAATCGCATTGTCCATTTCGAATTCTACACTCAAATAGTAATGAGGGGCAGAAAACTTAGATTCTTTAAGTCTTCTTGCAATAGTTTTTCTCATTTGAGAATTTTCTATTTCCTCAAAACTTTCAATTCCTGATTCAGGAATTTTTGAATCTATATTATCTATAACAGTTGTTGGCGTAGGTTTAAAGTTTTCAATATCCTCTTTAATAATTCTTCCGTTATCTCCAGAACCATCAACTAAACTAATATCTATATTTTTTTCTTTTGCAATTTTTTTAGCTAGTGGTGATGCTAAAACTCTTGAGTTTGGATTATTTGAAATTGGCTCTATAATTAACTCGGAATTTGTATCTGGTGTTTCAGAAACTAAATCAGAAACATCAGTTTGATCAGTTTGATCAGTTTGATCAGTTTGATCAACTAATACTGGATTTAATCCAAAATTATCAACGGCGGTTTTATAATCAGAATTAGCATCTCCAATTACAGCCAATAAACTATCTACTTTTGCAGTCTCTCCTACATTTATTCCAATATATAACAAAGTTCCCTCGTGAAATGATTCAAATTCCATAGTCGCCTTATCTGTTTCAATTTCAGCTAAAATGTCCCCTTCTTTTACAATATCACCAACATTTACAAGCCAAGAAGACACTGTTCCTTCTTCCATTGTATCACTTAGTCTAGGCATTGTAATTATTTCAAATGAATCATTTGAAATAGAATCACTATTCTTTAAAGTGGGTTCTTCTTCAACAATTTGAATTGAATTTTCAGATTCATTTATCTGGTCTACTAAATCCAATTGTCCAGAGTTTGTGGTTGAATTTAATAATCCAGAAATATCTTCGTCCTTTTCTCCAACAATTGCCAAAAGAGTATCAACAGCTGCAGTTTGTCCTTCTTTAATTCCAACATGAAGCAAAACCCCATCATGAAAAGATTCGAATTCCATTGTTGCCTTGTCAGTTTCAATTTCAGCAAGAATATCACCCTCTTTAATAGTGTCTCCTACATTCACTAGCCACTTAGCCACTACTCCCTCCTCCATTGTATCGCTTAAACGAGGCATATTTATTATTTCAGCCATTTACTTTAATTTATGAGATATAAAATTATAATTTTCTTGTTCGTATACTGCATCATACATTACTGATTTTTCAGGGTATGGAGAATCTTCTGCAAATTTTTGACAATCAAGAACTCTATTTTTTATACTAGAATCTATCGATTGTATTTCTTCCTCAGATGCAAAATCGTTTTCTAAAATCACTTTTTTAACTTGAGAAATAGGATCTATTTTCCTGTACTCGTTAACTTCATCTTTGGTTCTATATTTTTGTGCATCTGACATTGAGTGGCCTCTGTATCTGTAGGTTTTCATTTCTAAAAAACTAGGTCCATCACCATTTCTAGCTCTAGAAACAGCTTCATGAAGAGCTTCAGCTACTTTCACTGGATTCATTCCATCAACTGGTCCACATGGCATTTCATATCCTAAACCTAATTTCCAAATATCAGAATGGTTGGCTGTTCTTTCAACAGATGTACCCATTGCATATCCGTTATTTTCAACAATAAATACAACCGGAAGTTTCCAAAGCATTGCTAAATTTAAAGTTTCGTGTAGAGATCCTTGTCTAACCGCTCCATCTCCCATATAACATAAAGTGACTGCTCCTCTATTAAAATATTTATCTCCAAAAGCCATACCAGCTCCAAGTGGAATTTGACCTCCTACAATTCCATGACCTCCGTGAAATCTATGTTCTTTCGAAAAAATATGCATAGATCCTCCTAAACCCATAGAAGTTCCTGTTGATTTCCCATATAACTCTGCCATAACTCGTTTCGGATCAACTCCCATTCCAATTGGCATTACATGATTTCTATAAGCGGTAATCATTCTGTCTTTTTCGTGATCAATTACGTGCAAAGCTCCAGCTAAGACTGCCTCTTGGCCGTTGTATAGATGTAAGAATCCTCTGACTTTTTGCTGAATGTAAACAGCAGCTAATTTATCTTCAAACTTTCTCCAAAAGAGCATGTCCTCATACCATTTCAAATAAGTTTCCTTCGTTATTTCTTTCATATAATGAATTCTATTTTATAATTCTTCCTTATACTTAAAATTATTTATTTTTTGCAAAGTTAATGTATCTAATTAATAGATTATAAATAAAATTAAAAATATTGATTTACATAAAATTATAAGTAAAGGAGAATCTCAGTGTGTTTTCTAATGGACTTATCACATCAGAGGTTGACAAAAGATAAGATAAATCTAAATTAATATCTTCTAACTTAAATCCAGTCCCAAACGTTACATACTTTCTAGCCCCCTTGTTTTCATTTTCTCCAAAATAACCAATTCTTAAAGCAAAAGAATTATCATAAGTGTATTCAAGACCCAAAGCAAGAGTTATTTCTTTTAACTCTTCGCTGAAACCATCTGGTGCATCTCCAAAAGATTTAAATAAACCAGACAAAAAATTTACATCGGCCTGATTGTAACCAATTACTTGATTATTGGAATTTAATATTGGAATACTAGGAGAAGGGACTAAAAGTTTATTAAACTCAAGATTTATTGATAGTTTATTAGATGAATCGAAAATAAAATCAAATGCAGAGCCTAGCTTTAAATTTGTAGGAATAAAATTTTCTTTACCAAGTTCTTCATATTTCATTTTAGGGCCTAAATTGGAAAGATTAAATCCAAATCTCCATAAACCATTAAAATTTTCATAAGCTCTTTCTTCAGATTGATAAAATCCTGAAATATCAACTGCAAATGAGTTTGCGGAGCTTGAATCTGAGCTAACACTTTGTAGTTTTACATCAGACATCAAAAATCTTCCAGTTACACCCATTGAAAAATAATCACTCAATTTTAATATATACGAGGCGTCTAAGGTAAACTCATTTGGATTTTCTAAATAAGGGATGTCCTGAGGATTTTGAAGGATGTCAATATCTCCTAAACTAAAATATTTAAAACTTGTTGACCAAGAACTTCTTTCGTCAATAATATTATAATAATTAATATTTGCTAAAAAAACATCGCTAACTAATTTACTTAAATAAGGTGTGTAACTCACTCCTACAGCTGAATTCTTTTCTAAGAAAACATATTTAGCAGGATTCCAATGCTGAGAAAAAGCATCAGGA
>Ga0115545_1001496_pt1 | contig 12055 bp, 8 predicted proteins | sample COGITO_mtgs_1003_FD_87188 | JGI IMG/M metagenome (GOLD analysis project Ga0115545, IMG submission 87188) | Pelagic marine microbial communities from North Sea - COGITO_mtgs_100330 | ecosystem: Environmental > Aquatic > Marine > Epipelagic | place: Germany:Helgoland, sampling site Kabeltonne...
AGTGTGCCCCCCTGGACTGTGCCAGTCGCAAGTACTGAGCCACACGATACCCCTTGGTTCGTAGCAGTGATACCCCCAGAAGTAACAGTAAGGCCGGAATCTGATTTGAGTGTGCCCCCCTGGACTGTGCCAGTCGCAAGTACTGAGCCACACGATACCCCCTGGTTCGTAGCTGTGATCGCCCCGGTGGCAGTTATGGCCCCGCAATTCAGCTGCTGGTTCGTGGCGGTGATGGACCCGGTGCTCGTGACACCCGTCGCGTCGATCTGTCCACATATCAGCCCCCCCCGCGAAGGGGAGTAGTCTGCATCAGTAACAGACAATCCCGATATCTCAGCGACCACATCTACAAACACAAATTCCATGTACGTGCCAGCATCGCCTCGGTCGACCACATACGACACATACCTCCATTCTGTAAAGTTGGATGTATCTAGGCCGTTCATCCCTGCTATAGTCGTGTAGGTCGCCGGGAGGGTACCGAGACCAAATGCAATCACTGGGCCACCAGCTGATGGGTTGACAGATTCAGATGTCACCTTCACCCACATACTCACTATGTAGCTCCCATCATCAGGACATACATCATCTTTCCGTATCTGCCTGTAACCGTCGAGTGCGTAGATTACAGAAGCCATATTGCCCGTTTCTGGCGGCCCTTCCTGAATCGTACCTACAGGCGGATCTGTCGCCCCAAACACAATCGTCCACGATGTCAGATCGTCTGGGTCGGCCACCAGATTTGGTGCACTCACACTAGATTCTGTCGTTATCTGTCCGGATCTGAGCTCATCTGTGAAAATCTCCCCTATTTTTCTGCCGGTTACAGGATCAGTTTTAGTCGACAATACAGTCACCGGGAAATCGTCGAACCCTCCGAGGGCCCTCCCTTCCCCTACAAAAATACCCCTCCTGGGTATGATATCTCGCTTAAACACTATATCCGATTGATTGTTGAGGCCGACACTCATATTACTGAGCAATCCGCCATATGCATCCAATCTACCCTCTATATCGACTTTGACGCTCTGTATACTTTCGAGCTGGGAATTCAGATTTCCAGACAGCACGCTCGACGCGGTTTCCCCAAATTGATTAGACATTTGAAATAATGACATTTAATAAGTTTTGTATCTCACACTGTTTCTGACTACGACACACTGTTTGGGTTGTCGCTGTCGACGGATTGGATGCCTTCGATCCGGCCATTGAATGTCTTGAACGTCGGCATGCGGAGTTATAACCCCATACATCCTTTGCTGCACCCGTATGTATGGCGTTTCATTGAACGCTTGCGTTTGTGTTTTTTCGTCGAGCGCTTGCGTTTGTGTTTTTTCGTCGAGCGCTTGCGTTTGGTCTTCTTCGTACATCCTTTCTTGCACCCTTTAGCCTTTCTACATGCATGTCTTTTCTTGCGGTACAATTTCCCAACTGGAGGCTTGTATGTCCCATCAAGTACGGATGGTTTAAACGACATCGTATGGAAAAATGAAACAGATATATCTTTAAATACAATTCATAATTACAATTTTTAATTATTGTGATTCGAACGCATCGAACTCAAACCGTTACAATTTTCTATATAATCCGCATATAATTTGGTGGGCGAAATACAGTGGTCGAATCCACAACAGATTTCGCGCCACAAAAATCTAACATGCCGGAAAAAATGGGGGGGCGACCCGCTGTGTGGGTGCCACCGACATTCTCGGTCGCGGATGGTCATATGATCAACTTTTGGGAGAAGTCCGTCGGCAAAGAGAACTACCCACCTTACAACTACACGAAAGGTGTATGGGGTGATGTTTATGATCCGGGAGAGCGCGCACTAATGACCATCGGGCGAGACGTGCGACTTCGAACACGGAGAGGGATCAAGGAATCAGACAGGACTGACAGTAAAATGCTAAAAAGCCGAGGTCAGCAGATTGTAACCGGTGAACACAGCAAGCGCATTGACGGCGTATGGCGCAAGTTTCTTCATGAATACAACAATGCATACGAATGCATATCGAATGAGGCGTTCACACCGGGTCGGGTATGCGAGCCATATGAGGACGATCACGGATGCGATGGTAATGGCCGTAAACATATCTACGTATATGACACATTCGATCGTATCACACTCTGACATATTTGAATTTTTGGCAGGCAGCCGAGTGTGGCCGATCGATGTCGTATTACAAGGACCATGGGCACGTACACCCCCGATGGGCCACCGTGATAACCTTCGCCGTATATCGGCGGCATGCAAGCGGTCAACTCGAGGTAGCGACACTGGCAAGAAGATATTCCAAAAGTATTTCGGGGTATCCACGCTACATAGCGATGTGCGGATGATAGAATATCGGCTCTTGGATGACGGGTGGGCGCTGCACCTCGACACATGGATGTGTATTCGGAGTACCATGATGTGGGCATGGGGAGGCGTGTCCGCTAGGGGTATCACACGAACGACATTGAGGCGTCGCCTACGTGAGCAGTATACGTGGTCTTATGCGAGGCGCGCATGGATCTGTGACAATATACTCATCCCAACTTGCGATGAGGAATCGATCACAGAGACGGGTGCACTCGAAACAAAACGCAAGCGCCGCCTTGCACCAATACGCGTGGGGTATAACGAAATGCACACTCGATACCGTGAATGGGTCAAATCCAGTGATCCATTCAAATGGTGGCTGTCAGTCATCATCGCTATAGGGGCCAGGAAGACGGGAATAATCCATCCGAACATCGCATTTGGCGCTCCGACTGCATCCGATATCACTCCTACCGACAGTTCATCGTGGATCGTCCAGAGAGGTGTTCTAAAGGATTCTGCAAAGAGGGTGACCGGAGCGTATGTAACCAGCAAACGGTGGGTATTGAAACCTATACTGTTCGGCGACACACATGATGCTATCATACGCCGAATCCGCGCTATACGTGCCCATCCTGATATAAAAACCGTTGTGGATCGTGTCGGTGATGCCGTCGACATCGAGAAGCGACTTGCTGGACTTGGCGTGTCTAATATGCGAACGATAGTGGCATCGGTCATCGTCATGCCGGCCAAACATCAGACAGTCTACACCCAAAAATCGCATTTACTGCGAGCAATATATGCTGTCATGGCATACACCCTCTTCAAAAAGGATATCCATCTAGATCAAGCGACGTTCGTGAGCGAGGTTCTCGGCCACATTGGGACCGGATCAGTGTCTGCATACACCCACATCGACGTCGACTGGGATGATGAAGTGATACATGATACACCGGGTGTGTATGTCGTCACGAATACCCCCGGTACCGCCGGCGACTTCGTCAAAGTCGCGAAAGCCGCGAGGCGAGCCAAGCGCAAATGTATGCATCTGAAGACGACGTCGGGTGAAACCACGATCATCGAGTTTAATTCAAAGAAACGGAAGCTGAGTGACGACACCAGGCATATGATTGCTGCTGGGATAGCCAAAACACTTGCATCTGCGGGTATACCGGTCACACCGCGCAGATTCCGAGATTTGGGTTATGGATGCGACACCGTTTTTGTCAAGGGAATAGTCAAGGTCCACAGTTTAATGTAGAGCATTCTTTATCATCGACTTAATATCGGTTTGGTCGGTGATTGTTCCGTATCTGGATACTATGGGTGTTAACTTTCGTGATGCGTACTCTATAAACTGACGATGAGTTAATTTTTTGTGTTTGAGCGTGTCGACTGCGTTCATCATTAAACGAATTGCTGATCGGTTCATGCCGTGTAATTTCGCGAACCGCCTGATACGTGTCGAATAAACGCGACGAGCCTTCATAGCGGTACTCGAGGCCGCCGCTCTCGCGGGTCTCGGGTTAGTTATATTTGTAGAAGGTGTCGAATCCTCTGCCTTGAGTATAACAGTCGGTTCGATTGGAGGAACATCACAATTACCGTATAGGCGTTCTCTGAGTCGCTTTCCTGGGACGACATACGCCGGTTCCTGCTTCCCATACCCCTGTTGTTCTAACTCTGCTAATTTCGTCTCTAGTATTTTCTTAGATGTAGGTGTCAGCGGCACTGGTGTGGCTGGCGGGCATTCACCGGATATGTCTTCTACGGCCATCTTGCTGCGAATGACCATATCGGCAAGACTTATATTGAACATGCTATCTGTAGAGTTCATAGAAGCATCCGCTAGAGATTCACGCATCTTCTTGTCTGCGTCCCGCACTTTATCCGGGTGTAACGTATACCGGATATCATGTGCTTGTGATATCGCATCCACGACTGTTCGAGGGGGGTCGCCGCGCTTTACGCGCTTCACGATTTCGGTACCGGGGCCAGCATAATTGGCAAATCCATACCTCCCATTAGGCAGCTTTAGAAGCGCATGGTGTTCTCCTCTATATTGGGTTCGCGCATTCTCGTCAGCTCGTGGCAACATGTTCTTCGCTTTAGTAGAAAACGCATTCCATAGTCTAGACGCGATGTTCGACCTCTTTCGATTACGACCATATGATCGAGGATTGCGTCTCATTGGAAAAGTGATTACATGTAATATGTTACTACAAGATTTATGCTCCAATCGTACCCAGCGGTGTCAACCGGATTCATTCGGTCGTCCAATAGACTGACATCCGCCTGTCGTAATACATGGTCAACTATCGAGGCACACGAAAACTCAGGCGGGTTTATAGGTTCATAATGGATTTGTGTGCCTGGCGACACCAGGATCGGAATGCGTGCAATTATTCGCTGTCCGCCGTTCGACGTAGGGGTAGGAACTTGCATCCCAGAGTCCGCAAGTGAGCATGAAATATAATAATACCGACTGGGGCGTAGTGCTGCCAAGTCCGTACCAGAGAATCGGACAGCGCTGCGATTTGCGCTATTATGTGCGAGTTCGCCAGGCGGGAACCCGAGTAATCGGCGCATATCCGGGCCGGTTATCGTCAAGCTTGTAAGTCGACGATTCAATTCGACAGTCACACGTCCAGTCGACACTTCACCCGTTAACGATACGGCCCCATTGAAACCGTCGTCATCGAATGCTTCTACTAGTTGGCTGTTGATGACGAGTCGGCCTATGTCGCTAGGTGTATACAACCCAGTAGGTGGCCGGATCGTAACGGTGCAATGTTGCTCAGGAGTCCCTTCTACCCACTCCCCATCTTCATTAACAAACAGCGGGAGGGTTGCGTTTCTCATCAGATCGCCGGCATTATCAACCGCACCGATTCGTTGTCTGCGGTCAGTGAAACTAAACTCGAACCCGGTAGTATTTAGCACGTTCGGGGTCGAATACCATACCAACGCAGAGTGGCAGTGAATCTGTGGATTTTCGGCATTCAAGGGGATGATGAACTCCCTCGATAAGTCTACACTGAAAGTCCCTGCACCGTCCGATACATTAAATGCTCCAAGGGCTCGGTCGCTACTTAGTTTAATGACGTGCGAGTGTCGGTGTTTCTGCATCTTTGAGAAAATGATTAAGCGTGTGTGATTACTTACTACGGCTCAAGTCCAAGTCTACGACTTACAGCCTTAACTCCATAACCTGCATCCTTAATCGCGGACTTAACTCCATGACGTGCACCCTTAAACGCGGACCCAATTTTATCAGATATGTCATCCATCACGGGGGTGTATTCTTTAGCTACACCCTTAATCACGGATATTGGATCGTCATCGGTCGTCGGTCCTCGGATCTTCACCCTTTTGCTGCGTTCACGCAACTCCCGACTATTCCGGATAGAGGTCGCTCTCTTATGCGCACGATCCCGTATCGCCCGCTTCGATCGCGATCTCTTACGCCCACCCGCATGTTTTTTCGTCCTTCGGATAGGAGTGACAGTCTCGCCGGTTTCGATTAAGTTCGCATTCATTTTTGCAATCCAGCGCTGATATCTAATGCCTTTTCTGAATTCTTCTGGTATAAACCCACTGAACCCACTTGCGAATCCCCTTTTCCCCCCAGTTAGGTGGAAATATGGTTTACCGTCTTTACCCCATTTGAAGGTATATCTACCAGTCCTCCAACGCGCACTAGCGTCCATAATCAGTTCGGGACTGACTTGCGTATTTTTCGGGGGGAGGCGAGGGGGCGATTCAACCCTGTTTGGGATAGAGGGGGTTGGTGATGCCCTCTTTATGGTATCGACGGGATTGGGTTTGGGTTCGACGGGATCCAAGTCCAAGACGGGATAATCTTCTTCGGGTATTCTGTTAATTGGATCGGGGACAGGGTTAGGGTTATGGTTAGGGCCGTCCAAGTCCAAGTCATAGAGCGGGTCAACGTCCGCGGGCACGCTGGGGACCGGGTCAACGTCCGCGGGCACGCTGGGCATCTCTATTTCGGGTATACGGGGAATTGGGGCGGATGGGATCATCTCTGCCAACCCCGCTAACGCCCCCGCCTCAATCGCCACAGGGATTGCTAACATTGACGCGAACTTAACGATTGTCGAGAAATTCCACCGCGAGTCTCTAACGTACCCATTAGGAGAGACTCCGACAAAAGCGAAATGGTCCTTTTCTCCTATCTGCGCCCTCGCAGGAGGAGGCAGCGCGCCTACCGTCTTGAAGACATCCTCAATGTCGTCAACGAAAGTATTCGACGGACGTCCACTGGGATTGGGATCTGCTTCAGCAATGTAGTTATCTTTGATATTCGACGCGAGAGTGTGTGGAGTAAACCCGGCCGCGTCCGCGTCGCCTGATTGTACGTACTGCAGGACTAGTCGATCGAACCACGGGAATGCCTGGTAAAACCCACGGTTGCGATTATAGTCGAAATTTCTGGCGTGTTCGAACGAGGCTGGTTTCGGGTCGATGTGTACGGGTTCATACATCCCCTCTGTTGCGTTGATGCCCGCTCGAGGTGGCTCCGTCACCACTGGTTGTCGCGCGGGTAGTGGCGTTGGTTGAGCTGGTGCTGCCACAGGTTGCAGTATACCGTGTTTTCTCCTACGGGCGTGTTTTCTCCTACGGGCGTGTTGTGACATACGGCGCCTTGAGTGCATTCTACCCAATGTTGTTCTATGCACACTCGGGCTGGGGTGGCGACCCCCATGTTGGGAGATCGAGCCGTTACCGGACATGTGAGTGTACATAAACCCCTGGTGTGATCCCAATTCGCGTTCTCGTCGATACGTATCACTAAGTGAAACCGATATCACTAGAGCACGTTGACGATCGGTCAACTTATTCCATATCCCCATGCATTGCGAGATCTCTGTGTAGAACATGCGCGCCAGTTTCTCTTCGTTGAGTATCGGACTGGTGACCCGCACGTCTGCCCTGACGTTGAAGTAGTACCAAAATGCCCAATATTTCTCGGATGCAGATATTCTCATCAGTTCGCGCACTCGACGCTTAGTCTCGTTGGTGCCTGCTCGAATTGGCTCCATCGCCCCGGGTTGTCGCACGTGGTGCTCAGGTACGACGTGTGTCTCTGGTGGCGCTGGTTGCGCTGGTGGTGGCGTTGGTCGAGGCGCGATCGTCGCGGGTGGTGTGGTTGGTGGCGTCACCACCCCGGGTTGTCGCACGGGCGGTGGCGTTGGTTGAGGCGCGGTCGTCGCGGGTGGTGTGGTTGGTGGCGCCATCACCCCGGGTTGTCGCACGGGCGAGGGCGTTGGTTGTAGCGCGGTCGTCGCGGGTTGTGTGGTTGGTGGCGTTTGCGTGCCTGGTGGCGGCGCTTGCGTCTGTTGTCGCACCACGGGATATATCGAATGGAATGCAGCCGGGGGGGGTGTATCCGCAGCCGGATCGAACGACCTCTCCGCACGAAACGGACAGTTTCGATCTCTAGAACCAACGATCAACGTTTCCAGGTCCAGCATATAATCATGACACGACATACCTTCAACTGTCGCGATAAAGGCCACTGCGGCTGGGAACTTCGATGCCAACGAACGCGTTGTAGTCTCCACCTCGATCGGGGTATTCAACCGACTGGACCCCCCGGTCCGAAACCGAATGCATGCAGAATACACCCATACGAAGTAATACACCATTGGGGTTCCCGTTTGATCGAGTTGCGTTATATCGTCATACGTGAGTCGTGTTGGTTGGTTAGTGCTGTTTGATATGACATCCCAGAATGCCTGGGCAGTTGGTGGGAAACCAGGCGCAACAGCAGCGCGACTTACAATTGCCGGCGTTAGTTCGAATGTCGGATCCTCCTTCAATCGCATAATGATATCGGACATCTCATCCCATGCGTTATGAACACCCATTTCCAGCATTTGCGCTGCTAATAAACTAAGGTCGTGGCTAACGGAGTCGTCTCGCCCAACAATGTCCTTGTCTTTCATAGGCGCCAATGAGAATGCCAGCTGATCGGGTGTCGCGTCAGTCACTCTCGTACCGCACACAGTGGGTACACATACTTCCGTGGCCCTTACACCGCAAGGTGTTTGGTCTACGGCGTTGACGTCACATACCCATTGGGGCCCTATATTGCCCATAAATTCCGCCTCCGTACGTCGGAATCCGAGGCTGTGGATCCGCCGATCGGGATTGACGTTTCGTCTGCTGACGGTGTTGGTCGCAAGCATTGTATGGAAAAATGAAACATAATTATTCATATTCTCAAATGACTCGCAAGCGTGGCAAATCAAAATGTTCACGGCGTCCACGATCATGTATGCGATCACATCGAGTATGTGGCAATAAATGGAGGCTTAAACTGAAAGCTCGACACGGTGTATATTCGAAGCGGCGTATTGGGGGGCGTACGCTTATACGGGTGTAGTCAATTTTCCAACGGGATGAATAAACGAAAGTCGGCAGACACGAGTATGGTTACAACGGGACATCGTGTGAAAGAACTTCGCACACATCCACCCGTACGATATCTCAAAACACCAGGGGGTATCCCAGTCGGAACACGTAGCATATTTGTATACCAATACACAGGTGTAGAGTGGGCATTGTGCTACGAAGATAAAGTTCTGCCTTACGCTGGGACAAAGACATTTACAGTCAATGACGGCGAGACGTTACATATATCGACCGCCATGCCGTAACGAAACGCATATCAGTTATGTATGTATTATTCATAAACGGTTGTAACGGATTTAACCGAATCAAATTACGAATTGTATTTAAAAAACGCGGCATTTGAGGGTCATTATCTCAAAGGCAGCACCCTCATCATGAACACAGTAAACGAAATCATCGTGTTTTCTGACGACGAGACGATCCCGACACCTAGATGGGCAGACGTGTGCGACCTACAATTTCCATTCGGGAAGTGGAAGGGGGAAACCTTCCATACTCTGGTTACACAACCAGGGGGGCGAAGTTACTTCCGATGGCTAATTAAGAACTGTGACCTGCTGCCATTAACCAGAGGTCGAGTCAACACCGCGCTGGCATGGTACACATCTAAGAAGTCTCTACGCACACCCGGCCCTGTTAGAAGGACAAAGAGTAAGCGACGGCACAACCCGATGGGCGCCAAGCGTACGACACGAAAGATTAAGAGAATGCTTGCAGCACCAGACGACATCACAGCGGATACAGACACAGACGCATCGACGGAAGAGTTCAACACGACGAGTATAACAATCGACGGCCTACCGACTTCAATGCCCAAGCTGACCCGCGAGTCGACATCGACGAGAGGTGGTGACGTGTCCGAGTGATGGTGGTTGTGGTCGGAATCATTCGGGCGAATTATCGACAATTAAACCATTCCGATCTGATTTATTTTTTCAAATGATCGATAACAAGCTAACTATAATAAACAACGCAGACAAAAAGTGGCACGAAGAATGGACACCACAGAGAAATTTGTGTAATTTCCCACACCCGTTCAGGGCAATATTAATCGGTCGACCTGGTTGTGGCAAAACATCCACAGCCCAAAATATGTTGATAAGGCAAACCCCTTGCTTTGAGCATTTGATGATCGTACACGTGGACGGCGAATACTCCCAAGAATGGGATGAATGTGACCCCACGGAGGTGATAGACCACGTGCCTAACTTTAAAGATATAGACGGGAAAAGAAAGACTCTAATCGTCTTCGAGGATTTCGAAATAAGTGGGCTAAAGCGGGACGATCAGAGGCTACTGTCGCGCCTGTTCGGATATTGCTCGACGCATAAAAACTGTTCGTTGATAGTGTGTCAACAAGACCCGAAAGCGGTTCCTGCGTTGATCCGGCGGCTATCGAACATATTCGTGCTGTGGAGAGGGTTAGACATGAGGGTCCTCGATGGCTACGGCACGCGGATGGGATTGGATCGAGGGGGGCTGAAACGGCTATTTGAAAAGTACACCAAAAGAGACAACATGTACGACAGCATATGGCTTGATGTGACACAGGGAACGCCCGCACCCGTCCGCGTGAACTGTTACCAAATCGTGACCGACCAGTTTGGGGAATAAGCGTGATCATTTTCTCATGATGCTCGCAACCAAAGCATACACAAAGGGTGAAGTGATAGACACATCTCCACCGGGTACATATCATAGGACTATAGATGTATTATTGGACCCCGATTTACGGCGAGGGCTGTACACCGGGTTGCTGGACGAAGCGCCGTCGAAGTTTGACCCCCAAACGATATTAATGCACACTCGATGGTTCCAAGCAGATTCTTCGATACGCAGAAGCAGTTCGCCGAACGCAGCATTCAGTTCCGGAACAGCTGACGAGGTCGAACTGTACGCACTAGAACCGATAGCAATGGGTGACCCAATCAATATAGACGCGATAGACCCGGATTCGTCTCCGCCCAAGCGATACGGACAGGACGACTATGGACAAGAAATATTATATTATCCGCCACTAAAGAAAAATATTGGAGATACGGACGTCGAGCTTGTTTATGGATACGCCCCGACTTCTTATGTGAGAGCCGACGGGGAACTCGTGTACCCTCTCGTAACACACAAGCTACCCAAAACCGCATACAATGCGCTCCCATCTACAGTAAAGTCATGGCGCCGGCCAAACCGCAGACAAGGAAAACCACCTCTGACATTGAGGGATGTGATGTGGAAAAACAGGGTGAACCGTATCTTGGTCGAGGACGATGGCGACTTTGTGTTAAAACGCCATTTAGCCAGGCAATACATCGCGGTCTTTGGAGGACTGTCAGATGATACAGTATTCAAATTCGGAGGAATCACCGCTGATGAGGAAATCGAGCACGTACAGCTGCTCCCCGATACGGTAAGGGGAGATTTGGCGTCGACACTCCCATCCCCACCAAATCCGCCAGTCCAAGCTGTATACCCCCAACTAGGAACACTGCATATCGACGACATACGTTCAGAGACGTGGTGGAAGCAAGGTGAGCTGCCATTCTCAAAGAGTATCGAATTCATGGTCACAAACCCAGCCAGACCAAAATTATGGATATATCAAAATGTAACCCAAGTGTATCAAACCGAAGCATCAGACATTGGAACGCATAAATTCGTAGAAACGTTCCCGTGGCCCGACGACTATGGCAATCCTCCCGTTGATTTCATCCATGAGCAAACAAAGGAGCTCTTTCTTAGTGGTAGCTTAAAAGCGACATTTTGGGCATGGCTATCTGACGTGGATCCAGAGACACTCGGGTATGCGCCCAGAGCTGGTGGTATGTGGGGTACTCTACTAGGACACTTCGGTCACGCCAAACCAGCAGATACGATTGGACGTGTCCTCCATCGAGTATGGGACCTTAAATGGGAAGGAGATTGGAGCCCGCCGGAGTATACGATCGGACAGATAACTTCAATACCGACCCCTGTATTCTCGGGTCTGGTGAGCAATACAGACGCGCCGGTAGCTGATCCGATATATCCAGACGAACAAACAGGGGGTGGTATGTCGAACCCGGGTGTCGTCGTAAACGATAGAAAGCGATCATATCCAGTCGACAGCTGCAGCACTGTGAACTGCAAGCGATTCATGCAATCGTTGACACAAATTAAACACCGTGTCGGTCACAATAATAGACGTTGGGACATAATCAGCCATTATCGCCATTAAACGACGAGATTTATTTTTTTTCGCTCCACCTCTTCGCGCAACCGACCACAAATGCGTTGAGAAACATTATTTCATACCGCCCCCCCAAATCCGACACCCAC
>Ga0115545_1001505_pt1 | contig 12012 bp, 7 predicted proteins | sample COGITO_mtgs_1003_FD_87188 | JGI IMG/M metagenome (GOLD analysis project Ga0115545, IMG submission 87188) | Pelagic marine microbial communities from North Sea - COGITO_mtgs_100330 | ecosystem: Environmental > Aquatic > Marine > Epipelagic | place: Germany:Helgoland, sampling site Kabeltonne...
ACCACTTATCGTTACCAACTAAATGAACAACAACAATTTGTGAGTGTTTTTTTATTTCACTAATATCAAATATGGAATCACCAGCTACATTTAAATTTTGTTCAAACAAGAGCTTCCCTTCTGTACTAAGAATCCTAACCTTATTGTATTCATTAGATTGAAAAACAAGCAAACCATCATCGATAAAAGCAAAACTATGTTCTGATTTTTGTTGATCAGTAATACCAGTAACTTGGTTATTCTTCAATTTAATAACAAGAAAATAATTTTGAGATGAATTTTCTGCTGAAGAAATTACAAAGCGACTCCCTTCGTTAACTGAATAATATTTATTGTTATCAGAAACAAGTGAAACATCATAGTCGTCACTCCACCCTTCCGAAATATGAATATCTAAATTAAAAACATTTGATTTTGTATCTATACGGATAGGAACTACAATACTATCTGTCAAACCGTCAACAGAATTAATTGCCAGATTACTTGAATCAAGTATCGAATAAATATTATTACCAGTTGAAGAAAGTATTTTATATGCATCAAAATCCTTATCAAAAGCAATTGAGGCGCCTTTTCTTATCCTAACTATGGTTTCATCTGCTCCACTACCGAAGTTCAAAGACATTGTAAACATAAAACTTGGCTCCTTAGCTATTTTGTAATGTTTAGCCTCTGAATCAGCTACTCGAACCGAATTATCTATGGAAAAAAGAGCTGGACTATTTACATGAACAAAATAACTAGTCATTGAAGGAATCCTGTTTGATGCCCCATTAATTCCAATACCATCTACATAAACCTTATAGGCATCAATGGTATTATCATATAGATACATAGCGTTATCCATAGAGGATGGGACATTTACATTATCCCAATTCATTGAGCATGGATAAGGATTACCTAACAAATGCCATCCATCAGAAGACACTTTACCACTGCTTGTATGAGTTAAAAACTGAGACACCTCACCAGTAAAAACCTCCCCCTTCAATCTTATTTTTTGCTCTTCTTTAGTGTATTTATAATAGATGTAACCTTTTAACAAATCAAAGTTTGAGCTATAATCGGAAGGTGTTGTCCAACCTTTAATTATATCCTGCTTCGCTGTTGTTTCATCATAAAAATATAAACTTGGAAAAGGGTCACTTTCAACACCTGTTCCTAGTCCAATTATTTGCAAATCTGTGGTAAGATCATTAATAACCATATTTGACATTGGCGATGAAATATAGTGCCAACCTATTGAATTTGAATTATAACTCATCCTCCTTTCCATAGTAACCTCCCCGACAATAGACCCGGAATTATGAAAAATTTGACCAGCGCCATCTGCATCGCTTATCATTGTTAAATCTAATCCTTCCAAAGACAATACGCCTGTGTTCAAAACTAGGTTTCCTGTGATTTGCTGAGGACTAATTATACTAACATCATTATCGATTATTAGATTTGAGAACTCATTAGTTCCATATATTTTTTGCTTATCAATACCAGTTAAAAGAACTTCTCCATCATAAGTAGGAGATTTATAGGTATACATATTACCATGAACTCGAAGCTGTCCTGCCAAACCAATAACAGTGTTAGCGTTTTCAGTAAACACAACAGAATTCAACTCCTCTTGAGATGTCAAATTCAATTCAAAATTTGCTGATTTTACTTTATCAAAAATCACATAAGCATCCGCCTCAATACCTCCTGAATTACTTAATACTGGAGCCAAACCCTCTGCCCAATTACTGGGATTACTAAAATCTCCGCTTTGCTCACCATTCCATATTTTTCCATAATTGTTCTTCCATTTGTTTGGATCATCCATGTTAATTAGTGTACCATGATAAGAGCTCGAATTGTTTATTAAAACGACATCATTGGTACATTTAAAGTATGCCCTAACATATGCTGAATCTATGGATGACAGTTCCCATCTTAACTTATTCACTTCCTCCGATGCGCAAGACCTACTGACGAGCCCTAACTCATCTAAACGACCCTTATAATAATTACCTTCCAACTCTTTTCCTCCGACAAAAAGGGGTTTATTTGTTACATCAATAACTCCAGGAATTGGTGTTGTACCAGTCACCTCACCATTTACATATATTTTCAACTCAGCGGGCTCAGCTACAGCACACACATGTGACCACTCCCCTACCTCAACACCAATAGAAGAATTAACACTATACTCAACTTCATTAATAAGTATTGTCGCGGAAGGCATTAACGAACCTCCCGTTATACCAAGCTTAAATTGACCTTCTTTTTGCATTAAAGGGATAAATCCTCCAGCGGTCTGAACATCTGGATACAACCATGCTGAATAAGTGTTGGTTCCTCCACTGTATAATCCCGGATGATGATGAACTACAGCGTAGTCATCTACTCCATCAAAATTTAATGAAGAGGAAGAACCTGAGCTACCACAATTATATACATTTACCCACAAAGTGTCGAGAGAAACCGCTACTGGTGTACCATTATCTTCCGACCTGTAAGCTATGTAATGCATTCCTGTATCGGACTGAACAGGGTTAATTGTGATCGTCTGGGTGGATAAATTTCCATTAGTAGTGGTAAATGAAAAATCTGACAAAGTACTATTAACAACAGTTGTGGAGGCTGACTGGCCGACCTCGGGTGCTGTAAAGCTACTCTCTAATGTGCAGGTCATTCCTGGACATAGTTCAACGATTCTATTATTTGGGAAGTTATTTGCAATTGGCGGCACATTTACTTGACTTAAATCCATAGTAAAACAACGACCATCGAGATAATGTACACCATCTAAAGCTCCCCCAGCCCCATCGTAATCAGTATTATCTTTTCCAAATAATCCAATTTGATAAAAATCTGCCCCACCAGCAGACTGAGCTCCAACAGTAGCATAAACATTATTTCCAAACCCATTAGATCCTCCACTTGCGTCACCAACACACCAATTCATATCATCATAAGCAAATCGAGTGTTTTTTCCGATACCAATTTCACTATCATTTCCATCGGTTAAAATTAGCTGAAAAGTGTTCGTTACGTTTGTCTTTTGGTTGTAGTAACCCACTCCAACCCACTGTATAGATATTTTTCCACTTTCTTGTTTTACGTATATTTTGTTGGCTCCAGACCCAGAACCTCTTAAATCAACATCTCCCCAAAATGGAGCAATCATTGCTGGAACCGAGCTTGACGGAAATCCTTGTGCAGAATAAGCACTGTGCAGATTACCAAAAGTAACATTCCCATTAACGTTAACATAAAGAGCATTATAATTTTGACCGTAAAATGAAAATGTCCACCCTAAACTAATAGGGCCGTAAGTTCCATCATCTAATGGATTAGAGGATGAGTATCCTTCGTTGCCGTATAAATAATTGTTAGCATTAATAAATTGAACATCCAATTCCTGCCAACACGTCCCCCCGAGAGGCTGAGGATTATAATGTTTATTCACAATTCGAGCATTATTGTTTAGGTACTCATTAATTACAATCGGTTTTTCTCGAGAAAAAGCACTTAAAGCTGTTAAGAAAGTGATCATTATTGAAATTCGGAAGGAGTTTATCATAGTATAAGTTGTGGACTAAAAATAATTATGATTATTAAAACCAATATACATTCCACAAATCAAAAAAATAACGAAAGAACTCTTTAACAGACAGATAAGAACAACAACAAAACAAACTTAAATCCAAATATTAGAATTTTTCTTGTATTGAGAGTTCGAAAAATAATCAGGAACTATTGTACAATCTTGAAATTGGTAATTGACTCAAATAAAATCATAAGAAGAATTAAATCAACAAATGATACAGCATACAACCCTCAATAAAAGAATTAATTCTCAAAATAAGAATAAATACATAAAAAGAAAAACAACAAAACACTTACAATCAACAACTTAAACTGTCGGAATCAAATTTGTTGTAAAAAAGAAATGAATAAAATGAAAAACCCTTGGACAACAGCAATCAAAATTTTCCCTGTTTGCTTTACATTATTTAACAATAAACGAATAGATCTAAATGCAAAAAACAGAATTGACTCGGTTTTCGAAGAAATTATTAAAAAAGATAAATTTCACAGGACAATTACGCTACCAATTAAACATGACCGGACAGAAATCACAAGCGAAATCCTAGAAAATTTAACCTATCAACAGAAAAAGAATTAATCACTATTCACTTAAAATCACATTATGAAAATTAAATTATTTACGCTAGCAATAGTACTTAGCTCATTTATTGTAGCTCAAGAAATAAAAAGTAATCCGTTTCAATGGCAAGCTCCCGGAGGTCAATACATCAACCCGTCCTCTTTCTTTTCCATGCATGGGTATGTGAACGCAGTGTTTGGAGCGGCTTCCGAAAATTGGACAAACGGAAACTTCAACGGCATTGGCATGCCGGGGCAATTATTAGTCCCTAATACAAATCATTCATCATTCACATCTGACCAGGCTCTCTGGATAAGTTCTGAAATTTCAGATAAAACAAGCCTCGTAATGGAACTACACTTAGTAGCTTCCCCAAGCGGAAATGGAGCAGCAGGACCAGGAGGGTTAACAATTGTTATTACAGAAGCTAACGCTTCTTGGTACATTATAGACAAGTATTTAACAGCGTCTTTCGGCACATTCTGGAGCCCTTTCTGCAAAGTAAATACCGAATGGCTTGGAGCTCAAAATTTATTTTCACTCGTACCACAAGCATCTGGAGCATATATAACTCATTATAACGAAAAAGGAATTCGCTTTTCGGGATACCATCAAAAATCAGAAAAAACTGGTTTTAATTATGCTTTCACGCTTGGAAACGGATTCAACGCCTTTGATGTATCGGGCTACAACAGTTGGGATTTCAATGAAAATAAAACCATTAATGGTCGTGTGGGGATATTTCCCGGTGCTGGAAAAAACATAGAAGTTGGATTTAGTGCTGGAAAAGGCGATGTTTCGAACGGCAATTCAGAACTACCTGTTTCAAACCCAACAGCAGCAAAAAGCGACTTCGTAGCTGTAGGCTCCGACTTAACTATAACTCATAAAAAATTTACATATAAAGGGTACATCATTTATTCTGAGAAAAGCTATCACACGAACAATGCAACTGAGATAGTTTATGGAAATGGGATTTTTAGTGAAATTGATTACAAAATCAATGTGAAAAAATCAATTATCGAATCACTTTCACCAAAATTTCGTATTGATTACCTTAAGACTAATTCAAACTTTACAGCCATCCCTAGTTACAAATTTAATGGATATTCTTTTGGGGTGAATTTTCAAGTAAATAGTCGTTTTACTATATCACTTGATCAAAATATATTATTGGAAAACTCACCTCTAAATAATAACCGATTCATAGCAAAAGTATCTGCTGAATTTTAACAGATGATAAAATTTTCACTTACAATAATATGGATCATTACTCCTGTCATAATCTTTTGTCAGGGTGAAAATTTACTAAGAAAACCCTCGGTAGATTACGCCATGATATGGAAGAAATCTTTTTCGTACATTAAATCTGAAAAACCAATACAATTAGTACCTGTAACTGCATTAATAAAAGACATGTTACAAAATCACAAACTCCCAAAACATTTTAACCACTTCACGAAACCATTACCCTCACCAAAAGATTCTTCTCAAATTTACTTCACAAGGATTATTATATCATTGATCATTCATGACTTGATAGTAAATTCAAAAATGAACAACCAGACATCTGTCAAACAATTATATTCTGAAATCATAACAATTCAGTATCAATTAAAAAAAATGGATTTCACCCTCTTTAGGCACCTTAATTCAGCTACCAAATATCTTTTTCACGGTAATCGTATTGCTTTCGAAAGTGAACTAAATAAAATCGCGAACCTAAACTCATATATTATATGCGAACACTAAAAAATTATGGAAATATCATTAGAAGAATATACAGTAAAAGACTGTATCAAATTATTGTTTTCTCCACCGTAATAATTGCTAGTGTAGGAACAGTATCTCTTTTTTACATTTCTGAATCACTTAAAAAACAGCTACATAGAGAGACAATTAAAAAAATAAAAATCATTTCTAACTCAATGAAAAGCGAAGTAGAAATTAACATAATGCTAAATGACACGTCGGGGCTAAAATTAATCTCAAAAAAAGCAATCAAGCTTGACAACAATATAGAAGACATTACTTTTTTTAATAAAAAATTCAAAAGAATTACAGGAAAAAAAAACATTGAATTAACTCCAAATAAAAAATGGAATTTCAAAATAAATGAAAACCTTTTGTTAGGATTATACAGTAATACCTTCATGGAAAAAGAACAGTTTTTTATTCATATTTCATATAATATAGAAAACAACATCAATTTCATTCATAATCTTAGAGTCAAAACTTCAATATTTGTTTTGGCACTAATCATACTGTTAAATTCAATTCTATTCAAGATGTTCTATGATCTAGAAAAAGAAATCATAGAAAAGGAAAAAAATAGATCAACAGCTGAATTAGCATCAGCAAAAGAACAGAATCAGCGATTATTCTTAGCGAACATGAGTCATGAAATCAGAACCCCATTAAGCGGTATAATGGGACTATTGAGTTTGATGCAAAAAACAAACTTAAACAAGAAACAAAAAAAATATTTATCTGCTATAGACACCTCTTCAAAAACTTTATTAACCGTAATTAATGACATCCTAGATTTAGCGAAAATAGAGGAAGGAGAAATTACATTAATCAAAAAAGATTTCAATATAAAAAACACTATTGATCAAATTTACGATTTATTTAGTGGAAAGTGCATTGATAAAAATTTAATGTTCACCAACGACTTCCTTACAAAAATGCCTACTAGTGTGCTAGGAGATCAAGCTCGACTTAACCAAGTTATCTATAATTTAGTTAGTAATGCCATTAAATTTACTTCCATAGGTTTTGTAAAAATGACTACTGATTTTAAATACAAAGACAATAGTATAGGAGAATTTCAAATAACCATAGAAGACAGCGGAATAGGCATACCTTCAAATAAAATAAAAGAAATATTTTCTCCGTTCAAACAAATTGAAGACTATGAAAAAAGAAAATTTGAAGGAACAGGTTTAGGACTGTCAATAGCACAAAAAATGATTACCTTAATGAACGGAAAAATCAGTGTGAAAAGTACTGAGGGACAAGGAGCTTCTTTTACTCTATCGATCCCACTCAAATACTCTAATGAAGAAAAAGTTTCCGAACATATTAATACTGAGAAAACCAGCCTAAAAAACATAAAAATATTAATGGCCGAAGACAACCCAATCAATCAATTGATGGCCACAGAGATGCTTTCTCAAGAAGCCGCTACTGTCACTGTTGTTGAAAACGGGTTAGAAGCCGTAAAAATATTAGAAAATGAAAAATTTGATATTATCCTTATGGACATGCAAATGCCAATAATGAGCGGCTACGAAGCAATGAAAAGGATTCGAGAAAACAAAAACACGACTAATAATAAGATAATTGCATTAACTGCACATGTAAATGAGAATGAACTAAAGAAATGCATGGAATCAGGAGCGGACGACTACGTGTCAAAACCTTTTGAAATTGAGCACTTAAAAAAACAAATCTTAAAATTGGTAGTTAAATAGAAAGTTATTAGCTTAATGTCAGCCACTAAATATGACGAAAATACTTATTACTGGAGGAACAGGTTTAGTAGGACAAACTTTGTCAAAAAAACTAGTATCAAAAGGATACGAGGTATCCTTCCTAACGAGAACAAAGACAAAATCCAAAAACTACTTCTTATGGAACATTCATGAGAATTACATTGAGGAAAGAACTTTTGAAGGCATCAACCACGTAATCCATTTAGCCGGAGAAAACATAGCAAGCAAAAGATGGAGCTCTAAACAAAAAAGGAAAATTGCCGAAAGCAGAATTAATTCTAGCAAACTTCTAATCCATACTCTTAAAGGGATAAACCACAAAGTTGAATCAATTACATCAGCTTCAGGGGTTGGCTACTATGGAACTCTAAACTGTGAACACGAATACAATGAAAAGAGTAAACCAGGAAATGATTTCCTATCATATGTTTGTGAAAATTGGGAAACGGAAGTTAACAAAGCGCAAAAAATAGGTGTAAGAACCGTCAACATTAGAACTGGATTAGTCCTTTCAGATAAAGGTGGTGCATTTCCTAAAATTAGTTACCCTATTAAATTTGGTTTAGGCGCAACCTTAGGGTCTGGCAATCAATTCATGCCTTGGATTCATCTTGATGACTTGTGTGATGTTTACATTGAATCACTAGAAAACAAGCTATTTTCTGGACCAATAAACGCTGTAGCCCCTGAGGTTATTACCAATAAACAATTTACAATAACAGTTGCCCAGCACCTAAATAAAACAATCGCACTTCCCAACATACCCTCTATTCTTCTTAAGATCCTTTTTGGAGAGATGTCCTCTTTGCTACTGAAAGGAAACAGAGTTCAGTCTGATACATTACACGACTTACAATTCAAGTTTAAGTATAAAACACTTAAACAGGCAATTACTGAATTACTGTGACTAAGCTAAGTTCATTATAAAAATCGATGTAAAACATCAAAAAGATTATCCTCTTCAAATGGTTTGCTTAAATAGGCATCCATCCCATTTTTCAAATACCTATCTTGATCTTTTTTAAACGCATTAGCTGTAAGCGCTATTATAGGTGTGGTTAATTTCAATTCATTCCTAATAAGTTGAGTACATTCCTCCCCCCCCATCCTAGGCATTTGAACATCCATTAATATAATGTCAAAACACAAATCTTTCTGAAGAATCTCTATAGCCTCCACTCCATCATTCGCCACGGTAACCTTCGATGTATATCCTTCCAGAATTGAGGAAGCATATAACTGATTCATTGGGTTATCTTCAACTAAAAGCACTTTGAAATCTACTGGCAAAACCTTGGAGGTAGATATCTCTTCAACTTGCTCAACCTCATCAATTTTAATGATTGGAAACGGTAATTCAAAGCAAAATTTCGTCCCTTCTCCTTCTTTGCTGCACAATGATAAATCACCTCCCATCAACGTTACTAACCGATGAGTAATTGACAGCCCTAAGCCTGTCCCTCCGTATTTTCTGGTGGTGGAGGAATCTGCTTGAGAAAAAGGAATAAAAATAATATCCTGATCCTCTTCTGCAATACCTATTCCTGTGTCTTCAATTGAGAACGCAAGAGTTATCTCGTTTTGAGACTGACATTTTACGCCTACAGAAAAGGTCACCGTACCTTGAGGAGTAAATTTGAGTGCATTCCCCAATAAGTTATTTAATATTTGATTTAATCGCACTGGGTCCCCTTCGAGTTTTAACCCACTAATATCAGGCGAAATATCGAATATTAAATCAATGTCTTTTTCAGTACTTTTAACTTGGAATAAGGTTTTAACTTGAGAAAACTCCTCTTCCAAATCAATCGGAATCTTCTCCAGATGTAGGTTATCTGAACTAATTTTTGAAAAATCTAAAATATCATTAACGACAACAATTAAGTTTTTTGCACTTTTAGTTATTCCATCCAAATAGGAATTGCTCTTTGCGTCTAGATCTAATTTTTGAAGCAAATTACTCATCCCTAATATTGCGTTCATAGGAGTTCTTATCTCGTGACTCATGTTAGCTAAAAACTCCTCTTTTACCCTCATCGACACCTCAGCTCTTTTAGTTGCTTTTTCAAGGTCTTTCTCGGTAGCCTTTAAATGAGTAATGTTTGTTGCATACCCAACAACATATTGTAGTTGACCTTTTTCATCCGTAATAGGAAACATTCGTCGCAAATTCCAAACGTCCTTACCATGTGAATCAAGCATCTTTTCTTGGTAAAAAACACCTTCCGGAGCCAGTTTTGCTTTATTAAACTGCTCTCTTCTTGTATCAGCTATAGCAAAATCTTTACCTCTCCTTTTACAGTAATCATAATCTGTTTTGCCAACTAGCCACTCTCTAGTTTCTTGGTCTTTCACGGCCACTGGATTTATATACAAGTATCTATGTTCAGGATCAAACACTACCAAATCGGTAGGAATATTCTCTAATAAGTGCTTAAAGAAAGCTGAATCTTCACCATTACCCTTCCCAATTCTTTTTTTCTGGATCTTAAGAGACTCAACTTCTCTTTTAAGAGACTCGATCTCCAACATCAATTCGATTTTAGTTACATTGCTTTTACTCATAAAAATTTAGTTACTTACCTTAACACCTCTCTTATTCGCAGAGAAAATTAAGTAAACAAATACCTCTACTATTTAAGAGGTTCTTTTGCTCTTAATAATTCAAATTCATCGTTTTCTACTTGTGACCTTCCAATACTGTGGTAAATGAATTTCAACTTCTTCATTTTATTGCTTTCAAATAAATTTCTGCCATCAAATATTACATGTGATTTCATAAGTGATTTTATTGTTTCAAAGTCAGGATTTCTGAACACCGGCCATTCAGTTGCAATTAACAAAGCATCAGAATCTTTTAAAGGGTCATAGCAATTATCCTCGTACGTAATTTGTTGACCAAATACAGCTTTTGTGTTACCCATTGCTTCGGGATCATACACATGAATATCTGCACCAAGTTCAAGTAATTCTCTGATCATATAATGCGCAGGAGCTTCTCGAATATCGTCTGTGTTTGGCTTAAACGACAATCCCCAAACTGCAATCTTACGGTCTTTCAAAACTCCATTAAAATGTCTTACCATTTTTGGCAGTAAAACTATTTTTTGGATTTCATTCACTTCCTCAACGGAACCTAAAATTTTAAAATCGTACTCTAATTCTGAAGCAGACCTAAGGAGTGCTTTAACGTCTTTAGGAAAACAACTGCCTCCGTACCCCATTCCGGGAAACAAAAATCTTTTTCCGATTCTGCTATCAGAACCCATTCCCATCCTCACTTGATCAACGTCCGCACCTAATTTCTCGCAAAGATTAGCCATTTCATTCATGAATGAAATCTTTGTTGCTAAAAATGAATTTGCAGCATATTTTGTTAATTCAGCCGACTTTTCATCCATAAAATAAACAGGGTTGCCTGACCTGGTAAAAGGCTTATACAAATCATACATTAATTCTTTTGCTCGATCTGAGGTTGTTCCAACCACTACTCTTTCGGGTTTTAAAAAATCATCAACGGCAAACCCTTCTCTTAAAAACTCCGGATTTGAAACCACATCAAATTTGATATTTGTGTTTTTCTGTATTGCTAAAGTTACTTTTTCCGCTGTCCCAACGGGCACCGTACTTTTATTAACAATAACAGTATATTTGGTTAAAAAAGATCCAATTTTTTGCGCAACACCTAGTACGTAAGATAAATCCGCAGATCCATCTTCTCCGGGAGGAGTTGGTAAAGCCAAAAAAACTACATCTGAAGATTTAATCGCGGACTCTAACGACGTTGTAAAAAACAAGCGTTTTTGCGCTATGTTTCGCTCTATTAAACTTTCGAGTTGAGGTTCATAAATTGGAACCACTCCCTTTTTTAAATTTTCGATTTTCTGTGCGTCAATATCCACGCAAATTACTTGGTTTCCCATTTCTGAAAAACATGTGCCAGATACTAAACCAACATAACCAGTACCAATGATTGCTATTTTCATACGATATTTTTTAAGTATTTAATGTATATTACTATTTAATTTTTCTCTTCTCATAACCGTTATTGACATGTGCAAAAAGGATAGGATAATTACGCCCTATGAACACCATCTTTAATAATAATTAATTACTGATATTGTTATTTATCGAAAAGTACTTTAGCCAAAAATGCCAAAGAATAAATAAGAACAAATAAATTACTATGCTAAATATAAACTTGTGATTAACCTCCCACAACCATGGATTGATCTCAACCAAGTATGTTAATGCCGCAATCCTCAATACATTTAGCAACACTAAAACTGTAACTCCTAAGATTAAAAACCATGCTTTATGAAGGGCCTTTCCAGAGGCCGAAAGTATCAAACCAATGTAAATTGC
>Ga0115545_1001506_pt1 | contig 12007 bp, 16 predicted proteins | sample COGITO_mtgs_1003_FD_87188 | JGI IMG/M metagenome (GOLD analysis project Ga0115545, IMG submission 87188) | Pelagic marine microbial communities from North Sea - COGITO_mtgs_100330 | ecosystem: Environmental > Aquatic > Marine > Epipelagic | place: Germany:Helgoland, sampling site Kabeltonne...
ATCAAACCGCCGTTGGCTGCCATTGCAACTTTTTCTCTGACATCAACATCAGCTATTCCGCCACCAGGCATCTGCTCTGCCACGTTAACGTTTTCACTCATACTCATTTCTGGAGCCTGAGATTTAATTCCTGATTGATCTTGTTGCAACTGTTGTAAAATTTGTTTCCAGATACCACTTTGAAAAAATGCTTCAAAACTTTGAAACTGAACTTTTTGTTCTGGCTCCATTTGTGACCATATTTCTGCCGCAATTTCCATGCCTTGTTGATCTTGACCTTCACCCATTCTAATATCACCCCTATTGTATTTAATGTCAGGTGCTCCAGCTTGTATAGATTCGTTCATTGAAATTTTTTCTTCCATAGTATCTCCTTTTACTTTGTTTTTGAGAACAAATCAAGAGGTGGCATAATAACTTTTACATCTTGTGCCATTTCTTCTGCTTTGTACCCTTTAGTTTCCCAGTCTTTTCTTGTCTTAAAAACTTCTCCAGTTTCTTTGTGTCTGTAGGTTTCTTCTACTTTAGCGTTATATATTTTCATTATCCCGTTACCTCTTTCTTAATATTTAGATAGCTAATAGCTACATCAAACGAATCTGATGTGCTTGATTGTACTTTAAAGGGTGTGCCACCTTCTATTATTAGCGGTTGTGTTAATAATTCTGTTGTAACATTAGCAGTTAAAGCTGCAGATTTTATAGCTGTAATACTGTTGTTTGTAACAGTCACACTAGGTGTGCCAGCTGATGTAACAAGTATAGATTTAATAACAATAGTTTCATTAACTGCAGGAACACCAGCACCTAATGGTGTAAGTGCACTACCACTTGTATCATTATCTATACCTTTAAATTTATATTGGTTTACTACTGCCATTAATCTAAAAAGAAGCTTCTAGCTTCTATCTCTTGTTTTAATTCTTCTTGAAATGTAGTGTTAAGTTTTTCCAACACTGCATCTAAATCTCTAACTAAAGATTGTGCTACGTCTTGTTCGTATTCATTACTTGCTCTAGTTAATGTTTGTACTATCTTTGCCATTATCTTCTTCCTCCAGCATGTATATCTAATCTAAAAGTACCTAATTTCCAACTAGTATCTATTGCAGTGTTAGATATTGTAAGAGCTATAGCTCTTGCTCTTGCACGTGTATCTACTTTATCTGTTGTGCTTGTTACTGTAAAAGGACCTAATGAAGAGCTTGATGCTGCATCATTAGAATAATTTCTTAAATCTAATTGTATAATAGCTTCTCCTTCTTGAGATATAAAATCAGGAATGATCCTACTAACTCTCATAATATTTTCACCATCACCTCTAAGGTCAGCCATGTTTGTAGCTGCTCCTCTAACAACTTTTTGCGTAATATCATAATCACCTGATGTAATATTAGCAGGAATAGCTGAAGTTACTCCTCCTCTTACTTGATTAACTCCTGTTTCATGTTCATAGTAATACGTAACACCATCTGTATTTCCTATTACATCAAAAGATACATCATCATCAGCATCATATTGAGTTGCGTGAGGCAATCCAAATACGGAAGAATCCTCCCAAGTTGTTCTTGGAAATAAACTACTTGTGTTTGTAAACCATATAGGTCTTTTGGCTGTTGAATCTAAATAACTATATGTAACAGAACTGTTAACTAGATTAGATGTAGAAGATGGATAAAACCAAGTCACTTCTCCAAACAAGTTATTAATTCCAGCATATATAAATTGATTAGATGTAGTATTAATATTATCATAAACAAAATCTTCTACCAAACAATCCATCGATTCTAGTTTACCAGTGTATCTAAAAAAACCATTATCAGACATCCAGTACGCAGCCCCATCAACTTCAACAGCTGCATTCATACCAATCAATCCACAGTTTGTACCAACTTGTTCAAAGGCAAATGTAAACGGAGTTCCAACAAAACGCATGGTAAATAAAGATGTATCAGTCCAAATATAAATTGCATTTCTACCTAGTTTACTACCCATGATCCGTGATCCGGCGGCCAGTCTTTGTGTACCAGCACTATTTTCAGCTGTAGGTGTATAATCATTTATATTTTCTTGAGACGAAAATCTTATAAACATGTCATCTTGTGTAGTTTTATCACCTATAGTTGTTTCTGTTCCAAAAAAAACTAAGTGACGATCAGGAGTAGACACTATCATATCTCGTGACGCTGTTGGTGCACCTGATATAATAGTTGCTCTTGTTGCTGTTGCATTTGATGCATCTGCGTTCCATTGAAAACATTCATTATTGTGTATTAAAGCAATTAACGTGCTTCCTAAATTATCCAAAGACCACAAACCAGGATCTGTTACCGTATCAGTGTTAACTGCAGCAGAACCCCACCCCGTCCAGCTAGAAGTATTAGTTACGGTGTCTCCGCTAGAATGAGATGCGTTTGTAGTTCCCCTAACGTTTCTAGTAATGCCTGTTAAATCATTACCGGATACACCTGTGTATGAAATTTCTTCTGTTCCAACCTGAATAAAATTTGTACCTGTGGTTGGAAATCCTGTTGTGCTTGTTAACGTAATATTTGTTCCTGATCCACCCGTACCAAATGCATTAGCACTAAGTGATCCATTTAAAGTTGTTGTTGATGATGAAAGTATATTACCACCCCACAGAGATATACCCCAACCAAATGCACCAAGTTGTTCTGCGGGCCCAACATGGTAGTATCTATAATAGGTTATTCCTCCAGAGGTAGAAGCTCCACTTCCAGTTTCATTACTAGGCATTGTAATTGTAAAATTGTTAGCATCTATAATAGATGTAACCATAAATTTTTTATCAGCAAAATCAGAAGCTCCAAAATTAGAGTTAGTGATAGTACTAAAAGTAGAAGCATCACCAAACAAAACTATATCTCCTGCTTGAAACCCATTTGAATTTGCTGTTATCGTTACTGTAGGTGATCCATTACTCGTGCTAAACGCACTTGTAATAGCTGTTCCTGATGGATTAACCAAAGGATGTATATCATAGTAAACACCACCAGAATATACGTATAAAATTCTATTAGTCCCTATGGCTGCAAATTTAATAGAATTTTTATTGACCATGTGATGCAAACTTCTGGCTGCACCTGTTAACTTACTATTTCCTAATTGAGACCAACCACCTATTTTTTCAGGTGTTCCGTACCTAAAACGTACATTTTCTCCACCGGTCCACTGTGATTCAGCACCTGTCGATGTAACTTGTTTGTTAAATCCTGGTAAAAATCCTAATTTTTGTAGCATGGTTTTACTCTACTTTATGAATTATTAAATTCCAAGACAAATTATCAAGCAATTCATCTAGGTTAAAATCTCTTTTATCCATAGATTTAACGTACTCATTTAACTCTTCAGTATCAAATATAATCCATTGATTAATTGTTTCAAATACCATCTTATCAGATTTTGATTTAAAGTAACCTGTTTTTTCAGCTCTATTATTAACTTCTTTTAAGGGTCGAATATCAAATTTAAAAGTCTGGTTGCCGTTTTTTAGCCTACCTTCTACGTCCCAAATTTCTTTTTCCTGTTGTTCTGGAGTTGCTAAAACAGAGTCTGATAAATAGTTTATAAAATTTTTCAAAGCTTTACTTTGATTTAAACCAAGAGGGGAGACCTAGGTGTAACCGTTTGTCAAACATGTTTTCTTTAGAACCGTTTGTTTCAGAATTATTGTAATGCAAAAAAACTTGTATACATTCGTCACCTTTAAATTTGTTTCTCCAATGTTCTAACTCACAACCAGAATAGACTAACATATCACCCTGTTTTAAATCTACTTTAATACCTTTCTTGCCGGTCTCTCCTGATGGTTCCAAATATATTGGCCACGCATCTCCACCTAAGTTCATGGTAGTAGATATCTCACAACTAAACCTGTCTTTATGTCTTTTTAATTCATCACCTTTTTTATATATTCTAGCATATGTGTAAGATGGATATAATTTAAGTCCAGTCACTTTTTCCATTTGTGGTTGGCATTTTAACATTAAAGTTTCCATAGCAATGTTTCCATATTGAGAATAAGTGTCTGGTATTTGTTCATTTTTATTTTCATACGATCCTAAAATATCTTCAAAAGGTGAAATATATCTTTCCCTTAAACAGGTATCATAAACTTGTTTCTGTATGCTAAAATAATTAGCAATAAAAACTGCTAAATCTTTTGATATTGCATTACGAATAATTGTATATTTATTTTTTTTAAAAGACATTTCCACTCACTATTAATCTCTTGTTGTTTTTATTTGGAACAACTTCATGCGGTAAAAAACCAGGAAATATTAAAAGTGTTCCAGGTACAAATTTAAAAGATATAGATTGCTGTGTGTTAACATAAGGAAAACCTACGTCATAAAAAATAGTAGGCGAGGATTTTTCATCTCCTTCTATAAACCAAACAAATGATTTTTCATTATAATTTAGACCATGTGTGTGTAGAGAATGATAGCTATTTTTTAAATATTTTTGAACCCAACAATTTTTTAAAGTTAAATTATATTTTTTAAATATTAATTCTAATTGTGTGCCAATATATTTTTTAAATTGTTCATTTTCTTCTGGGTTACTATAGGTTAAGTGGTATGAATTTAAATTCATATCAGGATTATTTTTGTCTTTTTCTAATGGAACCTGTTTAATTGTTTTTAAAGCATCCTTTGTAATAGGCACATGTTCTTCTAATAAATAATAATTAAAGGTGTGTTTATACATATTAAAAATAATTTATATTTATAACTATTCTTTGTTTGTGGTCTGTGCAATTTGTAGCATAATGTTCAACATCGCTATTAAATAACACCATTCTATTTTGTACACAATTAACTTTATCGTCACCTATTCTTGTATAACCATTTGTTGTGTTGATATAATATAAACCCACCTTACAATCATATGGTTGATCTGTATGATATTCTCCTTTTATAATTTTAGAATCAAGGGTTTTTAAATTTACCATTATTCTAATCAAACTTTTAACTTCAAGTTTCTTAATTAAAGGTTTTACCAAATAAAAATCTTCTGAAGTTCTATAACCACCATCTTCTTCTTTATATAAGTTGTGGCTAAAATGAAATATTTTTTTACTCTTAGACTTTATTGATGCAGATTTTTCTTGAAAATACCAAGGAAAATAAGAAGAATTCATTCTTTCCTTCAGGGAAAAATACTCATCATTTTTTAAAAAATTATCTATTATTTTATACATTAAAAATTATAAGCCAGGGTTATTCTTTTTTCTTTTGATTTTTGTTTTTCAACACAGTGCTCAAGGTAACTTCTAAAAATTAATAACAAACCTGGTACGGGTTGAAAATGTATTTTTTCAAAAGTATCAACTGTATGTTTATTATAGATAGGAGGCATCATGTCTATTACAGGACTTTTAAAATGTATTTTTGCACAGTCTTTGTCTGATTTTAAAAAATATACGGCACTAATTATACTCTGTGGATGACGGTGGTATTCTTGATAATCTCCTTCACTATAAATATTAAACCAAGAATCAGGTTCGACAGGGATATGTTTTTTATTGATATTTAAATTGTCACAAAAATGATTTATAGAATTTAAAACAAATGTATTAAGTTGATTAAATTTTTTATTAAAAAATATATTGTGTTTACCTAATGTATTATAAGTTTCATTAGACACCCAATCCTGTCCACCCGACAAAGTATTTTCCTGTATGTTAAAACATTCTTTTATTAATGTTTCTTCTATTAAACTATGGTTAGGGTTAACCGCAGTTGCAATTAAAGTAGGAAAAAATTTTTGTATATTAAGCACCTTTAGCCATTTCTTTTGGTATTGCTTGTATGTTCCAATGTATAAATCTAAAAGGGTCTATACCTAAATCTACAGCAAATTCATGTTCTAAGTAACCTGGAAATATCATTACAGTTCCCGGTTTAGGTCTAAAATTAATTAGATCAGCACCAGGCCATACTGTCTCGTTCTCAGGTTTAATTTTTAATTTAGTAGATCTTGCACCTGTTCTTGGTTCATGCATAATAGGATAAGATGTTTTATCACTACATTTTAAAAAATAAAAACCCGATACATGTTGATTCCAATGTACGTGAGCACTGTGGTGACCACCACCTTTTTTAGCAAATTCTTGTACCCACATTTCTGAAAATACAGTTTGATAATGTGACATATCAAAACCTTGTGCATCTAAAAATTGCCAAGATTTTTCACCAATATATTTTTTAAAATCTAGAAACTTAGTGTCCCCTATTAAAGTAGTAGAGTGATAACTTGTTCCAAAATCACCATATTGTTTTATGTATTCTTTTTTAGATTTTTTTGCATCTTTAATATATTTATCAGAAGCCTTATTAAGTGATTCTAAAAATTCTGGTTTATAGTCAAACCAAATTGTTGTTGGAAAATAATTACTTGCTTGCATATTATTTAAAAGGATTCCCTAAGTGCCATAATACAAGACTATATCTTGTGCCTGATGTTACTGGTTTTACCCTGTGCCAAATGTTTGAAGGGAAAATTATTATAGATCCTTTTGGTAAAATTTCTTTTGCTTGCACTACATGTTTTAATTCATCCCTTAGCGCAGGATCATAATCTCTAAAATCAAATTCTAACTCCCCTCCCTTATATTCTGATCCGTCTGTTAGTTGACAAGTCATAGACAGCTTCCTAATTTTACCATGTTCTGGTCCTTCTTTTTCATAAGGGGCAAGCCAACTATCACAATGCCAATCATAATATTGGTTTAATTTGTATTTTGTAAACTGACACGATTCAGAAAAATCCCATTGAAAGTTCCAACCTGCATTTTCATTTGCTATTTGAACATACCGATGTAATTCTTTATAAATCCAATTGTCATTTAACCAAGTGATATTGCAATTCCTAGTATTTTTTATAGCTTTAATCTGTTCTTTCGATAATTTTTTTCCTTCAAAACCACCTGTTCTTGCCATTTCCTCTGTTTTAGATAACCCCAATTTAATTACATCATCACAAAATTTTAGAGGTAAGGCGTTTTTAAAATACCAGAATTTAGAAGGTTCTTTAAATTTTTTAGGCTGGGCTGTCATTAATCGTACGCACCTTCATAAGTAATTGTTTGAACAAAATTTAATAACTTTTTTTGATAGTTTATGATTATATATTTATGGGTAGATGGGAAAATAATATATTTGTTTTTTTTTAACTCAACAGTCCAATCTCTACCTTTTCTTCTGTTGTCTGCATAAAAAATTTTTACATAACAATTTTTAGTATGCACTCCATATAACATAGTGTAATCAGGTGAGTTTTTTAAATCTACTGGATCTACATCACACATAGGTTGTGTGGTTTGATTAGGGTAATAAACATTACCTTTAGATTCTTTGTTTATTAAATTTATTTTATGTTTTACTAAAATAAATTCTTTTATATAATTATTTAGTTTTTCCCATTCTTTAGAAAATGAAAATTCATTTCTAAAAAAAGAATATTTAAATATGTCTTCACATAATTTATATGAATTTATTTCAAAACCTTGTGGCATTTTTAAATCACCATAGTATAAGGCCTGCTCACTTAGTACTTTTTTATCCATTCTAAATAGTATTAATAAAATATTATACTAAAAAATCAACTAAATTCCAATTTTGATTTGTCTCGTCCCAATCATAATGCCATTGGTGAGTTTTGGCATTATTTTGATTTTCTTGTTCTGTAGTTAGCGCCGGTTCTTCGATAGGTGCTTCCCATCTAGCTCGAGAAACATTTTTAATCCAAGAAGGATATGGTTTTTCTTTAATAAAAATATTATTTTCAAAATCCCAAGTATCTCCTATTTGTGGATAATTTCCTCTAAAAGCTTTTGTTTGATCTGCTGAAGGTTCTAAAGTATCAGGATTACGATGAACTCCTTCAAAAGTATTATAAGAACATTGTATCCATAAATTTGCAGGCCAACTAAAATGCGTTTGACAAAAATTTTGTCCAACAGATTCAGTTTCCACGCCTTCTTCGTTTTGTGTGTCCGAATCAGCAACTACCATTATTGAAAGCACTTGATTCTCTTCTGATATTTTTACAAAATGTGCCATAATTTTTTAACTCGCTTGGTATTTGTATCTTAAAATTACTATACCGGATCCTCCTCCAAAATTACTTCCTGGGTTTCCTCTACCACCTCCGCCACCTTGTCCTCTATTTGAAGGACCGCCGTCTCTACTAGGAGCAAAAGTTGATCCTCCTCCTTTACAATAACAAGTTGGGCTTCCTGAAGCTGAAGTAGTAGTACCACTTCCACCATTTCCGCTAGCACTACTGGGACCGCCTCCGCCGGCTCCTCCGCCGGCTCCTCCGCCAAAATTGGCTGGATTAGGTTGACCACCTCCGCCATTACCTTGTGGGGGACTTACTGGTGGAGTATTTCCAGCTCCTGCGTTTGATGGTGGTTGTCTATAAGTACCGCCACCGGATCCTCCAGGGCTTCCTGGTGATGAAAAAGTAGGTGGAGTTGAACCTCCGCCAGGGCCTCCGCCAGTAGATGTGATTGGACCAATACTTGAGTTAGAGCCACCCCCTCCAACTGAAACAGGGTAACCTTGTGCAGAAACAGGTATTGCAGATCCTCCAGCTTTTGGTGAAGTAGAGTAAGAGCCTCCTTTAGATCCAGGTGATTCTCTAAATCCTCCGGCTCCTCCGCCTCCGCCAAATCTACCACCACCGCTTCCACCACCAGCAACGACCAAATAATCAACTACGTTACAAGCTGGATTACTTCCAATGGCAGAAACACAGAAAGTTCCCCCACTTGTGAATGTATGAATTTTGAAATCTCCAGATGTAGTAACAGTTCCACCTGTTGCTTGTATAAAACTTAAATTTTCTGAACCTCTAAATTGTCCAATAGATATTTGTCCACTTGTTGGAATAGGTCCATTAGGTGCTGGTGCAGCCGAAGGGACTAATGGTCCATTAGAATAGTATTCTTCCATTTCTATTGGGTTTGAACCACCAAACTCAGTTTGTATATCTGATAAACTTGTATTAGTGCTAGGGACAGCCATGTTAGCTCTCCTTTTTACTTAAAACTTCTACTTGCGCTGAAAGTTTTTTTACTGCCTCAATAAGTAAACAAGTTAGTCTATCGTATTTGACAGCTTTTATACCATCAGGTCTTTCTGCAACAGCCTCTGGTAAAACTTTTTCTACCTCTTGTGCAATAACACCTACGTCTTTTTTTCTAACAAAGTAGCCATCTTCGCCACCTCTTTGATCTATGTATTCTTTTTTCCAATCAAATAAAACACCGTTTAATTTTTTTAAAGATTCTAATGGATCTGGTATATTTATAATATTTTCTTTTAATGCAACATCTGAAGAATAAAAAGCAGTTACATCATTTGTAGCTCTTATCTCTCCTGTAGTACCTGACGCTGCAGTACCAACACCAAACGAATCAAATTGAACATCGTTACCTGTATCTAAAGAAAGAGAAGCTCTTGCAGTTGCTCCAGACTCTGCAACAAAGTTTGAACCATCACCAACAATAAAATTACCGTTAGTCACAGCTAAACCTGCAATGTCTGCTAATTGAGCATCATAAGCTTGTACATCACTTCCAATGGCTACACCAAGAGAAGTTCTAGCAGTAGATCCGCTTTCTGCAATCCATGTTGAACCATTACCAACAATTATATTACTGTCAGTTGGTGTTAAAGCACCAATAGCGCTAAGTGCAGCGTTGACTGCCTCAATTTCGTAAACACCTGTGTTAGTTGCAACACCATCAAGATAAATAATTTTCCAACCTTTATCGCCTGTTGCAAAAGTTACCGTTGCACCAGAACCAGATGCAGCTTTTAGCTGAACTGTTTGTGCACCTGATGTACTGTTTTTAATAAAATAAAAATTCTCTGTATTAACTGGAAAAGTAACAACTCTGCTACCAGATATTGATCCTGTAAGTTCTATGACTCTTTGTTGAGCAGTACCTGTTAATGCACCATCTGCTATTGTTAAAGCAGTCGGCGTTCCTGAATCAGTTACAGCTTGAGAATTATACCCACCTGTAAGTTGTTCAATAAGGTTTAAATTTGCGTTAGTTTTTGTTCCCCATGTACCGGCGTTTTCACCAGTTGCCATTAGTTCTATTCCAAGATCTGAAAATGTTGATGCCATACTTTTATACTCCTAATAGTTGTTGTTTATAATATTTATTTATTGTCAAGTCAAACACAATTATGCAGGTGTTTTTGTTGTATAACCAGAGCTGACTTTAGGTGTTTTTGTTGTATAACCAGAACTGACTTTAGGTGTTAGTTTTCCAAAATATTTAAGAATCAACCCGTCAGCGTTTACACTAGCTGTTGCTTGTACTCCTGTTAATCCCATAACATCGGTAGGTGTGATAGACCCTGTGCTTGCTGTTGATGAGACTCCTGTTAATGGAACTCCTATTTCTAGTGTAAGAGATCCTACACTACTTGTTGAAGACACACCCGTTGGAAGTATAATTTCAGTTTGTACTACTTCTACATCTCCTACAGAAGAGGTTGTAGACAATCCTGTTAATCCTTCAACATCAGCAGGTGAAATAGATCCAACGTTAGAAGTCATTCCAAATCCAGATAACCCAACAATATCTTGATCTGGGTCTAGAATTCCTACACTAGCAGTTGCACTAACCCCTGTTATGACAGGTGTAGAATCTATAACAAAACTTAAAGAACCAACACTAGTTGTTGCACTGACTCCTGTTGGAGATACTACAGACGTTAAATCAAAACTTAAAGAACCAACACTACCTGTTGCGCTAACTCCGGCTAGTTGTTCTAATTTATTAAATGAATCTCCATAAGGTTCTTCACCCCAACCATTTCTACCCCAACCAACTAAAGTACCAGCATTATCAAAACTTCCAAGTTCTGTTGTTGCACTAACCCCTGTCAAAGCTGCAACTGAAAGTTGACCAGTGTTTAGTGATCCTAGTGAAGAAGTAGCACTTACTCCAGTTAATTCTGCAGAAATAAATTGAGCAGCAACAATGGTTCCAACACTAGATGTAGTACTTAAACCGGTTAATGAAACAGAGTAATCTACACCCCAAGCAGAGTTTCCCCATTCTTGTCTACCCCAACCATCGGAATTAGCTGCTGTAACAGAACCAATCGCAGTTGTTAACTCAGATGGTGCTGTTAAAGATACATTAGAAGTTAAATCAAGATTTGGCGAACCTACTGAAGATGTTACAGATTGACCTGTTAATTCAACAGTAACACTTGGAGAAGCAATGACGGATCCAACACTTGATGTAGCCGATACTCCAGTTGGAGTAAAATCTATAGGACCTTGATCACCCCATTCATTAGTGCTCCATGCCCACATTCCCCAAGTATTGTCATCAACGGTGTTTGCTTGTCCACCCATTCCAGAATGATATTGACAATAGTAGTAAAGAGTTGGTGCGCTTTCAGCGACTGTTATTTGAGTATATGCTCCTGCTTGACCAGGAACACCATTTGTAGTTACATTAGTTGTGTATTCAGAACCACCACCATGTGTTCCATCGCTTGTTGTTGAAAATCTAAAAGGGTGACTAGTGTTAGAATTATCTGATTGATCAAACTTATAAGTTCCGTTTTCAGCAATATTTATTGTGGCTTGTTGTACACCATCAATAAAATATTTATTTCCTGAACCGGTATTAACTACCGTTACTGTAAAAGTTCTAGTAACGGACATCCGTCGCTACCTCTACGCTATACGAAGAATTGCGTTCGATGCGTCTGCTGTTGGAAATTGAATTGTGAAAGTTCCACTTGATACAGTTTTATCTCCACCAAATGCAATAGCACAAACTGCTCTATCAGAGTTTGTATCATTATAAATTAAACATCCGTTTGCTGTGAATGAAGCAGAAGTAAAACTAACGTCTGCAAAATCACAACATGCAGTATCAGTTGATAAAGCTGGAGTTACACTTGTAAGTGTTGCACCACCTGCAGTATAAGCTGAACC
>Ga0115545_1001510_pt1 | contig 11996 bp, 11 predicted proteins | sample COGITO_mtgs_1003_FD_87188 | JGI IMG/M metagenome (GOLD analysis project Ga0115545, IMG submission 87188) | Pelagic marine microbial communities from North Sea - COGITO_mtgs_100330 | ecosystem: Environmental > Aquatic > Marine > Epipelagic | place: Germany:Helgoland, sampling site Kabeltonne...
TATACAGATGAAGAATTGATTGATATGTATGGTAATCAAAATTTTAAAGGTGGCATGTTTGAAGATGAAGAAGATGAAAAATTTAATTTTATGGACTACATACCTTTTGTTGGAGACAAGAGTATAATGCAAGGAATTTTAAAAGCACTTCCACAAAACGATCCAAGAGCCACATCTATAAGAGACTACTACGGCGGCCAAGGTAATTTAACTAGTACAGGAAGTATAGCCTCTGGATTAATGACAGGTTATAATCCCGTGTCTGGTGGATTTTTAAATACAATAACAGGTGGTAGATTTGGAAGCCCTACAAAATATGGTTTACAAAGAGCTTATGAAAAAAGAATAAACACAATACAAGACACATTAAAACGAAAAGATTCTCAAGTATTAAGAGATAGACTAGATAAACTTAGAGAAGAAAAAGCAGCCGAATTAAATTCACTACAACAGGCTCAATCACGAAAAGATTATAACACTATTCAAGATGCTTATCAGAATCAAACAGGACAAGACTCAGGTTATTCTGGAAGTTATGACCCTAGCGACGATACTTCTTACAGTGATCCGTTTGATCCAGGTGGAGGAGAGTAATGGCAAAAATTGTAAATTCATTAACCAAAGCTGAACGTGAATACAGTCAAGAAAATTTACAGTCTTTAGTTAGAGATCTAGATTCAGTAATAACAAAATTAAACACTTCATTTCAAGAAGAAATTAAACAGGAAATAGAAGCTAAAAGTTTCTTTCTAGAATAATGACAGTATCTAACATATATAAATTTTATGGGGTAGACAATATAACATCTACTGCAGCACAAACTATGTTTGGAACCTCTACTGTAGAAGGAGTTTCAAAACAAAACCCATTGATAAATGAAACATATATTATTAAATCTATTAAAGTTACTTCTGCAGGCACACCGACCGTGACTATCGCAAATAATGATATTACAACCATTAAAACAGCAACTTTAACAGCCGACGTGACACAAGAATTATTAACTCAACCGTTAATAGTAGAGGGTGACACTACCCTAAAAATAACATCTAGCACTGCCGATTCGTTCGATATTGCTATTAGTTATCTAAATATCAAAAAGGAGAGATTAGATTAATGGAAATAAAAGAAGCTAAAGTAGAGACTACGTACAGACACAAGCAAACAGGCGAGCTTTTTAAGGAAAGAAAAGACTGGGAAGCCAAGGGGTATAAGAATGAAGACATGGCTCAGGACGTAAATGTTGTCATGCCGCCTCTTGATTTAATGAGCAAAACCAAGTAAACATAGAAATTAAGGTAAAATTATGGCTATATCTAGAATGCAACAACCCCAACAAATGCAAGGTGGATTAGGTTCCCTACAAGACCCTAGACAAGGTTATTTCTTAGGTAAACTTGTAAAGAAAGCTGGTCGTGCTGTAAAGAAAGTTGTTAAAAGTCCTATAGGTAAACTAGCTTTATTAGGTGCTGGAGCATATGGTTTAGGTGCTTTAGGTGCTGCAGGCAAAGGTAAGTTTTTATCACAGTTAGCAGGTGGTGGAATGAAAAACTTTGGATTAAAAAATATCATGGGTGGTGCCGGTAAATTGTTCTTAGGTTCTGACGGTGGTATTTTTGGTGGAGGCGGTGGTCTCTTTGGAAAAGCCGGAGAATTTTCTGGTAAGAGAGCGTTTCTTACTGGTGGTGCACTAGCAACAGCTTTACCATTTTTAATGGGTGGTGGTGATGAAGAAGTAGAAGAAGACGTAGAAGTTATGGACCCAAGATTTCAAGTTCAACGTGCTAAAGATTTTTACAGTGGTAAAGGTGAGGCAGGTGCTGGTTTAGATTTTATGCCAGAGAAAAAATATGTAATGCAAAATTTTTATGCTGCTGACGGTGGTCGTGCAGGTTATGCCAACGGCATGATGGTCGAAGAAGATGATGAAGAAGAATTTATAAGATCAGGTGCAGGTATGTCTAGAAGACAACCAAAAACATTTTTAAATATGGGTGGTGGCGCAGGTCAAGCTCAAGCAGAACAAATGCTTATGATGGAATATGTTAAATACAAAAACAAAGGTGGAGATTTATCTTTTGAACAATTTGTAAAAGCAGTAATGCAACAACAAGCACCAGAAGGTGCGGGTATGGAGCAACCTATGGCTATGGCAGCTAATGGCGGAAGAATAGGTTACGCTGGTGGACAATTAGTAAGTCCAAGTAGTGATGGTTCAAGACCTGGTTATGCAGGTGAGTCCGATATCGGAATTTTAGACGTAATAAAATCTTTCCCTAGTGCAGTTGGACAAATATTTTCTGGAAAAACTGAAAATATGTTAGGAGATAACCAAGAACAAAAAAATAAATTTATGGTGCAAGACATGTTTCCAGATATGGATGAGGAAACACTTTCTATGATCGTAGATATGAAAAATAGAGGAGCAGGAGTAGACGAAATTTCTACTCTAACTGGTCAAGATCCTGAAATTATAACTAGTATGTTAAGTATATTAACTATGAAAGCTAATGGCGGTAGAATAGGTAGACAAGAAGGCGGTATAATGGAAACTGAAGTTGCAGAAGAAGTAATGCCTTTACTTGATATGGATGGCAAAGAAAAAGATTACAGAGAAACAGGTGGTTTTGTAGATCTTGGTAGAAAAGAAAGAGCTGATGATGTGCCTGCTAGACTATCTAAAAATGAATTTGTATTTACAGCAGATGCTGTTAGAAATGCTGGAGGCGGAGATATCGACAAAGGCGCAGAAGTTATGGAAAATTTAATGAATAATTTAGAACAGGGCGGTGAAATTTCTGAAGAGTCACAAGGTTTAGAAGGAGCACAAGCTATGTATGAACAACAACAAATGTTACAATCAAGGATGATATAATGTCAGTACAAGAATATTTAGAACCGGCGGTAAAAGATTATGCAGATCAGGCGAAAGCCACATACTCTGCACCAATAGACACATCGAAATTTACAGGTAGAAGTTTTGTTGCGGGTGAGGACCCATTACAGACACAAGCTATCAATCTTGCACAACAAGGTGTTGGATCTTATCAACCGTTCTTGCAAGCAGCACAAGCTGCACAGACAGCAGGAGCCGGGGCTCTAGGACAATCAGCAGCAACAATTGGTGGATTAGGTGCTTTAACAGGACCACAAGCTTACCAATCATTTATGTCCCCTTATCAAACACAAGTAATTGATGCAACACTTGCAGAGTATGACAAACAAAGTCAAGCAGGTGCTCAAGCAATTAGAGATCAAGCAGCTATGTCTGGTAATTTTGGTGGTGGTAGAGAAGGTGCACAACTTGGTCAATATCAATCAGATGTATTGGGCGACAGAGCAGCTCTTCAGGCAAAATTATTGTCACAAGGTTTTAATCAAGCAAATCAATTAGCACAACAAAATTTTATGAATCAAGGATCTATTGCTACAGCACAACAAGGTTTAGCTGGTGCATACGGAAATCAAATGAATCAACAATTTGGTTTATCTGATTTTGGTAGAGGATCTATGGGTCAAGACGTTTCTGCATTAGGATCTCTTGGTGCATTAAGACAAGGTCAATCTCAAGCTTTATTATCTGCTGATCAACAAGCAGCACAAACTGGAGCTTATGAACCTTATGGAAGATTATCACAATACGGAAATACATTAACAGGTTTATTGGGTGGTGTATCAGGACAACAATATCAAGAGCAAGCAGCTCCAGATCCTTTACAATCAGCACTTAGTACAGCGTTAGGTATTGGTGGATTGTACGGAAAAATATTTAGTTAGGAAAAATTATGAAACCATTAAACAGACCAATGTTTAGATACGGCGGCCCTATCAAAGAGGGTGTTATGTCGGGGATCAGGGAACCAAAAAAGAATGGTGGTATGTTATTGGTTGGTGAGCACCCAAAAGAATTTAAAGACGCTGGTGGCAGAGAAAAACACGTAGCACCTATTGTATATGGTGCAGGTTTGGGACTAGCAAGATTAGCTCCTCTTGCAATGAGAGGCGCTCGAGCACTTCAAGGTTTATTTGGAAGTAGAAAATTTGTACAAGATGTTGGTACAAAAATAGCTAACACTGGTGCTAAAGGAAATACAGCTCCTTTTACTCCTGTTAAACAAATCTTTGAACCTAACAAAGTTGCAAAATATTTTATAGATTCACCAGAGGGTAGATTAATTGCCGGAAGCACAGGATTTGCAGGTAAAGTAGGTAGAAAAATATTTCAAGGCGGTAAATATTTAGCTTCATCTCCATTAACAGTTGGAGGAGGTATAGTATATGTCGGCGGTAAATTTTTTAAAGATGGTAAAGAAGTTCCACCACCACCTAATGCAGCTAAAATAATAGGAGAAGGCAGACAATTTACTGGTGATGAAGCAATGGTAGGAGATCCAAGAAAACCATTACCTGATTCAAAACCAACATTGTCTAACAAAGAATTACGTAAAAAAAATGTTGAAAGATACCGAGACATTATGGACATTAAAGGTATGAACAAGGACGCTGCATACAATTCTTTAATTGCAGCCAGCCAAGCTATTAATGAATCTGGAGATTTTAAAGGGGATCTTAAATCTGGTAAATTAATTAATCAAATTATTCAAGCAACTAGTAAACAGTTTGACAAACCTAAACAAACTAAAGATGCAATTGACACACTTATACTTAAAGGTGAGATTGAAAAAGATATTAATGCAAGTGATCCTAAATCAATAGCAGATCTTGCATACAAAGAAGCTGCAACTAAAAAATTAAAAAAAGAATTAAACCCCAGTTTTAATACTTTAAAAGCTGGTTTTGCAAAAGATAATAAAGGACAAAGTGGAATAGATCTAGCAGCAGGAGCGTATGCAGCTAACAATGGTATAGATTTTAAAGGAAATATTATTTCTAAATCTGAGTTTAATGACATATTAAAAGATCTTAAAACAAAAACAAAAGGTTTAGATGAAGACCTTATTATTAAAAATTACACCGAGGAAATAATTAGAAATCAAGAAGCGCCCGACGGAGCTTATACTGTCGGAGATAAAATTGTAATCATTCAAGATAAACAAGTTATAGCTGTGGAGTAATAACTCATGGCATCTAACTTTGACTATTCAGCATACGTAAATACAGCAGAAAAAAACAATAGTGTAGGCACAATAGAGTCTATGTTATCAGGTGTAGCGTCAGGTCTTATTGCTATACCAAAAGGTTTTTTTTCACTAGGCGCTAGTCTTATGGATCTTGGTGTTAACAGCGGTAAAGCTGCTGCTGTAGAACAATGGTTTGATGATCTTACAGAATTTGATGAAAAAGCAGAAGCAACAGCTGCTGGTAAAATTACAGAAGCGTTGGTTAACATTGGTATCCCTGGAGGTATCGCATTTAAATCTGCTAGTGGTATGGCAAAAGCATCTATGATTGCAGCTAGAAATAATAAGTATGTAAAATTAAATAATAAAAGTTTAGTTGGTGCAGCGGACGAAGCATTAGAACTTACAGCAAAAGGTAAAGGCAGACAATTTATAGCCGGTGCGTTAGGGGGTGGTGCAGCAGAAGGTGTGTTTGTTGGTGATGCAGAAGCTATTGGTACGTTTGGTGACTTGTTAGGTGGACCCACAGCAATAGATAGAAGTCAAACAGATCCAGATGCAACAAGAGAAATATTAAATAGAATTAAATTTGGTACAGAGGGTGCATTATTTACAGGTATTCTTGGTGGTACAGGTAAAGTTATTAAAAAAATAACAAACAGGAACAAGGGATTAGATACAGCTAACTCACAATTAGATAGATGGATTGATACTGTTGCCTCAAAATTTAGAGCACGTAGTGGTAAGACACAAGAATTTTTTGATATAGAGAGACAATCTATTGGAGCACAAGCAGCTGATGCAAACGTTGCAAGAAATTTATCAAGAGAGCTTGATGTAGATATAGATAAATTATTTCCACCAATGCGTACTGTATTTAACAAACAATCTGCAAAAGAAAGAACAAAATTTTTAGGTGACGTAAACGATGCGTTGTTATCAGGAGAAGCAAAACTTAGTGATGAGGGTGTTGCAGCTTTTGGAGAGATAGATGCAGCAGCTAAACAGAGAGTTAGAGATGGCATTAGAAAATTTGCACCTAATGCACAAGCTGCAGAAGAACTAGAAAAATCTATTCTTGGTGGTCTATCTGTTATGAGAAGTAAATGGTCTGAATTGTTTTCTAAACTTGGTGGATCACTAGATGCACAAGACATACAATCTTTTAAACAATTATTTGGTGGTAAGTTTAAAAACTACCTTGGTTCTACATACGACATTTTTCAAGATAAAAGTATTTTACCATGGATGAGATATAAGCCTTCAGCAGAAGCAATAACTAATGCTAAAAATTTATTTAGGGCAAGTGCAAAAGAAGCAGGTAAAGATCTTACAGATTTAGAAGCAGAGCAAATTGTAAACAACGTATTAAAAACTTCTGGATTACCAAAAGGTTTAAGAATGGACAAACCTTCTGACGCACTATTTAACATACCAGACTTTTTTGTAAACAGAACTGCATTAGATGATGCAGTCAAAAGAGGTGGTGTACCTAGAATATCAATTAGAGATGTTGCATCGGAAGCAGACCAAAAAGTATTTAATGATTTGTTTGGTAAACAAAAAAATCCTATGCAAACAATGATAGGTGGTATGGCTAAGCTATCTTTAATTACAAGACGTAATTTATTTTATGATGATTTGATTAAAAAGAATGATGAAGTTGTTGCTAACTTTAGAAATGCTACAGATAAAACTACTGTTCCACAACCTATGTTTGCTAGATCAGAAGCAGAGGCAAGGGCTTTCTTTGGTGATGACTTTCAAAGAATAGAAGTGATTGATCCTGCACAAACTTTAAACGTAAACATTGCATCGGGTGCAAGTAATCCGTTTGGTGATATTGCAAAACCTTTTTTTGCAAGACCAGGTGTTGCTGAAGCTATGAAAGCCACATCTTTAAATACACAAAGCCCTGGTATACTGGGAAGATTATATGAAAGTTTAGTATTGTATCCTAAAGCTACGTCACAGATTGCTAAAACAATTTTATCACCGGTAACACACTTAAGAAACTTTGTAAGTGCAGGTGCGTTTGCAGCTGCAAATGGTATTATACCAGCAATAGATGGACAAGCAATTAAACAAGCTTACCAAGCATTACAAACACCACTTAAAGGCACAAGACAACAAAATGATTTATATCAAGAACTATTAGAGCTTGGTGTCGTAAACTCTAACGTAAGACTTGGAGATCTATCAAGACTATTACAAGATGTAAATTTTGGTGAGACCATGACATCTGACAAAGGTATGAGATTATTATTAAAACCTTTATCAAAATTAAAATCTGTATCACAAGATTTATATACAGCTGAAGATGACTTCTGGAAAATATATTCTTGGGCTGTAGAAAAATCTAGATTAGAAAAAGCATATGAAAAGATTGGTGTAACAAGAGGACAATTTTTTAAACGTAATGGTGTTGATGTAAGACTAGATGAAAAATTTTTAAAAGAAGAAGCAGCTGACATTGTAAGAAATAATATACCTAACTATGATTATGTATCTGACTTTGTAAAAGGTTTAAGAAAATTACCTATCGGTAATTTCGTATCGTTTCCAGCAGAGATAGCTAGAACAGGTACAAATATTGTAAGACGTGCATTAAGAGAGATAAACGAGACTATAACTTTACCTGATGGTAGAGTTGTAAAACCTATGGAGGGTATTGGATATACCAGATTAATGGGATTTACGACTACAGTTGCAGCTATACCAGTAGCCACAACAGCAGCATTCCAGGCCCTATACGACGTCACAGACGAGGAAAGAGAGGCAATTCGAAGGTTTGCAGCCCAATGGTCTAAAAACTCTACATTGCTACCCATTAAACAAGAAGACGGTAGTTTTAAATATATAGATTTTAGTCATGCTAATGCATACGACACATTAATTAGACCATTACAATCAATCGTTAATGCAGTTCAAGATGGTAGAACAGATGAAGATGGTATGATGGATGACTTTGCAAGAGGTTTATTCACAGCTACGTCAGAGTTTGGTCAGCCTTTTATATCAGAATCTATTTGGACTGAAGCTGCACTAGATATTATTGCAAGAGGTGGTAGAACTAGAGATGGTGCACAAGTGTATAGTGATCAAGATACAGCAGGTGATCGTAATAGTAAAATATTTGCACACTTAGTAAAAGCACAAATGCCTTTTTCATTAGATCAATTAAAAAGATTAGATCAATCCATAGAATCTGTTGATGTAATTACTAAAGGTAAGTTTGATGAGTATGGTCAAGACTTTGAATTTGGTGATGAGTTTGGTGGACTGTTTGGTTTTAGAGCAGTCAATGTAAATCCTGAAAGAGCTATGAATTTTAAAGTTGCAAACTTTCAAAAAGGTGTAAGGGATTCAAGATCATTATTTACTAGAGTCGCATTAAAAGGTGGACCTATTGAGTCAACAGAAATTGTAGACGCATATATAAATGCTAACCGTGCATTGTTTAATGTAAAAAAAGAATTAAAAGGTGACATGGATGCTGCAAGGTTATTAAATATTTCTGAAGAAGGTTTTTACGGATCACTAGATAGAATTTCTAATGCTGAAATTAGTGCAATTGATGAAAACATATTTAGACCTTATAGTGTTTCAAATGAAGTGTACAATGCTTTTGAAGAAAATGCTGCAAGAATAGGAGCAGCAAATCCTTATGATAGAGCTGCAGATGTGATTGCAGATTTAGAAAGTCAGTTTGCAGATGTAAGTTTAGAACTTCCAGAGTTCCCTGTATTTGCAAACCCATTACAACCTATCATGCAAGACACACCACTAGGTTCTACAACACTTAATTTACCTAGTATTGATGCGGAAGCTGTGTCAGCACAAGTACAAGGCGGTAATTTTAACAACTTGACAACACAACAGAAATTAGATTTACTATTTGGTAGAGGATAATATGGCAAAAAACGCATTACAAAAAATAGAAGATCATGAAAAACTTTGCAGAATTATGCAAAAGCAAACACATGATAAGATACATAAAATAGAGTCACAAATAAATAGACTTGAAAAAATTGTATTAGTTTCAGCAGGTATGTTGATAATGGGAATGGCTAATATGATATTTATGTTAATAACAAAATAATGAATCTTTCACGTAACTTCACCTTATCAGAGCTTACCAAAAGCGACACTGCTATCAGACGTGGAATCAATAACAATCCTACAGCAGAACAAGTAGATAAATTAAAAGCGTTGTGTGAAAATATTTTACAGCCAGTACGTGACCACTTTGGCAGAGTTAAGATCACTAGCGGTTTTCGTAACGCAGAATTATGTATTGCAATCGGCAGCTCTGTAAATTCACAGCACGCCAAAGCCGAGGCGGCAGATTTCGAATGTATTGGTGTAGACAACGCTGAACTTTTTGATTGGATTAAAAATAACCTTACGCCAGATCAGCTCATCCTCGAGTTTTACACTCCAGGCGAACCTAACTCGGGCTGGATACATTGCTCGTGGATTGAAGGAACACCAAGAGCATCATTCTTACATGCTTATAAATCTGAAGGTAAAACTAAATATAAACCAATATTAGGTTCAGCAAGAGATATAATTTAGATCCAAGCTTTTAATTCTTCACCCATAATTTGACTAGCAATGTTTACTTTTTTCTTAAGGGCTTTTACAATTCTAGCATCAACAGTATCTTCACAGTAAATATCTATATAAGTCATTGGAAAGTTTTGACCAATACGATCTATTCTAGCTTCTGATTGTTGTCTTTTCTCAAGATCATAGCCATTAGAATAATATACCATGGTAGATGCAGCAGTTAATGTAATACCATAACCACCTGTCTGCGTAGTGCCTACAAAAAATCTAACCTGTGAGTCTGGATCCTGAAACTTTCTTATATTTTCTTGACGGTCACTCATAGGGGTAGGACCATAGTAATCTACAAAACTATTTTCGCCGTATTTTTTAACTATCTCCCGAATAATCCTATTTACATCACGTTGCCAATGGGCCCATATAACAACTTTACCTTCTACTTCTTCTAATACATTCATAAGCTCTGATAATCTGTTTGAGTCTAGATCTTTTATAGTTCCATCATCAGCTGTAAAATGACCACAAGTTATTTGTTGTAGCCGCATTAATTGCGTCATTACTGTAGAGGTTGTCATCATCTTACCATCCATTTGAGCAAGTGCTAAATTTTTCATTTGTAGATAAAGTTTCTTTTGATCAGGTGTTAACGTAACTAAACGTTTTACAAATGTTTTAGCAGGTAAATCTAAACAGTCTTCTTTCAAGACACGGTATGAAAAAGGTTTTAATTTTTCTGACAGTTCTGGTAAGTGTTGATAGCCAGTTACAATTTGTACTGACCTACCACCAAAGTTTGCTGTCTTCATAACAGCATATCTTGTTCTAAATGTATAATAAGATGTGTGACCCAACAATTCTTTTTTAAGAAACTCACATTGTTTATATAAATCTAACGGTGATTTAGTTACAGGAGATCCTGTCAATATTCTTTTATATCCTGCATACTCACCTAGGGTACAAATATGTTTAGTACGTTTTGCGTCTGGATTTTTAATTGTAGTAGACTCATCAATGGCCATCATAGTTCTATGACATCTTAAAAATTTAGCTGCAAACTCTACACCTTTTTTAGTAGAGAAGGCTTCTACATTCATAATTAAAATATGAAGATCTTCTCCAGGTGCAAATAATTTATCTAGTTCTGTCTGTTGTTTTTTATTAATCATAGATTGCCATAATACAGAAGTATGGTCTATGTGATCAGGTAGGTGGTCAGGTATTTCACCATCATACCAGTTTTTATATACACCTTTTGGTGCCACAATTAGAACACCATTGATCTTGCCGGCGTCATACAACATAGCAATGTTATCAATTAACACTTTTGATTTACCAGTACCCATCTCCATAAAATAAGCAAAGTAAGATTTATCCCATGATAATTCTAATGCTTTTAATTGATGAGCGTAAGGCTCTGTCTTAAATTTATATTTCATATTTTTTTATTCTTTCTAGTTGACATCTATATAGAACATCTTATATTGTTTGTCAATGTCAGAAAGAAGAAAAGTTTATGTAATACAAGAATTGCCTGGAACCAAAGCTGGTACTCCTAAAATAAATATTATGAGTGCAAGAGAGTATGGTGAATTTAATTTTTTATTACCCGAATTTTCTCAAATAATATTTTCTCCTGGACCATTAGTTTTTAAATTAAAAAAACTTTTAAAGGACTATACTCCAGAAGACTATTTATTATTAACAGGTGATCCTGCTATAATTGGAATTGCGTGTTCTATTGTTTCTGATATTACTAACGGCAAATTTAATTTGTTGAAGTGGGATAGACAAGAAAGAGTCTACTATCCTTTAAAAATTAACTTATACGAGAAAGGAGAAATCAATGTCGATTGACTTTGAACAAGAAAAAAGAGAAGAGTTAGATGGTGCTAATGATGCCAAAAAACTTTCTGAGCAAGTAGTAAAACTACAAGAACTAGAAGCAGAGCTTTTAGTTAAAGAACAAGAATACAAAGAGATGAAAAGAAAAGTAGAACTAGTATCATCAGAGGTAATACCTACAATGATGCAAGAAATGAATATCTCTACATTAAAATTATCAGATGGGACTTCGGTAGAAGTTAAACCTGTCTACGGTGCTTCTATACCTGCAGATAAAAAGGAAGAAGCATATGAATGGCTTCGTGAGAACGGACTGGGTGATCTTATCAAAAATGAGGTAACCGTTGCTTTTGGACGTTCCGAAGATAACAAGGCACAGCAATATGCTGTCCTTGCGCAAGGTCAAGGGTATGAACCTATCCAGAAACTAAAGGTTGAACCAATGACACTTAAAGCACTAGTCAGAGAGCGTGTTGAGGCTGGACTCGATATGCCTTCTGA
>Ga0115545_1001525_pt1 | contig 11927 bp, 16 predicted proteins | sample COGITO_mtgs_1003_FD_87188 | JGI IMG/M metagenome (GOLD analysis project Ga0115545, IMG submission 87188) | Pelagic marine microbial communities from North Sea - COGITO_mtgs_100330 | ecosystem: Environmental > Aquatic > Marine > Epipelagic | place: Germany:Helgoland, sampling site Kabeltonne...
ACTGGTGAACTGCTATGTTCAGGTAAGGGACAATGTCCGTGAGGTCATAGAGGACCTTACCTGTCACTCAAACAACCATAGCCAAGACCACTACTACAACGTCAGGTACCTGCTGAACGACGGCTTCTACAAAGAGAAGGAAGTACTAGGGGCCTCGGCGTTCATTTACCTGAACAAGACAGGTTTCAACGGCCTCTATAGGGAGAATAAGAAGGGAGGCTTCAATGTACCCTTCGGGCACAGAGAGAGATTTTGCGTGGATACTCACAAGCTGCTTGAGGCCTCCAAGAGCCTTCAAGGGGTAGGCCTTGAGCACTGCTCCTTCACGTCCGTAGCTGCGGAAGCCAAAGCTGGGGACTTTGTCTACTTGGACCCTCCTTACGTGGACACGTTCAACGGGTACACGGGTGAGGGATTTGGCGGAGCAATGCAACTTAGCCTCTCTTCTATGTTCGAGCAGATCGCCCAAAGAGGAGTCCACGTCATGCTGTCCAACAGCGACACGCCCTGGGTCCGAGACCTATACGCCAACTGGCGAATAGAGCCGCTATTGGCGAGAAGATCCGTCAGTTCAACGGCGTCTGGCAGAGGAAAGTCTCCAGAAGTCGTCATTCTAAGTGAGAGAGCATGAGCCCTTACGCTATCTACGAAACCAAGTACCTGAACACTCTGTCCCCTGGCGACTCCTGCCGACAAAGCATGGGAGGCTTGGACCTCATCGTACTAGCGGTACCTGCGGGCCCCTCCAAGAGGCTACAGACGCTAGTCAAGGTCTACGATACGTTAACTCGCCGCAACAGAAACATCATAGGCACTTCGATGGTCTACGTGCCGCGAAGCCAGGAGCAGGTATGAATACAAGGAACCACTACACGTCCCACATAGCTACCTCTGACGCATCGCTGTGGCAGCAGTTATTGGAGTACTTGGCTCCTTTGTTTGCGTATTTCGGGGTCGAGGACCTCACTGCCGCCCCGAAGGCAGGCCAGCTATCTGAGGAGCAGATCAGGCAAATATGGGAAAGGATGCCAGAGGCAAAGCGTAGCCTCATCAGCCACCTAGGGTACGCTACCGACCGACTGAACGACCTGTATGGGTCGATGCAGGAGGGGCAGTATAGGCTCCCCGCAGGCAGCAGCGTACCTGACCGCTTCGTAGAGCTTGCGCTAGCTCTTTGGGGTAAGAGCCTCACCCCCGTTCGTGTTCAGGCTCTACCGGAGCCTCGCAAGTGTCCTCGTACAGGAGAGCCCCTCCAGGCCCTTCCTCAAACACCCACTTGGCTGATAGAGACCTTCGACGGCAACGGGCAGGTGAGGCACCGTCTGTTATCGGAGTCTCAACTCCGACGAGAACTGAAGGCTTTGACCCGATGGCTTGACCGAGTAAGGTTTAGGTCCAAGGCCAAGGTAGACCGCCCTCGGTACATATTGGCGACCTAGAGAATAAAAGACGACCAAGGACGGAGAGACATTGAGTATCAACAAAGAGATGAGCCGCGTTCTAGGCTTGCCTGTACTGTCCCCAGGAGTAGAGCGCAAAGTACCGGAATGGGTGTATGAGAAGAACACCCGCCCTGGGGCAGCGTGGCGTCTTCGACCAATGCAGGCGTTGGCTCTTCATGAGATGCACGAGGCAGGAGGCCTCCTAGGAAACATTACAGTCGGAGAGGGCAAGACCCTCATGACAGGGCTACTGCCTAACATGGTCAGCTTGCCAGAGGGGCGAGACGCCCATCTGTTCGTTCCTGCCACGGCTGTAGACAAGACCTACCGGGAGCTTGAGGAGTACGATAAGCACTTCAACATCTCGCGCAGGCTGTGGGTCCACAGCTACGGGAAGCTCTCCAACGTAAGGAGCGGCCCGGACCTAATGGACCGCCTGAGCCCCGGCTTTTTAATCTTCGACGAGTGCCACAAGCTAGCTAACGTAAGCTCGGTCTCATGGTTGCGTGTAATGCGGTGGCTTGAGCAGTTTCCAGACACCCACTTTGCGGGTATCTCTGGAACCTTGATGAAGACCAAGATAGAAGACTACGCCCACCTTGCAGCGGCTGCTCTTAGGGAAAACTCTCCACTGCCCTTGGACTGGGACGCCCTCCAGCCTTGGTCGAGCACCGTGGGCGAGGACACAGCAGTCAGCTTTGCTCGCAACGCTGACTGGATCTCGATGCAGCCTCTAGTCGAAGAGTTTCTCAAAGAGCCCAGTTGCCTTCTGGACCACCGTCGTCCCCAGAGGAAGAAGATGGTCCGAAAGGCGCTAAGAAACAGGCTGGACACCTGTAGGGGAATCGTACTGTCCAAGGAGCAGTCCACCGACGCAGGGCTGTCGATAGAGATATTAGACCTAGAGATGCCCGGTGAGGTTGAGGACTCCATAGAAGACCTACAAGAGGACTGGATACGCCCAGACGGGGCCTACTTAAACAGCGGCCTTGAGGTAACTGCCGTAGGGCTCCAGTTGAGCCAAGGCTTCCACTACTACTGGGACTGGCCAGCAGAGCCTGATGAGGAGTGGCTGCACGCACGCAACACCTTCAACAAGGCAGTAGGCAGGATAGTCAAGCGCAAGCGCAGGGGACTGGACAGCCCTGGGCAGGTCTACAAGAAAATTCGCCAGACAGGGGCACTGGTTGCTCTAGCAGGCATGACCGACAACCTCACTCCAGTAGTCAAGGCGGGCCTCGAGTCCGTAGTAGAGAGCCCTGATACCCTAACAGTAGATGTCTGGGACGCTTTGGAGGAGTGGCTCGACGAAAGGCACAAGCCCCAGCCTCCAACAGCTACCCATTGGGTAGACTCGTTCCTAGTCCAAGACATCGTAAACAGGCTTCAGGAGAACGACACTCCGACCTTGGTCTGGTACGGACACACTGCTATGGCAGACGCCCTGGCAGCAGCGGGGGTTGAGGTCTGCCGTCCCAAGGAGGACCCAGACGCCACGAGACCTAGGCACCTAGCTGTGTCTATAAAGAGCCACAACACAGGACTTAACCTGCAAGCGTGGCATAGAAACATCGTGGCGTGCCCTCCCTCATCTGCTGTGGCTTGGGAGCAGATGGTCGGAAGAACCCACAGGCAGCACCAAAGCGAGGCTGTAGAGTTCCTAGTCTACGGGTACTCGGAGTTCATGAGGGCAGCTTTGACCAAGGCCCGCCGAAGGGCTAAGTCAATCCAGCAGATGAAGGGGCTCCCTCAGCGCCTCTGTACAGCAGAGTGGAAGGGCCTTGACTTATCCAGAGCAGTAGACTAGACCCTGTCTCCTAGCCGAAAGGACCGGCTACCCTCCTCCAAAGGAATTAAGCATGTGGACCACTGATCTAGGACGCGATGAGCAGATCCTCATTAATACTGGCACCGAAGAGTACACCCTGACACCTACCGTCGGGTCTTCAGACTTCCTGTATCACAGCAGCAGGGGCATGAGCACCTTGACACTGTCTGCCAAAGAGCCTACTATCCTCCCAGGCCCGGTTGAGGCATCCATGTCCTACCGACAGGCCCGCTCTGGACGCCACGTAAGAATCGTACTCAAGGCACCTAAGAGTGTCTCTTTCCTCAAGCGCCCGTGCCCAACGGGCAACTCTCCTGATACCGTTTAAGCAATTACGGGGTGCGCCGTATCGGTCGGTCTTAAACTGCTCTCGGGCAGGTTGGGTGAGAATCCCATGCACGCCACACTTTCAAAGAGTCCCCTCAAAACCCTCCAAGGAGTAAATCATGTCGTTATTCAACAAGAACACCAGCACCTCTGCGGCACCTGCCGTTACCAACAAAGAGAACAAGACTATGAGCAAATCCATCTTCGGCGGCATCACCAAGCCAAAAGCAGCTTTCGCTAAGAACTACTTCACTCCCGGTCGCTACAAGGTCGAGTTGACTAAGGTCAAAGTAGCGGAGTCGAACAACCCTCGGTATAAGGGATTCCCGATGGGTCTGGCCGTCTTCTCTATTGTTGAGTCGGCAGCGCCATCTAGCCCGTCGCCCGATTCGCCTCAGCCTGTGGGTGCAGAGGTCTCGACTACAAAGTACTTTGCAGGCCCTGGAGCGGACTACGCTCTCCGAGACTGGCGCAACCTGTGCTGTGCGATTCTTGGAATCGACGAGGGCACGGTAGCGTGGCAGCACCTGACCGAGGAAGAGGTTTCGGAGTTTGAGGCCGCGTGTGACGTCATCGCGGAGAACCCCGAAAAGTATTACGGCAAGCAGTTCTTGTGCAACTGCGTAGAGCGGATTGTCGAAAAGAACGGCGAGACCAAGCGGTACACTAACCAGTTCTACAAGCCTCTTCTCTAGCCTCTTAGGCCCCTCCCTAAAGCCCCGTAGGTCTCTGGACCACGGGGCTTTAGTAGGTACAGGAACTAAACCAAGAGGAAAGATGGAATATAGGGTAAAAGGCAGTCCCAAATTCGAGTGGCCCCGTTTGAGGTTTCCTCCCACCGTTGAGAGGTTCCTGTGTCAGTTCCACTGTCTGCTAGATCACAGAGACTTCGCTAGGACTAAGTCTGCGGATGGGGACTTTTGCGCGGCGTTTGAATACGACGCGTGGACCAATAAGACCAAAGCCTCGATATCTCTCTACTGCTACCCTCTAGGGCCTACTCGTCAGTACCATTGGTTTGCGGACACCTTGCCAGAGGCTTTGCTTAAAGCCTGGAACGACATGGCTGATATGGTTGTTGAAGACTACCGTCTGGATGACGCTGAGGAGCTAGCATGAAGACAGTTGCCTTTGACACGGAGACGTGGCGCTTCCAGCCGGGACTGCAAGCTCCCAGGCTTGTTTGTGCAGCTTTCTCAGACGGCACCGAGGACTACCTAGATGCGTCAGAAGAGGGAATCGACAGGCTGCACCTGCTGTGTCACGACACAGACACCATGCTCATCGGGCACAACGTGGCGTACGACGCCATCGTGTGTATGAACCACGACCCCGCCAGGATGACCCCTGCCGTGTTCAAAGCATACCGAGAGGGTAGGGTCTCCTGTACTCTGGTTAGAGAGAAGCTCATCCGTCTAGCGCACGGTGAGATGTCGTTTCACGCCACGAGGCAAGGGCTCAAGCCTACGGACTTCAAGCTATCAAGCCTCGTCAAACGATACGTGGGCGCGGACATAACCGCCACGAAGAAGGGCCCTGACGCTTGGCGTACTAGGTATGCTGAACTTGACGGAGTGCCTGTAGAAGAATGGCCCAAAGCCGCTTCAGAGTACGCTCTGGACGACGCGCGTCTCACCCTAGCTGCTTGGCAGGCCCAGGCTGCTCACGAGGAAGCACCGGCAGGCTCGGTCATTGACTTCGACACGGGCATGGTCATCAACGAACTGGACCAAGTCAGGGGGCATCTGGCCCTGATGCTGATGACTACTTGGGGGCTTCGGACAGACCCTGCTCCAGTGGCTTTGCTAAAGAAAGCCCTGACCAAGGAGGTTACTGGAGCGAACAGCAAGCTAGTTGCCCTAGGCCTGAAGAAAGTGGACAAGAAGGGCAAGGTCTCTAAGAACATGAAGGCCATCAAGGAGATGGTCGAGGAGGCCTTTGGGGGCGACCCTCCGATGACAGACACGGGCCGACCTAAAACAGACAAAGAGACCTTGGAGAAGTGCGACCCAGACAAGTACCCTGGGCTGGCTCTGTTAGCTGAGACCACGGGCTCTGCTAAACTTCTGGACGCCTTTGTGCCCGTCTTGGAATCCGGCACTGCTCACCCGACGAATCCTCAGTACGACATACTCAAAGAGACAGGTCGGACGTCCTCGTATAACTTCAACGTACAGCAAATGCCTCGTAAGGGAGGCGTCCGAGAGTGCTTCATTCCCAGAGAGGGATGGTACTATGTGTCAATCGACTACGACACCCTCGAGCTTCGTGCGCTGGCTCAAACCTGCCTAGACCTCTTCGGCTGGAGCCGGATGGCCGAGGCTCTCAAGTCGGGACTCGACCCGCACCTAGACTTTGCAGCCGACATCTTGGGCATTGAGTACGAGACGGCACTTGCGTGGCGGTCTGGAAACGAAGGCCCTGAGAAGAAGAAGCTCGTGGGAGAGAATCGCCAAATGGCGAAAGCTGCCAACTTCGGCTACCCCGGAGGGCTGGGCGCAGGCTCTTTCGCAAGCTACGCTTTAGCCACCTACGGGGTCCGAATCAGCGAGGACAAGGCTAAGAGCCTGAAGAGGACTTGGCTAGAGAAGTGGCCAGAGATGCAGTTGTACTTCAAGCACGTCAACTCCATGCTCGGGGGCAAGGACAAGTGCCCCGTCAGACTTGAGCGAAGCGGTCTCATTCGGGGCGAGGCTGCCTACTGCGCCGCGTGCAACATGTACTTCCAAGGACTGGCCGCCGTGGGAGCGAAGAGGGCCCTGTGGCTGGTCGCTGACGCCTGCTACGCCCAACCTAACAGTCCTGCCTACGGGGCTCGTCCTGTGGCGTTCATCCATGATGAGATTCTGGCTGAAGTGCCTATCTCAATCGCCAGTGAGGCCTCTATGGAAATATCCCGGCTGATGAGCGAGGGCATGAGTGCCTATATTCCCGACATCCCCATCACTTGTGAGCCTGCGCTGATGGACAGGTGGTACAAGGACGCAGAGCCCGTTTATGACGAGAATGGGAAGCTAGCACTGTGGGTGCCGTGAAGAAGACGATAATCCACGTCAACCAGCACGTCATCAAGTCAAACCGCAAGAACGGAAGCACTGACCCCGTTCTGACTGTTAAGACCTACAACTCAAACGACTACGCCCACGAGGCCGTCATTTACGACGAGGCAGGTAATGAAACCGCCAGGGTAGTATACCGGCCTGACAGGCCTCTGAGTTGCGGAGCGCACGTCTGGATAGAGACCCGCAACAGGGTAGAGACGTCGCGACTAGGTGAGGAGTCTTGATTATCCAAACAGCACAGCAAGTTAGCCTCGACCCTCCTCAGTGGTCGGGCACGACTAAAGACGGGCGGCCTGTCTACGCAAGAGCCAAGGGAGGACTCTTCAGTCTACACCTAGGCCCTATGGGAGGGTCCGTTCCAGACGCCCTCCAGCAGCCTGCTGTACTCACTCTGGCCTACGGGACCGTCAAGACAAAGGGCCGAGAAATACCTCTGCCTGGGCCTGATTGGGACCTCGAGCAGGACCCTTCCTCCCAAGCTTGGCACGCTGGGCACGCTGGGCGCGGCTCTATAACCTGCGAGCAGATGGCCGTAATGGCTGCGGGGGCTGCGTTCCTAAAGGCCCGCCACGAGCCTGTAGACAAAGTAAGATACAACGAAGTCAAAGAGTGGACAGCCTCCGTGGCGTCCTGGCCAGATACACTAGAAGGAGAAGCACCTATGGTTAAGCGTTCCGAGTTCGTTTCACTAGACGACCTGATGGCCTCAGTCATCGAGAGCAAGTTCGCCAAGACAGGCATGAGCCTACCCTTGGTACCTGCCTCTCAACGAGTCCTAGAAAGGGCCGCCGAGGCAGCCTTAGGCCAGTGGGTGGCAGAGAAGGGCCTCAGAACTAAGGACCAGCAGTTTCTCCTGGCTCTGCACGACGACGAAGGTCTTCCTGTCATGGATATCCTCGTAAGTGAGTGGAGAGTCGTAATGGACCCCGTAGACAGCGCCTGGACGAAGATCGTCTGGGGCCGTTCATAAATCACCCCCCCCCAAAAAAAGAGAACAAGATGAATACAAACACCAAGACCCTGACTTGCAACTGGTACGACATGAAAGCCGTGGAGGCTCTGCTCAACGAGCTAGAGGGGCTCCCGGCAGATGCGTATAAGGTGATCTACAACGCATCAAACGGACAGTACGAGGTAGAAGTAAGAGCATGGTAAGAGCATGAGCCCCTCTACGGTGGAGTACATACTCGAAAAGACCGGCACCCTCGGCCTGAGAATCTGCCTAGAGGTAGAACACTCTCACGCCGAGGGTGACGAGCAGGTCAAGTTCACGCCCTGGGGAATGGCGGAACAACTGCGGGTAGAAGTGGCTGAGGTACGCAAAGCCGTGAGATCCCTAGTGTGGTGGCAGATTCTTACTAGACATAAGGGAGGCCGCTGGCCCCAGGTCGTTTTAACTCAGTACTCAGATTGAATATCATTAGTTTTGACCCCGGCCTCAGAGAGTGCGGGGTGGCGCAGTTTGATGGGCCAGACCTCGTAGCCTGCGCCATGCCCACGTCGGACTGTAAGAAGGAGAGAGGTATCGTGGCGTGGAACGCTATGGCGGAAGCGGTCTGCCCGTGGATAATGGAGCGAGCGCCCGCTGTCTTGGTCTACGAGATGATGGAAGCGTACCCCGGCAACTCAGCCGCCAAGAACGCCAACCTGCTCCAGCTAACAGGAGTACTGGGCGCGGTTGGCGCAGTGCTCACTCAGGTCGAAGGGCTGAAGTTCGTGGCCTACCTACCCAAGCAGTGGAAGGGTCAGGTCAAGAAGGACATCCACCACCGCCGCGTCACTGGAGCCACGAGCAAGAGGACAGGCAGATGGCGACCGGGCATCCTGACCTATGAGGAACTCGCCATCTTCGAAGAAGCTCGAAGCGGAGTAGCCCTGAGCAAACAGCACAACATCCTTGACGGGATCGCTATCGGTCTATATCATGTGGGAAGAGGTCCGGTCTGGCGCTGATTCCAGCAGGTTGACAGTTAGGCCTCTGTAGACTAGGAGAAGCGCCACGAGCATGGGCCCTGCATCGAAAGTGCAGGCAGTTCTCCGCAACCCGGAAAGGCGAATGACTACAAAGGGACAGTGGCTAGACGCGGCTTCAGCAGCCCGAGCATTGGGGATTAAGAAGAAGTCTCTAGCCAAGCGAGTAGAGAGAGGAATGCTGCGGGACAACGGCAGCAAGGGCAAAACCCGCCTGTTCTTCGTCGAGGAGTCTGCTCAAGGCACTTTGGCGCTCCCTGCCTCTGACCGGAAGCCAGAAAGGTTTTCGGAGGCCAAGGGCCGGTACTACTCCGAAGTGGACTCAAGCCGCCAAGTAGTGATCGCTTACATTCCGTTTTTGTCCAAGCCTCTACGTGTACCCTTCGAGGTAGACGCCCAACTGCACCGCGCGTACTCGACAGACGGCGAGAACATGACGGTCAAGCAGATGGCCCGCAAGTTCGGGTATCAGGCTAAAGTCTTGCGAGGTTATTTGCGAGCCAGAGGACTGGAGCACGCGTCCCTAGTCTGGCCCGAGCATGAGATGGCCGTGCTTTCCGACGAAGACCTGCTGGAGAGCGCCGAGGCTATCCGAGCCGCGCGAATCACGGCAAGGATGGACCAGAAGGATATCCAAGAACTCAAGCGCAAGGCCGCCATCGCGGACAGCGTGGAGAGTTGGTTGAAGGAGGCAGGAAAGGCCTTTGAAGAGGCCCTAGACATCACAGTCAGTACCGAAGAAGTCCCAGTCCCCTGGAGTTGCGGCGTACCCTCGTATGACTGGATAGTGCCTGAAACAGATACCCACATCGACTGCATGGGCGTGGAGGGTCGGGACTTCGACCACCAGCTTACCCTCGTCAGGGAAAACCGAAACAGGCTCATCGACCGATGCAGCTACTCAGGAAACATCAACGCTTGGCACAAGTGGGTAGGGTCCGACCTGTCAGACGGCGACGGCAAGCAGGGCAAGACGACCTCGTTGCGCGTCCAACAGTTCCAGACCCTCCCCTCATCTAAGCGCGTCCGAGGCCTTGTCCAGGCCGAGATAGAGGCCTGCGAGAACTACCTCGCCACGGGGCGTCCTCTGTACCTCTACAAGGTCAACGGCAACCACGACTGGTGGTCCACAGACTGGCTCTACGAGTTGCTGCGCCACCGCTATCTAGAAGACGACAGGGTCTTCTTTGGAGAGGACGTAGGAGTGCAGACGGGAGGCCGGAGCTATACGCTGATTGGTAGATCTCTGTGTATATTCGCTCACGGGCAGGTAGGCAGGCTCAACGAGCAGGTCCTGCGTGAGATGGCAATGACCGAGGCCCCCGCCCTGCTGGCAGACGCGATGGCAGCCGGGGGCAAAGTCCACGTCCTACGTGGCGACAAACATACTCGGCGGCAGATTGACTCGAAAGGAGGCGCAGGGCAGGATGTCGGAGTAGCCGCCATGAGCCCTCAGACAGAGTGGGCGAACGAGATGGGCTTCACGTACCAGCCTCGTTTGCATGCGTTTTCGATCAGCCCTTCGGGCAATATGCCGTACGACATTACCTCAGAGGAATAATATGAAAGTAACACCTAGCAGGCCTACAGCGGCTGACGCGTCCTTCGCGGCCCTTATCGGGCTCTTCATCACCCTTATCGGCAACTGCGTTGTCAAGAACGTAGACTCCGTTAATGAGGAGCTTCGCACTGACATCTTCGGGGACAGTTCCGATGCGGGAGACTGGTGGGACGACGCCGACATAGACACTGCCGAGTACGGAGTCTGTATCGAGACCGGCGTGTACGAGTGCGCGGCTGACGAGTAGTGGCATTTATCACCTCAAGAGGAGGTAAGTGGTGGGCCAAGACCGCTAACCCCAAAGACCCGGCAGAGCTAGAAGACCTGACGTGCATCATCTACCTGCACCCAAACGAGAAGAGGCTTCTCATTCAGTGGCTCTATGACGGGTACAAGCCCTACACAGAGCCTGCCTATTTTTATAACACGGACCTCCGACCGCTGAGGCGGGATCTAGCCAGAGGCTTCCGGGCGATCTGCCGAGGACCCCAAGGGGAATTCACTGTGGATCGCCACCTCAACTACGAGGGCATGCGCGACATCGCCTTCGGGCGCTCTGTCCGCTCCCCTGACCCGTGAATCTTTAGCCCAAAAACGACAAAAGGCCCCAGGTACCGTAATTGGTACCTGGGGCCTTTTGTCGTTTCGTGCTACGCGTTGTACGGGAAGACCGCTACCTTGACATACTCGCCGCCGCCTGCGTCGGAGTTGACAATCTCGTGGTAGATTCGCTTGTAGCCCTGGTTGTCGAAGGAGGGGCCTGCCTTGAACTTAGTCTTCTGCATGGCAGCAGAGATCAAGGCTGTGGGCGAGCCGTCGTCCTCGACCTGATGCCAGTTCTCGTCCTCGTCCATCAGCCAAGTGTAGACTTGCACGTCCGTCACAGAGCTAGTCGCTCCCTCATACTCGACGCGGACGTTAATCGTCGGAAGACCCTCTACATCAACCCCGTCCGTAGCCGTCGAAGGGCTAGTGCCTCGGACTGCGGTAGGGCCTGTCTTAGAGCCACTCTCAGCGGGAGACTGACAGGCGTGGGTAGTGGGAATGTTGGAGAAGGCATAAACCGCAGAGTCGCGGGTTGCTCGAAGAGCAGTCTTGAAGTCGTCCCAAAGGGCCATGTTAGTTACTCGCTTTTACGGAGGAGGAGAAAGAGTCAGAAGAGATGATCAGGTCCAAGGCTGACTGAATGGCCAATAGAGCAACTTTGGTAGTAGTGTAGTCTGCTCCTCCAAGTCCAGTTGGAAGAGACTCGATCACTACCGCATCAATCGCTGAACTAGCTGTATTTACAGCAGACACTACAGCCGCGCGAGCCAAGGTGTCCTCAGTCGCCACGCCGGACTTGCCTGTGGCCGGGGTGTCGGGGCTGGCCGAGGTGCCCAAGTAAGTGACTCCGTCACCGCCGACCTGTATGTCGTTCGGGTCAGCCTCGAGATTGGCTCGGACCCAGGCGGTCATGGCTTCGCTGGCACCCTCTTCTTTGAGTTGCCCGACTGCCAGAGGGAACGAAGGCGCGGCGTCCTGGGACACCACAGCCATCGGAGTACCGACCTTGGGGGTGATGTCTAGGATGGGAGACTCGACGGTGCGGGCCCGTACAGGCTGGCTAATCCAGTCAGGGTCTACGAGTATCTGAGAAGCTGCCGCCAGCCCCGACACTACCGCGCGGTACGCTCCCAGAGAGTACGTGGACAAAGTGCTATGAACAAACCTTTGAAGGGCTCTGACGCTACTCA
>Ga0115545_1001532_pt1 | contig 11903 bp, 12 predicted proteins | sample COGITO_mtgs_1003_FD_87188 | JGI IMG/M metagenome (GOLD analysis project Ga0115545, IMG submission 87188) | Pelagic marine microbial communities from North Sea - COGITO_mtgs_100330 | ecosystem: Environmental > Aquatic > Marine > Epipelagic | place: Germany:Helgoland, sampling site Kabeltonne...
TCATCCAGTTCTATGGTGGTTAATTTAAAGCCATCAGCTAACATTAAATCTTTGATATAGCCTGGGTCTTCAATTTTTATATGTTGTAAAACTATTATATTCATTCCTTAACCGATCAAATAGAAGACTAGAAGGTATCTACTTACTTTTCCAATTGCTACTAAAATAATAAAATCTAAAAACCTAACTCTCAATAAACCTGCAACTAAAGTTATTGGGTCGCCTAAAATAGGAACCCAAGCAAATAATAACGACCATTTACCAAATTTATTAAACCACTTTGATGATCTTTCTATTTGTGTTTCTTTAAATGGAAACCATTTTTTTATAGTAAGATTTCTTGAATAAAATCCTAAAACCCAGTTAACAACTGAACCTAAGACATTCCCAAAGCTTGCAACAATTAACAATAATACATTATCATAATTTGATGTTGTAATTAACCCTGCTAATGTAAGCTCAGATGAGAAAGGTAAAATGGTTGCAGCTAAAAAGGATATAAAAAATAAAGATAAATAAATCACTTTGAACACTTTTTAGAACAATACTTTACCTTGTCCCAATTTAGCTTCCATTTTTTACGCCAGACGAAAGGTCTTTTACAAACTGGACAAACCTTTGAGGGTAAATTTTCTTTTTTCACTAAATTGTATTTTTTTTAATAAATTTATCTGCTTCAAACAAAATCATTTTTTTTCTTTCATCTTTCATTTTATCAAAAATTCGAACCATCATAGATAGTCTTGGATTCTTTAAAAAAAATTGTCTATTTCGATCAATGAATCTCCAGTAAAGGCCATCCATTGTGTTACACCACTCCCCTTTTTTAAAATCCATCATTTTCATGAAATAAGCAGAGCCACAGATGTATGGTTTAGTTGCAAAAATTCCTCCATCACTAAATAAACCCATACCATAAACATTAGGTACCATCACCCAGTCAGAAGAATCGACAAACATTTCCATAAACCATTTATAAACATAAGTTGGTTTCACCTCGCAAAGGTTCATGATATTTGATAAAATCATTAATCTTTCAATATGATGAGACCAACCATGATCAACGGCGTTTTTAATTGCATGATCTAAGGGAGGTAAGCCAGTTGTTCCTTCATACCAAGATTTTTTCATTTTTCTATTTTGTTTAAAAAAATTTTTAGTTTCCATTTCTTCAGAATAACCTTGATAAATACCTCTCATAAACTCTCTCCAACCTATTACCTGTCTTATATAACCTTCAAGTGAATTCATTCTAATTTTATGTTTTTTGTGAAAATCTAAAACTTTTCGAACAATAAATTCAGGAGTGATTAAACCAAGATTAATATAAGGGCTTAAAGCACTATGAAATAAGATATTATCTTTTTGATTAACAGCATCTTCATAGTCACCAAATAAATTAGATTTTTCTTTGATAAAAAAATTGAGAAGTTTAACTACATCATCATATTCCGTTGCTAACCAGAAGTTATTTGTACTACCTGGGTGGTCTTTAAATATTTTTTCAATAATGGGTTTTAATTTTTTAGTATGGCTTGTTTCATTGATTTTTGGAAATTTTGGAATTGAAATGTCCTTAGGTAATTTATTTCTGTTATCTTCATCAAAACTCCATTTACCACCAATGGGCTGTCCGTCTGCACCCATCAATATTCCAGATTTTTTACGGACTTCTTTATAAAAAGTTGCCATAAAAGGTTTTTTTGATTTCCCTAAATAATTTTTAAACTCATCTCTAGAATTTAAAAACATAGGGGTTTGAATAACATTCCAAATAATTTTTTCTTTTTTTAAAAATTGTGAAATTTTTTTTTCAAAAAATTTATCTTCTACTTCAAAGCTGGTAATTTCTTTTATTTTTTTTTGTGTGATTACTTTTTTTAATTTTTTAAAATAATCATCTTTAAAGTCTTTGTCTTCAATTTTTAGATAGTCTAATTTATATTTATTTTTCTTAAGACTGTCTGCATAGGACCTCATAGAAGACAAGAATAGCAAGATTTTTTGCTTATGATGTTTTTCATAGGTGCATAATCCGTTATCTTCTGCCATAAAAAACGCATGGTCCTTTTTGAAGCGGTCTACGTATTTTAATGGAAATAATTGGTTGCCAAGTATAAAAAACAATTTCATAGTTAAATATAACTAATTAAAAATTATATGTCAGAAAAATATCTTATTTTTGGTGCGACAGGTTCTGTAGGTTCTAGCTTAGCTGAACAGTTAAAAAATTCAGGTAATGATATTCATTTGATTGCAAGAAATGAAAGTGAAGTTAAAGCAATTGCTGAAAAGTTGGGGTGCTCTTACACTGTAGCTAATGTTTTAGATGAAGGTTTTATCGAAAAAGTTAAAATGGATGTTGCTGAGATAAAGGGTATGGCTTACTGCGTTGGCTCTATTGATTTAAAGCCATTAAGAATGGTTACTGAAGCAGATATGAATAAATGCATGAAATTAAATCTTTATTCAGCTATTGAGGCTATCAAAGGATTTCAAGAAAGTTTAAAAAAAAATAAAGGCTCAATTGTTTTGTTTTCGACTGTTGCTGCTCAAAGAGGGTTTACTAATCATACGATCATTGCTTCTACAAAGGCTGCTGTAGAGGGGTTGACTGTAACTCTTGCTGCTGAATTTGCACCACATATTAGAGTTAATTGTGTAGCTCCAAGTTTATCTAAATCAAAAATAGCAGAACCAATGTTGAAAAATCCAACTATCGCAGAAGGTATTGCCAAAGCTCATCCACTTAAAAGATTGGGTGAAGGAAAAGACTCTGCTGCACTTGCAAAGTTTTTGATAACTGAAGAAAGCTCTTGGATTACTGGACAGGTAATAGCTGTTGATGGTGGTAGATCAAAGCTGTCCTAAGTTGAAAAAAAATTTTTTATTAATAATTTTTTTTCTTTTATTTGCTTCAAAAAGCTATTCAGAAAATTACATATTCACTAAAATAATAAAATTAAATGAACCTTGGGGATCTTCATTTATTAATAATAATGAAATCATTATTACTGAAAAAAGTGGAAAAATTAAAATAATTAATATTGTTTCAAAAGAGGCTACAGATATTAAGCATAATCTTAATTTTTTAGAGGATGGCCAAGGTGGATTATTAGATATTATTTATCAAGATGATACATTATGGATTTCTTATTCAGAAAATAGGGGGGACTCAAAAACAAGTACATCCATTGCTAAAGCACAACTAAATAAACAAGAATTAAATTTTAAAAATATTTTTCAAGCAAATCCCCCAATAGATTCTGGTTATCATTTTGGCTCAAGATTAGCTATTAAAGGTAATTATCTTTTTGCTTCAGCTGGTGAAAGAGGTCAGGGTATGATTGCTCAAGATCCTACAAAACATCCTGGTAGCATTATTAGAATTCATACTGATGGTAGTATTCCAAAAGATAACCCCAAGTTCGAGGGGAAATCAGATTGGTTACCTGAGATTTATCAAATTGGGATTAGAAACCCCCAAGGTTTAGTGTTATCTCCTTATGACCAAAAAATTTATTTAAGCAATCATGGTGCAAGAGGTGGTGACTGGTTTGGAGAGGTTAAAAAAGGAGAAAATTATGGTTGGAAAATATTAGGTTGGGGAGGAACAAATTATTCAGGATCAAAAATTGGTCCTAAATGGGAGCCTGGCTTCACCAAGGCTATCCAATATTGGGTGCCATCAATTGCTACTAGCGCAATTACAATTTACAAAGGTAAGGAGTTTGAAGAATGGAATGGTCATGCATTAATCACCTCACTTAAAGATAAATCTTTGAGAAAATTAATTTTTAATGATTTATCAAATGTTAAAGAGGAGATAATTTTTAATGATAAAATTGGAAGAATTAGAGATATTCAAGTTCATCCCAATAACGGAAAAATTTATTTTTTAGCAGGAGACAATTTGTGGTCAATGGGAAAAAGTTAATTGTCTAATATCTTTTTTTTTGCTTTTTCAAATTCTTCTTTAGTTAAAGCTCCTGATTGAAAAAGTTCATTTAATTTTAATAATCTATCAGACAGATTATCGTCACCAACTTTTAATTGATCATTTTCTTTTTCTATATTTCTAGTCTCCTCCAAGGCTTTTTCATTCTTTGCTTTAAAACCTGTTAAGATTGCTGAAACACCTAAATACAAAATAAAAACCAGAACGGGTAATGCTAAACTTAAAAAAATTATTTTTTCCATTATCTCTTTATATATTGATTTTAATCAATCTTCATCCTCTTCTCTCCAGCCTTTTTCATACATTAACCATGCAGCGTAAATAACTGAGGATACTCCAACAATCATACCAAAATCAAAGCCTGTTTGTTGGTCATATAAATACCAGCCTAATTGCGTTGCACCAATAGGAGGAACTGTGAGAATTAACATTAATATAGCAATTCTATATGGGTATGGTGGTTTCTTCATAAGAAATATTATTAAAAATAACCCTTAATTAAAATATAAAATTATGAGGCAAATAATCCTCTCAATTTATCTTCATTAATTTTTGATTAAATGAGTTTATCTTTGAGATCTTTTAAAACACTCGATAGTATTTTTTAATAGGCAGGCAATCGTCATTGGTCCTACACCACCAGGTACTGGTGTTAAAGCTTTTGCAACTTTTGAAACTTCCTCAAATGCAACATCACCTACAATTCCTTTGTCAGTTTTATTAATACCAACATCTATCACGATCGCATCTTTTTTAACCCAATCTGCTTTGACAAGTTCTGGTATTCCAACTGCAGCCACAATTATATCAGCCTCTAAACATTCTGCTTTTAAATCTTTTGTTTTAGAGTGTGTGATTGTAACTGTGCAATTTTCCTTTAAAAGCAATTGTGCCATCGGTTTTCCATTTAAATTTGATCTTCCAACCATAACTGCTTTTTTTCCATTTAAGTTTGGTTCAATTTTTTTAATCATCAAATAACATCCTAACGGGGTACAAGGAACTGAGCTTTCATAACCTGAGGAAAGGTTTCCAACATTCATTGGGTGAAATCCATCTACATCCTTTGAGGGAGCAATTGCTTCAATGACTTTTTGTTTATCAATGTGTTTTGGTAATGGTAATTGAACTAAAATACCAGACACAGTCTCATCGTTATTTAATTCTTCAATTTTATCTAGTATTGTTTTTTCTTCAACAGCTTCTGGATATTTAATAACTTCTGATTTCAATCCTACTTCATTTGCAGATTTTTCTTTGTTCCGAACATAGATTTGACTAGGAGCCATATCACCAATTAAAATAACTGTTAAACCAGGAACTTTATTATATTTAGTTTTTAGCTCAGAAACTTCTTTTTTTAGCTCTTCTCTTAATTCTGCTGCTGCTTTTTTTCCGTCTATTAAAATCATTTTATTTTCTCTAAAAAATCATTGGTGCGATGTAAAGCTTCATACACATTTCTATAAACCAAATCAACAAGAGTAATACTATTGGTGATACATCTAGTGAACCTAAATTTGGAAGAAAACCTCTAATTTTGTTTAATATTGGGTCTGTTAATTTGTAAGTCATTTCTAAAATCGAATAAACAAATCTATTTTGCGTGTTTAAAATGTTAAATGCAATTAACCAACTGATGATAACATTTGCTATAACTACATAGGAATAAAGTTTTAATACTTGAAGAACTAAGTAAAAAATAGCTATCATTTTTTTTCTATATAAATCGACTGACTTGGGAACGCAAAAGATGCATTATTTTTCTCAACTATTTGTTTAATTTCGATTGCCAATCTTTCTTTTACAGACAGCCATTCATTCCAACTATCTGTTTTTGTAAAACAACGAACATACATGTCTATGGAGCTGTCAGAAAATTTATCAATTCTTACTGCCACTCCAACACTTGTATTATAATCTTCGCTTTTATTAATATAATTTTCAATTTGATCTCTTATAGTCTTAAGTTGATTAACTGTCGTGTCGTATTGAAGTGTTATTATCCAACTAATTAGCCAGTTTGAAGTTTCACTTACATTAATGACTGCATTTTCTGCAAATTGAAAGTTAGGAATTATTGCTAGCGACTTATCGAATTTTCTAATTGTTGTAGATCTAAAACCAATTTTTTCAACTATACCCTCTATAATTCCATCCACCATGATCCAATCACCTATTTTAAATCTTTTTTCTACTAAAACTAAAATACCAGAAATTAAATTTTTAAATAAATCTTGTGCACCTAATGCAACTGCTACACCGAATAAACCTAGTCCTGCAATAATTGGTCCAATTTTTATTCCCCAAAGTTCGAGTACAGCCGCAAGACCTAATATAAAAATTAAAATCTTAAGAGATTTTATTATCCAACCAATTAATTCTCGTGTTAACATTTTATCTAATCCACTTAAAATATAAGAGATTGGTTCAATAATTTGATGAATTACCCAAAAAATGAAAATAGTAATTAGTGTTCTATTAATTGTATCAACAACTGCTCTGCCATCTTCAGCAAATGACATATAATAACTCGCAATAAAAAATCCTAAAACAATTGGTAAAAATCTTGCAGGCCCTTCCATTGCATGAACAAAAGTATCATCCAATTTATTAGTTGTTTTTTTTGCAATACTTTGCAATCTTTTGATAATCACTTTACTTATGATTCCTCTAAAAATTAAAAAAATAAAAAATATACTAATACCAATTAAGATTTGAAAAATATCAACTCCATGAATCCCTTTGGACCAAACTGATAAAAATAATTCACTAAAATTATTAAATAATTCCATATTTAGATTTTATATAACAAAAATTCCTCTTCTCCAGGATTAAAAAGAAAAATCTTTTTCCACTTAATTTCATTTAAAATTGAAGAGGTTTTTTCTCCAATACACATCAAATTGGTATTCATCCACAAGGTTTCTAGCTGATAATCTTTGATAACCTTTAAAAAATTAATCGCACTATTTTGAGAATAAATATACACAACTTCTGGCATCTTAGATTTTAAATTTTCAATAAAATTTTCATCATATTTTATAATTGCGTTTGCTTTGTAATTGATGACTCTTTCTACATTATATCCTTTAGAAATTAATTGTTCATCTAGATTACCAGAAATTATCTCTCCACTGACATAGAGTAACTTGCCCTCTGACATGTTAAAATTTTGTAAAATTAATTCTTTCAAATTATCAATATTTCCTTCAGCGGCAAAAACATTTTGAAAACCAACAGCTCTTGCCTTTTTTTCTGTAGATGCTCCTACACAAAAACAATTAATTTTTTTATCAATATTTTTAATATCAAGATATTTAATTGCATTTGAACTTGTAAAAATTATTCCCTTAAAGTCTGAAAAATTTACAAGATTAATTTTTATTCCTTCAATCTCTATTAGCGGTAAATGAGAAACATTGTGACCTAATGACTGAAACTTCAAAATCATTTCATGACTATCTTCTAATGGTCTAGTAAATAAAATATGCATATTATTTCTTATAACAATTATTAGAGTCCCTTTTTAATTTATTTCCTACTTCGGTACCTAATTCTTTTGCCTTACTAATTTCTTTAGATGATTTTAGATAAAATCTTTCTTTACCATCTAAGGAAAAAAGTTCTGCTTCAAGATTTACCTTATCTTTATCAATATCAGCAAAAACTCCAACTGCTGTTTCACAATCACCTTCTAAAACTTTCAAAACATTTCTTTCTGCTAAAACACAATTTTGTGTTTGTGTGTGATTTATTTTTTTTAATAATTCAATTATTGTTTCATCATTATCTCTACACTGCAATGCTACAACTCCTTGTCCAGCACTTGGGATTATTTCTGAAGTTGAAAAGGTTTGAGATATTTTTCCGGTTAATCCTAAAGAGTCAATTCCTGCATGAGATAATATAATAGCGTCATATAAACCGTCATTAAGTTTTTTAATTCTCGTATCTACATTTCCTCTTATCAATTTAAATTTAAGATCTTGTCTTATTCTTTGTATTTGAAATTCTCTTCTAAATGAAGATGTTCCAATAATTGAGCCTGATTCTAAATTTTTTAAATTTTTATTATCTTTGCTAATTAAAATTTCTCTTGGGTTATTTCTTTCTAAAAAACAATTAGTAAGTAACCCCTCAGTTTCTTCTGCTGGCATATCTTTTAATGCATGAACAGCAACGTCTATTTTTTTTTCTAATAATTCTTGTTCGATTGTTTTGCAAAATAATCCCTTCCCACCATGTTCTGACACTCTAACATCTTTAATTGTGTCACCTTTGGTTGTGATGCTTTTGATCTCAACATTTTCTGTTTTTTCATTTTTCGCTATGAGTTCTTTAGCTCTGTTGGCATAAATAAGTGCCAATTTACTTCCCCTTGATCCAATAATAATTTTTTTATTTCTCATTTTATTACTTTATAATTAGTACTTATATTGAGATTGTATTATTAATAAAAACTAATTTAATGAATAAAAAACCTATAATTTTAGGAATTGAATCAAGCTGTGATGAGACTGCTGCTTCGATTATAACGGAAAATGAGCTGGGTTTACCTGTAATTTTATCTAATATTGTTTCCAGCCAAGTTGATGTACATAAAGAATTTGGAGGGGTGGTTCCTGAATTAGCAGCAAGATCACATATAGAAAAAATTGATTTAATTACAAAAAAAGCAATCAATGAAAGTGGAGTAAAAATTCAAGATATAGATGCAATAGCATCGACAGCTGGTCCAGGACTTATCGTTTGTCTATCAGTTGGTTTAAGTTTTGGAAAAGCCATGGCTTCATCGCTTGACAAACCCTTTATTGCCGTCAATCATCTTGAAGGTCATGCTTTAAGTCCTAAGTTAAATTCAAATCTAAACTATCCTTATCTTTTACTTTTAATATCTGGTGGACATACTCAATTTTTAAGTGTCAAAGACTTAGGAAATTACAAGAGATTGGGTACAACTATTGATGATGCTGTGGGTGAAGCTTTTGACAAAACAGCAAAGTTACTTGGAATAGCATTTCCTGGCGGTCCTCAAATTGAAGTTTATGCAAGCAAAGGTGATCCGAATAAATATGAATTACCTAAACCTATTTTTCATAAAGGAGGGTGCAATCTATCCTTTGCAGGTTTAAAAACAGCCGTTCTAAAAATATCTAAACAAATTAAAACTGAACAAGAGAAATATGATTTAGCAGCGTCTTTTCAAAAAACTGTGGAAGAAATATTGTTAAAAAAAAGTAAAATTGCTTTTGAAGAATTTAAAAAGATCAATAATACTAAAAAAAATATATTTGTAGTTGCAGGCGGAGTTGCTGCAAATAAAAATATAAGATCAGTTTTAGAAAATCTCTGTGCAGATGAAAAATTTGAAGCAATTTTTCCTCCAGTAAATTTATGTGGAGACAATGCAGCAATGATAGCAATGGTTGGATTAGAAAAATTTAAATTAAAACAATTTAGTAAGTTAGATCACCCTGCTAAACCAAGATGGCCATTAGATGAAGATGCCATTTTTTTAAAAGGTGCAGGAGTAAAACTATAATGCAATATTGGTTAATGAAATCTGAACCAGATGTTTGGTCAATTGATCAACAAAAAAAAGCTGGAGCTAAAGGAGCGCCATGGGATGGAGTTAGAAATTATCAAGCAGCAAAAAATTTAAAGGGAATGAAAAAAGGAGATCTTTGTTTTTTTTATCATTCAAACATAGGTAAGGAAATTGTTGGGATTATAGAAGTTATTAAAGAATCATTTTTAGATAAAACAGATGAGAGTGGCAGATTTGTAGCTGTTCAAGTTAGGTTTAGGGAAAAACTAGTGAAAAGTGTAACACTTGAAGATATTAAAAAAAATAAGGCTCTAAGCCATTTATCACTGATTAAGCAAAGTAGGCTCTCAGTTATGCCTATAGACTCTAAAAGCTGGAAAATTATAAATAAGATGAGTAATATTTAAAAATCTTAATGAAAAAAAATAGAAAAAAACCTAAAGCTAGAAAAAAAGTTTCAAGAAAACCTAAAGCTAGAAAAAAAGTTTCAAGAAAAGCTAAAGCTAGAAAAAAAGTTTCAAGAAAAGCTAAAGCTAGAAAAAAAGTTTCAAGAAAAGCTAAAATACCAAAAAAAAATATCAATAATGCTGAAAAAGAATTAATTTTTAAAACAAGACCTGAGTGGGCTAATAATGCCTTAGCCAGTAAATCTCAGTATCAAAAAAAAATACACCGACTCTATAAAAAATAATAATGAATTTTGGAAAAAAGAAGGAAAAAGAATTTCTTGGATCAAACCATATAAAAAAATCAAAAATGTTAAATATAGTAAGACTGATGTAAAAATTAAATGGTATGAAGATGGTACTTTAAATGCTTCAAGCAACTGCATAGATAGACATCTCAAAGATAAAAAAGATAAAACTGCAATAATTTGGGTTGGAGATGATCCTAAAGATACAAGAAAAATATCATACCAACAATTACACAATGAAGTGTCTAAAGCAGCAAACGGATTGAAAAGTTTAGGTATAAAAAAAGGTGATCGTGTAACAATTTATTTAACAATGATTCCCGAATTGGCAATTACAATGTTAGCTTGTGCAAGAATTGGAGCTATTCATTCCATTATTTTTGGTGGTTTTTCTGCAGACTCTATTTCAGGAAGAATAAATGACTGTGAGTCTGAGTTTATAATTACTGCTGATGAAGGTGTAAGAGGAGGAAAGACTATCCCTTTAAAAGAGATTACAGATGAAGCTCTTTTAAAATGCCCTAATGTTAAAAAATGCATAGTCGTTAAAAGAACTGGTAATTCTATAAATTGGGTAAACGAGAGAGATATTTGGTACGACGATTTAATAAAAAATGTCTCTAATCAATGTGACCCTGAAGAAATGAACGCAGAGGATCCATTATTTATTCTTTATACCTCAGGCTCAACAGGGAAGCCCAAGGGTGTTCTACATACTACAGGTGGATATATGGTTTATGCATCAATGACTCATCAATATATTTTCAATTACAAGCCCAAAGATATTTATTGGTGCACAGCTGATATAGGATGGGTAACCGGACATAGTTACATAATCTATGGTCCTCTCGCTAATGGAGCTACAACGATTATGTTTGAGGGTATTCCAACTTACCCTGACAATTCTAGATGGTGGCAAATTATAGATAAATATAAAGTGAATATTTTTTATACTGCTCCCACTGCAATTAGAGCATTAATGAGAGATGGTGATGAACCAGTTAAAAAAACTTCCAGAAAATCACTAAAATTATTAGGAACGGTTGGAGAGCCAATAAACCCTGAGGCTTGGATGTGGTATTTTAAGACAGTTGGTAATTCAGAATGTCCTATAGTTGATACTTGGTGGCAAACAGAAACAGGAGGTATCCTAATCAGCCCACAAACTGGTGCGATTGATTTAAAACCAGGTTCAGCAACAAAACCTTTCTATGGAATTAAACCATCTATTCTTGATCAAAATGGCAAAGAAATTAAAGGTGCCGGACAAGGTAGACTGTGTATTTCTCAATCATGGCCTGGGCAAATGAGAACAGTTTATGGGGATCACCAAAGATTTATTGATACGTATTTTTCACAATTCGATGGTAAATATTTTACGGGGGACGGAGCAAGAAGAGATAAAGATGGTTACTATTGGATTACAGGTCGTGTTGACGATGTAATTATAGTTTCAGGACACAATTTAGGAACAGCAGAAATAGAAAGTGCATTTGTTGCTCACCCGAAAGTTGCTGAGGCAGCAGTGGTTGGTTATCCACATGATATTAAAGGAAACGGTCTGTACTGTTATGTTACTTTAAACGCTGGTGAACAAGATGACTTAGATCTTGAAAGAGATTTAAAACTTTGGGTTAGAAAACAAATAGGCCCATTAGCAACACCTGATATCATTCACTTCTCACCAGGACTACCTAAAA
>Ga0115545_1001536_pt1 | contig 11880 bp, 20 predicted proteins | sample COGITO_mtgs_1003_FD_87188 | JGI IMG/M metagenome (GOLD analysis project Ga0115545, IMG submission 87188) | Pelagic marine microbial communities from North Sea - COGITO_mtgs_100330 | ecosystem: Environmental > Aquatic > Marine > Epipelagic | place: Germany:Helgoland, sampling site Kabeltonne...
GTTTGAAGCAGCTGGTGTTGGCAATGTAGGTGACTTTTTAGAAGAAGCGTATGTACCTTATATTCCTACTGATACTCCGTCTTATGCGGAGTTCATGTCCGCCACACCACAAAATATTGCCAATGTAATTGGGGCAACTCAAGCGCAGTATCAAACAGGACGCGCTGAAAGAACAAAAGATTTTCAAAATATTTTAAATGATGTAAAGAAATTTACATATGGCGATGATGATGCCTTTAACAATATTGCTCCTGGGTCATCACCTAAAACGGTGAACTTAGCTGACCTGAACGGGCTGAACTCAGCCGGAGCAGCAGATGCAGAGCTTAAAGCACTCAAACTTAAAACCATTGGAGCAGCAGGGGATGATCCTTTGGGTTATCTGACCGGTACATTTGGCCCTAGCTTTGGCCTTAATGATTACAACAAACTAATAGACGGAGGACAAAATCAAAACTCAGTAGAAAAACGTATAAATCAATACGCAAAAGCGGGGGGCAGCTTTACTAACAAGGTTCAAGACATGCCTTTCTTTAATGACAAACCCAACATCGGCAGCTTTATGCAAGGCGATTCATTTGGACAGGCTGATAAGCAACGTGCTAAAGAAGCAGGTTACACAAATAAAGAAATCAGGCAGTGGAAAAAAGAAAAAGGTTATTTCTAAATTAAATCTCTGTCATAAACAGGGCATCGGTCTAACTGTTTGTAGTATTCCTCTACAACCTTTAGCCATTTGTCCTGGCAAGAATCAAGATGACGACGCGAGATCTTAAACAACTGTGTATCCTCGGGTGTCGAAACCAGAATCGCAGCTTGTTGCACCTTCATATTTAATGTTTGCTCAATGCCTAAGGCATAAGCCCCTAGTTGCAAGCAAGTCTTATTGAATTTCATATAGCCACCAAGACGGTCGCGCCATTCAACACTTCCCTTTGGTAAATCTTTAGGCCACCAACGGCAATATGGCTTTACGCTGGTCTTCAAGTCAGCAAGTGTCAGCTTGTTGCCTGCAACCCCAATGATGTCAGGTGATCCGACCCATGGTCTCTCTTCCTCGTCCCTACCCCACACGCGCCCGATACCATCTTCGGATAAAGCGAACTCGTGTTCACGCTTCATCGGTGTTTCGGCCCAAAGCACTTCTTGGAATTGGTCAAGAATCTCTGGCATCCCGGTCCAAAAGTTTGCGTAATCCGGAGGAACGTCGAAGGCTTCTTGCTTCAGGTACATCTCCATGCATGAGTGTATGGAGGTTCCTCGTTCCGCTGCAGCTTCTTTGACTCCAGGGTTATTCTTGGACCACATTTCGAGCTTTTTTTTATTGGCCTCGCTTGCCGTCTCTGAGATGATTGTTGTAACAGACGCTGCTGGGCCTGTCTGGAACGGGGTCTCATAATGCCTTTTGCCATTAATTGTAACCCTGGCAGGCTTATTGTTTAACGATTTGAACTCTTCAGGGTCACGATTGTAAATGTCAAAGACAGTTTCAGTATCTGTGTATCCAACCACGGCTAGTTGTGTATATTAAGTTGAGTGTAGCGCAATCTTTAGTGAATACAACACAGATCTTTCTCAGCACATTACCGAAAGAGAAGCGAGGAGATTTGCCATGGCAGATACAAGACGCCATGGAATCTGTACTGGATTGGTACAACGATACCGACTACACGGTTTATGACAACGAAGCGGTTGAAAAATTTCTCGACACCCATTTTGACTCAGAAGTTCGCGCTGCTTACGACAACTTAAATCCCTTAGCTTATAAAGCAGACCTAGCTAGGTACTGCATCCTGTACATCAAAGGGGGATGGTACTTAGATGCAGGCATCACTGCTATTGGAAGGATGGAACCAAACGTTGATCTGTTTGCTTTCCGTAGTATGAATCGTTATTCGCTTACGAGTTGGGCTTGTGATAACGGAATGATCTATAGCAAGGCAAAAAATCCTGCACTGGAACGTGCCATTGAACTTGTAGTCTCAAATGTCTCAAACAAGTATTACGGTAAGACACCATTATGTCCCACCGGCCCGTCCCTATGGGGCCGTGCCATTGCAGAATCAGTCAGTAAAGGAAATGAAAGCATGATGTTTGGTGATTGTGATGAGCTAACACCTAATCACAGCATCAAAAATAAAGCTTTTATTGCACCCGGAGGTCAAATCCTGGCTGAATGTAAGCCAACACATGGTGGTGACCTCACTGGAATGGGAGCAAAGGACACCAATAACTACAATATTTTCTGGCATAGACGCCAGGTTTACCGTTGAATCAATAGTTTTCCTGCCGTCAAGTAGGAGAAACGTGCCTCTGGTAAGACAGAATTTGCTCCTGTGATCTTTTCTTTTACATTGGCGAAGTAATTTTCTTCTACTTCGTCTTCAATAGCAGGTAGTTGTAGACCAGGTAAGTCAAAAGTACACAGGAGATAGCCTCCTTCTTTAACCATAGAGAACAGACGACGTAAGATTTGTACATGATTTGCATTGACTTCCTCCATCGTGGAGATATTAATGACAAAATCAAAGCCTTGAATCCAGTCAGACGGTGGGTCTTCCGTTAGGTTCCACAATGTAGTACGTGGCAAGGTTGATGGGATGATGTCGCTATGTAGCGTTACATATCCTGCATCATCTAGTGTCTCTTTAAATTCTCGATGACAAGTATAAGGTCCACCTTCAAAGCCCCAACTGGTGTTGTGGACTGTACTATTTGAATTTGCTCCTAATTTTTTTAAAGTTAGGAGAACCCATTCGTATTCATATACACGAGACCAAGCACCCCACTTAAGGTCAGCTGGATCTTCAACAGAAAAATTACGGAATTCAAGAACATCAAAGTCTTCGATAGGCTTTGTAGTGTCACAAGGAATTCTTTGAACGCTTGGCATTATGGCCCTAGAGCTACGTCAAGTATAAGGATAAATACAATGAATACATCTCTTTAACTTTCGGTTTGTTTAAAGGACCATCGTAAACATAACTATGAAAATATTTATTCATAAAGTCATAAGGCTCTAGCTCTGTGTTGATCGGACGGAAGACAGAACCAATAGCAAGATCTGTATTAGCTTTGCAGGTCTTGTTGGTCGTAACAAGCAAAACTTTGCCAACCCTAGAGGCTTCCTTTAAGTATTGAATGTTGTATGCAGTTGGCAGATGCTCTAGCGTATGGCGACAGAAGATCAAATCAAATGCGTTATTGGCCTGGTCCTCTAAAAACGAAAGAGAATCTGTATGGACAAAACGTGTATGACTATTGCCATAATCCCAATTATTTTTTACTACAACCTCCTCTACGATGTCTAGCCCTGTGTAATCAGGCAAGCGTTCAGACAATCGTTTCATCCAATTCCAGTCACCGCAAGAGGTGTCAAGCATACAGTTGACATTGAACTCACGGATAATATCGGTAAGATTCTTCAATAAAGAACCGGCATAATTCATGGTACTGCCTTCACCACTACGTGATTCGGCAGATCCCCAGAAGTTAGAACGGTATATGTCAGTGAATGTATCTTCTAAATCGTTACGTTTTTTACTGTTTTCCATCCGCCTGAGATTGCATTCCTAACTACTTTATCTCGTTGCGAGAAGAATAGGTTATGCGACAACCATGTATTGTTGGATGTTGCCACAGCATCTGTACCCAGTTCAACAGCATGGATACTACCCCACTTGTCAGGTTCACCTGGGGGATGTGGTGGACAGAAGGTTTGTACGTTGCCATACTTTTGTGCACAGTAGCTGAAGTGTATATCTTCTCCGTTATCCCATGTGTAAGGCTTCTCCCTCCAAAGATGAGATAAGCATTCACGATTAAAGAACCAAGCATGTCCGACAAGATCAACACGTTGCGGATCTTTATTTTCAGCAGGCCAGCCTGAACGTGTGTGGTTTTCATATCTAAAACTATTTAAGATGACACCAGCAGAACCAAGGATCGGAGTTTGGTAGCCGTCTGCTTCTAGTTTGCAATAGGTATCCATACAATTCTCAAACCACTTGGGACCAGGAATTGTGTCGTCATCAAAGACTGCAACGTACTTAGTGTCAGTTAAGAGTGCCCCTGCGAATCGTCCGAAGAACTTGAAATTGACACTGCAATCAATAGTCCTATCGACATCAAGATACTCAAGGACGAGATCACTGTTATCAGGATGCCCATTAATCCAAACCCAAATTTCTTTTGGCGGGAATGTCTGGTTTCGCAGTGCTTCAATTTGCCTCGCCAGATTCTGAGGTCTGCGATACAGATTGAGAATGACTGTTACGTCGAACATGGCCCACTTGTTTATTTCTGCACTATAGTTCAATTGGCTTCATGTCGGAAGCCATTCCATCTAGTAAACAAACGTCTCCGAGGTTACGGTTTAAGGAAGTACCAAGGGCTTTATCAGCCCTTTTTTTTGTTACTATTTATGTAAAGATATAAAAATTCTTGGCAAGTAGGGAAGCAAATCTCCGTCATAGGTACGGCATAGGAGAAAAAGAGTATGACCTGATGTATGAAAAGCAACACGGGAAGTGTGCTATCTGTCGCAAGAAAAAGAAAAAAAATTTAGACGTTGATCACTGTCATAAGTCAGGACAAGTTCGTGGCTTGCTTTGCAATTCTTGCAACCAAGCTTTAGGATATTTAAATGAAGATGAGAATATAATGAGAAATGCCATTGAATATTTAATTAATGCAAAAAAGAAAAGAGTTAGTTCAAAAACTAACTGCATGCTGGGTGAGTTGCATAACATTTATGGTTCAAGGGAACCTAAGTTTGATCACAGCAACACATACACTAATAGCATTTCGAGCATCAGTGGGTGCACTGATTCTATATGTACTATCAACACGCTTATTCAAAAAGATGAATCCAATTCAGGAATCTTCTTTGTTAGCAGTGGTGATGTCTTTTACTGATGTGCTCACACATCCTACTCATTTTGGTCATTGGTATACAGAAGCAATAAGCACAGGCATTGCAGCTGGTCTTATTAACTATTTCTTAGTGTTGCTTTTACCTGCCAAGCAGCGGTAAAAGAATCTTCAATGAGTTCTCCACAGTAATTTTCAATATCAAAAGCATCCATTTTGGCAGCTAATTTGGCCACGTTTTTAGCACACATACCAAAAGCTTCTAGGTTCTCATAGTAAGTTATGAGCATGGCCGGACCTTCATAGGCTTGTATATGAGCAAATTTTTTGTAAGCACCCATCAAACCTTTAGAGCACATTGGCATCAGATAATCAAGAGAGCGGGTGAGTTCTCCGAGTCTATCCAATTGTTTTTGGTGTTTTTTATATTGTCCCTTAGTGAATTCGTGCACACCAAAAAAATTCCCACCCTCAAAATTCAAATGTACGAGGTGCGATTGGAGCATCAACTGCGCCGCATGGCTGCTAAGTGTGATGAGTTCATTAGCCAAACGCCCTACGGGTTCCTTTTTACTCTTGGGCTGGGGCTCATAGGATACTTTTTCTGGCTGCCTATCAGAGGTTTCTGGGATTGGCTGAACCGGACTGGCAGTAAACATGAGTTAACCCTTTATGCGCTGTTCATTATTCTAGCTCGGTAGAAGTATTTAAACTAGAATAAAGAATATTTGAGCAAGGCGTGATGTCTGAAACTGTTAGTGGAATCAATAATCCGTACTTGAAAAGTTTTTATGAGTTAGGCGGTACAAAAGCGCCACATCAACTTGGACAGTTATTAAGATTAGAAATCGGTGAACGTGCAAAACAAAGCAGTGAAATTAATGGTGATCTTCAAGCTCAAATAAATGGTGATCTTCAAGCTCAAATAAGTGCAGAAGCGGCCACTCGTTACCTTGAAGTTAGTCGTATCAATGAAAGCATTGCTACATTACAAAGCAATAATGGTTTAGATGAAGCAGCAGTTAATACTTTGATTTCAGGAGCGTTTGAAATTTTACAAGATCAAATTAATTATTTAAGTAGTCAGATCACTTCTTCTGGTAATTGATTAGTTATGGCACGTGTTTGGTACATTTACTTCTAGCGGTATTGATAATACTAAAAGAAGCACAGTTACCTATGAACGCAAAGATTTTAGTTTTAGTTAATGGATGAATTTATCACAGAAAGAAAAGGTACTGCTTAGTTTTTTAGGTGCAGTATTCATAGCCCAGATCTTATTCTACGGAATTGGTCTGAGCTTTTGTATACGTAATGGTGGGTTACAAGCTTGTCCTGATATCGGAAAAAGAGGAGAGATTATGTTTGCCGGAATGACTGCCACTGTATTAGCATTAATCACAAATATAGGTACTGGCGGCCGTACTCCAAGATGAAAAACATGGATGACGAAACCCTACATAACTGGCACAAAATAAAAACCCACCTTGAGCAGGTGGGTCAAACAGATAATATGTTTTATAAACGTGCAGTAAGTATTACTACAAATAAAAGAGATCCTTTACCCGAAATCAATTGGCCGAGTTCCGAGAGTGAAGTCGATTAAGTCATCAAGGGTTTTCATCTCTGCCTTGTGCCAGTTCTGTTGAGCCTTAACACCTTCAAGGAATGCCTTATAGATGTCTTCACCCGACAAACGTTTCTGTCCGAGTACATCATAAGGCTCTGTGTATTCACTAACAATCTCTTCAAAAGCATCGACACAACGTCGGTACTGTAGATAGTGATTGTCAAGATCATCTAATGAACCAGCATGAGTTGTATCATGCAGGTTCTCTCTGGAATCCTTGGTTACACCAGGCTCATCCAATTCAGCAACGACAGGTTTTCCAAAAGTTTTAGCAGCCATTAATCGTGAAGTGTAGGGACAAAAGGTTCTTTGCAATCATCTTCTTTTGAACAGGGTGTAACATCATCTCTGGCATCGGCTCCAGTGCCAATTAAATTAGGGTCCATCTTTTCAAGTTGCCTAAAAGCTGCTTGATCAAGGAAGTCTTTAATTGCTCGTTGCTGTTCAAACCACATTTCTTTGCAGTAAGGACCAGCTTCTTTCAAGCAAAACTCTTGCCACAGCCCAGTGAATACACCGTTAGTGCGACCGGAACGTTCATACATATGTTGCATGAATATAGTACGTTTGTTTTGTTCATTGATGTCCCATCCAACTAGGTCAGGAGTGTCCATTGTCATTTTGTTTTACCAGTCCTTGTGTAATCTTCTAGCATCTTAGCTTCATTTGCAAAAGAAAACGTGTGCATTCCTGTATGTGTAAGCTTCACATTCCTATGTGACCACACCTGGAAGCCACACGCCCTAGCCCTCATACAAAACGCATAGTCTTCTGTGAGGTAAAGCTTTTCATCAGTGAGGTGACCACCGCAGGTAACGGTATCAAATAAATCAACTGATTCCATTCGTTCCTGTGAATAGAAATTACCATCAGGCATTTCAAATCCTTTACGATCTTTATAGCATTTCATCATGCGGTCTACTACCGCACGTTTAATCATCATGAAACCTGTAGCAATATAGTTGACACGTACTGCCTGTTCATCTCCTTCAATGACATCTAACAATGCACTACTGGTTGTAAGGGGATAAGACTTTACTGGGTACTGACCCCCAATAAGATCTTTATCAGCAACGAGTAGTCGCATGATGTCCATAGGTTCAAAGCCAATATCATTATCAACAAACAAGATATGAGTCCAGCCCTCCAGCTCCATTGCCATGGAGATAAGTTGGCTGCGACACAAACTAATAATTGTTGCACCAGGCTCTACGATCCAATTGAATTCAATGCCATTGTCTTGAGCAAAGCTAGAGAACTCCAGCATGCTTTCCAAAAATGTAGTAGTCACCGTCGCTCCATGCGCCGGTACTAAAAACAATATGGAAGGAGGATCAAATTTTGTCAATGATCTAGTTGAACTGGTTTACTGATACTACCCTGCTAAAGAGACCATGCACACTATCACCACGGATATCAAACAATGCACCATGCAGATCATCTTCCAATGACTCAGCAAATTCTTCTGGGTTTTTACCTTTAAAAGGATCGTATTCAATCTCAAACTCTAAAGTGTATTTGATAGAAAGTAGAGGCTTAGCTTCGGTTTGCACGGTGTTGTTGTAGATACCTATACCTTATCATTTATCCATTAATCTTTCTAGGTTATTTACAGTAGATCCTTCGTATTGTGCAAGCTTGCTTTGGATGATATTGGCATAAGACACAGCAGCTTCTACGATCTGCTCTGCATCAAGGCCTTGAGAGACCTGTGGATTAGCAAGCAGGCCAGCTACTAATGTAGTGACCTGCCATTCCATACGTCCACCTAAGAACGCTGTTAAAGGTGTACCGCCTTTAGTGAAATTATCGAGGATGTAATAGATATGTTCCTCGTAATTCTTATTGAGAGGGTCCATTGGTACACCAAGTTTTCTTTATCCTATTGCATGGAATACCAATAGGCGTTAGATGCATTGGTGTGATACCGCTTCGCATTAATCAACTTAATACGACGCTCATACAATGCATTGATCTTATCGTCGTTGTAAGGAACATCTTCCCCTTTCTCCAACTCGATCTCTGCCTCTAGTACTTCCATTTGCATGTCGATGTCAGTCACCGCATGCTTATGGCATGTCATCTTTAGGTCAGCATCCTTCTCATTAGTTGGTGCATCAAGAGTTGCATAGAAGTTTTTCTGCAACGAAGGATGAAATTTATTCCACATTTTGGTTAAGTTGTTTGTTGAGGATACGTTTGCGACTGATGCGGTACTTCTTGATGAGACGTACTCCTTGGGGGAGTGGCTGACCATTTTCATGGGCTGATCGGATTGCATCGGGATTCGGTACGTGCTTATGCTTGATTTTTTCATCTGACCAAAGGATGTCTTTGCCATTGTTTGATCTAACGATAGTGGTCGTGATGACCTCTTCGACCATAGCGTAGGCTTCTTTGTCTTCGTTGTCCCATTCTTCTACAGGTTTCGATACCTCTAGTGCCAATTCTGGCAGTGGACTAACACTGAACTGGTAGTTTTTACCTACCAACTTGTTATCTTCTATGCATCCCAGTTGATGCAACCGTTCTAAGATGCCACGTAATCCTTTTACTTCTGCTTCATGATGCTTGATGGCAGCATCAAGAAGCTTCTTCTCTTCCTTACCAGTAGCAATTAATTGTTCGTGGTTGGTAAGAGCGTAATGAATGCCGTCCATCTTTTCAGAACGAAGCCGTGCCACTTGCTCAAGCTCAGCCAGAACCAGCTGCTTTGATTCAGGAGTGAGCAAAGGCAAGCTGTGCGACAGGCCAGCATAGTGTTTATACAACTCAAAGGTGTTGAGATTGTTCAGGTTAACCGCTGTGATTTGTGTCATGAGAACTGTGAGGTGATGTAGTTGATAGCCATTGCCATACCAAAAGCAATAGCACTTTGAAGCACTTCAGTCAGGATGTTGGAGACTGCTGAGAAGAGGGCTGCGAACATGATTTGAATGCGTTAGAAACGGAGAGTAATGCGGTGTGTGGAAAAGGAACAAAGCCTTGTTCGATCATGGCATCGAATAGATCCCATGCATGCGTCTCATTGAAACGCTCTTGTGATTTGTATACCCGCCAGTATTTTAGCGGTGCATTCTGACCATGCTTAGTAAAGATAATACTGAGACGGCCATGGGCTTGACCAATCTCTGGTGGTGCATAGTACCAAGCTGTAGCATTGTCTGCCATGTTGCCACGGCAAGTTTCGATTAGTTCAGATCGTTGTGATAAATGTGAACGGTACTTGGCGAACCAAGTCATGTGCTTGCATGTGGGTTGATACCCAGGGATTTCCTCCTGTAATTCGGGAAGCAATTGAACTTGACGTTGGAAAGAACCGCAGTTGCAATAAGGCTTGGGTTCTTCAGGAGTCTCAGGTGTTTCATCAAGACCTGAACCTAAGATATCCTTAGGATTAATCTCGGTCTTACCATCTGGTGAGATCAGATAGCCGAGATCGAACGCACTCAACGTACTCTTGAGCTTTGTCTCATCATGAAGCATTGAGAATTTATTGGCCCAACGACGTTGTGCTACTGCGCTGGTGAGTAAGGTACTACCTTGAGACTGGTAATGCCAACCCTTAAACAAGATGTAGCAATTGTTTCTCCAGATACTGGGTCCACGGAAATTTGGTCCGAGGTAAGAGAAGAAGTGTGGCAGTCGGGAGGTAAATCCCTTGAATGCATCGATGATTGGTCGTATGGCGTACTCCTGGCTGGTGCCGTCAGTACGACACACAACAAGACTAGAACCCTTACGGAATAAGCCACTGATGTCGGTATCATCAAATTCAGTAAATGCTCTGCGAATGTTTGCACGGGAATAAATAAGTGATTGGCCTTCATTTAATGGACGGAGTTGTGTTTCCATTGATAAGATGAAATGAAATGATTTGATGTGATGTTGAACTTTGAACAATCCCCAGAGGAGGAGTTCTGGAAGTTAAGGATGCATCGAGAAATAGAAAGTACAGAATCAAAAGAGGAACTCCGCACGATCGCGAAGCTCCTCGTCAGCATAGCAGCAACTAGGCAGTGTGTGATCAAAGGTCTAATACGTGATGCACTAGACCAGATGTCATCACAACATGTTATCGGCTCCTAAGCTGTCTCGTTGGTTGAGGACTTTGACTTCGACGGTCTCGTCAGGGTTCCCCCCTCTGGACTCCGGAAGAATATTGACACCTTCCGCGATCCCATACGCACCATTGAGCCGACCAGCATCTTGCTTGGAGTGTTGGTTGATGTAGTCGTTGTACATCTCTTGGAATTTCCAGGTTGATTCACGATCTTCATCGGGGATAGAGAACTGATCAAGGGAGAAGGCAGCAGCTTCCTGAGTATTGAAGATAGGTTTTTCAAACTCATCAACGCAGCAGATCTCTACGTTGTTTTGACCGCGCATGTCACTGACCAAGCTGGGGGTCCAGATGGTAGTGCAATAGAACTGTTCGTTCATCATCAGTGGAACTTCAGAGCCAATAGCTTTAGAGAAACACTTGGACATGTCTGACTCAAATTCTTTTAGGCTGCTTGATACATCAGTACCATTCAATCCTTTAAGAGTAAGAACGATAGGAAGCTTGTGTGCTCGCTTGTTCTCTTGGGTCAGGATGTAGATCAGGTACTTGGTGCGTACAGAGAACTTACGCTTGTACATCTCACCTTTGCTTTGCGCAAGGTCAGCTGCAATCTTGTCGGCATCCCACAGTTCTTTGACATTTAAGTTTTCAAATGAACCCAGGATCTGACGCATACCTGAGGTCTCTTCCACCATCAAAGGAGAGCGGAGGAGGACTTGAACCCTTGGTCGGTGGAAGTTAATTCCCAGTTCCTTGGAGGTATTGGGGGGCATGCCAAAGGTTTGTTCGTAGTCAAAGCTGACTGATCCTTTGTCGAATTCCGCGACCTCCGCAGTCCAACCACAGTTGTCGAGATCGCTATTACGAATAAACCAACCACGTTTCTTTGATTTGTTAAGGGGTTGAATTGTTACAAGAGGCTGGTAGCCAGCTACAAAACGCTTGTCATTAAAGAGAGCGAATGACTCTAGCGATCGTGTCGCAAGAGCTGATGAAGATTTCGTAGGCATTGAGATAGTGAGTTTGTTCAGGGTGAAGTGACTGGGCCTTACACGCGTAACTAGCGTTGCCCAGTCGAATGATCAGTATAGATCAGAAAGGTGCGTCATCATCAGTAGACGCTGGAAGTTCTGGTAAAGCCTGTGCTGCATTGGCTTGCACAAGCTCATGCATACTTTCATTAGCTTTGACCCATGGATCTAAAGCTGGGACAGGAGCTGGTGGTGTGGGTGCAGAAGGTGCAGGAGCAATTGCATCTTGATGTGGTGATTCATTTTGCATGGTCTGCCCACCCCACAAAGAGGTGGGTGTA
>Ga0115545_1001551_pt1 | contig 11830 bp, 24 predicted proteins | sample COGITO_mtgs_1003_FD_87188 | JGI IMG/M metagenome (GOLD analysis project Ga0115545, IMG submission 87188) | Pelagic marine microbial communities from North Sea - COGITO_mtgs_100330 | ecosystem: Environmental > Aquatic > Marine > Epipelagic | place: Germany:Helgoland, sampling site Kabeltonne...
CTGTGCTCTCGACCCTTGAAAGTCTTACATCTGCTTTGTACTCCTATTTAAGATATACTCTGTACTCTTAATTTGAAGTGCATCAATGCTTTCTAGGTTTAGAGCTGAGCCGCGTTTCCGCCGTCGCTCATATTCCTATAATTCCTAGCACCCATAACCCAAGGTTAACCGCTGCTATTAATATTTTTATTATTATTTTCCACATATTTTTGTGTTTATATATATATTATCCAAAGATAATCGTATTTAGTTTGTATTTCTTAGTTGATTTACTATTATGTTCACTACAGCTATCATTAAACCGCCGTGCATTTCATTAAAATCTTTTATTTTATGTCCATCGAGTGCCCAATCGCACGCTCTGTATATATCTTTTAGACATTCTTCAGCGGTTTCTTCCGCTATTTTATCAAATTTCTCTTTATTTAGCATAGTTTCTTAAGTAATATTGTAACATGTAATTTAATCTCGCCATTTGGCTACCAATTAATTCTCTTGCTTGACCAACCCATTTACTTGTATGTAACTCACCATCTTTAATATACATCCACCTCTGATTCTGTTTATACACTGGGTTTATTTGGTATGGCGTCCATGCACCATTTTGTTTTCTTACATAACCGCTTTTAAATACAGCGATTCTTAGTCTATCTTCATCTGGTTTTTCACCGTTATTCCACTTAATTACTCGTTTAGTCCAACAAGTAACAGGAAATTCGAACTCTCTTGTCTCATTTCTTGCTTGTTTCTGTGTAGTTACTTCACGTATATCATAGTCAAGTAACATTTTTCTTGCAAAGGCATCTTCTAAAGCCAACCTTTCTAGTTTATATTTATTCATTTTTATACATTTCTTAACATAGTGCCGTAGCCTCTACGTTCTGTTAATTTTCTTATTCTTTTTGACTGTTCTTTACTCATAATCTGGATAGTATTACCTGTTTTATGATACGTTATCGCTACACAGCCATAACCTTCGACTGTAGAACAATCTATACAGTCTTTATAGCCAAGATCTACTCGACCTTGTATAATTTCTTTGTTACATTTATTACATTTCATATTATTATTATCCATGTAAGTTCGTATTAAAATTGTATTTCTTTGTTAGAATCACTTGATATTACTCTATCTTCATAGCGATCCCACCATGTTTCTTCCACCATTCTGATCATTTCAGCAGTGAGTTTAAACATTTCTTTGTGTTTATGTGTTCTATTTGCCATATTTTCTCTCCATATCTTTAATGTATGGTGTATTTTTGTTAATAAAAAACTTCTCAACCCACTCCATTGTGTATTTAAACTCTTTTGGAGCACTTGAATTCCACTTATTTAACACATCTTCACTCCATCCACCATTCAAATAAATGAATTTATGTATGGCTGAAAGTGCACTCTTGCCGTCACTCCACGCGGAGTGGTTACTAGAGTAGTAAGAATTCCATTCATGGTTTTCTAACATTTCACTTAATATATTTAAGTTATCTTTATTCATAGTTATAATTGTTTATAGTGTAAAACTTGTCACTATCTTTAGTGTAATTTATTCTATTTAATAATACTTTATTATTTAATAAAATCTGATTGTGTGGTAAAAATTTAATTGTATTCATATAGTTATTATCCATTTAAGTTCGTACTTATATTGTAATTATACAATTATAAGTGCAAACCAAGTTATTGTTGTTAATATAATTAAGAATACTATATTCTCTATTATTTCTTTTATGTTTATATTCATAGTTCTCTTGCAGGTAATCGAAACCCACCTCTGCTCCAAGAAGAGAGTTGTGTAAGATTTACTTACACAAGTTCTTTATCGCGAAGTATTGTTGGAATACTTGTAGATGAAGTGTAACTTTTATACTTTATAAAGCAATTCATTTCACTTAATTTATCTTTCATTATTTCCCACACTTTATCGTGATTGTACTTTAATGTTTTACCATTTTGGAATTCTACATTTATTACTTGATTTTGGCCGATGAGAGACTTTCTTACTACAAATCTCTTTGAATTTAATACTGACATAGTTATTTATTTAATTTAATTTATTTTTATTTATTTATTTATATACTTATTATCCTTTTTACTTCGTATTTACATTGTATAAAAGTGTAACATTGTTTACTTTATATTATTAGTTGAAAAGTATTCCGCAATCACTCATTGTATATAGTTATTATTTATACTTATATTATCCATTTATACTCGTAATTACTTTGTATTATTTTATTATTATATAATATGAATTTTCATAATCAGTTTCTATTGTGTAATCAATATTATGATAATCTAAATTATCTATATTAATTTTAAACCATTTGTAATCTTCGAAAGTAAATTTTAATTTATTCATATTAGTGTTTGTTTGTTATATACTTATATTATCCATTTGAAGTCGTAGTGAGATTGTAAAAGTGAAAATGTAAATTAGTTTGTATGAAAAACATGAAAAGATATATGTATAAGTATATAAAAAGGTAAACATTTTATGAAATTTTAAAATAAAATGAGGGGGCCCATTAAATTGAAAATCGTTTTCGTAGAGAGATTGTAGTATGAGAGTGAGGTGTAACACCACACTATATTATATGTAATAATCTTGTCGCACGGAGTGTGACATAAGGCTTATAAGTAAGAAGAGTAATAGGCTAGTGTCACAGTGCAGGTAAATAATCGCTTTAATGTGTGAATATATCTATTATAGAAATTAACCTCAAATAAGAAATACATGGCAATAATTTATACCTACCCAGATGCAACACCTAAAGCTACGGATAAGTTGATCGGTACAGTTACAGAAGACGTAAACGCGGTTAACGTAGTAAAAGGTAATCCTACAAGAAGTTTTACACTATCAGGTGTACAGTCTTTATTTAATCAAGACATGCTTAGTGTTGTTGTACCAGTTACGGCTACAGTATTTAAGACATTAACAGACGCAGCACCTATTACATTGCTTGCAGCACCAGGTGCGGGTAAGGCATATGCGGTAGATAAGATAATATTATTTGTAGACGCTGGCGGCCAAGCATTTAACCCGTCACAAGATCCTTATATAAATGGACCTTACACAAGTACCAACGTTAAAATACCAAAAGGAAATACAGTTTTAAATTCTGCAACAGATGTTTTATGGACTGATCAGCCTCACACAGTAATAGGTGGTGATTACGTGTTACAACAAAACGCGGCATTAACACTAAACGCCAATGGTGGTACTACTGGAGCTGGAAATGGCATGCTTTATTTCAATATAACATATAAGATAGTTAATACCACAGCAACGATGGTATAAAACCCAATATAATGCGTACATAGAATCCGCAGTAACCAAAGTATTCTATATAAACCAATAAATACCAATATAATGACGTATTTTTTTACACAGACTCAGAATTGGAGTAGTCAACCAAAACAACCACAAGTTTCAAAGGAAACCACAGACGCTTGGAAGCATTTAGCGGATAAGAAGAACTGGAGAATCACTGAACTTGTAAATGGTTTTTATCAAACCGAATACCAAGATCCTAATAACAAAGATACTTGGCACGACGTCACAAGACGTGAAACTTTAGAAGGAGCAGAAAAAGCAATTGATGCTTCTATTGAGCATTATTCTAAAAAATTAGAATTTATCAATGGTCCTAAAGTAGTGAAAACCTTTAAGTAATATATAATCAATCAAATCTAATTTAATTTAATAACATGGCGGAAGCAATAGTCAAAAATCTGTCCTTTGGTGAAGATGCTAGAGGAAAGATATTTAAAGGAATAACAAAACTTACAGATGCAGTTAGCTCCACACTAGGAGCTAGCGGCAAATGTGTGATGTTTGAAAATAGTGAAGGAAAACCCGTAATCACAAAAGACGGGGTAACAGTAGCAAATTCAATAATATTATTGGATCCAATAGAAAATATGGGCGCTACGCTTTTAAAAGAAGCAGCTAGACAAACTGTTAAAGAAGCTGGAGATGGAACAACAACGGCTACAGTATTAGCGCGCTCTATATTAGAAGAAGCATACAAAGTAAAAGAATCAAATAGAGATGTAAGAGACGGTATCAACTTGGCTGTCGACAAAGTAGTTAAGCATCTAGAAAAACAAGTTACAGAAGTAAGTGGTGATATGATAGATCAAGTTGCTACTATATCTTCTAATAATGATCCTGTTCTAGGAAAAATAATAGCCGATGCATTTAAGGAAGTCGGTAAAGATGGCGTGGTTAGTATGGAAATATCAGATGAAGAAGAAACATCGTATGAAATAGTGGAAGGTGCTACATTAGATAAAGGATTAAAAAACTTTCATTTTATTACAAATAAAGAGAAAGGAATTTGTGAGTTAAATAATCCATTAGTATTGCTTGTGGAAACAAAACTCCCTAACGTGAGGAAGATACAAAGTATATTAGAACACGTAATTAAAAAAGATAAAGAACTACTTATTATAGCAGACGCAGAAGATCAGTTGATATCAGCGTTAGCTATGAATAAGGTAAAGGGTAATATAAAAGTTAACATACTTGATGGCCCTGATTTTGGATTAAGTAGAAAACAAATGTTTGTAGACCTTGCATTAATAACTGGTGCAACTGTTATTAATGAAGATCTCGGTGATGATGTGGATTTAATTCAACCAGAACATTTAGGTACATGCTTAAAAGCTACAACAACTGATACTGAAACAATTATTCAAGTAAAAGGTAAACCAAAAGAAGTTAAAGAAGTTATTGTATCATTAAAAGAGCAAATTGAAAAAGAAGCAAGACCTGGTTACAAAATGAGGTTTGAAAAAAGACTTGCATTTTTAAATGGTAAAATAGGTATTGTAAGAGTAGGTGCTAATTCAGCAGTTGAATTACAAGAAAAAAGTGATAGAGTTGAGGATGCAATATGTGCAACTAAAGCGGCTATCAAAGAAGGTATAGTACCAGGAGGTGGCATAGCCCTTCTAAATGCTAGTTATAAAACAAAAGGTGTTAGCAAAGGTGAAACTGCTTTATTAAAAGCAATACAATCCCCGTTCAATACAATTATGAATAATGCTGGTCTAGATGACTATGTGTTACCTACAGTTAAAGGAAAGGGATACAATGTGGTTACAGGAAATATGGTAAATATGATTCAGTCTGGAATAATTGATCCTTTGCTAGTAACCAAAAGTGCGTTAAAGAACGCGGCTTCAGTGGCAACAACTATACTGTCCACAGATTGTGTAATTAATAACTTAAGAGTTGGAGATGAAAGCAATAGGTAAAAATATAGTAATACAACCAATAAAAGAAGGGACTACTGAAACAAAAGGTGGTTTAATTCTTAGTGAGAGTCACAAAAAAGATATTAGATACCGTCAAGCAACTGTTCACTCAGTTGGTGATGGTGTTTGTGGTATTGTAAAAGATAATACCATATTCTATGACAGGCACGCAGGTCATGGTATAGAAATTAACAAGAATCGTTTTACGGTTATTAAAGAAGGTGATGTCGTTATAGTCTTATGAGAAAATTAGAGGCTAGTGACATTAAGGAGTTAAACCTACTTAAGCATTACCGAATAATACGCAAATGGGCGTGTAAAAATAATAACTTAAACGATGCAGACTTAGAGCTGTTAATATATTTAGATTGTTTAGATCTTTTTAAAAAACATGACTTTGAAGTCGGTACATACTCATATAGTTGGGACAACAGACGCTGGAACAAGTTATTAAAAAATGATTGGATTGTAGTGTGGCGAAAAAGAAACCGCACAACACAAAAATATCATATATACAAAGTTTCTTTTAAGTGCAAGCAACTAATCAGTAGGATGTACCGTATCATGTTGGGCGATGATGACATCCCTAGTAGTGAAAGACGAAATAAAATAATTAACGGTAAAAGCTATAGTGATAAAGTATTCACTAAAGCTATTGAAAATGTAAACAAAGATAAAACAAGATACTAATGCCAACAATAAAAAAATACATTATAAAACCTGATAACGTCAAGAATCCATTTCAAATGAGGGCAACATCACCATTGAGTAGAGATATTTTAGAGTTCTCAGGAGACGATGCGGATGATAAAATTGATTTTACAGATCAGATTTATGGTAGCTCTAGTCTTCCTAACATAACAGCGCCAAATCCATATAATAATAAACCGGCTACAACAATAGAGCAAATAAAACCCATAAGTATGTTTGATAGAGATAGCGATGGTGACAAAACAACTATAAATATAAATACTACAGGTGGTAAAGAAGCAGATGTTTATAATAATCTAAAAGATAAACAAAAAACACCTTCAAGTGTTAGAACTGAAGAAAGAGCAAAAAGAGTGGAATCAAGACAGAAATATAGAACAGAGAGACAAGCAGATAGAATGAGTAAAAGAAAATCTCCAGCTAATTATTCTGTGCCTAATCCATTTACACCAAGACAACAAGATATTGTTGGTAATATATATAATCCTAGTGGTGGTGATATAAATCAGTTTGAACAAGGTCAAGCATTTAATAAGTTTGCTTCAAATCCAAACACATTAAATGAACCATCTATTCCTACCGAAGCACAAACAACTATGAATGATCTTCAAATGGAAAATGAGCCTTTTAATGCATTTAGTCAAAACAAAAAAAGTCCTTTAATGCAAGATGCAAAATTCGATACAAGAGGCTATAGGGATGATATGAAAAGAAAACTTAAGCAAACATCAGAAGAGAGGATGAAGGATATTTATGATAAAGCAGAGTTTGCAGTATTTACTACTGCATTTTCACCGCACATTGCAGGGTTAACTGGTATGATGAGAGCTGGTAGAGCTGTTAAAGCATTAGACGGTGCAAAAGTCATAAATCACTATAAAGCAACCAAAAAATTAAAAGACTTAGGTTTTTTTAATAAAGCATCAAAGACTTTAAAATAAACTAAAATGGCATACAAACAAAAAAATAGTCCGTTAAATCAGGATGCTAAGTTCATGACAAAGCAATACGATAAGAATAGACAAAACATGAGTGTGTCTGGAGAGGAAGCGTTTAAGAAAGCACAATCTGATGCCGCTATAACGGCAGGAAGTTTTTTGCCAATAGGTAGAGCAATAAGGGTGGCATATAAAGTTGCCAAAGGAATTAATAAATTATCAAAAGCTTCTAAGACTGTAAAAGCTATGGGAACTAGAGGTGTAAGAAATACTCGTAATCCACAAGTAGCACGTAGACTTGAGGATGCCAACACGGGTACACCAAGATATAATAAAGCAGGAAAATTAGTTAAAACCGAGCACGCAGGTAAAACTGGCATAGAAACTAATAACTGGGCAACAACCAGTATGAATTCAGCTAAATATTATAATAAGAACACAAAAAATTCACAACGTTTCACCAAAAAAAATCCAAGTTTTTTATCCAAAGAAGAACCCAGAAGATTAATAGAAATGAATGTTACTAGAAATTTTGCTAACAAAACAAGAGCAGGTAATTTTAACCCATCCTCAACAGCGCACAATATAAGTGGTGGTGTTGGAAACCCTCCAGTTTATTCGGAGTTAGTTTTGCCTCAACACTTAATGCAAGCGGCTAGAGCAGGAAAAACATCATGGTCAAAAACAATTATAGGTAATTCAAAAGATATAAATAAATATTTAAATAAATCAAACAAATAAACATGCAAGAAGATAAAAAACACACACATGCATCAAAACACAATTCAGTAGGGATTGTAGGTGAATCTCATATATGGGATGGACCATTAGGTCAAGAAGGTAGAGAACATGGGCCAGGCGCTAGTAATGGTAGTAAGGGTATGAAACTCAAGTTAGCTTCAGTGCCTTACAAAGCAGGGCCTATCTCTAGTATTGCGCAAGGGTAAAACTAACTAAAAACAAGTGATATGATAAGTAAGCACGTATCAATGCAAGAAGGTATCCGTAGTGTTACCGCGATGAGGTTAGGTGTGGAAAATAAACCTGGTGATAACCAACTTGAAGCTATGAAGCTTATAGCTGAAAAAATATTTGAACCATTACGCGAATGGGTTGGTGGACCAATAAAAATAAATTCATTTTTTAGGTCTGTTACACTTAACAACGCAATAGGGGGAAGTTCCAATTCACAGCACTGTAAAGGTCAAGCAATGGATATTGATGACACTTACGGAAATAAGTCAAACAAAGAAATGTTTGAATATATAAAAGCTAATCTAGATTATGACCAGATGATATGGGAGTTTGGTACAAAAGATAATCCAGCTTGGATACATGTCAGTTACGTGTCAACTCAAAAAAATAGAAGAAAATGTTTAGAAGCTTCTAGAGTTGGTAACACCACAAGATACAAAGAGATATGCTAGAAACCTGGCACATTATTGTATTATCAGTATGCTACATAGGATTTGCTTTAATGGTAATAAAAGTATTTACAGATAATAATAACTATAAAAAATAAGATATGGAAACTCCATTTTATAAAAAGGGACCTTGTTGGAAAGGATACGAAATGATCGGTATGAAAAACAAGGGTGGTAGAAAAGTACCTAACTGTGTACCATTGAAAATGGTATCTCCTTTGAGTATTACAGATGAAAAATATGAAAAGCAAAATAAAAAAATGAGATCTGACTACACTAAAGAAACTGGTAAAACGCTGGGGAGTAGAAAAACTTCTGGTAAGAGTTCACGTAGAGTTTCTTTTGCATGTAGGTTTTCTGGCATGAAAGGTTCAATGAAAGATAAAAGCGGTGGGCCAAGTAAGTTAAATAAAGCTTTAGAAAAATGGGGTTTTAGTAGCAAACAAGAGGCAGCAAGTTTCTGCAGTAACAATAAAAAAAGTTAAAACAAAATAAAAAATAAACAATGGCAAATTTAGGAACAGCAACCATACCTGTTATACCAAGCGCTAGTATTAATATACCTAGACCAGGTGCTATACAGAGTGGTGCAGTAAGTGCATCAGATGCAAATGAACTTACACCAGAAGCAGTATCACCTTATTTAAATGAGGTTAATGTTGGTGACACGGTGTATAATACTTCTGTATCACCAAACACAGTAGGTATAGTAACAGCTTTAAATTACACAGGAGCAAATATAACATCAGTAGAAACAACTATAGCATGGACAAATGGAAATAGTTATTTTATATACAATAGTTATTTAGCAGGATCAATGCCACCAGAAAGCGCGGTAGAAGCAGAGATACTAAAAAATCAAGGTAATGGTAAAATAGGTATTTATTCAGCTTCATCAGGAGTAATCACAGGTGTTGATAGCAACGGAAACACGTTTAGTTATACTGCAGTAGCAGGTGCAACATTACCATTTTTTGTATCAAGAATAAATACTATTGCAGCTGGAATGACCGCTTTAGTAGGATTTGTAAACAACGACTAATTATGCCAACATATAAACAAGACCCAAAAGCAACACAAGGTAACGCAAGACTTCCATTTATGGGAAGAGCACCATTTAAAATGACAGGTAGTCCATTTAAAATGGATGATCTTTCAGGTGATGGACAAATAACTAAGAAAGATGTATTGATAGGTAGAGGCGTTATTAATAAAGACGGTTCACCGGCTATGAAAAAAGAATTTCCAGAAATAAAAAAATCTAATGAAGGAAAGTTTACAGCATGGGCAAAAAGAAATGGCTTTAAAGATGCTATGTCTGCTGCTAACGCTGTAATGAAAAATACTGATAAGTATAGTGCTAGTGTCGTTAAAATGGCAAACTACGCTAAAAACTTTGGAAAATAATTAAACAATTTAAACTTAAAACAATGTACGGAAAAAAGAAAAAAAGCCCTAATAATATGAGTGGTAAAAACTACGATGTTAAAGAAGCTTACAACAAAGATCTTACTAGCAAAGCAAGATTACATTATTTAGAAAATGCTGAGCACGATATTCATGGTAAATCATTTATGTCAAAGCATTCTCACTCAAGCCCTTTGCATAAAGGTGTTAAAGATGCTGACACAAAGTATATGCCAATAGATGATGACACTATGGGTAACGTAACAAAATAACGGAGACAACCGATATAAAACACAAATAAACAATAACAATAACAATTAAACAATAACAATCATGGCAAAATTTATATCAATAGAAACAACTGATACCGATAGAGGTAAGGTTCTTGTTGGAACAGATAAAATCTTCGCAGTAATGCCTGGAGATGGTGCAGCAGGTGGTGGAAATGTAGCAACTATGGCTACTATTTTTCACACTGGTTTAGCTGATCATATCGTTTTAACATGTTCAACTGGAACTGGAACTCAATTAGCAAATGCTATTAATTCAGCTATTACGGCTAATCCAGGTGGAGTTCTTTCAATAGTTAGAACTGGTGCTTCACAAGCAACACCAATTGTAGTTAGTAACGTACTCGTTGCATAATTAAAACAAAACAAATTGACATATGCCACGGGATTTTTCTCGTGGTAGTCAATTAATAAAACAAAATAAATTATGGCATTTAAGATATCACCATTTTATTATTTAGATAATACTCCAGTTTACAATGTGGACATGGAAGATGGTGTGCTTGGTAAAGCCAACAAAAACGGTTCAATAACATTATCAAAAGATCTTAATCCTAAGCATGCACAAAATGTTATTAATCATGAAAAGGTACATTTAGATCAAATGAAAAGAGGGGATTTAGATTATGATGACGACTATGTGTATTGGAAAGGAAAAAAATATTCAAGAGCAACAATGAAAGAAGGGGCAAAGAATTTGCCTTGGGAAAAGGAAGCATATAAAAAATCATAATATGTCTAAAAAAAAATTTAAAGATACTAAAGTAGGTCAATTTTTAGTTAACACAGCTCCGGGTATTTTAGGTATTGCTGGTGATATACTTCCAGACGCTGGTGCCTTTGGTTTAATAAAAAATCTTATTCAAAAAGATAAAGCATTACCTGTTGAGGATAAAGAAAAAGCACTAAAATTACTAGAGCAAGATATGGTTGAAATGCAAGAGATTTCAAAACGTTGGGAAAGTGATATGAAGTCTGATTCATATTTATCTAAAAACACGCGACCTATGACATTAATATTTTTAACTGTGTCATTAGTTATATTTATATTTTTAGATGGGTTTGATATGGAGTGGACCGTAGAAACATCCTGGATAGATTTATTAAAATCACTACTGCTTACAGTATATGTAGCCTATTTTGGTTCTCGAGGGGCAGAAAAATTTCAGTCAATATCAAAAAAATAAAATTAAATGGCAAAGATAAGTTCATATCCAAAAGACCTAGCCATCCTAAACAACGACGCGTGGATAGGAACTGATAGTTCAAATAGAAGTACAAAGCAATTTACTGCTCAAGCGGTTGCTAATTATTTAAACATCAATGCTAAGATATTAATTGGTGGACAAATGTGGTACAAATTCGTGACCACTACACCTACAATAGGTACATTAACTGGTCCAGCTAATAATGATCTTTTTTCATCTATAACTTCTATAGTATTAAGCGCAGAGGATTTAGCTAAACAACAAGTAAAAGAATTTATGGATTACTTGGTTGGTACAGAAATTTTAATTAACCAACAAAATGCAATAAGCACATTTGGGCATTATAAATTAGATTCATTTACGCCAAACGCTGATGGTACTTTTTATACGGCAGTTCTTACATTGAAAGGTAGTAATGGCTTTATAGATCAGTTATCACCTAATAACATATATTCAATAACATCATTCAACAGAGACGGTGATGCAAATGAAACATTCACACAAAAAACTTCAGCAACCAGTTGGAGTGTAACTCATACCCTAAATAAAAAACCCGCAGTCAGTGTAGTAATTGGCACGGAGGTA
>Ga0115545_1001555_pt1 | contig 11817 bp, 15 predicted proteins | sample COGITO_mtgs_1003_FD_87188 | JGI IMG/M metagenome (GOLD analysis project Ga0115545, IMG submission 87188) | Pelagic marine microbial communities from North Sea - COGITO_mtgs_100330 | ecosystem: Environmental > Aquatic > Marine > Epipelagic | place: Germany:Helgoland, sampling site Kabeltonne...
ATGATGATATTGACCTTGTTGCATCTGTTGATGCTGATACAAATGCTCCACCCGCAAGAAATGATGCTGATGATTCAACTCCACCAAGATTATCTCTCAGTATTGAGGCTGATGTTGCAAATTTTCCTTCAAATGATGCAGATGCATCTAATGATTGAGTTAATTGAACAATACTTGAAGCAAGACCAAATTTTGATGCTGATGTTTCTACTTGGACTTCTACTATTTCAGCTATTGATGAACTCATATCTGCTTTTACTGGAACAAGTGAACCAGTTATTGTTGTATTAAGTGATGATACTTTTGTAGTTACATCTGCTGACGCTGTCGCGACTGCATCAAGTCTTGATTGTGTTGATGCGGCTGAACCGGACTCGGCGGCTCCTAATGAAAAGTCTTTTAATGAACCAGTTTGTTCTCTTGTAAATTCTAAACTTTCAGTTACTTGAAGTGATGCTGATGATTCGGCTCCGATTGCTAATGCAGAGGCTGTTGCTTCCGCTCCTTGTGCAAAGTTTGATGCTGATACAACTGCTTTTTCACCAAATCCTTTAGCTACTAAATCTGATTCTGTTTTTGAAGAAGTTAAAGAAACTCTTATATCTGATTGTGATATAATTAATGAACCAGTTACTTCCTCAATAGCTATACTTCTTGATATTGATGATGATACATCAGATTCAAGTGAACCAGTTGTATCGTGTATATTTGTTATGTCTTGAAATACACCACCAGCGTTAGCTGTTATATTTCCTGTTGCAAGAATATCTGATGCTGTTATCGCTCCACTAGCACTTAAAATTAAAGAACCACTAAGACTTCTAATTTCTTGGTTACCAATTTTAAATGAACCTATTTCTGCTTTTGAAAATGTTGCTTCACCTTGTGCTGTTATTATGGCGGTTTTCGTTCCTACGGCCGGTAATGACAAGGAATTAGCAGCAACATCCGCGTCAATTACAACACCACTTGCTATTGTTCCACCATCTAATTTAAAGTTTGAACCTGTTATTTGTCCGTTTGCTTTTAATACTAATTCACCATTAGAACTTGATATTGCTCCTTCACTAACATTAAATCCACCAATGGATGCTGATGTAAATCTTGCAGCTCCTGTATCTTGTATACTTGCTAATGCATTATCTATGGTAGAACCTGCCGGAACTAATATAGAATTTGCAGATAAACTTTTATTAATAGTTGCTCCGGCTCCGATAATTAAATTACCATCACTTTTTAGATGAAAGTTAGAACCACTAATTTCTATATTTCCATTTGAACCACTTACAAATTGTGCTCCAGCAACTGCTCTATCTCTACCAAAGAAAAACTTATCTGTTCTAATATCAAATTCACCAACTCCGTCAGCGTTTAATGTTCTAAATTTAAATGAACTACTATTTCCATCGTGTAGTTCTAATCCAACTCCGTCATAACTTTCACTTGTATTTAATGACCTTGATACTGAACCACTAAACATTAAGAACCCACCTCGTCCACTTACACTTGAACTATCAAATCCAGCGTAATCAACTGAACGAATATATGCTGAGTTTACACCAGCGGCTTCAATACCAACTCCTAATGCATTACCTATTGATAATGAACCTGTTAATAAATTGTCTGTTCCTTGTATGACATCATTTTCTCCGTCAAATTCTACAGCTTCTTTTATAGTTGTATATCCCGCTTTATTTCCATCCCTATCATAAAACTCAACCAAGAAATCAAAGAAGTCTGGTCGTTTTCTTAATTTTGGCATTGGAACTTGGAAAGTAAATTCGTCTGGATTAAAGTTTGTATCTGATGAAGGTTCTATTCCAACACTTTGTATAAATAATTCTCCCTCTTCAACTTCTATCTGTAATTTTGTATCATCATTTGTTGTTAGTCCATCACCAGTAAATTGTGGTTTAAATGGTATTTTAACTCTACCAAAATCAATAGTTTTATCTATTTCACTACCTTTTGTTTTTAATTCAATTACTTCACCTTGTGGTTCGTCTTCTGCTGTTATGACTTTTATTGGGTCACCTAATATATTACCAATACTTCCTGATGAAGCTGGTTTTATTCCTTTTAAATCTTGACCTAAATTACTACCACTTACATAAAATCTTACTTTTGCTTTTGGCTGATTATTTAAAATAGAACCATCATCTTGTAAAACATCTGTTCCTGTAGTCTTTAATACTGCATTAACATATAATGTATAATCTACATTTGGTCGTAGTTTTATTTTTGGTGTTGTTGTTTCAAATAAAATTGATTCGTCTGTTAATGTATTTGAACCTGATACTAACACTGCATTCATTAAAGGTGGGTGAACACTTGAAGTAAATGTTGCTGTTCCTTGTGTGTCTACAACTCCTACTGTATTAGTTCCTCTTTTTATATGTTTTACTTGCCAATTATTATCAATGTGTTGTTGGTCAATAAATTTACCAGTTTTTTGAGTTAAACTTACTGAACCAGTATTGATAAGAACATCTGTTCCTTCAACAATTTTATCCGAAACTAATCTAAAATCTCCTTGTGTTGAAAATCCTTTTGCGAATACTTTAACTCTATGAACATCACCAGAGAATGTTTTCATATTTTTTATAGTTATATTTGCAAATGATTGTAAAATTACCTCACTTGCTGAACCTGTCGATACTGGTTCAAAATCAATTGTATAATCTGAACCTGTATGTGGAACAGGAATAAATGGGTCATCATCTTTTTCTGGTGTTTTATCTTCAACTACAAAAGGTGTATCTATTTCAATTAAATCTGGACTATGAACTGCTACAATAGATGCAGTAAATGATGAACTTTCAAATTCTCTTCCTTTTATACCTTCAACCAAATCACTAACTACTGGTGTTGATTTAAATGTTCCACCAGCTAATTCTAATCTAAATGGTTCACCACTCTTTCTTTTAATCAATGTTCCTTTACCAACAGCGTCTGGTTGTTTAGCTTTTGTTTCTACTGGTGGTGGTGTTGATATTGGTTTAGATGCTACTTGCGGAATTGGTGGTGTTGGTGGTGGTGTTGGTTCTGCTTGTGGTTTGTGAAATTCTTCATATTTTTGTTCAACAACATTTGTTTCTATAGCTGTTGTATCTGAAGTATTCTGTTGGTTCTTTGGTTTAGCGGCATAAGATGTTTTTGCTGTTTGTCCTCCACCTATTCCTGCGTGTCCCATATTTCTTGGTGGACTATCTATTAAACTTTCTTGTGTTCTTGCGTTAATTAAATCACCAATATGCATAGGTCTTGCAAATGGACTTGCATTTCCATCATAACTTCCACCCTCAAATATTGAACTTGTTACAAATTCATTTCCACCAGAACCACTTGCTACTACAACACCTGTTACGGTTTCAGAAATTTCTATTTCTGGAAGCGGATATCTTTGATTTCTTACTAAATCAATTCCTTGCCCTCTGAAAAGGATTGGTTGTGTGTTTTTTGAAACTTGGTCAATAAATACATCTTTTTCCCACTTAACATTATAAAGACCTTTCCACTCATCAGGAACATCAATTACTGAACCCAATATTGTTAGTCTACCTACACCTATTGCTGTTGTAGGATAAACTTCAATCATTATGTGTCTTGACGGGTCATCACCTAAGTATTTAATTGGTTCTGTATAAACAGGTATTCCGTTTACATCTAACAATTCTATTTTTAACTCTACACCATTTTCTAAGAATTCAGAACCAAGAATCTGAAATGTGCTTCTACCACCAGGTATAGTATCCTCTAAACTAAATACTTTAAAATATTTAGATGTTGGCAGAGTATCGACAATGTGTGTTTCATAGTCCGTTAAGCCTTGGTATTGTATTATTTTTTGTTGAATTGACATTTATTATAAATATCTTGAAATTGAAAAAGTGTATTTATTTTATGATTTTTTTATGAATTTTTTATGAAAAAAACTATTTATTAATATGAGTAAATTTGTAGACATAAAAATAAGAGCAAAATATAGGGATATGTTAAAAGAATATTGTAAAGACAATGGTTATAAGATGTATGCTTGTGTTGAAAATTTAATAGAAAAAAATTGTAGAAAGAAACAAGTTTTAAAAGTCGATAGAAAACCTAATCAGGTTTAGGTGAAATTCTAGCTCCTTTACCAACAGGTTTTGGTTTAACTTTATTTGGGTCTATTGGTTTTTTAGGTTTTTTTGGTTTTTCTTCTTCTTCATCAATTAATGTGGGTTGAGAATAAATATCTTTCCAATTTTGGTGTTGAGTTTTTTCTTTTGGTTTGTTTTCTAAAAGAACTTGATTGTATGCTATCACTAACATAACGGCTAACGGGTCAAATACGAATATCAATATAAATATAAAAAACTTCACCACCGTATCAATATCAGTATTAAATGTTCTCGCTAAATAAACTGCTGGGCCTACATCAACTCCTGTTTCTACCAAGTTGGTTTTCAATTCACCAACCTCTTTCTTTAAATCTAACAATTCAGAATTAATACTTAATATTTGTGGATTATAATCTTCACGAAGTTTTCTTTTGGCAGTGATATAATTGTCTGGTAGTGATTGAACTTGTTGGTCTAATTCATTTAATAAAAATTGTTTATCTTCTTCTAATTGTTCAACTTGTTCTTCCTTAAACAAAAGTGCTGTTGTTTGTTTCTCAAACTCAACAGTTGCTCCTTGATAAGCGTTAGATAAATATCCGAATATACCAGCACTTGTAATGAAAATAAGCATTATTGTCGCCGCGGCCATATAAACTTTTTGCAATAAATTTATCTTATCCCAGTATCTATATAAAAAAGAAGCCGTAACTAATTTACCAAGTTCTAATGAACTTGCCATAATTACGACTGCTATAAATGCTCCACTAAATAATTTTCCTATACCGAATACAGAAAAGAATGCAGCACAACCTGCAATAAATAGTGCTGATAATCCTAATGTTATTTGAAATTTGTTCATATGACTCCTATGATTGTGGTAAGTTATGACGCATTAAATATATGTAAAGAGCTTCTATCTCTTCTTTAGATATATGTTTAAATGATTTTTTTGTATCTACCAAATGCTTTAACCTTGTCATTGCACCTGGATTACTCTTAAATATCTCTTCGTTTTCTATGATTAATTTAAATTTTTTACTTATATCTGTCATAATAATAAGTATTGACTATTGGAAAAATCCCTTCCCTATTCCCTTAATTCCTTAGTAACCTTTATTACCTATCGAACTCCACTCTTGGAGCCCATTCGGTGTTTTCCTCTATGTCAACATCAATCATTTTTCGGGCGGGGTAATAGGTTTCATCATTTTGAAGAATGGTATCTGCATTGTAACTTATTTTTAATCTCTTCAGATTAATATCTGGATTAATTGGAATTTCTGCAAGTATGTGATACCTATCTTCCCCGACCGAAACGAATTTTCTCATTAAGAAATTTTAACGAGTTTCTTTTCAGGTATTTTAGGTTCTATTTTTGGTATCTCGATACTTAATAGTCCGTCTTTGAAATTTGCTTTTACTTTCTCTCCGTCAAGTAAATCTCCCAATTCAAATTGTCTTTTAAAAGATGATTGTTTTAATTCTCTACGAATTACTTTAGCACCTTTAACATCAAATGTTCCGTGTTTATCTCCTGAGATTGTAAGTTTTCCATCTTCTACTTCAATCATCAAGTCTTTTTTGTCTAAACCAGGAATTTCGGCTATTACACCTACTTTATCGTCATATTCATAGACATTTACTTTTGGGTATGCTGTTCCTTGAAATGGCTTAACACCTATCTGTTTCTCAATTTCTGGAAATTGTGAATTGATAATTTGGTCAAACATTTTGTCGAACGGGGTTAGAAATTGTTCCCTATCGATTGCAGGGAAGTTTGTGTTGTATATTACTTTAGTCATTGTATTTCTCCTATTTTTGTTAACTAATTGTAGTCTAACACCAATATCCTCTCTTGAGCGATATTAGTTCTTTCAGTAATAAATATAATGTTATTTAAGAAAACATCATATTTTTTTTAAATATTTTTGTGGGATAAACCAGACTCTGCCCATACTATCTTTAGCTCTCATATGTCCAGGTCTGGTGTTATTATCATATACACTTACTATTTCGTTTATGTATAATGCTCCCTCAATACTTGTGTAGTCTTTAACTAATTTGTATTTTCCTTCTATAACTGATGCCATCTTATTTTCCTCGGCGGTGTTATTTCGTGAAAACCAATTTGTCTTGCTACTCTAACGATATGACTCATCATTTCCATACTTGTTTTACAATTAAATATGTCATCTAATACTCTATCCGCTTGAGCACAAGTCATTCCTTTTTCGTGGATTTCTCCACCAAACATATATGTTTTACCTGGTGTTTGTGATATCTTAACTAATGCGTCTTGGACTTCTTTGAACTTTAAATAAGATAAGTAATCAGAAGTTAACTTACTCTGTCCCTTGTCGCACATTATGATATATTTGTCAAACCCAGAAGCTTGACTAACTTGCATTTTTAGCCAACCTTAACTTTTCTTTTAACCAATCAATCCAAGATTGTTCCCACTCTCTTACTCCTTCTGATTTTTCGGATTGGATAAAGTTATAGTTTATCGTATTCTGTATTTCTTCATTTCTCTTTTCTATCTTTCGATATTCTTTTTGGAAATCACCCAATATTTCTATTGTGTTTTTACCTATCGCTGTTTCAACTATAGCTCTGTTGTGTTTTTTCTCATAGTTGCTTAAAAGTTTTCCTAAAGCTTCTAAAGCATAACCACACTCATCACTATGTTGCTGCAATTTTGTTGTCATATTACAACTCCTATTTCACTTTCTATTTTTTATTTACGGGGTAGATAAGAAAGGAAAACAACTCTACCCCGTCCCACTAATCTAATTAGTGGTCAATATCTGAACCTTCAATTTCATCTTCATTAAATAAACTTTCACCATCAGTTCTATCATCTTTTACGAATCTTTGAACTAATTGTTTTACAAAAGTTCTTTCAGAATCCAAACCACCATCATTAGAGTATTGTGGATAAATTGTAATCTCTGAAGCTTCTGGAAGTGAGAATCCATCAAATAACAAACCAGCTATTTCAACCGAAGTTCTGGTAGAAACACCACCTGATAGTTTTGGATTTTCGTTAGAGGCTTCAACTCTTGTTTGATGTGAGATTTGAGAAACAGCATCTAACAATTCAGTATCAACATTAGGAAACATATATTCAAGTAATCCTAACTCTTCTGTATTGTTTAGGACATCCATTTCAATAACGGTGAATCTGTCCATTAACGCTTTATCTAAAACTCTCGTGGAAGTATACTCATTACCAATGTTAGCGGTCGCGATGAAAGTGACACCTTCAGCAACATTAATAGTCGCTTGTCCGTCTTGTTCATCTAATCTCATATATCTCTGACCACTATCTAAAACGGTCATAAGAATATTCCACGCTTCTGGGTGAGCTCTACTTAACTCATCAAGTAGAATCACCGCATTTGGTGTTTGAATAGCTTTCACGAAAAGTGATTCTGAAAAGTAAGTTCCTTTTGATTTCTCAAAGTGGACATTACCAATCAAGGTAGCTCTCGGGTCTTGAGTAGCTCCTAAGTTAAAGTAAAAATCTGGACGCTCTAATGCGTTTACCAGAGATTTAGCAGCGAGTGTCTTACCACAACCGGCTGGACCAGTCATCATAATGTTTTTACCACGAACTGCTGAACGAACTAAATATTTCCATTTCAACTCATTCATAACTAAACCAGTAGGTTTAAGAGAATAAGAAGTATGAATATAATTTAGAACTTCTTGGTGTTCTTGTGGAACTTGAATATCACCAGTATTAACTGGGATAGTGTTCACTTCAAACTCAGTCATAGGAACTGACCACCAGTAATTCTTACCAGCTTTATTAACTCTTTGTTCAAGAGCTGTTCCATTGTCATAAGCTTTCTTACGAGCACCAATAGAGATTTGAGAAGTATACTTGTTACCATTAATGTCCCAAGCATTGAATCTGTTTCCAGACTTCTCAATCTTTACAACAATATTATTCATTGTGTTTCCTTTCTTTCTTTATTAATCATATATCTAATTATACTAATTCTTTTCATTAATGTCAAGAGCTTTTTTAGTTTTTTTACCATAAATTTTTATATCAACTAATTCATCTTTTGTAAAGTTATCAAAGTATTTTGTATCAATCATTTTTTTATGTGCTTTACCCAAATCTTTTGAATCCATAATGTTGATTAAGAAGTATGGTGCATTCTCTCTTGTTTTTACACCAGCCGCTGTTTTATCTTCATTAGGACTAAAACAAAGTGCTTTGTAATCTTTATATCCACTTTCTTTCATTGTATTCTGTAAGGCTTTTTGGTATGGTTTTCTTTCTATGTGTTCCCAAATTTCACCTAAACAAATAAATAAAACTGAATTATATTTATTTTCTTTAATCCAATTATCTAATCCACTTTTAAAACCTTGTCCTCTTAAAATTATAAATTTCATATCATCATTTGTTAATTCTTTTTTCAAAAAAGGGCAGATACCAAATCCACCAAATTTTTCATTTGGTTCAGTTAATTCCCATAACCAATTTTTTGTTTTTTCTATAATTTGTTTATCTGTCATCTTTTTAAAAATAAATTATTCATAGTTCTCGCTACAGCTGGAATTGAAAGAATATCAATTGATTCTGCATCAGAACCATACATTTGTTTAAAATCATTCATAGCATAATCATTTTCAGAGTTATCGTAGTATCTTGAAGAGATAAAATATGATAAAACTTTGATTCCCATATTTCTCATTTTCTTAACCATATCTCTTGTATGATTTCTTGCTTCATCACCACTATAATAAACTTCACTATTAGAATACATTGGCATTCCGTCTGAGAAGTTTAAGAAATAACTATTTCTATCATTGGTGGTATAAACCATATCGTCCATAACTGCTTCATAACATAATCCTTCAGGAGTAGTTGATGAACAAGTTAAATACTTGAACAAGTTTCTAATCTTTGAAATTTTGTCAACTCTACTATCGTAAGCATAAAGAAGAACTGGAACATCATAGTTTCCTGAATATCTACAAGAAGTTCCTCTTAGTGAGAAAACCACATCAAAGTTTGGTATCATATCAACAGCTTGAATAATAGCAATAGCACAAGTTAATGAGTTATCAAAACTATTACCATGCATACTACCACTTGCATCCAGAGAAATGTGTAAGAACCCGTCTGGATATTTTTCAACATCAATGTTATGAAAAACACTTTCGTTATTGAACCCAAGTTCCGCTACAAGTCTTTTGTCAATTCTACCACTTTTTAATCTTGTATTTTTTAGTAATCTTTCTTCACCACGAATTTGTAATTTTTTACCTAACATCTTACCAATTCTTAATCCTTTATTTACTATTTCTTGTCTATCATTACCATAATACTCTGAAGGTGTTGAAAGTAAGTTTGGATAAACATTACTATCTACTAATGATTTTGTAAAGTTCTTAACAACGATAACTTGTTTTACACCAGTGGACTTCCATTTGTTTGACATATCATCATATTTTTTATCCTTTAGAACATCTTTGTATGATGAACCTGATTCTGAAACTGCTTCTATACGACTGATATCTTTCTTAGAAAGTTTTCTTTTTGAGATTTTTCCGTCTAAGAACTTTTTCTGTTTAGTAAATACTCTATCAAGTTTTTTTCTAACTTCTGATTTTTCATCTTCAGTCATACCTTGTGTCATTTCTTGCATCATCTCATTAACAGCTTTTGTAAATTGAGAATCACCCATATATTTTGCTTCATCAGCTACATCTGATAATAATTTGTCAGTATCAAACATTTGTTCAGCGTTTCTTATAGCTTGTTTGATTCTATCTATTGAAAAATCATTAACATAACTATCACCACCATTATCACCACTAGCTGTTTTTTCTAATAACTGATTAATTTTTTTCTTAGTCTCTTCAAATCTTTTTTCAGCATCAACAACATCTAAATTATTAACAATAATTTTAGAAATGTCATACGCTACCTTATAAGCTTTTCCAGTAGAATCTAATCTTGAAATATTTCTTAAATCTAATGTATTCCAAATATCTCTTAGTCCTGGTAAAGCATCCAAATTAGTATTTGGATTTGTTAAATTAATAACTCTGAAAAAATAACTTTCAGTAGTTAAATCTGTAAATTCGTCTGTCTGTAATCCTTTGTCAATCTGTTTTGAGTGGAAATACTTGTTATACATAGATAAGTAATATCCCTTGTATCCAGGTGAAGTAGAAACAATATAATCATCAATTCTTCTATCTTCAACATAGTTCAACATATTCTTAACAAGCATTTTAATATCTTGTTTTGATAAACCTTTACTTCTACCTAACTCATAAAAAGTTTTTGGAATACTTGAACCAAGTCTTTTTAAGAAACCAAAATCAGATAATAAAATGTGAGAACCCTCGTGAAGTGCTAATCCAACTGAACTATCAAATAATTTATCATCAAGTTTAGAAGATATTGTAACAACTTTCCCGTCAGTATAAGAATCACCTCTTTGTGAAAACTTTACAGGTATATTTTTAGCAGTTACAATATTAACAAAGTTAGAAATCGCTCTTTGATAAGACGATAACTTAATGATATCAATACCTGGTTTTGTATCTACATCTTTTTCTATGAGTGATTTGTTTTCAAAAGTATCACCCAACCAAAAAGACGAAAAATTGTTTTGTGTATTTAACTTCATATCTTTCCTATATTACTGATTATATTCATTAATGTCAAGAGCTATTTTAAATTACTTCTAACATTGAGAAAGGAACATTATATCTTCTACCCAGCATTTCAACAATAGCTCGTGTCCTATTAATCTTCTTAACTACACCTGGTGTTCTCTTTGTCTTCTGAACTACATAGACATCAGCACCCACTTGAAGTGAAGTTCTACCTAAATGAGTCTTACATTGATTTATATATTGAGATAACTCATTTAATTGAGCTGAATTTAATCCCTTAATTTGTTCTTTTATTCTAATCATAGTTTTTATCCTCTTTCTATTTTACCAACCATAACATCATTTACTGAATATGGTCTTTCTGAAAATCTAAAATTCTTGTTTATTGCTTTTGGTATCTGAGAACATATCTCATTAGCGAACCACTCAGCATCTTTCCACTCATTTATATTAGCTCTATCACCACACCCTTGGTCTGGCACATATATCTCAATACAAGTATTTACATAAAATCTGTTTGCGTCTTTAGCCATTAGTCATTCTCCCCAAGTAATGAAAAATTCTTACCTAATCTCAAACCTTGTTCCAAAGTTTCCAGTTGTTTTTGTAATTCATACAATGTAGCTTGAGCACCATTGATATAAGTCTTACCTTCATTATTTGTTTCATAATCTGGTAAAGTATTATATCCATCGTTAATCTCTTGTTCCAATGTCTCTATTAAATTTTTAATTTTTTCAATCATAATATTTCTCCTTTTAATATAATATAACTGCTTTAGAATTAAGAGTCAAGAGCTTTCTTTACTTTTTTTCCTCTATTTTGATATTCTTTTATATGAATATCAATAACACAAGATAAACAAGTATCTGGGTGAAATATCATTATCCCATCCAATACTGCTTTACATTTATTACAAGTTTTTTTCATAACAATACAATATAATGTAGCCCTTTTTCAAAGTCAAGAGCTATTCTCATAAGCTGTGTTATTTTTTTAGAAGTTTTTTTAAAAATTATTATTTTGTCTGATTTCATTAGGTTTTTAGGGTTTTTGGTGG
>Ga0115545_1001561_pt1 | contig 11788 bp, 19 predicted proteins | sample COGITO_mtgs_1003_FD_87188 | JGI IMG/M metagenome (GOLD analysis project Ga0115545, IMG submission 87188) | Pelagic marine microbial communities from North Sea - COGITO_mtgs_100330 | ecosystem: Environmental > Aquatic > Marine > Epipelagic | place: Germany:Helgoland, sampling site Kabeltonne...
AGTGAACCAGTTGTATCATTAACTACATCATCAATCTCTGCATTCATAAGTGCTAATACACCTGTTGAAGCGTCATCTATTAAAGTATTTGATTGCAAATTATTCATCAATCTCATTAACGCATTTCTTGAAGCATATAATAATACTGCATTTGTTGCTTCTTTTGGAAAATTGTCTATTGTAGAATCTGTAGCTGCTATTGTAAAGTCTTCATTAATTTTTACTAGCTTACTATCATTTGAAGATGCACTTGCTGGTAATGTATAAATTCTTTTGTTTTCTAAATAATATGCTGGGTCAGAGCTTGTAGCAAATTCCATATAGTTAGAATCTGATGCTCTACCAGATTGACTAGCATGGATTTCTCTACAAGGCATTAGCACATCGCTATTATTTTCGTCTTTTCTTAAAACGTGTAATATTTTAGTATCTTCTATGCCTTGAAAACTTGTAAACTCTTGTATTTCAGACATTCTATCTAATAAAGCCATAGGTAAAACATCAATAATTTCTCTAGCACCAGCAACAAGCCAGTCTGCTATAGCAACATCATCAGTGCTACCAAAGCCTGTCAAATCATCTATTCTTGTTTTAAAATCAGCCATTATCTTCCTTGTCCTCTATATTTTTTCTTATAATGTTTACTACTCATCTTATTTCCAAACTTTGTATTTACGCTCATACCTTGTCTTGTTTTCTTTTTTCCGTTGCTATGTCTAGCTTGTGGTCCAAAACTTGGTCTTGCCATTATGCTCTCTTCTTTCCATTTCTTTTTCTAGCAAATGTTCGCACATTTGTAGGCTTTCCCCCTACTCCTTGCTTTTTTGCTCTCTTTCTTCTTACAGCACTCTTTTTTTGTGAGGCTGTCATACTTGCTGCTTTAGAAGCTGGTACACACTTAGGATACTTTCTTTTACTACCTTTGGCAGATTTACGACCACACTTCTTGTGTCCACCACCTTTTTTCTTAGAACCTATATCTACCCAGTTCTCACTAAACCACTTTCTAAGTCCACCTCTGTACGCCATTAATATTTACCACCACGCTTTTTATACTCTCTAACTAACCATGCGTTAGCATAAGCTGAAGGGTAAACATCAAACTTGCGTTTAGCAGCTGATTTTACCCTTGAGTATAAAGCTTTATTTTTAGGAGTCGGCTTACTACTTCTTTTTCTTTTTGTTGACTTTCTTTTTTTTCTTGCCATACTTCTTTTTAGTTACTGTCTTTGCGTACATTTTATGTCCCTATAATTTACTTCCACTTAATAAGTGAGTTTATCTTCTTTTCTCTATCTTTCGCATTTTTTTTCTGCGTCTCTTTTATATGGTCTCCCATATTCTTAGAGCCAAAACTAATTTGGTCTTTTCTAATAGCTGTAGCCATAGGAGTATCTCTCATAACAAACTGTGTACTCCATTTTGATGGATGTGCACGTTCACCACAAGAAGGACAATTAAACATACCTTCTGGATTTGGTGTGCTACAGTGCTGACACTTAGCCATTATTTGTAAAGAATTATATATGCAACTCTAGTAGCATCAAGCTTTACAGCTTCAGTTGAAATAATTTCATTAGTTGAGCTATCTAAAGTGTTTACAAAAGTTTTAATGTCATTAGCTAAAGAACCAGATGTGTCATCTGCTTTAGTGCTTAAATCGTTAATAATTACTTTTACATTTGAGTTATATACTGCCATGTTATCTCCTGTTATTTTAAAATTCTTTTAAGCTTTTGGGAGAGCGTTTAAACGCCCTCCCCAGTAGCTTAGACTGTTGTATTATGATATAGTAATATGTGCTACATCGTTTGCTACAGCTTTTGCAAAGAAGTTTACTCCGTTGCAAAATAGTTCAACTGTATCACCCAATACTGCACCACTAATAAATACGATTTCATCAACTGCAGTTTCAGCAGAGCTACCAGCTCCACCATCTGCTCCAACTGTCATACCAACGATAGTATCTTCGCCAGTATTGTTAGCGATAGTAACTGCGTTAGCAGCAACTGTTGATAAAACGAATTTAGCATTCCAACCAGCACCTGCTGTAGCTGCTAAAGGTAAAGTAATCTCATAGGCAGAAGCCTGATTAATTCCGAATACTTTTCCTGAGTCAGCTGCAGTTAAAGTTTTAGCTGCTGCAATCTCTTCGTATTTTAGTTTGAAGTCACTAACACCACTATTTTGTTCTAAATATGCATTTCTAGCCATGTTATACTCCTTCCACGTTGATTAAGTAATGAGATTCTGGTAAACATACCTCAAGACCTGCTTCTGTAAGAATCATGTCTTTTCTCAAGTCTTCATCTGCACTTTGTACATTTGTCATAACTTGAGTATCTCTATTAATACCGTTACCAACTAATGGTCTGTAATATAATTTACTCATATCAGCCATCATCATTAATCCAGATGAGTGTCCTCTAAACAATGGTTCTTTAACCATGTATACAGAACCGTGGATAGTGTTGATTTCCATTAACTGGTGACCAAACTGTCCTGATAGTTCATCCATGTTTAATCTGTACTGTGAGCCGTTTGTTGAGTTCTCAGCAAATCCTGCTCCACCCATTTTGTTGAAGTAAGAAATAACTGGTAGAGAAGCTAATGCTAATCTTTCGTTACTTCCACCTCTTGCTGGGTCAAATAGTACTTCAAAGTCACCTAATAGTGCATCATAAGTTAATTCAGCTGGAGCATAAGTTTTAGCGTATGCTTTACCTGATTCATATTCTAAAGCTGCATCTCCAGCTTTAAAAGTACTGTTTTTAATGATGTGTCCTACTAGACCTTCTGAATATTGAATACCATCTACTCTTGCTTTTTGATTAAAAAGCATAGCTCTTTCAATATCGATTTTGTGTTCTCTCATTTTCATAGCTAACACTCTTTCAAATTCGTTTGAATATCCACGAAGTTGAGTTGCGTATGCAGTGTTTGTAACCTCAGCAGCAGTTTTGAAGATTTGAGTATATCCAAATCCATCGTCAATGCTTTCTGAGAATACGTCTGGAGAACCAGAACCTTCTGCGTATGCTGAACCGATTACTTGACATCTGTCTTCGTCGGCTATGCTGTTTGAACCAGACGCACCTGATACAGAAATACATTTAGCTGTAAAAGAAGAATCTGCACCATTATCTGATACTGCTGATTCTACTCTTAAGATTGCATTTCCATAACCTGCTGTGTCTGCTAATCCAACAGTTCTCACTGCAACTACCATTCCTTTTACTAGGAAGTCTACAGATGCCCCACCTGATGTAGCTGTTTCCACAGTTACATTATAGTTAGTACCTGCTACTACAGTGCCTACAGCTCCTTTAATGAAGAACTCTCTACTTGTATAACTAATCTTTGACCTATCTTCAAGATAACGGAACAAAGAGTCGTCAGTAGGAAGTTTAGCTGTTTTTGATAAGTACACGAAGAATGGTGATTCTTCAGGTGCTAATTCAGCGATTCTATCACTGAAGTTAAACAGTCTTCTTTGGTCAGGAGCAACACCAGTGCCAGAAGCACCAGTTGCTGTAGTGGAAGCAGTAAGATTACTTGCTTTAAGTTGTCCACTTGTTATTGCCATTTTATTTCCCCTTTACGATTTTATTTTTTAATATTGCCACGTATAGAATTAGGGCTACCTGCTTTCATAATATTGGACCACATATTGTCCTCATCAGATTTCTTAGGAGGTTGTCCACCTTGAACTAGTCCAGCTGATTTTGGTCGTTGTTGTGTTCGCTTTACGCTTTCAATATTTTGATTTAACTGTGGTAAACCATTTTTGTTTGTATTCCATACATTGAACAATGTGTCTAGAGGTAGTTGGTCTTTAGGTTTTGTTACAAACTCTACGAACTCTTCTGCATCATTATTAGATAGCTTGAACTCTGACTGTGCTCTCATTCTAAGAGAATCAACTTGACGTTGTGCCTCTAAGCGACCCATATAGTCACTCATTCTAGAACTTACAGCGTCATCAATTTCTTGCTGTCTTAATGCATAGGATTTACTGTTTGGGTTTGTATACGCATCCCAAGGATTAAACTCCTCTTCATTTATCTTTATTTCTTTGTCCTGTCCTTTACCCCCTGTTAAGTGGCTTCTAACAACGTCTACCAGCTCAGGATTATCCTGAAATAGCTTTGCTACTGGTTTTACTTTGTCTAACTCAGCCTGAGCTTTGTCGTACATAGACTGGAATTTACGTACATCATCTTCTTGTGGTACGTCGGAACTCAAATCCTGTTGACTCTCTGGCTCACTTATAACATTATTTTCAGAAGTTTCAGAACCTTCTAAAGTTTCATTTTCATTTATATATTCGTCACTCATTTTATTTTTCCCTTACGATGTGCTGTTTATTGTTCACCAATATCTTCTGACAGTAATGAATTTATTCCAGCCTGCACCTGTTGTTCTTCTTGACGTTTGCTTCTTTCTGTATTTACCTTCTGTTGAGCCTTTGCCCCAGTAACCACTTTATTCAGGTCAGTCTTAAATTTCTGAACCTCAACACGTTTTCTGTCAGACATAGACTCTCTCTGGGCAGTCTGTAAATCTCCAGAAAGAACTTTTATTTGGTCTTGTAATTGAGCTATGACTTGCTGTGCTCTCTGAATTTCTCCAGTACGCTGCAAGACACCTTCTTTGTCAAAGATTTCCGATTTCTTTAACGCTTCAGTTCTGTCAATTAACCCTAGTTGAAATGCTTCTAAATACATTTGATATTCAGCGTGCTTGTTATTTGGCATTGTTGAGCCAGATACAACACGAACATCAAACTGTCCAGAAGTAATATCATTTTCTATTTTGACCAATTCTTTTGTTTTATCATCATACATTCTATTGTTAATAGCAAATTGTGTTATGTCATTATTAGGTTGTACAATTCTAAACTTCTTCTCAAATGTGTAATGTTCTTTAGACATTTGATATAAAACTTTCCCAAGCTGTTGCAATGCCATTTCAATGTCACGCAACTTAGAAGCACCACGACCTTCTCCCATTTGTGCTAGCAACATTGTTCCACGAACACTGTTTGGAGCACCTTCTTTAAATCCTTGTAATAACTCTGGAACACCAAAGTTTAAATCAATATAACGCTCTACTTGATTGATAAGAGCATAGAACTGACTTGTCAAAGGTTGTGGAGAAGGAAAATGTGGTTCTCCAAAACTTGGGTCGTATTCAATTACAGCATTAGGATTAGCCCAATCTTTCTCAAGTTGTGAAATACTTTCCACACTTCCTTGTGGTACTAATAGTTTTAGACCAGCAGAAGTTTGAGCATGAGATAGTGCAAGAGAGAATAGCTTATTCAGCAATCTTTGCATATCTTTAACTTTATTCACATCTGATTTAGGATATGGCGTATTAGTCCATATATTTGGTATAGGAACGATAGGATAAGTATCAGTGTCCAATATAGTTTCATATAAAAGGACTTGCCCTAATGATGCTGTAACTTTAATTCTTGTTTGTGGTATTTCTACAAAAGCGTATGTATTATTGTTAAACTGAGCTTCATTTTCAGCAGCAAATATCTGAAACGCTTCTTGACTCATAATTGATTCAGTATTGTTTTGTTGGTCGGCTACTCTGTAGTATGGAACTCTAACTTTGCTGAAACGTTCAATAATACGATAACGTTGTGCTATTGTACTTTCATAATCTTTATCTTCTACTTCAGCAGGAGTAAACACGTTTTGTGAGTTCTTTTGCTGAGAGTCAGGGTAATCATCATAATAATCAGACATATTGTGTGTTTCAATATTAGGTAGAAACTCTTCTACGTCTGGGTATAAATCTAATAATTGTTCTTTGGTTAGTATTGTAGACAATAAAATATTTGCAGCATCTTTAAAATACCTGTCTCTAGAAGCAGGGTCTACGTACACTCTAAATGGATTTACGTGTGTGAACATTACTTCACCTCTACCATAATCTGCTTCTGGCTCTACATAAGCATAAAAGTAACCAATACCAGCAGTAGCATAATCGTGTACAGCTTGTTTGAAGTGATGCTGCCCATCGGATATATCATAGATATATTCTAATAACGTTCTCCACACATTTGCTAATTTTGTGTCTGAATCTTCTCTAGCAGTAACACCAAACTTTACAGGTCGTGATGTCATTAATGATTTTAACTTATCAATGGCTGCGTAAATTCTGTCAATCGTAAAGTCAGCTTGACCAATAGATTGTAATATTTCTGATTCTTCAGCTGTATAATGATTACCTAAAGTAAAATCAATCGCATCTCTAGCTTCTACATCCCAATCTCTTCTTGCTTCAGCGTATCGTTGAAAAATCTCTCTATTTTCTCTTGCTTTAGAATCTTCTTGAATTTTTGACATTATTTAACCTTCATTTGTTGTCTGCGTTTTCTATCTTCCTTGATAGCTTTTTCTTGTTTCATTACGCCTCTTGATGGTACATAGTCTACTTTGCCTGCATCTCTTTGAGCATTATACTGCTGTCTTCTTTCGTTTTCAGATTTAACAGTAAATCTCTTCATAAAGTCTTTTGTTTTTTTATTGGTAAAATTGTAAAGTCTTCTACCTAAACCTTGTGTATCTATTTTCATGCTTTCTCCATATATGGTTTTAAAAACTCATTATAAAATTCTTTATTTCTACCAAGCTTTTGTCTTTTACCCTCTGTATCTACAAACACTCTCTCATACTGCTTAAAGCCTGGTCTACCTGGGTCATCCTCTATTGCACCTTCAACATTGTTTTTCATTAAATGTTTTGCAGTAGTTGGGAACTTTTTTAATCCTCCCAAGTTAAAACAGAAGTCAGCTAAGGCGTATTTCAGCCTATCGTCTACTTTAGTCCATTTTGCATTCTTGCTAAGGCAGTAGTTCTTTGCTTTTAATAAAGATACTTGTGCTTCATGCCATAGGAGGTCTTCTACCTCTTTTTCACTTAAACCTGTTTTTTCAAATGTATTCTGTTCTTCAAGCGTTTTTAGCTTGTATCCATACCCAATAGTTTTTAATCCACCTTCAGGTGAATCGTATGGAAAAAATTTGTCCCCTACTTTGTTTGCGTACCCTTCTACCCTTTTTAAGTAGCCTAGGTAATCTTCTATTTTATATTCAGATACCATAACCCTCTGTAATTTAAAACAGCCCAATGGGCGAAATCTCATATTTTTAATCCTGTCATCCAATTTATTTTTGTACGTGCTTGCGTAGGAAAATCATCAGGTCTTTCGTACTCATCGTTTTGAATAGCTTTACTTCTAGGAGGCTTTGCAAAGAAGTCTGCATAATACAATCCATCAAGCAAGTCATCATGCTTTCCTTTAGGAAATTCAAAGATTTCATCTATTAGCTCAGAGTGTTCTTTTCGTATGTAAAGCTTCTTAGAATTGATAATACTACCCAAGGACATCTCTAGCCTGTCTTCTTTTTTTATACCATGTGGAGGTCTTACCCCTTTGTTAATACCAGGAAGTAGTCTTTTTTCTTTTCTAGCCATACGTTCTACCATATCTCTTACCATTTCCTGTGCACCTACTGTTTCTACAGCACATCTACGTATTGGTGAATATTTTCTTGCCATCTTTAATATTTGCTCTGGCATATCAAACGCTGGTATCTTATCATGGTAATAGTCTATAACATATCTATTTTTGTTTGCATCTATTCCCATCACTACAATTACTTGATAGTCTGATGTACTTGATGCTGTATGTGCTAAGTCTACTCCCATATATGTGTAAATAGGTATCATTTCTTTTTCATCTTTCAAGTAAGTAAACTGTCCATCTGTGTGGAAGTCATAACTATGGTAATGTATGTTATCCATCTTGAAAGAAGCAGAAGCAGCATCTCTAGCATCGTTTAAATATTCTTGTGCGAACTTGTCAATTTTCCCTGCTTCTATGTATTCTTGTCTTTTTTGATTTAACTTAGATATAGGAAACTGTTCTTCCCATGCAGGCTTTCCATCTTCTATAGCTCTAATAAAGGTTAAATCCCATGGGTATTTCTTTTTCTTTTTGTCTGCATCTTTCCATCCATCTACAATATTCTGTAAGAATGCGTCATAATGTACAATCGTTCCTGATAACCATATCCACCCTTCTTTTCCAGGACTTTCTTCTAGTGATGGGTATACTGTAGACACAATCCATTGTTTAATCTCATCTCTACGTATAGCAGTCTTTGTGTTTAGCTCTGATTCAAAGTCATCTAAGATAATACCAGTATATCGTGTATCTACCTCTGCACGCCCTCTTAGACGCTGTGAAGTACCTTTAGCTATAATACGATGCCCTTTTGTCGTTATAAGGTCTTTTTCGGTCCATCTCTTGCCTTCATCACCACCACATAGATTACCAAAGTAGTGTCGTATTGCCTGATTTGTTTCTAAGTGTGAACGTATATACTTTACGTGGTCAATAGACTGACCCTGTTCTTCAGCTACCCACGCCATAAACATAGACTGGTCTTGTGGGGTATAGCATAGTTTATGCATAATAGCAGCTTTCATTAATACTGATTTTCCAAAACCTCTTGGAAGCACATTACAGATACGTGCTCCAGGTTTTGTACTAATTAATTTTTTACCAAGGTCATAATGAAAAGGAGGTGATGCTGATTTATGTAAAAAATCATTTGGTAAAAATAACTTACCAAACAGTATTAAATCCTTAGAAGCTTTATGTAACAGCTTCTCCTTATCAGATATACTAAGCTTTTCCATTGTTTTCAATAAACTCCTTGCTAAATCCTATTAAGTCCATATCTTCGTCATATATACAAAGACAAGCACAATCAACAGTAACATATTTTTCCATAGGAACATTCATGATAGTATTCAACAAAAAGTCACTATACGTTATCGGCGACTTCTGAACCTTCACTTTCCTCTCGCACATCTGGCAGTTCAAAAACTTCTCGTTCTTGGCTCGCAATTTTTTTGACATCTTTCCCCTCCAATGCTGCTAGTTGTTCAGGGCTAAAACCTTTAAACAATGCAATAGATTCTGTTTTCTGTTCTTTTTTACCTAATAGACCTGATATTTCCATTAGCATCTTTAGCGACGAAATCTTATCGCTATCTCTGGCTTCAATATTATCAACAATCTCTTTTGTCTTTAATAATAGATATTCAGGGGTAATCTCTGTTTTATCTAATATCTTTTGTATTTCTTTATCAATCAATGTTTGCATCCTTTCTGTTTTCAACAACATACTACTTTGCTCTTTAATATATTGTTCTGACTTAGCTTGAGGATAAGCTCGTTTAAACGAATCTATCACTCCGTCGCCTTTCGCAATATACTTAGCAAATAAAAATTCTTTCTTTGTAGGCTTCTCTCTTTCTTTAAATACTGTATTAGAGTTCTTACCACTAAACTTGTAAATACTCTCTCTTAGTTCGCCTTCCATTTTTACGGTAGGAGCACAGTTAAACATACCAATCGCAGTGCGTACGTAACGTTCGTTGTTGATTGTCCCACGCTCTAGCACCTCACAAACCTGCCCATCATCTGTTAAGGTCCATGAGCCTACAGGGGCATTCCTCCACTCGGTTAGCACGTCTTGTAATGGCATAGCCTGCCTGAGCTCGTTGATATTGTCGTATACAAAGTGCTCCTTACCTTTTATAGTTCTTTGCTTCATTTACGGTGAACGATGTATTCTGGGTCTTTATCACTTAATCTGATTTCTACCCACCCTTTTGTTTGTGGTTCAAACATAGCATAGCGTGCATATTCAGCATATCCTATAAAAGAACCTCCACGCACGAACCATTGTCTCTTTACTTCTTCGCTATCTTGCATAATTTCAAAAGAATCTACTGGTTTAGCGTATAATTGATGGTTATGTCCCAAATAATACATATCAGCGTCTGGAAAGATGTTTCTAAGCCTAATTAGCTCCATATCTCCGTTTTTAGCACCACTTTTACCATGTCCACTTGCAAATGTGAAGCGATTATGCTTGTAATTAATCACTGCATACCCTGGAAATGGGTAATATGGTACTTCAAGGTCGTCACATAGCACACGAATTATATCAATTCCTGCTAATCTCACAGAACGAAGTGTATCATGGTTACCACCACGTAAAAACACACACTTATTCATGATAGGTCGTATCATTTTTACAAATTGAGCGTACTGTTCGTTGTTATCAAACAACTGGTCGCCTTCTGGTATATGATAATTAGGTGGAATAAACTCCAACATATCACCATTTCCAAACCAAAGTGCATTTGGGTCATCTTTTATCATTTCTACTGCTTTTAGAAATAGACTTCTATCAAATACCTTGCTCCCTACATGGATGTCAGTAAGACAATGTAGGTTTACTTTTGACTTCTTTGTATTGTGTTCTAATATTTTACCTGGATTAATCATTTCTTTCTCCGTTTTCTGAGTCATACTGTTTGCTGTACATCGTATGGCTCAATAGTATTACGCTATAATTTATTAAATCTAGCATTGTGTCTTCTACCTTTTCTTCAGCAACAGCTCTTTCTCCGTCTTTCTTCAATAGATTAGATATTCTAGCTATTTTATCAGAGATACGAACAAGAATGCCAGTTGATGTATCACATATCTTCAAGGCTTCTACCATTTCAAAGTTAGAAAACGGTTCTTGTACCTGTGCATAGTCTGTATTCTTATCGTCGCATAGTGCTTTTGCTTTTTTTATTATTGCATCATAGTTTGGAATCATACTTTCCTCCTGCTTTTTTCCATAAATAGTCACCAAAACCCATTTGGTATAAACTATTTGCTAATACTTGTACTTGTGTTTCTGTCATATCTAAACTGCTTCCATGTGTTATTCCATGTAATACTTCATGAATTAATACTTCTAGCAGCTTACTGTCTTTCATATCATGTTCTAATACTATTTCACAATTACGCATAGATATTGCTCCTAGTATTTCTGAGTCCATAGACCCTAGGTCTACTTTCGCACCAGATATAAACCTAATACTATAATTATGACCATTTATAGGAAGCATCATTGTTTTACTTTTTAGCTTCTTTAGTTTTTTCATTCTTAGCTCCCTCAATTTGGTCTAGTAAATATTTATTAAATTTTTTCGTATCTTTCTTCATTTCTATATATTTATTAATGACTGATTCTAGTAACATTGTTTTTTCAGTCAACTTAAACATATTATCTCTTAAGAGGGCTATGTGGTATATTAGTTCTTTTTTACTCGGTTTCTTCGGTTTCTTGATGGGCATTAGTTTCCTCCATGTTGTATTTTTTTGTTTCTATTATTAAGTTTAGCATAGAAGTTATATATGCATCTTCTAACGAACTGATGTAGCGAGAAAATGATTGAGTAGTTACTTCTATTGCTATGTTTAATTCTTCATCTGTAATAACATCTAATAATCTTCCATTTAATTCATCATGGTCTAATATATTTGCATGATGCATAGATTTATAACGACACCAGTTATCATATTGTTGCTTTACGTTTTCTTTTGTAATAATACCTAATGCTGTTAATACATTACTTTTTTCTTTTGACATTGTTATCCTTTTTCTTTTTAAAAATTTTATCCCAGCGTTTGTCGTATTCTTTTCTAGATATAGAGGTAGGTCTTGGTTTATCCCCTTTACCTGCTCCATTTGGTCCTTTGAACATATAAGAGCTTAATACCATAAATTGGAAAAAGTCAAGAAAAAAATTATAATATATTTTTAAGTCTTAGCATCTTTGTACTTGACATCAGGCGTTTTTTTCCTTAACTTAGGTTAGGATAACTCTACAAACCTACTAGCTAGTAT
>Ga0115545_1001563_pt1 | contig 11777 bp, 4 predicted proteins | sample COGITO_mtgs_1003_FD_87188 | JGI IMG/M metagenome (GOLD analysis project Ga0115545, IMG submission 87188) | Pelagic marine microbial communities from North Sea - COGITO_mtgs_100330 | ecosystem: Environmental > Aquatic > Marine > Epipelagic | place: Germany:Helgoland, sampling site Kabeltonne...
CACCTAATTTACCCATCATTTTCTTATCATCAAAAGCTGACGAGCAAGATCAGATCATTGGCTTCACTTTAGGTGCAGACGATTATGTCACCAAACCGTTCAGCAAACACTTATTGCTGATGCGAGTTTCAGCTGTTCTGCGGCGACACCAAAATGAAAACGTTTCGAACGAAGCTGGTTTGGTGACCACCGGACCCCTTATAATTGATCAAGATCGCCACTTAGTAACCTGGAACGGGGAAGCCGTTGGTCTAACTGTTACTGAATGTCTGCTTTTGCTATCCTTATCACAACGTCCAGGGTCAGTGAAAAGTCGCAACCAGCTAATGGATGCAGCCTATCGTGAGGCTATCTATGTAAGCGATCGTACAATAGATAGTCACATTCGCAACATTCGCCAAAAACTCAAGGTAGTCGATCCAGAATGTGACATCATCACGACTGTCCATGGCTTGGGCTACAAATTGAACACCTAAAATGTTTTTAAAAGGTATCCTTTCAAAAATCTTAAGCCTCATGGTTTTGTTTAACCTTGCTCTATGGGCATTTATCTTTTTCACCGATGATGCGTCCATCAGAGAAATAAATGCCAAACGGAACCAGCTTTTCGAACGCTCTAGCCTCTTTGTAAAAATGGTAGAGCCAATTTTTGAAGCTAAAGATTTAAACCCATTTACACGGCAACTGGCTATTGAAAAAATGTTTGGAGACCCGCGTATTGTTGGGAGCAAAAACCTAATTATTACCGAATTTCTGGCAAAACCTAGTGATAGCACAGCAACCATTTATTTTGACGGTGGCAATAGACGTGTCCCCCAGCCTATTCAGGTTAGAGAGTTACAAGACACAGAAAACGCCTTTAAACCGTCTCAGAAGAGATTTGACCCCTTCGAAAAACTTTTTGTTTTTTATAAAAACTTTTTTGATTTGAAGATTGTCACCGATCCGTTTGTTGAACGGTATGCTGCATTTACAATTCAGTTTCAGCTACTTAACCCAGAGACAGATTTATACAAACTCACCTATCTACAGCCGATCAAAGCAGGCGGTGAAACTGTTGCAATACTTCGTTTGTCAGATCAATATTACTTGCGAGAAGCATATTTGGGAGCCAACAAATCTCGCTTAGTTGTTCTTTCAGGCCTCTCTCTCATCACAATTATCTTTGGTTTGTGGTTAGCCATATCAATTGCTATGCCTATCCGTCGCTTGTCACGAAAACTAAATAGAAAAATTAGTGCGGATACTGTTGTCGAACAGTTAGGCTCTTTTCGTATTGATAAATTTGAAAACCGTAAGGACGAGGTCGGCCTTCTCTATGGCAACTTAACCAGCCTTCACGATCAAATTATTCAGCTATTTAACGATAAAGAGCGTTTTGCTGCAGACGTGTCCCATGAGTTAAAGAACCCTATAGCATCGATCATCGCAAACTCTGACAACGCTATTATTAAAGCCGAAACCTCGACAAGTGACACTGCCGCTTTTAAAGCTATAAGAAAGCAAGCAATACGTATGAACAAGCTGATCTCGGAAATATCTGAAGCAGCCATTGTTGATTACGATTTGGTTGCAGCTAAGCGTGAAAAATTCGATCTTTCAGAAACTTTAGAAAATCTTGTTCAGTTTTTTGAAGATCAAAACTCAAATATCTCAATAATCTCTGACATTCAGAAAGACGTAATGTTTCTTGGTTTGCCAGACCGAATAGCACGTGTCTTTATCAACTTGATTGAGAATGCGGTTAGCTTCGCAGGTGAAAACGGCCAGGTACGCGTCACACTAAAGAAAAGTTGGCGACATGGAATTATTATTACTATCGAGGACAGTGGGCCTGGGGTGTCGGAAGCTTCTCGAGCAGATATATTTGAAAGATTTTTTAGTTCACGAGAAGGGTCAACAGTGCGCGAAAATAGCTCTGGTCTTGGCTTGTATATATGCAAACAAGTGGTGGAAGCGCATGAGGGGGTTATTGAAATTTTCGACAGTGATGCGCTCGGTGGTGCATCGTTTCGCGTACATTTCTAATGAAATGTAAATTAAATTATTAGGAGCATGTAAGTTAGTAACAAAATTCTGGTACAGCCTAAATTAGAAAACTGTCTAGTTTGTCTGGCAGCACCTACAGTTAAGTCACTTAAAATCTCTCTGAAGATCAGCGATCTTTATTAACAGCCAGAGGGAATGTTTGAGATTATTGTTGGGTGAAACCAGCCTTAAAGCGGTCGCTCGCTTCAGCCGTTAAAAAGTCTCTTTGAAGCCGGGATTTGCAGGAATATTGAGACAACGATGCAGAAACAATGATAAAAGTGCAGATTGCATAAGCCCTAAATTAAAAGTCCATTTGAGACCAAAACATATTGTAATCTTGTTCACAACTACTATCCTGACGACCAAAGTATGTAAATTTATGGCGAGCTGGATTGAGGAAAACGTGTCAAATACCGATAGGAACGATAACCACAATACCCAAATGAGATGAAGAAATTTCTCGCTAATTTTTTAAAAAGAGACCAGACTGAGAGCGGGCCTCCAAAAGGGCGCCTAGAACCAAAACTGGGTCAAGCGTCGTTAAACACGCACCCTGAAGACACATTTATTGGCGCGTTTTCAGAATTAACTGAAAACTCACACCCCGACGAATTATTTATAGACTACGGTGATTGGGATAGCATTGAAGCCCCAGCGGGGAACATTCCTGCGGCTAAATCAGATCAGGAATTTCTAAATAACCCTTCCACCGAACCTCTAGACGAGCACCTCAACCATGATTTTCCTACAAGTGAATATGAGCCTAAAACAGGGTTCAATGAAGAGTGGTGTCGATCCATAAAATACGGTAAAATATTAAAAAATATAAATATATTTACCACATTCGATAATTGTCGGAATACTTATTTTCATTATGCAGCTGCATTTGCCTCAGCCCAACTTTTAAGGCAGTTGATTTTATTAGACTGGCCGATTGAGCAACTAAATGAGTTTGGAAAATCTCCAATAGACTTTGCTAAATATTATGAAAATTACGAAAATTACGAAATTTTGAAATTTCTAGTCAGTAACGAAACCAGGGATGAATTTAATACTGTAAACAGCGACTTTTACGAACCTAGCGAGGGTTTTATTGAGGATTGGGTTGATAAAGTTAGATCAAGCCAGTTTTCATTTTTCAAAAACAATAAAACCTACAAGGACAACATTGGAAATACAATTGTACATTACACCGCAGCATTCGGAAAAATAAGAGATTTAAAATTTCTCATTAAAAATGAATGGTCCGTCAATGATCCAAACTATTTCGGCAAAACACCATTCGATTTTTCAATCCAGTATCGTAATTCTCTAGTTTCATACTTTTTTGAAAACTTGCTAGAGGAAAATAATTTGGATTTCTCTCTGGAAAAAAATCAAACCACTGAGGGATTCAAACAGGCCACAAAAGTAGTTTCTGAACATAAATTAGATACTTTTTCCAGGGCCGACCAAAATAATGAAAAAACAAAAATAATTACAAATTTGGAAATTGATGAAACATTCAATATAAATGATGCGCAGCCTAAAACTGCAGGACATAATCCTCCTGATCAAAATGATACGCCAGCAGGTGTAGTCGAAGTTTATGAAATAATTTCACAATGTATTAAATGTGAACAGACATTTGAGGGCTTTGATAAAAATACTAAACTGTCATTTTGTCCAGCTTGTGGAACAAGAATAAAGCCCATTGAAGCAAAAACGACAGATGACCTTACAGAAAAAAAATTGGTGCAAGGCCTCACAGATGTTCAGGAGCAAATAAAAGAGTTAGACAATACAATCTATCACAACGAAGATGCTACTGGCTCGGCTAACTTAGATCCTTTCAGCGAAATTTTTTCAGATAATATCGACTACGACTTAGCCCTAAATCCAAATAATCCAGCTGAGCACAACAACCATGGGAGAGTGTCCTCTCACGAAACTGCCTCAAAAAAAATAGAGGGGTCGACTACGGATTTGACCCTCGCCTCACACGAGGTGCATCCCGAAACTACTCAGGTGGAAGAACCACCGGATACTTCACCCTTAGTTGAACCAAATAAATTTGAAGACGATTTTCTGAGTGTTGACAGCGCCTTTGACCAATTTGAAGGCAACACTGATGAAATTTTTGAGCATTATTCACCACCAAAGCTCGGGCACAACTCAGATAATAATCGGGCTAATGAATGGACAAAAAATTTAAAAACGACTGATGACGTCGAAGATTGGGAGCTGTTTCTTGACGAAAACTTAGAAGAAGCCACAGTAAATTTTGATACTATTTATACAGACGAGGTCGAACTAGAAGATTACAAAATATTTAAATATAGTAACAAATTACTCAACAATGTCGTACATTATAATTTGAAAGACCAATCTAAAACACACAAAATTTTAATTGAAATTTTTGCTGATTTTCCTTTTTATCAGAGCTACGCTGCTATTGAACGTTTGGTAGCCAATGGATGTCAAATTGACGAAATATACGACATTTATCAAATAAAACTTCTTTGGTTAAATAATCCAAATTCGTGGCTAATTCGTCGATATAGTAAACTCGAAGGTACGTGGGTTGTAACTCGAAGTCCTAACCTGAAAAACACTATGACTTGGAAACTAGCGAAGGATCTTTCAGATAATTACGCGCTTTCCGAAATTGAAAACCTGATTTGTGTAACTTGGCAAGACGAATGGCTCAATTTGGAACCAGAAAGGTTCGAATCTTTGAACGAAATTTCTCCTGAGTATTCTTTTTATTCTAATTATCTTAGTTGCAAGAGGGTGCCGCTGCCCTCCAATGTGAAAGCGTGGTAGCTCTAATAATGGTTTTTTAATATGACAATCGCTCCGACAAAAAATTGTAAGGTTAAGCTTCCCAATGACGTTATTGGTTTAGTTCGCGAAGTTCGGCCAGCGGCTAGTCCAGAAAATGCTTTAATTTATTTCCAAGATGGTACCTCTAGGTGGGTTGAAATTGGGAACCTCAAGAATGGCTTTTCAAGAAATAACTATGTAGTGCACCAGCCACTTACTGCCACAGGAAAAAGCCTAGGCTTTGGCAAAGTATTACTAGTTCGAACCGAAATGGGTTTAACGCAGCTTTTAGTTTGTTTTGCTGAAACTGGGGAAAGTCGGTGGTTAGATTGGAGGGTAATGGGACAGGCCCACCCAGTTGAGGCTCGAGTAGTAAAAAGACTGGTTGGACGTCATACAAATCATGGGGAACGGTTTCGTTTAAGAGCCTTGGCAAAAAGCTTGCAAATTTGGGACATGAACACAGGTGCTCTTGGCAGGTTAGACATTGATCCACTACCACATCAACTTGACGTTGCAAAAAAAGTGGTTTCAGCACCATCAGCGAGATTTCTATTAGCGGATGACGTGGGCCTCGGAAAGACAATCGAGGTGGGCCTAATTCTACATGCTTTAGAAAAACGTAATAGGTGTCGCCGTATACTGATTGTATGCCCAGCATCTTTAACCAGACAATGGAAAGAGGAAATGCGTTTCAAATTTTCACGCTCGTTTGAAATCTACAATAGAGATTTCACTCCAGAATTCACGGATGAAATGCAAAATCGAGACACCGTTATCGTTTCTATGGATTTGGCGAAGCGCGATGATCATTTATCTATGCTCTTAAACGCAGGTACTTGGGATGTTATAATTTTTGATGAGGCACACCGTCTTGGTAGAAGCGAAACTGGTCAACAAACGAGTCGATATCGTCTAGCAGCAGCCTTACAAGGCAAGACATCCTGTTTGTTACTACTTACGGCAACACCTCACCAAGGGAAGACCCAGAAGTTTGCCGCATTGCTTGAATTAGTGCGTCCCGATTTGAAAGCCGACATAAGAAATTTAGAAATCAATCCCGAAATTGTTGGCGAAATAATTATTAGAAACAAAAAAAGTAGAGTTACCGATGCAGAAGGAAATTTACTTTTTAAAGGACACGACACTTTACGCTACGTAGCACCAAAAACTGACGCCATGTATGAAGCAGATAAGGCTTTAACTTTATATTTAAAAAAAGGTTACCAGGCCAGTAATGCAGCTAAAAATAAAATTTCCGGTCGAGCAATCGGCTTTGTTATGACAACATACAGGAAGCTGGGGTCGTCTTCTGTAGCCGCAATTCAGATTGCACTTGAAAGACGGCTAAAACGTCTCCTAACCGGCGAAAAAAATCCATATGTGGAATTGAATTTTGATGATGATGACGAAGACGCTGACGATTTAAGCAATCACGAAGCTATTACCGGTGTACCTCAATTCTTTGATGATGAGATAGAGAAATTAAATGAATTGATAGAATTAGTGAGAAAAACCAAACAACAAGACAGCAAATTAGAAACATTTCTAGCAGACATTGCGAGACCACTGTTAGCAAGTGGCGAAAATCTTCTGATATTTACAGAATATCGAGCTACGCAAGAATATCTTCGTGCCAAATTACAAACGGAGTTGCCGAAGGACGCCGGTATAGAACTTATTAATGGCTCGATGACTTTAGATCAAAAAATGGAAAGTGTTTTCCGTTTTAACCAAGGCGAAAGCAGGGTTATGGTTTCTACTGAAGCTGGTGGCGAAGGCTTAAACCTCCAGCGAAGTTGCCACGTAATGGTAAATTACGACTTACCATGGAACCCGAGCCGGTTGGTACAAAGAATTGGTCGCCTATACCGTTATGGACAGAACAAACGAGTTCAAGTCATTAATTTACAGACTGACGATAGTTTCGACAGTCAAGCACTAGCGCTCATGCTGGATCGTGTGACCAAAATGGCTTCGGATATGTCTGCAATAGCTTCGGAAAATAGAGAAGCCCTATCCTCCGAAATTCTTGGGGAGCTTTTGTCCAACATAGATATGGAGGAGATACTAGAAAGATCGGAAAACCTCACGATAGACCGAACTGAGGAAGAAATTGACAGGGCAATTGAGAAAGCAAAACAAGCACGTTTTGATGAAGAGGACATCTTGCAGTTTTCATCAAACTTTAACACGAGAGTATCAGGCGGGTTTGATCAAAGCCACGTATTAGAATTTGTTATTGGCATGTTAAATGCTTTAAAAATCCCAATAAGAGCCACCTTACATTACGGCCGAACCATAGAAATTGAATTGCCGGACGAGATGGTTGGACGATGGCCTGAATTTGGAAGAAAATCTATTGTCCGCTTGAGCGTTGATCAAGAACGGGTCCAACGCAATCGTGATTTAGTACCAATGGACTTTGAGTGTACCTTCGTCTCAGAACTGGCGGCGCTAGCACAAGATCGGGTTGAGTTTGATGGACTTTACGCAGAAAGCCCCAGCCAAACCTTGGGTGACATGATTTCACTGTTACAAGTCCGTTGGCAGGGGGCCACGGGTGAAATTTTAGAAGAAGAGTTGATGGCAGTTGTCAGTAAAAACGGTAGAGTGGTCAGGCTCGACCATCATTCTTTTTCTGAACTTTTAAAAACACCTTGGACATCAACAAACCCGCCTAATAATACACTGCCTGAAGAAGTAACCTACAATTTCGCAAGAGAGCTGTTACCCTCTGTAGAACGGATTTTGATGAGTGAAGTGTCAATGGAAAAATCTCCATCTTCTCTGTTCACATATTCAGCTTGTCGGCAGTCAACGTAACTTTATGTATCAGAGCAAAAGCATTCGTAAATCTGCGCAGTTTAATTCGACCCAAAATTATTTGCGCGAGAATAGACGAAAGAAAAGAAATAGTGCATCCTGTGATTTCATCCAAATATACGGAGTATATTAACTTTGCCAACGAAACTAATTTCTAAAAAGAGGGTGATCTAAAGTGGCTTCTTCTGGTGGAGACCTTTTTATTGTTGATAATAGTATTTCAGGTTGGACTGGGCTGAAGTACCTAAAAGAATGGACAGAAATATCGACAGGTTTTGATATAGCAACTGGTTATTTCGAAATTGGAGCACTGTTGGCGCTCGACGGTCACTGGCAAAAATTAGACAAAATTCGCGTTCTTATGGGCGATGAGACAACCCGCAAAACTAAAAGACTTTTACTTGAAGCTCTGAAGGAAAAAGCTGAAGACGCAATTGAGTCAAACCTTGAAGCCGTTAAAGATGATAACCCGTTTCTTAACGGCGTCGCTGCCATCATTAATGCAATTAAGAGCGGTCAGATTGAATGCAGAGTTTATAACAAATCGAAGTTCCACGCTAAAGCATATATAACTCATCCCAAGTTAGAGGTTGTTGGATCAAAGGCGTTAGTAGGGTCCAGTAATTTTACCAAACCCGGCTTGCTGCAAAATGTTGAACTTAACGTGCAGATACAAAGCGCGAGCGAAGTTGCTCAACTCCAAGAGTGGTATGAAGAACACTGGGAATGCTCCGAGAATATTTCTGAAGATATTCTGCGAATAATACGTCGACATGTTGAGGCTTGGTCCCCGTTTGACATTTATTCGCACGCGTTACGTGAATTATTTCGGGACAGGGAGGAGTCCGCAAATGTTTGGGAGGAAAATGAGTCCCTTATGTTCCCAATATTAGATCAATATCAAAAAGAAGCCTATTGGTCTTTGGTCAAGATCGCTAATCGTTTCGATGGAGCTTTTTTATGTGACGGGGTTGGTCTGGGAAAAACATTTGTTGGATTAATGCTTATTGAGCGGATGGTTCGTGAAAAGAAACACGTAGTTTTATTCGCACCAAAGGGCGCCAAAGAGGGCGTTTGGGATCCGAAACTCAGAGAATTGCTACCAGATCTATTTGGAACCGATTTTTCTAACTTAGCAGTTTTTTCACATACTGATCTAAATCGAGAAGGAGGTTTTCCAGAGAGATTTAAACGAATTGCTGAAATTGCTGATGTTGTCATAGTTGACGAGGCTCATCACTTTCGAAATCAAGGACGCCAGGGAGATACGGAAACGGGAGAAAAACGTTCTCGCTATTACAAATTTATGGATCTTTTACACGAAGGAAATCCAAACAAAAAATTATTTTTACTCACTGCGACCCCAATCAACAATAAGCTGACAGACCTCCGGCACATGATTGAGCTGTTCACGAATGGAGACGAAGCGCATTTCTCAAGAACCCTTGGAATTCACAACCTTCGCAACCATTTTAACAGGTTAGAACGGGACTTGCGAAATAATCTAGGCGCAGCAGCAGACAATATAGGTGAAAACACTACTGCAATAACATCGTTCTTGGAAAGTGATCAAATTTTTGAAAATCTGATTGTTCAGCGTAGCCGAGCATATGCAATAGAAAGTCAAAAAAAAGAATACGGCGAGGCAGCAGCTTTCCCCCAGCGGCAAAAGCCACAAGTGGCTGAATACTCTATTTTCAAAACTTACGGCGCCCTCTTGGATTTAATTGAACGAGCTTTTGAGCGCTCTTCGCCACTTTTTAGTTTGGTTGTTTACAATCCGGTGGAATATTACCTTGGCGATGCCGATGAGATCGACCCGTTCCGTAGAGCACGACTGAGTAACGTCGTTACTCTTATAAGAACTCAATTCCTCAAGAGATTCGAAAGCTCAGTTTATGCATTTGAAACGTCATGTGATAGGTTGCTTAGAAAATTACTAGCATTTTTGAAAGTGCATTGTGAAACAAACCACGAAAAACAGCTACTCGAAAGATGGATTGCTCAGAACGAAAGCATCCTAAATTACACAAAAAACAAACAACTTGAATTGTGGGATTCGGAAGAGGAAGACGACCCTGAACTTTTTCCACCAGAACTTCTAGAGCGTTGGGAAAAACTTGAGCGCGATAAATACGATATCCCTGCAATAATAAATATGACTTTGTCGGATCTGGACGAACTGGTTAAATTTTTAAAAGAAACTCGCAAATTCAAACCTGCGAGAGACGATAAGCTTAATAAGCTGAAGCGCATGCTTAAAAGTAAAGAGTTTACTGGTAAAAAGGTTATTATCTTTACCGAATTTGCTGACACGGCGCGCTATCTGGAGCGAAATTTACGAGAAGATGGTATCGATGGCTTGGCCCGAATTGATGGAGGATCAGCAGGCACGCGATATGACGCCGTGCAAAGATTTGCACCTTATTACAATTCCACTACTTCAGCTGGATTAGTTGAAGATGGGCTAAAAGAGATCAGGGTTTTAATTGCAACAGATGTTCTTTCTGAAGGTTTGAACCTGCAGGATAGTACTCGCCTGATTAATTATGACATTCACTGGAATCCAGTGCGTTTGATGCAGCGAATTGGCCGTGTAGACAGACGCATGGATCCGAAGGTTGAAGCGCAGCTTATTGAAGATCATCCTGATGTAATATCTGACCGTGGCAAAGTAGCCTTTTGGAATTTCTTGCCACCTGGCGAATTAAACAGGTTGCTAAGCCTATATAATACTGTGACCCGTAAAACACTGCTTATATCTGAAACAATGGGCATTGAGGGTCGCAAGCTGTTAACTCCCGAAGACGAATATGAGGCCTTGCGCGAGTTCAACGCGGGGTATGAGGGTGAGCGCTCACTGCTTGAAAACTTACAACTTGAATTGCAAGAACTACTTAAAAATATTCCAGACTTGAAAGAACGATTAGATTCTTTTCCAAGTAGTATATTCAGTGGACGTGCAGTACCCAAAAAAGGCACTAAAGGCGTATTTTTCTGTTATCGGTTACCGGCGTGGGACGTCGATTTGGAAGACTTTTCAACGGAAAATGGGCCTTGTCAGTGGTACCTATATAAGATGGAAAATGGTAATATTTTTGAAGAAGTTTCTGAAGTTATCACCTCTGTTCAGTGTTCAGTTAAAGAGCCACGCAAATGTACTAATGAACAGGAAACACTCATAGAAATTCGAGGTAAAGTCCTGAAACACATAAAGAATAGTTATCTGAAAAAATTGGAAGCACCTGTCGGCATTAAGCCAAAGCTTCTCGCGTGGATGGAAATAAATTAACTTTTAGGAAACCGAATGAGCCTTACTGCAGCCAATAAATTTAGATCTATTCGCGACTTTCCTGAATTAGTCGATTACCTGGGCGATGAACTTGATTGGCCAATAGAAACTGATGACTTCGAGGAAATGACATTTGAGTATTCTGCAGCAGAACTCGGTTTGGATGAAAAGACTGCACCAAAGTTCCTAGAAATACGTCGTCTTAGACCGTTGGATAAAGACCAGCCTTGGGGCATTTTTTTCATACGCTTTGATGATAACAAACTGCCGGTTGTCGCGCTTCGAAGGCTTTTAAGTAAGTTGGTGCTTAAGAAACGGTCTACCAGTAATTCAGGCGACCGAGCGTCATGGCATGAGAGCGATCTTTTATTGATTTCTCAAACAGGCAACCTTGGGACACAGAGTATCTCGTTTGCGCATTTTGCGGCCAATCCAAAGAAAACTGATCTTCCTATACTAAAAGTCCTGGGTTGGGACGACGATGATACTGGGCTTAAAATTGATTACGTCATAGAGACGCTGCGCGAAAAACTGATATGGCCTGACGACCCAACCGACAGTGACGCGTGGAGAGCCCAGTGGCGAGATGCGTTTACGCTTAAAAATCGTGAAGTCATTCAAAGTTCCAAAGAAATGGCTGAGCGACTTGGACAGTTGGCTTTAGCAGTCCGAACCAGGTTACGCGAAGTACTTGCCATTGAAAGTGATGAAGGCCCAATTCATAAGCTTATGTCAGTATTTAAGGAAAATCTGATTTCGGACCTCGACACAGATTCCTTTTCTGACATGTATGCCCAGACAATCGCATATGGTCTTTTGTCGG
>Ga0115545_1001565_pt1 | contig 11772 bp, 12 predicted proteins | sample COGITO_mtgs_1003_FD_87188 | JGI IMG/M metagenome (GOLD analysis project Ga0115545, IMG submission 87188) | Pelagic marine microbial communities from North Sea - COGITO_mtgs_100330 | ecosystem: Environmental > Aquatic > Marine > Epipelagic | place: Germany:Helgoland, sampling site Kabeltonne...
GCTGTATTGCTGCTCTGACGGCGTGCGTGGTCGTGGCGCTCCCATGACGAACTTGTCCCATATGGCGTCCTTCCATTCCAACGAAAGGATCGCACCATCAAACCGTGGGATCAAACACCTAGCTCAGTTCCAGCCGGTGCCGTAGCCGCCGAATACGCCGCCCTATCAGCCCCCGCTCCAGCCCCGCGACGCTCACGTCGCGATCATTCGGGTCCGCCGGGATCGCGATCATAGTCTTTTTGTTCACCAGCGTTGCTCCTTCTCACCGAGATCATCCGGACGACCACGCCGCGCCAAACGTGGATCGGGGTCCACAGCTTTCCGTCGACCAGGCCGACCGCCTTGAACCGCTCTGCCTCGTCACCGATCCGAACCGTCGGCACGATCGCGACGTCCACATCCTCGAAGACGCGAGCACCAAATGCCAAAGGCACGCCATGCTTGTCCCGATTGGTGGCGTCCTTCGCCGGATCGAAATCGACGACCATTATCTACTATGTCATACACACAGGCGCGTAAGGTAAGCCCATTCCCCTGTCCTACACGCCGCGTTTCTGTCTTATCCTCGCGGATGAGCCATTATCGCCCGCTTCGCCTCGCCGTCGACGCTCTGCCGACCGGCGCCTTCACCACCCCGACGCTCACCAATGCGCCGCTGCATCGATCGACGCTCGTCACGACGAAGGCATCGCCGCCGCCCGCCTTGCCAATGCCCGCCGATGCCTGCGACGGGCCCGATGCGGGGGATTATGACTGGGTGCCCGTGCTGCGGCGGCCGCGATCTGATGGCTGGTCGCCCGACAAACAGCGTATCTTCATCGAAACGCTCGCCGACACCGCCTGCGTCACGATCGCGGCACAGGCGGTCGCTATGTCCGCTTCCTCCGCCTATCGCCTGCGCCGCGCGCGCGATGGCGGGGCGTTCGCCGCCGCATGGGACGCCGCACTCGAACAGGGGGCGCAGGTGTTGATCTCGACCGCGTTCGACCGCGCGATTCATGGCAGCGAGGAACCCGTGTTCGACCGCGATGGCAATCGCGTCGGGCGGCGTTTTCGCCAGAACGATCGGTTGTTGATGTTCCTGCTGCGCAAGCTTCACCCCGAACTGTTCGGCGATGCCGGGCGCGATGCCCCCGCCGCCGGATCGGTCCGCGCGCGGCGGCATGACAGACCCGAACTCGCCGATCTGATCGCGGCCCTCTCACCGCCCCGCCCCGCCGATCCCGCTGCGTTGATGGACGCGGACGCGCTCGCGGTCGCACTCGACGTCGCCGATCTGTGCGAGGGCGATCTGCCGCCCTGGCTTCGGCGGCGGCAGGCGGGCGAGGATGCGCTGGTCCCCGATCCCGTGGCCGAAGCCCGGCTCGATGCGCTGAAGGAACCGCCCCGCACGGATGACGAAGACGACGAGGATGCGTCGTGCCGTGACTTTATGTGAACTTCCGCCCCACATGCCGCGCGCCGACACGTTTTGGTGTGACCCTGTGTGAACTTTGGGACGGGGCGGGGCCGCCTCGACCGCCCCCGTTACCGGACCGCGACGCCCTTCCAGAACGCGACCCGATCGGTAATCTCCTTCGCCGCCTCCTTGGGCTCGGGATAATACCAGACCGCGTCCTTGTTCTCCGCACCGCCCACGACCAGCGTGAAGTAATGCGCGGTGCCCTTCCACGGACAGACGCTCGTAGTCCCGCTGTCCTTGAGCATCTCGGGGTCGATCGCCGCGCGGGGAAAATAGGCATTGCCCTCCACCGTGACGATATCGTCGCTCCGGGCGATCAGCGTGTCGTTCCACCAGGCCTCGGCCATCATCTATCTCCTTTGTTGGCGGCTTTCGGGATCAAAGCGTCGCTTCGCCTTCCTCTTCGCCATCCCAATAATGCGCGCGGACCGCCTGGACCTTGATCAGGACGAGACCCGGCGTGTCGGTGCCCTCCGGCCACCAGCGTTCGAGGCCCTTGGTCCAATGCTTATCGAACTGCGCCTCGTCGCGGATCAGTTCGGCCTTGCCCTCGATCGCGATGAACAGCGGGCGCATGCCGAGCATCCCCGCCTTGCCCTGAAAGCCAAGTCCGACATTCGGATTCGCCGCGATCTCCTCGACCATCCGCGCGCTGTCGTCGGCAAAGAACCAGCTATTGCCGTCATACTCGACGTCGCGATTGTTGCTCATCGGCCGCGCGGGCAGCGTGCCATCGGCGGCCTTGGTCGACAGCAGGCAGAAATCCAAATCGCGCATCTTCTCAGCGATGTCGTCGATCGTCCAAGCGGGTTTCGGGTCGGTCATGCATCTCTCCTTGTCCTGCCCCAACGCACGACATGGTAATTTCGCCGCTATCGCTTGCGCACGAACTCCGCGCGCAAAACCAAGCCCTTGATCCCATCGAACTTGCAGTCGATTTCCTGCGCATCGCGGCCTTCATCGGGATGGGGCAGGCGGATCGACTTGATCAACGTGCCGCGCTTCAGCGTCTGGCCTGCGCCTTTCACGGTCAGGTCCTTGATCAAGGTCACCTGATCGCCATCGGCCAGCACATTACCAACCGAATCGCGGATGACGACCGCGTCATCCGCGCCGTCGTCATCCGCCTTGGCGGTGGCGGCGCTGACCCATTCGCCGCTCGCCTCGTCATAGATATATTCGTCGTCGTTATCGGCCATATCAGCTGTTCAAATTCACCATTGCCACTGGTTTGTCCTTGGTAGACGCATTGGCGGCGATCGTCTTGACCTTTTCGGCCTTGGGCTTGCGGACTTCGCGGTTCGACTTCTTCTGGCTCTTCGCCATGATCGGTTCCCATTGAGGCGGTGTGCCCCGCTTTACCATACGCTCGTTCATCCCGGGGGCGCGCATCAATTCGCCGCGCTACCAGTTAGCGATATTGGCGTGGCATCCGTTCGAAAGCACCTAGGTCGTAATCGCGGCCAAAACAGGCATGATCGCGTTTGATCCGTTTGAACGAGGCGCGAGAGAAGCCGAGGATATCGTCGATGAACAGCGCAGCCGGAGTCATCGCCTCGACGATGCGCGGTTCGACATCGTAATCGATCGCACCCGCCTCGTCCGACCGGCCATGCGCCATCGCCAGCGCCTGACCGCAGGCATAGGCATAGTCCTTCCATTCGCTCTTCGACAGATCGTCGAGGTCGATATCCTCTCGAAACGGCGCGCGTTCGCGGGTCATGAAGCTGACGCCGTCGATCGTGACACTGCCGTAGAACATATCGCCCGCCGCCAGGTGAACGCGCTGGCCGTGGGCGATCCGGTCGGCGTGATCGCCCGCATCGAAGTCATTGGGCGGGACCAATCCTTCCAATGCCGATCGCCGCGCGCGCTTCATTTCGACGATGATGTCGTCGGTGGCGTCGGTCGTCGGCCCTTCGATCAGGACATAAAAGCGATCGAGCCCCAACGAGGCGGTGCCTTGTCCGTGGCGGCGGCACACATCCTTGACCATGAGCTGACCGACGCGGCCCTTGCGCTCGATCCCATTCGCCTCCGCAAGCTCGTCAACATAGGCCTGAAATTCGTCGCGGCGGCTGCTGATCGGGGTCAGTTCCTCGCTCGCGCGAAAGCCGCTGCCGGTGTCGTTGACATACCGATCCCATAGCCATTTTTCGCGCGGCTGCATCGCTTCGTCGAACAGGGCGCGAACGACGGGCGGGCTATTGTCCATCCGAAACACGGTATCGCTGGCGACCGTCGCGGCGGCGCATTTACCCATCGTCGCGATATAGCCTTTGAGGAATTTCTTCGCGATCTTCCGCTGCTGTTTCTTGCCGTGCCCGCCCTCTTCGTACGCCGCGAGCATGAAACCGACGGCCCCGCGTTTCAGGTCCCAACTGAACGGGCCGTAGAGCACTTCGTCGAAGTCGTTTACCGAAAAAATCGGCACATTGTCGCGATTGGGCATGATCCCGAAATTTTCGGGATGAACGTCGCCGAGCAGCAATACCGAAGGCATTCGCGGGTCGGTTCCCGCCATATCACGATAGAAGAGCAAGGCGGTGCCGCGAAAAAAGCTGAACCGCGATCCGGCCAGCTTCTCGAATTTCTCCACTGTCCCCTGCGCATGGCGATCGATACGTTCGGCATGATCCTCGATGATTGTCGCGCGGACATGGTCGCGGCGCCCCTGCGCATCGAGAAAGGTCGGCAGCGGTATCGCGGCCTCCGCGCCATATCGCCTCGCGAGCCGCGCATAGGCATCGGTGCGGCTACCGATCTTTGCGACCGCTTCGTCCGCCATGCCGTGGTCGACAAGCTCATTGCTTTTTGTGCTGTCACATCCCATCGATCGTTTTCTCCCGCCGACGATTAACCCGTCGCGTCGGCAAAATGATCCATGTCGACGGCCGGGCGTTAATGTCGAACACGCGCCAATCGACTGACAGGAGGACGTATATGACCCGCATCATTTCATTCATCGCCGCCACCGCGCTCGTCGCGTTGACCGGATGCGCCAAGAGTGCGCCTGCCGATAACGTGGCAGCCGAAAACCCCGCGCAGAACGCCTCGACAGTCAATTATCTCGCCCGGATCGAGGCGTTGCCCCAAGGGCAGAAGGAAGGCGTATTCCTCCGCGCGATCCGCGATTCAGGTCAGCAATGCCAAGGCGTCAGCAAGGCGCAATCGACTGAGACGACCGGCGGCAGCCCCGCGTGGATGACGACCTGTACCGATGGACCTGCCTATGTCCTCGTTCTCGGCAAGGATGGCATGATGAACGTTACGAGCGCCGCAGACGTCCGCGGCAACGGCGGCTGATTGGGTCGCGACCGATCGAGCCGGAAGCCACGGTCAATATAGTCCGGGTGTCTCGCGCTGCGCGGTCGACGGATTGTCGGGGGTCAGCAGGATACGTTTGCTGCTGGCACCCGCCGACGCGACACCCGCGGCGATGGGCGTGCAGCTCTTTCCCTCGACGAAATCGAGCGCGCTGCGCGTCGACGCCTCGCGCGGGTCGCCCATCGGAAAAAAGATGTCATCCGCGGCCTGGCAACTCGCTTCGACCGTCCCAATCAGGCCATTATAATAATCACCCTGCCGCGCCGCGTTTTGCGTCTTGAGCGCGATCACGCGCAACCGATCATCGCACGCCGCATTGTCGAGCGCGATCTGCCCCACCGGCTTGCCGTAAGTGTTTGTTCCGATCAGCCCGACATTGGCGTGAAGATACGGAATTTGCGCGTTGAGTGTCAGCTCGCTCGCCGACGCTGTACCGTACGTCCCGATAAAGGCGATTTTCGTCGGGGCAATCGATTGCGGCTGCGGCGCGAAAAACGCGGTTTGGTTATTTGACGACTTTTCAGGCCGGAAAACGGTATAGTTCAGCACGTCAGAGGTCGATCGCTGCGCGCCGAGTAAATTGTCGAACAGCTCGGAAATCGAAATCAGCCCGCCGCCATTGTAGCGGACATCGACGATAACCCTGGTAATGCCCGCAGCCTTGAATTTGGCAAACGCATCGCGCAGCGCGGGGTCGGCGGTCGAGATGAACGTCCGTAAATTAACGTAACCTACCTTGATTCCGTTGTCGGTCAGTACCTTGGCGCCGTAGCGGCTCGACACCGGGGTCAATGCGTAATCGGTCTTGCTGACCGTCACGGTCTTTGCGACCCCTGCGGTCACGACGCTCAGCGTCCGCGTCGTGCCGACGGTGTTGGGTCCGAGCGCGTCGGACACCGCCTGCGCACCGCCCTGCGCAAAGAGCTGGCCGACAGGGACGAGTGTAGAGGCCGATGTTCCGATCGCGGTGATTTCGGTTCCCCGGTCGAGCCCGGCGGCAAGCGCGGGCGCGTTTTCGAAAGCCTCGATGACGAAGGCACGGCTTGCCGAGCTGTCATAGCCCAAGCGAACCCCGAACCCCGCGCTGGAGCCGGAGGCGTAATAGGCGTTCTCCTCCGCGATCGAGGTAAGGTAGGTGAAATAACGATCCTTGCCCTGCGCGCGCGCGGTCGCGGTCAGCGCATCGATATAATCCTGAACGCTGCTATACGCACCCGGATTGAGCATCGTCGGCAGCGTTTCGGGGAAGAGATACCATTCCCGCATCTGCGCCGCCGCCCAGTCCTGACGCGCGCGGAGTGAACAACCACTGGCCGTCGATGATGTGGGGGTCGGGGTCGGGGTCGGGGTCGGGGTCGGGCTGGACGTCGGCGTTCCGCCGGTCGTCGTCGCGACGCTGGCGGTGCCGGAACCTCCACCGCTGCCACAGCCAGACAGCACGCCGCACATTGCCACCATCCCAGTCAATACGCGCTGCTTCATCGTGGAAAAACTCACTGTTGTTAAGAACTCAGAGTACCCAGCTCTTCGCTAATCAGTAAATCGTGTTACGCACTGTCATACAAGACTTTTCGATGCTTGCTCGAAAAGATCTTTCGACAGTCCGGGCGTCGCGACGATCCGTTCGAGTTCGGCGCGCATCATCGTCGCCCGGCCCTCATCGAACCGGCGCCAGCGGCCAAGCGGCGGTAGCAACTTCGCCGCCGTCTGCGGATTAAGCTTGTCGAGCGCGATCAACTGGTCGGCAAGGAACCGGTATCCCGACCCATCGGCGGCGTTGAACGCACGCTGGTTGGCCGCGAATGCCCCGATCAGCGCGCGCGCACGGTTCGGGTTGGCAAGCGTGAAATCGGGATGGCGGGATAATTCGATGACCTGATCGCCCGTATCGTCGCGCGACGCGAGTGCCTGTGTCTGGAACCATTTGTCGATAACGAGCGAATTGCCGGCATAGCGGTTATAGAAAATATCGAGCGCCGCCTCACGCTCGTCTGCGTCGCTGCTGGCAAGCGTCGCGAGCGCGCCCTGCCGGTCGGTCATGTTGTCCGCACTGTCGAATTGGCGAAACGCGATCGCCGCGGCATCGTCGCCGCCACTCGCCGCGATATAGCCGAGCGCGACCGTTCGCAGGCGGCGACGCCCCTTGCCTTCGGGCGAATAGGCATAGGTTTCAGGTGCTTGATCGTAGGCGTTGCGCCATTGGTCGTCCAACCGCTCGCCCAGCGCGCGGCGCAGTGCTTCCCGGCTCGCATGGACCGCATCGGGATCGACGATCGAAAGTTGGTCGCCGATAAAGCTTTCCGATGGCAGCAACACCGCTTCCGCGACGAAGGCGGGGTCGAGATCGGGGTTGGCCAGCGTATCGGACACCGCCGCAATCACGGCGTCATGCCCCTTGTCGTCGCCCATCGCCCCCGCGACGAGCGTATCGAGCATCAACTGCTGCATCGCTTCGTAACGCGCGAACGGATCGTCGTCATGCCGTGCAAGAAAGGCGAGATCGGCGGCGCTGCGATCGCTTTCGACGATGACGGGGGCGGAAAACTCACGATTGATCGACAGAACTGCACGTTCGCCGAACCCTTCGAAGACCAACGACTCTTCTGCACTGTCGAGCAGGACGAGCCGTTCGTCGATCAATGGTCGACCGCTATCGGCACCGAACAGGCGGATCTTGAGCGGTAACACCATCGGTTGCTTGATCGGCTGGCCGGGGGTTACGGGCACGTGCTGCGCCAGATGCAGCGTCGTCCGGCCGCCGTGATGGTCCAGGCTTGCCGACACGCGCGGCGTTCCCGCCTGACTATACCACAGCCGGAATTGCGTCAGGTTGACATCGCCGCCCGCTTCCATGCACGCCACGAAATTCTCACATGTCGCCGCAGTGCCATCGAACCGGTCGAAATACAGGTCGGACGCCGCACGGAATTTTACCGGGCCGAGCATCGTCGCCATCATGCGGATCAGTTCGGCTCCCTTGTTATAGATCGTCGCGGTGTAGAAATTCGAGATTTCCTGATAGCTGTCGGGCCGTACCGGATGCGCGAGCGGCCCGGCATCCTCGGGAAACTGCGCGGCGCGCAGGCCCCTGACATCCTCGATCCGCTTGACCGCCGCCGATCCCTGATCCGCCGAAAAACACTGGTCGCGATAGACCGTGAAGCCTTCCTTCAGCGACAGTTGGAACCAGTCGCGGCAGGTGATGCGATCGCCCGACCAATTGTGAAAATATTCATGCGCGACGACCGCCGCGATCGCGTCGTAATCATAATCGGTCGCGGTGTCGGGGTCGGCGAGAATATAGCGGCTGTTGAAGATGTTCAGCCCCTTGTTTTCCATCGCACCGAAATTGAAATCGTCGACCGCGACGATGTTGAACACGTCGAGATCATATTCGCGGCCATAAACGCGTTCGTCCCATGCCATCGATGTCTTGAGCGCTGCCATCACATGGTGGGTCTTGTCGACATCCGCCTCGCGCACCCAGATGCCCAGCTCGACCGTCCGCCCAGACATCGTCGTAAAGCTGCTGCGATTGACCGCCAGGTCGCCCGCGACGAGCGCGAAAAGATAGGAGGGTTTGGGGAATGGATCATTCCATTCCGCCCAATGTCGTCCGTTCGTGCCGTCTCCGCTCGCCACCGGGTCACCGTTGGCGAGCAGGATCGGATAGCGCATTTTGTCCGCGGTCATCCGCACCGAATAACGGCTCAGGACATCGGGGCGGTCGGGGAACCAGGTGATCCGCCGAAACCCCTCCGCCTCGCATTGCGTGCAAAGATTGCCACCCGACGAATACAGTCCCATCAACTGCGTATTGCGGTCGGGTGCGATCTCGACGATCGTCTGCACCTCATGGCGCGCGCCCGACAGCGGCACGACGAGCTGTTCGCCCTCGATCCGCCAGTCGTCGACCGCCACGCCGTCGACGGTGACCGACAGCGGCTCCTGCCCCGCCCCGTCGAGCCGCAGCGGCGTGTCGTGCGCACCGTTGCGCGTGACCATCATCGTCGCGACGACGCGCGTGCTGGCCGGATCGAGATCGAAATCGAGATGCGTTTCGGGAACGAGCCATGCGGGCGGCGTATAATCCTCCCGCCGCGTTACCAGGGCGGCATTGCTGGGCTGGGCGAGGCTGTTCTGGATATCGAGCATGACGCCGATATAGGCGCGGCGACGCTTTAGCGGAAGCTTGCGTGGCGCAGGGCACGTGCTAGTCCGGCGTCACGCAATCGCTTCCTAAGGTGTGTCATGTCCCGTTTTGCCGCCGCACTCGCCCTGCTCGCCCTTCCCGCCGCATCGTTCGCGGCCGACGACACGCCGCTGACGCCAGCGGAATCGGCGATGAAGGCGCATGTCCTGTTCCTCGCCTCGGATGCGATGCGCGGACGTGAAGCGGGCAGCCCCGAATTCGATATCGCCGCGCAATATGTCGCAGCGCGGTTCTTCGCTGCGGGGCTGAAACCGGGCGGCGACAACGGCGGCTATCTGCAAAATGTACCGCTGGTCACGTACAAGGCCAACGGGCAGGGCGATTTCATCTGGTCATCCGCGAAGGGCGCGCCCCAGCCACTCGTGTTCGGCGAGGATTTCGTCCCCTCGGCCAATCCCGCCGCCGAAGAAACCAGCGTTTCCGCCCCCGTCGTCTTCGTCGGCCACGGCATCGTCGCGCCGCAATATCGTATCGACGATTACAAGGGCGTCGATGTTCGCGGCAAGATCGTCGCCTTTTTCGGCGGCGCGCCCAAAGGCTTTGGCGGGGAGGAGCGCGCCTATTTCGGATCGGGAGCGACCAAGGCCGCGATCGCCGCGGATCACGGCGCGGTCGGCGTCGTCATGCTCGAAACGCCGCGCACCGCTTCGAACACAAGAGGACCGGGCTTCGCGCGGATGGCGCAATATTACGACAACCCGCGCATGACATGGGCGACGCCGGAGGGCATGGGCAGCGCTTCGGGCGCGCCGATGCTCGGGACGGTCAGCCAGACGGGTGCCGCCAAGATGTTTGCGGGCGCGAAGACGTCGTGGACGAGGATCGCCGCCGAAATCCAGAAGGACGCACCCGTGTTCAAACCCGTGACTCTCGCCGGATCGCTGTCGGTCGCGACCAAGACCAGTTTCACGCCCGCCAGCAGCAGCAACGTCATCGGCATCATCCCCGGCACCGACCCCGCGCTCGGCAAACAGGTCGTCGTCCTGTCGGCACATCTCGATCACCTCGGCGTCCGCAGCGCGGGCGAGGGCGACCGGATCAACAATGGCGCGCTCGACAATGCGATCGGCATCGCGAGCCTGATCGAGGAGGCGAAGCGCTTCGTCGCCAGCGGTCAGGCTCCCAAACGCACCGTGATGTTCCTCGCGGTGACGGGTGAGGAAAAGGGCCTTGTCGGCAGCGACTATTTCGCCAATCACCCGACCGTCCCGCTCAAATCGATCGTTGCCGACGTCAATCTCGACATGCCGATCCTGACTTACACGTTCGAAGATATGATCGTCTTCGGTGCCGAACGCTCGACGCTGGGGCCGATCGTCCGCGATGCGGTGGCTCAGATCGGCGTGTCGCTATCGCCCGATCCGATGCCCGAACAGGGCATCTTCGTCCGGTCCGACCATTTCCGGTTCGTGCAAAAAGGTATCCCGTCCGTCTTCCTTTGGCCGGGTCAGAAGGGGCCGGGCAAGGCGGCGGTCGACCATTTCATGTCGACCAATTATCACAGACCCTCCGACGATCTGTCGCAGCCGATCCTGTGGGACCAGGGCATCCGCTTCGTCGACGTCAACTATCGCATCGCCCGCGCGATCGCGGATTCGCCGATGCGCCCGATGTGGAACAAGGGCGATTATTTCGGGACGACCTATAAAGGGTTGATGGCGAAATAAGGCGGCGGCGATGCTCCTGATTTTCGGCATGGGCTATACGGCGCAACGGATCGCGGCGCGCTGGCCGGGCGCGGTGATGGGCACGACCAGTGACGGGCGCGACGGCACGCTGCGCTTCGACGACGAAGCATCGGTCCGCGCCGCGATCGGCACCGCGACGCACCTGCTGTCCTCGATCCCACCGGTCGACGACGTCGATATCGTCCTCGATCGCTATGCCGGTGCGTTCGGGGATCGCTGGCTCGGCTATCTGTCCTCGACAGGCGTCTATGGCGATGCGGGCGGCGGCTGGGTCGACGAAGCGACCGCCGTCACGGGCCGCCGCGCAGGCCGCAACGCCGCCGATCAGGCCTGGGTGGCGAAGGGTGCGCGTGTGTTCCGCCTGCCGGGGATCTACGGCCCCGGTCGCTCGCCGCTCACGCGCGTCGCGGCGGGGAAGGCGCACCGGGTCGAGGTGCCGGGACAGGTGTTCAGCCGCGTCCATGTCGACGACATCGCGACCGGCGTCGTCGCCGCGATCGATGCGCCGCCGGGCGCGTATAATCTCTCCGACGACCTGCCCGCTTCGCACAATGTCGTCAGTGAATTCGCCGCGCGGTTATTGGGCCGCGACCCGCCGCCATTCGTCCCGCTCGACAGCCTGTCGCCGATGGGGCGCAGTTTCTATGCCGAGAACCGCCGTGTCGCCAACGGCAAGGCGAAGCGGGTGCTCGGCTGGAACCCCGCCTATCCGACCTATCGCGAAGGCCTGCGGGCGCTCCTCATCGAGCGGGCCGCCGCGCCCGTAGCGCAATGACCAGCCCGATTCCCGCAAGCACAGCGCCGCCCACCGCCAGCGGCGACCATCGATACCCCTCGAACAAGGTCGACAGCAGCATCGCGATGACCGGCACGATCACGCTCGAATAGGCGGCCTTGGCCGGGCCGATGATCCGCAGCACCGTGAAATAAAGCGGAAAGGCCAGCGCGGAAGCAAAGACGCCGAGATAGACGATCCCCGCAATATAGGCTCCGCGCGCCTCGAACACCGGTGGCCCCGTCAGCACCCAGGCGACGATCCCGTCGAGCACTGCCCCCAGCAGCATCGCGATCGCCAGCGTCGA
>Ga0115545_1001568_pt1 | contig 11761 bp, 10 predicted proteins | sample COGITO_mtgs_1003_FD_87188 | JGI IMG/M metagenome (GOLD analysis project Ga0115545, IMG submission 87188) | Pelagic marine microbial communities from North Sea - COGITO_mtgs_100330 | ecosystem: Environmental > Aquatic > Marine > Epipelagic | place: Germany:Helgoland, sampling site Kabeltonne...
AAAACAGTTGCAGATCGATCTGCTTCAGATCGAAGAAGACACAAAGAAAAAATTGAAAAAGCGATTAAAGAAGGAATTCATGATATTGTTGCTGAAGAAAGTATTATAGGCCAAGACGGAAAAAAGAAAATTAAGATACCTGTGAGAGGAATAAAGGAATATCAATTTATCTACGGTGTTGGTGACGGTACCAAAGGTGTAGGTTCAGCCCAAGGTCAAGATATACAAAAAGGGCAAGTTGTTAGAAAACCTAAACAGAAAGGTAAGGGTAAAGGTAAACCAGATAAGCCGGGAAATAGTGCTGGAGAGGACTACTACGACGTCGAGGTTTCATTAGATGAACTAGCTAAGTACTTATTTGATGATTTAAACCTGCCCGAACTTGCAAAGAAACAGAATAACACTGTGACCTCTGAAAGAATAAAGAGGAAAGGTTATAGACCGAAAGGTATTAACGCACGTTTATCTAAAAAAGAGACGCTCAAAAACAAGATTAGAAGAAAGAATCAAGCTATTAAGAATGGCACTTTTGATCCGGAAAGCGGCGAAAGATTTCCTTTTCATGAAGACGATTTAAAATATAAACATATTGAAGTAACTAAAAAACCGATAACTAACGCAGTTATCTTTATGATTATGGATGTATCAGGATCGATGACAAAAAGAAAAAAGTTTTTAGCAAGATCATTCTTTTTCTTATTATACCAGTTCATTAGATTCAAATACCAGAATATTGATTTAGTTTTTATTTCACATACAACTGAGGCGAAAGAAACAAATGAAGATGACTTCTTTAAAAAAGCATCCTCGGGCGGAACTTATATTTCTTCAGGACTAGAAAAGGCTGAACAAATCATACAGGAAAGATATGCACCTTCTAGTTGGAATATTTATACTTTTCATTGTTCAGATGGAGAAAACTGGTCTGAAGACAATCCTAAAGCATTAGAAAAAATGAGAAATTTAGTTAATATAAGTCAATTAGCTGGGTATATTCAAATAAAGCGATCTCAGGAAAAAATATGGGGAGAGGAAATGGCTGAAGTATTTGAACCTTTAATAAGTGAAAAATTTAAAGTTATTAATATTAGAGATAAAAAAGATATATGGCCTCAGTTTTCAAAGTTATTTGGAGGCAAATATGAGCTTATCTGAATATTCAACAAAAGATTTAAGTGAATGGGATGATAAAATATGTGAAATAGCACGTGGCTATGGATTAGACTGGTTTGATATTAATTACGAGATCTGTGACTATTATGAAATGATCGGCCACATGTCTTATCATGGGATGCCTAGTCATTATAACCACTGGTCATATGGTAAGACTTTTGAAAGAACACACTTGAATTACAATATGGGTCAAAGTGGATTACCGTATGAAATGATCATCAATTCAAACCCATCAATTGCATATCTTATGATGCAAAATCCCTTATATCTCCAGATACTAATTATGGCTCATTGTGTAGGTCACAGTGACTTTTTTAAAAATAATAGGTGTTTTAAAGATACAGATCCGGATCATATTGTTTCTAGAATGAGAAATGCCAAAAAAAGAATCCAAAGCTACATTGAAGATCCATCTATAGGTCAAGAAAAAGTTGAATCATTTTTAGATAATCTGCATGCAATAAAGTACCAGACTAATCGTTATGGTATTCCTAGGCAAAATAGAAGCGAGATAAAAGATAATGAGATTCAACGCTATAACGTTTATAAAGAAAAAGGTATCTTGTTAGACTACGAAGGTTTAGAAACAAGAAGACTTTTGAAGCCTGATCATGATATGCTTTCTTTTTTCACAGAATACTACCCAGACAAATTTTTTAACTGGCAACTAGACTTAATAGAAATAGTAAAACAAGATAGCTGGTATTTCATGCCACAAATCCAAACAAAAATTTTAAATGAGGGGTGGGCTTCATTTTGGCATTATAAGATTTTACATGATCTAAAATTACCAGATGAAATGCATTTACCATTCTTGAAAATGCACAACGCAGTTGTCAGGCCTCATTTAGGTGGAGTTAATCCTTATCACGTAGGTTTTTATATTTTCCAAAAAATGGAAAGGGAACATGGGTTAGAACGATGTTTTGAAATAAGAGATAATCATGATGATGTTGCAGCGTTAAGAATGCTATTGGACGAAGAAGATTTTAGAGAATTAAACTTTTTTGCATACGAAAATAAAAAAGATGGAAGTGCCGTTGTGACAGAAGTGACAGATCATGATGACTGGAAGACGGTAAGGAATGAAATGATTAAAAATACTGGTATTAACATGATACCCCACATCTACGTAGATAGAGTTGATAGTGACGGTACTCTAGTTCTAAAACACGAACATGATGGCAGGGACTTAGACTTAGACTACGCTGACAAAGTTATGGATCATGTAAGGGAAATGTGGGATAAGGAAGTTAAACTATTTACAATAATTGAAGAAGAAGTTTGGGAAATTTAAGTATTTTACGCAGAGAACGTATTAATTAATATATGAAACAGGAGATATAGATTTATGGCACGCAAAAATGAATTTTTAAACCTCATTAAAAAACAACGAGAAGCTAAGAAGACAAAAAGATTTGAAGGGACTTTTCTAGAATATTTAGAATTAGTTAAGGACAACCCTAAATCGATTAAGCTAGCTCATCGAAGACTTTATGAGACAATCAAAGATAGAGGATTAGAAACGTTAGATATAGACTCTGAAAAATACAGGGATATATTTAACGGTGATAAGATCAGAACTTATGACTATTTCGAAAAAGAATTTTTTGGAATGGAATCAGTTATTAATAAACTGATGAGGTTCTTGAAGTCGGCAGCATTCAAAGGTGAAGAAAGTCGGCAGGTTCTTCTTTTAATGGGACCGGTAGGTGCAGGAAAGTCAGCATTAATCGATTCAGTTAAGCGTGCTTTGGAAAACGCTGAAGAGTACCATTACTTAGAAGGTTGTCCAATAAGGGAAGAGCCTCTTCATCTTTTACCTAGAAGTCTCAGAGGTGATTTTGAAGATATACTAGGTGTTCACATTGAGGGTGACTTGTGTCCTGTGTGTCGCCACAGGTTAATAAATGAATTTAACGGTGAATATGAAAAATTTCCTGTTAAACAAACCGGTTTTTCTCAGCGCGGTAGAAGAGGTATATCAGTTGTACCACCTATGGATGCGAATTCCCAGGATGTCTCTGTATTAATCGGAACTGAGGACATTAGTAAACTAGATCTTTATCCTGAAGATGATCCTAGAGTCCTTTCTCTTAACGGTGCGTTTAACGTTGGTAATCGTGGGATCGTTGAGTTTGTCGAAGTATTTAAAAATGAAATTGAATTTTTACACACAATGTTAACTGCAACTCAAGAAAAGCGTGTACCGTCTCCAGGTAAGAACGATATGCTTTATTTTGATGGCGTTATATTATCTCACTGTAATGAGTCAGAGTGGAATAGGTTTAAATCTGAGCACACTAACGAGGCTATTTTAGACAGGGTGCTTAAGATTGAAGTACCTTATGTATTGGAATTACATCAAGAGCAAAAAATCTATGAAAAAATACTAGATAAGTCAGACTTTAGAGGCGCACATATTGCACCTCATACATTAAAAGTGGCATCAATGTTTTCAGTAATGTCAAGGCTACAACCCTCTAATAAATGCGATCTACTAACAAAGATGAAGATTTATAACGGTGAAGCAATTATTGAAAAAGGACGTGTTAAGAAAGTTGACATTAGAGATTTAAAAGACGAGGCAAAGCATGAAGGTATGGAGGGTATTTCTACCAGATTTATTATGAAGGCGTTAGATGCTGCGTTATCTGATTCTGACAATGGAATGATTACACCAATCAACGTTGTTGATTCAATGATCAAACAAGTAAAAGAACAAATAATTGATGAAGATGCACAAACCCGTTATCTAGAAATACTCCAAAAAGTAATTAGAGAAGAATATCTTAGAATTTTAGAAACAGAAATAGCAAAAGCATTTATTTCTGCCTATGAAGAACAAGCACAATCGCTATTTGATTCGTACTTAGATAATGCTGAATGCTACACAACAAAAACCAGAACTAAAAATAAAATTACTAGAGAAGAAAGGGATCCTGACGAGAAATTCATGAGAACTATTGAGGAAATGATTAGTGTGACCGGTTCCGCAAGAGATGGCTTTAGAAATGATGTTACTGCATATATGTTTTCAAAAATGAGAAAAGGTGAAACTGTTGATTATAAGTCGTACGGTCCTTTAAAAGAAGCGATTGAACAATACCTTATCACATCAGTGAAAGATATTGCCAGGATTGTTACACGATCTAAATCAAGAGATGATGATCAGAAGAAAAAGTATACTGATATGATTGGTACACTTATTGAAGAATATGGTTATAACGTAGATTCTGCTGAGGAGATATTAACATATGCAAGCAACAACCTCTGGCGAGATTCATAAAAATCGTGTCTTATTAGGCAGTGACCACGTTAGCAATTTTTTTAAAAATCAAAAAGAGAAATATCGATATTTTTTAAATTTTAAAAATGTGGTTTATGATAAAAATACTTTTGTATCTGATGTAGCATCTAACTATATAAATATTATACCTGAAAAAGAAGATGATAAATGCTTAAAAAATATCTTACTTAGTGAATATTATAACTGCGAAAGAATTTATCCCTACTTAGGTGACTATTTTTTATATAATTTACTATCAGGTAAAAAAGCTAATTGTGGAAAAGAATTTTTATTTCATAGAAGAATAGAAGAAAAATTCAAAAATTCGCTTAAATACGAAGTTAACTCCAGTTTTGCAGACTGGTTTATGAGTAGTGCTAGTTTAAGTAGAAGTATTAATATAGAAGATTATCCGGGAAGGGAACTGTCTATAGAATGTTTAGAAGATTTTGTTTTTAATATTGATTATGACTATTCTTTTTTTGAAACCAGTAGTCAGAAAGAAATTAAAAATTATCGATATGTAATAATTAACGGGATGATCGAGTCAGTAGGTGAAGTCCATCACTTACTACAAAAGTCAAACGAAACAAAAGAACCTTATGTTATATTTTGCTTTGGTATGTCTAATGAAGTAAAAACAACCATTATGAAAAATAACCAGATGGGCAGAATAAAAGTGTATCCAGTTTGTCTTAATTCATCTGATGAAAATAGTCTTAATATACTAAATGATATCGCAGCAATTCACGGAGGTTCTGTTTTATCGAGTGATCTAGGTATAACAATCTCACAAGAAGTCAGAAAAGATTTACCTTTTGGAAAAAAGATAACATTCTTAAAGAACAATATAGAAATAGTTTCTTGCATAAGCGAGTCAGATATTAAAAGTCACAGAATGTTTCTTAAAAAAAGATTAGAAGATGCCCGGCAGCTTCCAGACGTCAGAACAGATGTACTAGAAAAAAGAATTAAAAACTTCACGGGTAAGAAAATAAACATATACTTGCCAAAAAGTTTTAAAAAGAACAAGAAGCTAATAAGAGAACTAGACTATTTTTTAAGGTTTATTAGTAACTTACATAGACACATATCGATAGTAAGTTTAAACGATGAAAAGTTTTACATACCTGTGTTGTATATTAATATTGCAAAAAATAAAATCAAAAGTTTAAATAATAAATTTTCTAATATTGAAGCAATAGTTTTTTAAAAAAGAGGATCACTATGTCAGGACAGCGCCATTTAATTGACTGCCATTGTATTCTACCTATTTATAAAAATAGTGATCCTGTTGTTTACCATAAATTTGCTGTTTATAGTAAACTTGATGAAAAGACAGGCAAAGTAATACCTAAGTATGTTAATTGTAATAATTGCGGAATTACTCATGTAGTTGAGGAATTTTGTAAGTCTAAGATACAAAAAGGTAAAGAAGATATAACTAGTATTAGAAATATTTATGAAATTGAAATCAGCCTTCCGGAAAAGCTAGTAAAGTTTTTAAAACAATATAATTCAACTATTGATATCTTTGAAGAGGTAGAAGATGTTTTTAATAACAAACTATTCCCAAGAAACATTGTAATTAAAAGAGAAATAATAGCTGAATCATACAATCTTAAGATTTTAAATCTAATGAGTGAAGAAAAATTCACAGTATCGTCAGAAATATTAAATGACACAATTTTGTACCAACAAACAAATCAGGAGTTAACATGAGTTATTCTGTTAAGTTAGAAAAGTTAGCAAGAGAAAAACAAAAGTCTCGAGAAATAGTAAGTGAAATAATTAATTTTGGTGTAACAGAACAGCAAAAACTTGATATTATTTTTAACTTAAGCTTGACACTAGAAAGCAATCAAATGATGAAAGATATAAATGAAATATTAAAAAAGTATCGAGAAACCATTAACAAAGATGAGAACACAGATAATAATATATCTGACAGTAATAAACCAAAAATTATTCTAGAATAGGAGGCAGTTATGTCATTAAACGAAGAGTTAATCTCACAATACGAAGAATTAAAAGTGTTAATTGAAACACTCCAAACAGATGTTGTTAAAAATGCCCAAGGAAATAAATCCGCAGGTGTTAGAGCCAGAAAAGGTTTGCGTCAAGCAAAAAAGATGGCATCTGATATTGTAAAGACTTCACTTGACTCAAGTAAAGAATAGAATTTATTTTTATTTTTGAAGTTTTAAAGACCGTATTTTTTACGGTCTTTTTTTATTTGAAATTTGAAAACTTATCCTTTAGTTTTTTTACTGCTATTTTTTCTATTTGACATATTCTCATTCTCGTTACTTTAAATATGTTACCTATGTCCTGTAGTGTAAACTTTTCTTCATTAAGTCTAGACTCATCATCAGCAGCTATTAAGCAACAATTTTGGTATTTTTTACTTTTAATCCAATATCTACAGTCTTCTTTATGACAATTATTTTTATAATTGTTGTTATATTCAAAACATTTCATTATTAAACAGCTCCATCTTTATAATTAGTATTATACATAGATATAGTCAAATTAACAAAAGGTGATAGATGAGCAAAAGAAAAATTTTCATTATTGATACTAGCGTTTTATTATACGACCGCAATTCCATTCATTCTTTCCCAGAGAATAATGTTCTAATACCTCTAGTTGTTTTAGACGAATTAGACAGATTTAAAGACAAGAAGGGGTTGGTTGGTGAGAATGCAAGATATGTCAATCGATATTTAGACGGATTAAGAAAACAAGGAAGTCTCCATACTGGTATAGAAATAGAAAATGGTCAAACAATAAAGGTAGCACTTTCAGGATTTAATCAAGTTCCTGTGGGCTTAGATCCGGATTATGCAGATAATAAAATGATATCTTTAGCTTTACACCTCCAAAAATCATCAGATAGTAAAGTGGTACTTGTCACTAAAGATATTAATTTTAGAGTTAAGTGTGATTCACTAGGAATTCAATCAGAAGATTATTATAAAGATAAGATAGTACTGGAGGATGCCAAAGCATTCAAAGGATTTTTTGATATTAAAACTGAAGATCCTAGCATGATAGGCAGGTTATATGGATACTGCACCGGTGAGCTCGGCGATGTACTGGAAGAGTTTGTTGATCTGTGCAAAGAACAAATTGGTAGAAAACCTCACGCAAACGAATACTTTTGTGTTAAATCAGGTAGTTCTTCTTTTTTAGGTAGATGGGATCAAGATAATATTGAAAAAATACATCAAGCAAAAGAATTCGATGAAGATTTTCAGAGGTTAGGTATCTTACCTAAAAATAGAGAACAACTTTACGCATTAAACTCTTTGCTTGACATTTCTATACCACTCGTAACAATATCAGGTTTAGCCGGAAGTGGAAAGACATTTATTGCATTAATGTCTGCTTACGCTTTAATACAAGCAGGTTATTACGATAGGATTATTATCACAAGAAATATTACACCTGTAGGTAGAGATATTGGATTTTTGCCTGGTACTGCAGATGATAAAATGGGACCATGGTTGGCACCAATAATGGATAACTTTAGAGTTGGATTGAAAGACAATAATTTAAGTTTATTTAGTACACTTAAAGAGCAAGGAATTATAGAAGTAGCGCCGTTATCTTTTATTAGAGGTCGAACATTTAATAATAGTATCCTGATTATGGACGAGGCACAAAATGCAACAATTCATGAATTGAAAACTGTAATAACGAGGATGGGTGAAAACTCTAAAATTATCTTGTTAGGCGATGTTGATCAAATTGACACGCCTTATATTGACACACTCTCAAATGGTTTAACGATTGTATCAGAAAAATTTAAAAATGAAGATTGTTCATCACACGTTGCGTTAAAAAGAGGCGAAAGATCACACTTGTCTTCAGTTGCAGCAAGAATCATTTGAGGTAGTTAATGTCAAAAGCACATATATTTAAAAAAAGAGATGCAAATAGATATAGAAAGATTTATAGCTATATTAGAAGAAAACCTGTCGACCAGTTTGTTTCTGATACAGGTTTTACAATGTTAACTGGTGAAGTCGAATTCGTCAATACTTCCGGTCCGGTCTCATTAACATACACTTCAATTGATCATGAAATAGTTTTTCAAAACATACCTTCAATAACAGCAATATCTGTTGATGACTTATCAAATGACACAGCAAATGTAAATATATTTATAACTGCAATAACAACAACATCAGTGACTTTTGAATCTAGTGCTCCATTTACAGGAAAAGTCAACTTTCAAATAGTATCCCAGGATTAGTATTATGTCATCTACGTCCTTGCCTAGAATTTATACTTGCAGTGATAGTATTGACATGGTAGACTTTATTGATATTAATTTTAGTGTGTTATCGCTATCTAGAGAACCGGCAATTAATGCAAATGCTAGTGTCGATGTAAATATTTTTATATCTAACAAGACAAAGACAACTGCGAGGATTAATTTTTCTCAAAAGTTTGTAGGAACTGTTTACTATACAGTAATAGGATTTAAGTAGGGAATATATTATGGCAACAAAAGACTTTAGGGCTAGTCAATTAGAAACTAGCAAGATTATCGGCACGGGAAGTATCACCGGTACAACAGCTGGAATAGCTATTTATAGTGGTTCAATCGCATCAGATAGAGCCGGCGGCGTAGTCGCACCTCATAATACAAAAATGTTTGAAAACGTGGGTACAGATGTTTTCTTATTTGTATCAGGTACGCGTTCAAATAATGATTTTACTAGAACAGATGCAACTCTTTTCGGTGGCGACGTAGTAATTTCAGGTACACTGTATGCAGAAAGACAAGTTATCGAGGTTGATTCAGTAGCTGATGGTGACTTTTTTGTAACAGGTAATATGTACGTAGAACCTGACAACAATTCAACAAAATCTGTTGCATTTAGAAATGCAGCTGGTAACGATATTTTTATTGTTGACGCTTCTAATAAAAGAATAGGTGTAAACGTCTCAGATCCAGATGCACAATTAGAAATATTTGGAACTAGTACACAACTTAAACTATCAAATAATGCTGATGACTTTACTACATTTGCAGTAGGTACAAATGGCGATTTAACAATTACAACAGTGGACACAGCAGGTACAAGCGCTAACTTTGTAATTGACGCAGACGGCGCCGTTGATATCGATGCAGATGCTGGAGCATTGAGCCTTGATGGATCTGCAGGTATTAATATTGGTACAGAAGCTGACGTAGCAATCGACATCGACGCTTCAACATTAGACATCGACGCTTCTGGTGCGTTAACTATAGACTCTAACACCAGTATTTCAATTGGTTCAACAGCAGACAAACCAGTCGTTATTGAATCAACAACATTAGACGTAAATTCTTCCGGTGCAATTACAATCGATGGAACGTCAACATTTTCAATTGATGGTGTAGGTGTTTCTAATATAACTACAAATGGCGCTTTAACACTTTCAGGATCAACTGGATTAAATATTGCTTCTGATAGCGGTGAAATAGATATTACAGCCACAAAAGGTAACATTGATGTTAATGCAACAGTAGGAACAATAGATATAGACTCAGCTGGTGCTTTAACAATTGATTCTGCAACAAGTATCGCAATCGGTACAAACACTGACAAACCGGTAAGTATTGATGCAACAACATTTACACTTGACGCGAATTCAACAGTTGCCATTGATGGTGCCGGCGTCTCTATTGATTCCACTGCGGATTCTAATATTACGGTTACAGGTACAGCGTTAGCGCCAAAAGATCTAGACATTGGAGTTGTTGGTGGTAGTACACAAGAGCTTCGTTTAACCTCAGCTGGAACAGGCGCCTCTGCTTTGCACTTAAATGCCACTGCAGGTGGCGTCAATATCGATGCTATAGCGAATATTACACTTGACGGTGATCGTTTATTAATATCTGATCCAGCACCTCCGGGAACTGATACATTATTTTCTGTAAGCGGATCGATCGGCTCAAAGGGAACCGCTGTTAAAGGAACAGCGGTTTTCGGTGGTGACCTAGTAGTATCAGGGAATCTTCACGGTGGTTCTCCGCTTAAGATTAATGATGATATTGCCTTAACAGGTAGCGCACGATTTAAAGAGCAATCAGCACCAACCGCCGGCCCGAACGAAGCAGTTCTTTATGCTAAAGATGTAGGCGGCATTTCTAAGTTATTCACTAGACAAAGCGACGGATTGGAGGTAGGACCTCTCGGTTCAGGTGGATCGCTTAATGATGCTTACGATACACCTCCTGGTGGCGGAACAAAAGCTGCTGGTGTTGGTGCAGTAATAACAGTTGACGGCCAACCAGTACAAATAGTAAGAAACAATCCGGGTGACATTGTTTTAGCAGTTACCGGTTCTTCTCTTTTTGGAGAAACATCAGTAGAGTTTGGCAATAACTTGCCTCCATTACCAGGAGATGACACAACATTCTTTGTTTCTGGTGGAATGGGATCCCAAGGTAGTGCAACCGGAGGTACATCAGTTTTTGGGGGTGATTTAGTAGTAAGCGGTAATACACGGCTCCACGGTAATATAGTAATGGGTGGAGCCGGGGATGGTACTGACTCAATATTCTTTGATGGTGGAGGCGGAAATTCTGGCCCATGGATTCGAGGTAATACACAAGTTTTGACTATTGATGGTGATAATAGGGTTGATATAAGGTTTGATGAACAGGTAAAATTTGCAGGCTCAGCCGGTACTTCTGAGATAGTTCAGATTTTTGATCCAACCGCAACTTCATTAATAGAAACGCAACGGGATGCACTTCATATTTTTTCAGGTTCAATTGGGTCAAGAGGCACAACAACAAGAGGAACTGGAATATTTGGTGGTGATGTTGTTGTAAGTGGAACGTTAAGACAAGCTGGGTCGTTGCACGTGTATAATCAAGGCATGACACTCCAAAATGGTGACAGGTTTTTCTCACCATTTCAAGGAGGTGCTATAACACCAGCCTCTTCAGTAGATAATGTAAAAATGCATACTTTAATACCCTACTCAGGAAGTTTAGAAAGAGTAACACTTGCAACTAGGCTCGCCAACGTTAGCGCCGGTGTTACAGTTGGTCTATATGTGAATGGTGTTTTGGCAGGAGAAATGACGGGTTCTACTCCATCTGGAGCAACTGTTGTTGGCGGTTTAACTGGTACTCGGATAGCAACTTTTGACTTTACTGGTAAATCATCAACAACAGTTTCTGGTTCTGTCATATTTAATGCTAACGACTTTGTCGCAATGCAGATCAACGGTCGAGGGTCGAGAGATACATCTGTGACCACAGTTTTTCGATTAAACGACACAGTAGAC